>Ga0315287_10006626_pt1 | contig 11551 bp, 7 predicted proteins | sample YL17G11_0_MG_FD_205037 | JGI IMG/M metagenome (GOLD analysis project Ga0315287, IMG submission 205037) | Sediment microbial communities from Yellowstone Lake, YNP, Wyoming, USA - YL17G11_0 | ecosystem: Environmental > Aquatic > Freshwater > Lake > Sediment | place: USA: Wyoming | collected...
GCCGGAGAACCCAGTTTGAAGGGAATGACAGCGCCTGTGCCATAGCCTCGACACTCTGGCGCGCGGCCGGTGTGACATGCACCGGCAGACGGTGTTGATCCAGCTTCTGAAGTACTCTGGCCAACTTGGCCATCGCGCCGCCACGAACTGGCGTCGATCCGTGACCGCCCGCTCCACGTACCACCACCTTCATAGTGCAGAGTTGCTTCTCTGTCACCATGATGGGATAGAGTTTTGTCCTCCCAATGTAGACGGCAAAGCCGCCGCCTTCACCGATGGCATAGCGAACGCCCCGAAAGTGCTCTGAATGGTTCTCGACCAGGTACTTGGCCCCACAGTCGCTGCCGGTTTCTTCATCGCACAAGATGGCTAGCACAACGTCACCGGCCGGAACGAAACCCTCGGCCTTGGCCCGCAGCAGCGCCGCCAGCATCATGGCCACGCCGCTCTTCATATCAAGGGCGCCTCTGCCCCAGACACAGCCGTCCACCACCATTCCTTCGAACGGGGGATACGTCCACTTCTGGTTGGCCGTGGTGACCACATCCAAATGCCCATGCAGCAACAGTGGCGGTGCATCACCACGCCCAGGTAACCTCGCAATCAGGTTGGGCCGATCTGGATGACAGCCAAGAAGAACGGGCTGGAATCCGGCTGCAATAAGCAGTTGATTTGCATAATCCACACAATCGGCCTCATTGCCCGGTGGGTTGGTCGTGTCGAAACGGATGAGGTCCTGTAGCAACTGCACAGGCTGCTTATATATGGTGGTTTCGGCCTTTGGCCAAGACGCTGACATGTTCGTTCCTCCAATCCACCTTGTGCAGATGCAGAATCAACGGGTATCGAGATCCTCTATGATCGACAAGCCACAACTGATACGGTGTTCCCCGAATACGCAATGCATAAACATCAGCTACTTGATGAGGACGGCACACTCCCGCCACCATCTTCAGCGACTTCTGAGTCACCATCCTGGCCTGCTTGTGGAAACAGCATTAACGGCAGCCTGCGTCCGACTCCGGGCAGCTCCATTTGCTCCAGGACGGTAATGCGTTCTCTGGTGGTGGGGCCATCGCCAGCGCTCTCCGCCACCCCCTTGAGGGCACTATTAAGCACTACCTGGTCTGCATAGACCAAGGCCGTATCCGACACACCAAGAAAGCCACTGGCCTCAAGAAGCGTGCGCTGCTCACCGAGTTCAAAGTAGTGGTATTCCTTCTCTTCGCGTAGTTTCCCGTTGTAATAGAACATCCTGACCGTCGGCACTATCCCCCTGGCGACCTTCTTGGCCGTAACCCATCGTCCCTCGTCTCGTATGCCATAGGCGATGCTTCTGAGGTATATGGCCATCGGTCTCCAGCCAGCCTTGGGATTGGCCACCACCACCCTCCCACCGGGCCTCAAGATGCGGTGGAACTCCTTCGCAGCCTTGAGCTGGTCACGCGCAGACAGAGTGTAGAGAACGTTGTTGCATACGATGCCGTCAAAACAGTCGTCCCTGAAGGGTAGCCCCTTTGTCAGGTCACCGACCAGAACGCAGCAGGCATTGTCTTTTACAGTGTGACACTCTACCGCCTGCTCACAGAAGTCGATGGCCACCACCTCACACCCCAGTCCCTTGAGCCGCAGAGACAGGTTCCCCGTACCAGAACCTGCATCCAGTACGAGTGTACCCGGCTGAGGGGCCAGTTCCCGGCAAATGGAATCCAAAAGTTCCCTGTACGTGGGAACCGTATTCAATACGTCGTATATCGTGAAGTACTTCGCCCAGAACTCATGGCCCAGCATAGTCCGAATCGAGTCCTTTCAAGCGCACCGATTGACCCTATCGACCGGGAGCTGGCCCGCTGACCTTTGTTGGCGGCATACCCACCCTCAGCAGGGTCAGAGTCTTATCGGAAGGGTTAACGTGCGGCGGTTTCAGGTGACCCAGGTCAGCGCCCTCGGCCTGTCGCTGGGCGACGTAATTGGCGAAGGTGCCCTGGGTCAGCAGCGTAACTTCGACTTGCTTTGAATCCGCCTCCAGTTCAGTCTCAGTGTCAGAGTCGTAGATATTGTATGGATTATGATGGTATTGCTTCTCCAGCTTCTGAAGTTCGCGACTGAAAGACGCGGCGATATCTCGCCCGGCAAGGCTATTCGAGCTCTTGGGCTCGATGTAGAGATGAAGCACCGCCGCGTCACCAAGGACTTCTTTGCGGGCTGTCCACTCAACATAAGGCATGCCGGTGTTCTCGATGGCTTCCCAGATTATCCTCTCGGTCAGCCTGCCCAGGCCGGCGATGTCGATGATGTAGTCGGCTCTACCGTAGAAGACCATCTGAGGCAGATCGACGTCGGAGTATTCATTGCGCGCTGAGACTACTCTGATCATGTCGCCCAGCCTGAATCTCACCAAGGCGCCGCCATGCAGGTTCGTGATCACGATCTCGTAGTTGTTGTCTGGCTTCACCTCATCCAGGAGTACCGTCCTGGGCTGATAGGAGGGATCCACTCGCCACTTGAGGTGCTCATCCTCGGGGATGAATTCAAAGAAGTTGAGGTTGGGGACAAAGGTCATTCCGGCGCAATCCCAAGTCTGCATCGCATAGATTCCACCCTCGGTGCCAGCATATAATTCCAGGGGTTTTCGCCCCCACATTCCCTCGACTCTATCCTTGAAGATGGCGGAGTCGGTCCCACCACCCATGATGACCTTGAGATCCCAGAGATCTCTGGGCAGCATCGGGCGACGAGCCAACCTGCTCCTTACAAGTCCCCTGCTTAGGCGAAGCATAGCCCTGGGATGAGTGATCAGGAACCTGATATCAGGCTTCTTGGGCTGCTCCCGCATCTGATCTCCAACCATGGCTAGAACGGATGGCAGGCCTCCAAAGGCATCGAGCCCCTCATCAAGGGCCTGAGCGAAGCCAGCCCTGATCCTGTCCGTGAAGAGCAGCCCGTCAGCCTTTGATGGCAAGAAGTCAAAGTTGAAAGCCCGCCGCGTGAGTTCCCCAATGACCCCAGAGGCATACTCGGGCCCCCCCACCGTGTAGAGCACCTTCATATGTTCCCTCACCTTAGAGAGATCCCCCCGATATCGAGACACCGCAAGCAGGGCGCTGGCGGCGCAGACCTTCTCGCATTCCGCTTCGAACCGATCTGACCAGGGCACCCATTTCACATCATAGGTGCCGCTGTAGCCGGAAGTCTTCACCCACCGGGCGGGTCTGGCCGGCAGAACGTAATCGCGGCGCTCCTCCAGCTCAGGGCAGTAGTCAGCATAGTTGGTTAGGGGCACCTGGTTTCTGAACTCTTCCATAGTATCCGGCATGGCTCCGCGCATCACTTTGGTGCCCATCCGGGATTTCTTCAAGAGTTCGATCTGCTCCAAAAGGAGCCTCTTCTGGATGCCCATGAACTGGTCCAGAGAGAGGTCGATGAAACCGCAGCACGTCAGCCAAAGTTCCTTCTTCTTACCCTGCCGCACCAGCTCTATTGGCCTGACCATACTACATCCTCCTTTGTCCTCAGATCGGATTCAAGAAGGGCATCGCTCACACAGTCGATTGGCAGGGGAAACGCAGTCGGAAGAGGGGAACAGCCAAGAAACCACAGGACTGAAACTTCGTCTGCCACTGACCTCTTAACCCCTCAACGTGACCAACGTCCCACTTCCCCAGGGCGCCGTGTGAAGCAAGCTCGGGACTCTAGGTATCTTCACAAGCATCGAGTGAGACTAGCACAGGTCATGGCTGCCGTCAATATGTCGTCGAAGACGTCGCCCGCATCTTGGCAGTACGTATCGGATCGCTGTTCTGGCAAAGGGGGTAGTATTCCGAAAGAGAGACGATGGGGTGGGGCGGTTCCCCCCGGGACTCGACTAATGCACTTCTGGATTATCTGCTCCGCGGGTACGTGACGTCTCGTCTCCGAAAGAAATCTGTGACAAGTGCGTTCCGCTTTGAGAACCGCTCGTGAGTCTGTGTCGGTACGATGACTAGTGCCAGCCCTATTTGGGCCGGCGTCAGCAGGCTCCATGGGAGCCGGGATGGAGCAGGTTCGATAAGAAGCGTGCGAGGCCGACCAGCAGCGTCAGCGGATTGGGATGGACATACGCCAATGAACACCTGCAGGTGCATATCACAGTCTGCGAGTCTCACCACGACTCACCGCGTGTATCTCGCAGGGAGCGGTCAGTCGACGCTCAAGCTCGATGCCATAGGCCGGGAGCTGGCTGCCGATGCAAAGACTGGAGAGAAGTCCTTTCGGCTAAGACCGAGGCTTGGCGGATGGATAGCCAATCATGAATAGCTACGCTCTAATCCCTCTTCTAGCGGCCATTGCCTTCTTGGGTCCACTGGCCGTCGTGCTGCTCCATCGCCCCAGGCCCAAGCGGAATGTCCTCTTTCTTCTCTTCGCCATTCCCGCCGTGCTGTGGAGTTTGGCTGACTTCCTGCTGCGTAGCGGGTTCCTGCCAAGTCTCGAGCTGGTTCTGGTGAAGGTTGTCATCTGCCTGGCAGTTCTCGCGATAGTGCAGTATCACTACTTCCTGCGCTCCCACGCTGGCAAACAGAACGGGAAGGCGCTGCTGGCCTATCTTCCGCTGGCGGCCACCGTCGGGCTTGCAGTTTCAGGCTACATGCCACGAAGCATCCAGATGAGTCATGATGTCGCCGTCATCAGGTACGGTGTCGGGATCATCCCGATAACCCTTTCCCTGCTGGTCTTGGTATCTCACGACACCTACCTGCTTCGGCGAAAGTCGAGGGCCTCTTCGCTAGTCATTGAGCGCAACCAGATAGCGTACTTGTTCGCTGCTACTGTTGTAGGCAGTGCCGGTATCTTGATTGGATTCACCCCCTTGGGCACTGTGTATGCTTCTCCCCACGTCGGCAATCTGGCCTTGGCGCTCATTCTCGCCTATGCCATGGTAGCCTACCAACTCGCGGACATTGGGGTGGCTCTCCGGCGTGCGTTGATGTCTTTCTGGATGATTGCCAGTGCTGCCGTCCTGCAGGTGTTTCTCCTTTGGCTGGCCTCTTTCGTTCTTGACTTTGAATTGAAGCTGGGCCTAGCCATGGCGAGCATTGCTGTGACTCTCGCGTGCATTGCCTTCGTCTTCTACACCAGCCCGTTCTCTCGCCGCGTGATCGAGGGGATTTTCCTCGGCCGGAGGCGCGAATACCGTCAGCAACTGTCGCGATTCCTATCCACCAAGGATGTCGTTGCTGACATGGATGAGTTTGGCAATAGGCTGCTGGCCCTCCTCTCTCAATCGATTGGCAGTCAGCGAGCTTGGCTGCTCCTGCCAATGGCCGGAGACGGAGGCTTTGAAGCTCGGTGCATCTACGCCTCAGACGGCATGGAGTCGCCGTCAGCTTTCAGCTTGCCGAAGGGTAGCAGCGCCCTCATCTGGCTGGAACGGGAGCAACGTTGTTTTTCCCGATGGGAACTGCTCACTTTCCCCGAATTCGCCGACTCTGGGAGCGTCGGTAGGGGAGAGTCCGGGCCCACCGCAGTTGATATGGTCTTCCCGATGATGAACGAAACCAGGCTGGTAGCCATTCTGGCGCTGGGAACGAAGGAGAACGGAGGCTCCTATACCCTTGAGGATGAGGAGTCAGTCAAGGCAGTCCTCAGCAGTACCAGTGCCATCATAGAGCAGGCGATCCTGCGAGAACGCATGCACATCAGAGAAGAGGACCTCACCCTTCTCAATCAGCTAATAGCCATTGTCACTTCCAGCAGCGACTTCCGCGATGCTTTCGACCGCTTCGCACAAGAGCTGAAGACGGTGGCTCCGGTCGATCTGGCCAGCATCACCCTGGCTGATGGGGATGACCTATACGTATTCGCCCTATGGACCAGCAAGGCTACGCCTTGGCAGGCCAATCAGAGAATTGCGCTCCCCGGGACAGGGACGGAATGGGTGATGAGGGAGCGAAAGAGCCTTCTTGAGCCTGACCTGGCCAAAGAGAGCAGATTCTCGATTGGAGAGGAATACCTGAGAAATGGTATTCGTTCCGTTCTACATGTGCCCTTGATTTCAGGAGACGCTGTTATCGGGGTACTGATTGTGGCCAGCCAACAGCCTGAAGCCTACGGCGGGCGGAGCCTGGCGTTTCTGGAGCATCTGGCTGCCATGATCACGAGGCCGATTGAGAACTCCCGGTCATACGCCCTAGCCAGGGAGCATGCCCGGATTGACGAGCTGACGGGTCTGGCCAACAGGCGCCAGTTCGACGCAAGGCTGAATGAGGAGGTAAGTCTTCACACTCGACATGCGGATTCCTTCTCACTTCTCATGCTTGACCTTGACTCGTTCAAGATGTTCAACGACATCTTCGGCCATCGCGCCGGCGACGACTTGTTGAGGCAAGTCGCCAGACTGATGACAGGTTCGATTCGAGGCAGCGAGCAAGCGTTCCGATACGGCGGCGATGAGTTCGCTGTCCTTCTGCCTAGGGCGGACATCAACGCTGCTGGCCATGTAGCAGAGCGTATTCGCCAGAGGATTGACGACCATATGCAATTATCTTCCACAAACGTCAGGGCCAGTATCGGTTTCGCCAACTGCCCGGCTAACGGGGTTACTGCCAGTGACCTGGTCACTATGGCTGATGCCGCCCTCTATCACGCCAAGTACCATGGTGGAAACCGCTGTTTTGCCGCCACCGACATACAACCCACGTCCCAGGCCCCTCGAAGCACGGAGACGAGGGGTCCCAACTTGGCAGTGGTGTATGCGCTCATGGCGGTAGTGGATGCGAGAGACCACTACACCTATGCCCATTCCCACAAAGTGCGATCCTTTGCCGCTACCCTGGCCAAGGCCATTACTTCACCAGCCGACGTCGTATCGAGAGTCGGTGTGGCTTCGATGCTGCACGATGTCGGCAAGATAGGCATCCGTGACAGTGTACTGGCCACTGGCAAGCCCGCCACACCCGAGGAACTGGAGGAGTCCAGAGCCCACCCGCGGCTGGGAGCCACCATTGTAGCCAGCGTGCCTGGCTTGACTGAGTGTGCCCCGGCCATCCTCCATCATCACGAACACTACGATGGCAGCGGCTATCCGGGAGGCCTGGCAGGAGAGAGTATTCCTCTGGAAGCGCGCATCCTAGCCGTGGCAGATGCGTTTGCCAACATGGTATCCGAGAGAGGTCCCCAGCCTGCCTTGCCCTGGGAGGAAGCTCTGGAGGAGTTGAAACGTCATGCCGGCACCAGGTTTGACCCAACTCTGGTTCAAGCCTTTGTGGATGCAATTATCGAGTCTCAGTTTGCCATGGAGTCTCTTCCAGACGGCAACCAAGGCGATCCTGCCTTGTTGTCGGCGGAACGCGCAGTTCCAGTGCAGAACGCTTAGGGAGGACGAGAGCAGTGGCCAAAACACAGCTGGAGAACGAGGAAGAAGGCGAGATGGGGATAAGTCCGTTGCTGGTTGATGAAGGAAGTAGATTGCTGCTGGACAATGCCAGCGAAGGTATCGCCCTTCTTCAGGATGGGATGATGAAGTCGGTCAATCCCAGCCTCTCGAAACTCACCAGCTATTCCGAGCGTGAGCTGACCTCCAGACCTTTCATAGACTTCGTTCATCCTGATGATCGACAAATGGTGGCGGAACGCCACCTAGTGAGGCTGACTGGAGGGGAAGTTCCTTCTGCCTACTCATTCAGGATCGTTGACAAGCAGGGCAACTCCCGGTGGGTGGAAGTGAACGCACTCTCGCTCGTTTGGGAGAACGCGCCGGCTGTTCTTTGTTTCCTGACGGATGTCACGGAGCACCGAAGCGCGGAAGAGGAACTCAAACAGAATGAGGAGAAGTACAGAAACCTGTTTGAAAACACCCAAGATGGTGTGGAGGTCATTGACGGCGAGACGGGCAGAATTGTTCTGGCCAATCAGGCAGTCGCCAGAATGTTCGGCTTCAATTCTCCTGGCGAGATGGTTGGGATAGATCCACTGGAGTTCATCCCTCCGGAAGAGAGATAACGCGTCGCTGGCATGATGCTGGAATACATGTTTGAAAAGGACCTGCACAAGGTGATAGAGACCAAGTCCCACACCAAGGACGGCCGGCTTATTTGGGTCAGTGGTGTTGGAGTGAAGACCAAATATCAGGGAAGACTGGCCGGTCTGGTGTCAATGAGAGATATAACCGCCATTCCATGCTTACGCATCAAAGGTTGGATAAGCGGTTCTGATTGTGCAGCAGGAACCTGTTGACTGAGTTCAGGTCGATTGTTGATGCCATTGTCCTCTAGTGTAGTGCCTCTGAAAAGACTTAATAACGGAACTGCCCCTGTCATTCCCGCGCGGGCGGGAATCCAGAAGGAACGCATATACGGTGGATTCCGTGTCAAGCACGGAATGACATATGTGAAGCTGGGGGCACCCCAAGAACCTCGGCAGGAGGAGGCTGCACTGCTTGTGAGACAGCCTCTAAGACTCCGCTCTGTTTGACACGTGGAGGCTGAGCGCCTTTTGGGGGCAGAACTCGATGCACTGGGGTTGAGGCTTATTGAGGCAGAGGTCGCACATGACCACTGTCTTAGTGCTCTCGTCGAAGGCAATGGCTCCGAACGGACAGGCCTCCAAACACCAACCGCAGCCGGTGCAGCGCACTTTGTCCAGCCTGATGGTTTCGGTGGCTTCGTCCAGGCTCAGGGCATTCCTGGGGCAGGCCTTGATGCAGGGGGTGTTCCGGCAGAAGCGGCAGGCGACAACATCCATCAGCGTCGGAGTCGCGTAAAGCACCCTTATCCGGGACAGCTCCAGGTCGAATCTGCCTTCCTTCGCTGCCGAGCAGACGAACTCGCAGATCAGGCAGCCGGTGCACTTATCCCTGTCGCACTGTATGTGGCGGCGCTCCATGCCAGTTTCCTTTCAGCATTCCCAGGATGTCATCCATTCCCAGGGCTTTGAGCTTCTCCATCGGAATGAGACCGTCGGGGGTCCAGCCCCGGGCGCGGTAATAGTCGTCTATCGCCACTGTCAGTTCTCTCTCAGACAGAACGGCTCCCTGCGCTTTCCCCGACGATAAGGGGTCTTTGAACAGGCGAGGAGGCAGCCAATCGTCGGCACGCTTCCAGCCTTCGCGGATGTTGAAAGCCTTCTTCAGGTTGTTGATCCTCTCGCCCGCCTGCATGAGTTCAGCAGCGCTCATCGGTATTCCGGTCGCCAGAGTGTAGAGTTGGGCTGCCTCATCTGGGAAGTGCTGAAAGTGCCCCAGCGCTTGCGGGCAAATGGCTGTTGAATCACATGCGGCGGCCAAATCCTCTCTATCCTTGACGCTGGATGGCGAATCGCCGTTGCTGTCATCGAGCGTTGGCGCTCGCAGGCCGACTGCCAGTTCCAGTGCCAGGCCCTTCGTGCCCCTGGGATCACAGCCCGCGATTTCCAGACCCTTGACATGCATGGCCCAGTGCTCCGAACCCTGGCCGATCTTGGCCGAGGCCCTCTTGACTCCCTCAGCCAGGAGGTTGCCGATGCCGCTCCGCTGTCCGATTCTGCGGATGATCTCCAGAAGGGCGTCGGAGTAGCCGAACGAGAGATCTAGCCCCTGCGTGTCTTTGCTGGACACCAGCCCACGTTCAAAGCACTCCATGGCCCAGGCAGCAGTCGCTCCGGTGCTCATGGGATCGAGGCCGTAGAATTGACATAACTCGACGGCCCTCAATATCACCGGCAGAGAGTACATTCCACATAGCGGCCCAAGGGCAGCCAGAGCTTCTTTCTCCAGCACAACTTGCTCGTCCGAGTTCGGATCATCCGTCACTCTGTAGACGTGTTGACAGGCAACGGGGCAGGTGGGACAGGCGATGACCTTCAGCAAGTAGCCTTCCTTGGTGCACTCTGCGGCCAAGCTCTCGGCTCCTCCACTGATGGACTGCTGGTAGTTGCGAGCGGCAAGGCTGCACTTTCCATTGGCGGAGAGCAGGCAGGCGGCCGGCGCCAATCGACTGCTGGAAGCGGAGCTCTGGTGAAGATGGGCATTGAGATCAGCGCAGGCCTTCTGCATTGCGCCGATGTCCGGCACCGAGATGGGCCTGGTGCCCCTGATGGCGATGGCCTTAAGCTTCTTCGATCCCATGACCGCCCCCGCCCCGCCCCGGTGCGGCAGGCGGTGCCCATCCTTGATGGTGGCAAAGCGCACCAGAGACTCTCCGGCCGGGCCGATGGAGGCCACTTGCACTCGGCTGTCGCCGGCTTCCCGCCTGATGATGGCTTCCGTCTGCAGGCAGCTCTTGCCCGTAAGGGAGTCCGCCTTGCGGAAATGAACCTGGCCGTCATCGATGAAGAGGTAGACAGGAGATGAAGCTGCGCCGGTGACCACGACCGCGTCGTAGCCCGTCCTCTTCAGATCCAGGGACCAGAGGCCCGAAGATACGGAACTGCTCAGGAAACCGGTGAGGGGTGACTTGGTGACCACGGCGTGACAGGCGGAGGCCGGAGCCATGGTTCCGGAGAGCCCGCCGCAGGCAAACACGATCGGATTGTCCGGGCTCAGTGCATCAGCGCCCGGTTTGGACCATTCCGGAAGAAGTCGCGTCCCCAATCCCGCTCCGCCCAGATATGCCCTGAGCAGGCGCTCGGGGAGCTCCCGCACTTCCGTCTTCTGACTGGTCAGATCAACGACGAGGTATTTGCCACTATATGAATACAAGTCTGACTCCGATGACTATCTTGATTCCTTCCCCACCAGGGGAGAGGGCAGATAGCCTTCTCTTTTGTAATCTCGTTTTCAACCCCCTGCACGCCCCGATAGGTGCCGCGGGCGAAGCGATGTAGGGGCTTGATTCATCAAGCCCTTGCTGCATATACCCACAAATGCCCGGTCCGCCTGAGGTTGACGTGAGGCGTACTGTACCGCAATCCTGTCATTCCCGCGAAGGCGGGAATCCAGCAGCCATAGAGTGGGCTGCGCCCACCTCCAACCAACGCTTGTCGGTACCATCTCCATGCTTGCTTTCAACGCCTCGGCCCCGGAGGCGAGGTTCTACTGCGCCATGACCTTCTCGGCTTTGTCGGGATCGCTCACCTTCAGCACGATGCTGGCCTTGCCAGGGGTAGGGTCGATGAAGGCATAGAAATACTCCAGGTTGATCCCGGCCTTAGCCAGAGGCCTGGCCACTGCATCCAGAAGGCCGCCCGGCTGATCCGGAACATCCTTCTGAAGCACGACCGTCTCTTTGACGGTGAAGCCGGCCTTCCTCAATGCCTCCGCTCCCTTCACGCTGTCCGACAGCACCATGCGCATTATCCCGTACTCGGACGTCTCAGCAACACAGAGGGCTCGTATGTTGATCTTCTCGGCTTTCAGCGCTTCCAGCAGGGACTCCAGCCTGCCTGGATGGTTCTCTACGAAGCAAGACACCTGCTTTATCTTCATCTTCAGCCTCCTCGCTACTTCAGTCCCAACTCGCGCTTGTCCACGACTCTCTTGGCTTTGCCATCCGTTCGGGCTATCGATTTTGGCTCTACCAATTTCACTTTGACCCCTATGCCCAGCGTGCTTTCTAATTCGTCGGTGACCTTCTTCTTTAATGCTTCCATCTTCTTCATC
>Ga0315287_10006627_pt1 | contig 11549 bp, 12 predicted proteins | sample YL17G11_0_MG_FD_205037 | JGI IMG/M metagenome (GOLD analysis project Ga0315287, IMG submission 205037) | Sediment microbial communities from Yellowstone Lake, YNP, Wyoming, USA - YL17G11_0 | ecosystem: Environmental > Aquatic > Freshwater > Lake > Sediment | place: USA: Wyoming | collected...
ACGTTCCTGTGGGTGGCCGACTGGGATCGCGCGCTGCGCTTCTACACGGACGTGCTCGGCTTCCGCAAGGACTACGAGTCCGAGGGCTGGGCCGAGCTCGCCGTCCCCGGCGTAAAGGACTCCTTCGTGGCGCTGAACCGGATCGGCAAGGGGAAGGAGTTCCCGCGCAACGAGTTCTTCACACTGCGCGTGCCGGAGCTGGACGCGTTCCGGAGCTACCTCGTGAGCCGCGGCGTGCCGATGCGGGGCGACGTCATGGAGTTCCGCGACGAGGGGCAGGGGATGCGGATGTTCAAGTTCCTCGACCCGGACGGCAACGTGCTCACCGCGTCCCAGATCGAGATGTAGCCTCGGTCCGCGGCCGGGAGAGGTGCTTCGCTTGTCCGACGGCTCGACGAAATTGGAAGTGCTTCGATGCGAAGCTTGCGGCGCGCCCGTGCCGCTCGCGGCCGGAGATCGCTTTCCCTGCGTCCACTGCGGGCACGAGGTGACGCCGAGCGCGGCCCACGTGTCGCTGCGGGACGCGGCGGACGGCGACGACGACGCGCGGCGGCGGGCGGAGAGCCTGGCCCGCGAGATCTCCGCGGCCGGGCCTCTGCTCCGGGCGCTCGGACGGTTCGTGAGCGAGGGGAGCTACCTTCTCCCCGCCTTCATCCTCATGGCGGTGGGCGCGTGCGTCTCCATGATGGCGCTGTTCAACCTGCAGTCGTTCGGCCTGAGCACGCTGCACGTGGACGTGATGGACGTGCTGCGCGACGGCGAGTACATGGCGCTGTTCGTCGGGATCATCGCGATCTTCGTGGGCGCAATCCCGATCGCCGCGGCGTTCGGGCTGCGCACGGCCGCGGGCCGCGCGAGGCTGCTTCGGAGCCTCGCCGCCAGGCCGCCCTCTCGCGCGGGCGAGAATCCCGAATGCCGGCAATGCGGCGCGCCGCTCGTCGCCGCCACGCCCGACGCCTTCGTCGCCCGGTGCCACTACTGCTCCGCCGACAACCTCGTCGTCGTGCCCGGCGACGTGCTCGCGGCCAGGATCTCGGCGACCGCCAACGTGAACGCGAGCATCGAGGCCGCGGCGTTCGAGCACCGGCGAGAGCGCGCCCTCGTCCGTAGGTCGCTCCTCGTGCGCCTGGCGCTGGTCGTGGCGCCGATCGCGCTGACGTACGCGCTCGTCGGCCTCGGGGAGGCTACCGGTCGCCCCGATTGGCGCGACGCGATCGCCGCCGAGCGGCTGTGGCTGCCCCAGTACGTCGACGGCACGACCGCCAAGGGCAACGTCGTGACGTATCGGTGCACCGCGCGGGACGCGTTCTCGGTCCTGATGGCGCTGCGCCACGGCGAGACCTTGGGCGCGGCGGTCTCGCCGGCGGTGGACGCATCTTCTGTGGTGCTCGACACGCCCCAGGGCAAGCGGCCGCTGACCGACGCGCGCGGCGGGTCGTTGCGCGTGGGCGTGCCGCACAGCGGCTGGTTCGAGATCGTCGTGCGGCCTGGCGCCTGCCCGCTCGACCGCCTCGGCGACACGGTGACCGTCCGCCTCGACCTGCGGTAGGGATCGGGATCCGGGCGCGCTTGGCGCTTGCCCGACCCCACCGGTCGGGGGTAATCGTCTTATCAGACGGACACTCGTGGGCAACGCCCCATCGCGGGGCAAACGAAAGGACCCCATATGAAACTCAACAAGCTCGCGCTGGTCGGCTTCATCCTGAGCTTCATCCCGATTGCGTGCATCGCCGGCCTGATCCTCTCGATCATCGGGCTGGTGAAGGTGATCAAGTCCCGCGGCGCCGAGTGGGGCAAGGTGTTCGCGATCCTCGGGATGTGCATCGGCGGCATCCAGACGATCGTCTGGTTCATCGTGTTCGCCATCATCGCCGTCGAAGGACACCTATAAACCAACAATCTGTGACCTCGGACGGCGGCCCCTCTCACTCGCAGTCGACCTGCTCGATCGCGGCGCCGTCCGGGAAGACGTGGGTCCACGCCTCGGCCGGGATCTCGGCGTTCGCCTCGACCCCGCCCTCGTCGTAGCGCACGAGCAGCTCCTCCTTCTCCCCGGGCATGGCCGCGCGGATCTCGAACGGCACGTGCGCGTCGCCGACTTTGCCCCAGCGCTCGCAGGTGATCTCGAGCACGGTCGCGCGGCCCTCGGTGATGCGCGAGCGGAGGAGCGGCAGCACGTCCCGATCCGGCCCGATCTCGATGAGCTGCGCCGCGGAGCCCTCGCCTGTGATCCGCACGTCGTAGTGGCCGGCCTTGTCCCAGGCGACCTCGCTTCGCCCCTCGATCACCGGGGTCGAGCCGACGAGCACGCGGATGGCGTCCTCGGCCGGGAGCGGGATCCGGATGAGGCGCGCGATGTTGCACGGCTCGGCCGGGCCGGCGTAGTACTTCCCCTCGCGCTCGTCCGACATGGAGAACGCGCCGGCCGCGACCGTGAGCACCGCGAGAGTGGAGCCGAGGGGCGACACGAGATCCACGCGGAGCCGGTCCGGCGGCTCGGCGAACGCGAACAGCTTGCCCTGGACCCGCTGCTCGCCGAAGTGATCGATGCGGCCCGTCGCGCGCAGCGACTTCGTGCGGCCGCGCAGGGCGAGCATGTCGGCGAGGAGGTCCGGCGCGCTCGCGTAGGCGTCGGCCGGCCGCGGCACCGGCCCGCAGGCGGCCGCGAGGAGCAGGACGAGAACCCCAATGACGAGGTTTAATCCGAAAATAGCGAGAGAGGAAAGGGCCGCGTTCCTGAGCTTGTCGAAGGGCGCGGCCGGATCGAACGAGCGATTCCGCCGCCCTTCGAGACGGCCTTCGGCCTCCTCAGGACGGCGGAGACATCTCACAGCTCCCTCCGGTCGTCGAGCGCGCGCATGAGCGTGCGCCCGTCCGCGTACTCGAGCTCGCTCCCGTGGGGGACGCCCGAGGCGATGCGCGTGATGCGCACCTCGAGCCCGAAGAGCGTCTGCTTGACGAGCAGCGCCGTGGCCTCGCCCTCGACCGACGGCCGGGTCGCGACGATCACCTCGCCCACACCCTCCTGCACCACCCTCTCCTTGAGGGTCGCGAGGTTGAGATCCGCTGGGCCGACGCCGTCGATCGGCTTGAGCAGCCCGTGGAGGACGTGGTACCGGCCGCGGAAGGTCCCCGCCTCCTCGATCGCCCAGAGATCCGGCACGCCCTCGACCACGCAGATCGCGCGCCCGGAGCGGGCCCGGTCGGCGCAGATCGCGCAGGGGTCGTCGTCGCCGACGTTCGCGCAGATCGAGCACCTGCGGACGCGGTCGTGGAGAGAGCCGACGCTCTCGCCGAGCTTCTTCACGTAGTCGCGGTTCGCCTTAAGCAGGTGGAACGCGAGCCTCGTGGCGGACCTGCGGCCGATGCCCGGCAGTCGGGCGAGGAGCTCGGCGAGCTCGGCGATGGCGCCCGACATCGGCGGCTACATCATCCCGGGGATGCGGATGTTCCCGGTGACCGCTTCGGTCGCGGCGTTGATCTGATCGTCGGCGAGCTTGAGCGCGGCGTTCATGGCCGAGACGAGGACGTCCTGCAATGTCTCGAGGTCCTCGGGGTTCACGACATCCTTGTCGACGGCTATCGCGGTGATCTCCTTGGCGCCGTTGATCGTCACCTTGATCTTGCCGCCCGCCGCCTCGGCGGTCCACGTCTGGGTCTTGAGCTCCTCTTTGACCTTCTCGAGCTTCTCCTGGATCCTGTGGGCCTGCTTCATCAGCTCCGACAACCCGCCGCGGAACGCGACACCCTTGGACTTGGCCATGCGTTTGCTCCTTGTGCTCGAGCCAGCCTACCACGCCGCGCGACGGCTGCTCAATCCCGTCGCGGCTTGGGCGCGGCGCCCGCGACCGCGATCTTCGCGATCGTCCCGCCGAACGCCGAGAGCGCCCCGCGCACCACCGGGTGCTCCCGCGCCTCGTCCTCGCGGTTGCGCAGCATCTCCTCCTGCGCGAGCCTCTCCCGCGCCACGGTCGTCCGCCCGCCCAGGTCGGCGAGCCGCACCTGGAGGCGCACGTCGCGGCCGAGCCGCTCTCGGAGGAACCGCCTGAGCTCGCCCGAGAACGCCTGCTCCCGCGCCCGCTCCGCCGTGAACCCGTCGCGCTCGTCGAATTGGAGCACGAGCAGATCGCCGCGGCTCTCGGGCGCCGGCTCGGCGCGCTCGAGGATCGACGACTTGGCCGGGCTGGCCGCCCCGAACTCCTCGAGCAGCTTCGACCACGCGGTGCCGTCGTGCAGGGCGTCGGTTCCCGCCGCCTTGGGAGCGGGCGGAGCGGACGCAGTGGACGCAGTGGACCGAGTGGACTTGGTGGACGCAGTGGACGCACCGGACAGAGAGGGGGAGGGCGTCGCCTGAGGGCGGCGAGGCTGTCCGCCACCGCCCTGGGGCTTGGGCCCGGACCCGGCGGCCACGAGCGCCTCGAGCCGTTCGACGAGCTCCGCCGCAGGCACGAGCTGGCCGAGCTGGGACAGGCGCGCGACCGTCGCCTCGAGCAGGATGCGCGGGTGGGACGAGCGGGCGATCTCCTCGTACGCCTCTCCGAAGTGCTTGAACAAGCGGTGCAGCGTGTCGCCCGTGGTCAACTGCGCCTGGGCCGCGAGCTCGGCGATCTCGTCCTCCGGCAGGTCGAGCAGCTCCCGGTCGCCGCCGCACACGCCGGCCACGAGGAGGTTGCGCAGGTGCTCGAGCAGGCCGCGCGCGAACGTCGTCGTGTCGTACCCCTGCCGATCCACGTCGCGCACGATCTCGAGGCAAAGCCTCGGATCCTCGGCGAGCACGGCGGCCGAGAGATCGTAGTACACGCGCCGCGACACCACGCCGAGCAGCTCCGCGACGGTGTCCTGGGAGACGCGATCGCCGCCGGCCGCGAGCACCTGGTCGAGCACGGACAGGGCGTCGCGCATCGATCCCTCGGCCTCGCGCCCGATGATCGCGAGCGCCCCCTCGTCGGCCTGGATCCCCTCGGCCTCGAGGATGTAGCGGATGCGCGCCACGATCGCCGCGGTCGGGATGCGCCGGAAGTCGTACCGCTGGCAGCGCGACAGGATCGTCGTCGGGATCTTGTGCGGCTCGGTCGTGGCGAAGATGAACTTCACGTGCGGCGGCGGCTCCTCGAGCGTCTTGAGCAGCGCGTTGAACGCGCTCACGGACAGCATGTGGACCTCGTCGATGACGTAGATCTTGAACCGGCCGATCGCCGGCCTGTACGGCACGGTCTCACGCAGCTCCCGGATGTCGTCGACCGAGTTGTTGGACGCGCCGTCGATCTCGATGACGTCCACCGCAGTGCCGGCCGCGATCGAGCGGCACGAGTCGCAGGTCCCGCACGGCTCGACCGTGGGGCCGGACGTGCAGTTGAGCGACTTGGCGAGGATGCGCGCGAGCGACGTCTTGCCCACGCCGCGCACGCCGGAGAACACGAACGCGTGCGCCACGCGATCGGTGCGGATCGCGTTCGCGAGGGTCCGCGTCACGTGGGCCTGGCCGACGACCTCGTCGAGCCGCTGCGGCCGGTACTTGCGGGCCAGTACGAGGTAGGCCATGGCGCTACAGCTCGATCGTCATCCCCTCGCGGGCGGCGTCGGCCCGGGGGAAGAGCTCGCGGCACAGGCGCTCCTTCTCGGCCACGGCCGCGTCGCTCTGGGACGGATCGTGGTGGAAGAGCACGACGCGGGTGGCGCCCGCGAGGCGGGCGAGCTCCGCCGCCTGCACGTACGTGGAGTGGCCCCAGCCGACCTTCGAGACCTTGTCCGCCGCGCCCGAGTACTCGGCCGGCGTGTACTGCGCGTCGTAGATGAAAACGTCCGCGCCCTTCGCCAGCTCGAGCACGTGGGCGTCCGGCTCCGAGCGATGCTCGGTGTCGGTGCAGTACGCGATCACCTTTCCCTCGTACTCGAGGCGGTAGCCGTAGGAGCCGTCCGGGTGGTTCTGCAGGAGCCCGCGCACCGCGATGCCGTCGCCGAGCTCCACGAGCTGGCCGTCGTCGAACAGGTGGAACACCATGGTCGCGGCCATCTGGTCGAGCGTCACCGGGAAGTTCGGGAAGTTCATCTGCCCGGTGAGGGTCTCGGACAGGGTCGACGACAGGTTCTTGCCGCCGTAGATATCGAACCTCGAGCCGCGGATGAACGCGGGGGTGAAGAACGGGAAGCCCTGGATGTGATCCCAGTGGACGTGGCTGAAGAACATCGCCGCGCGCACCGGGAGCTCCTTCATGAGGGTGTTGCCGAGCAGGCGCAGCCCGGTGCCGCCGTCGAAGATGATCAGGCGCGAGCCGCACCGCACCTCGAGGCAGCTCGTGTTGCCGCCCACCTCGACCGTGTCCGGTCCCGGGGTCGGGATGGAACCGCGGACCCCCCAAAAACGTACGCGCAACATGGGTGATCGTGTCCTACCGGGCCTCGCCCGCCGCGTTTCGATGGAGCATGGTACGAGCCGGGCGCCGCGCAAGTCAAGCGCGGAGAAGTGAACGTGCACACCCGTTCCGATGTGGTAGATTTCCGATCGGCCGGTTACGCAAACTAGAATGATCATGCCGAAGATCTGAGCAGAGGCGTTCGAGCGGATGAACGGCGAAGGTGCCAAGAGCGCCGGTCTGAAGGCGATTGTGGAAAGGGCGGCCCGCCCGGGGGGCGGCGACACCACGCAGCTCCAGATCGCGCTGTACGAGGTCGAGTACAACCGCGACGCGATTCGCAGCGCGTACATCCGCGTGATGCTCGGGAAGATGAGGACGGGTCTCGACGATTCCGCACCTCTGCCGCCCGACGTCCAGGAGATCGTCGATCTCATCGATTTCCTGGAGCGGAAGATGCGGTCCACGAGGACGTTCATCCTCAACCGGCTCCCCAACTTCAAGAGCCGGGTGCCGGGGCACGGAGACGCGGTGCTGCATTCCTACGAGGCCGGGGGAATGAAGTACCTCTTTTCGAGGGACAAGACCGAGGAGGCCTGCTTCGTGATCGCGGTGCCGCTCGAGGAATACCTGTCCTTCGACGTCGATGACACGGGAAGGGTCAGGGACGCCGATCGCACGGTGCTCCACGCCAGGCCGTTCATCCACCTGCCTCCGCGGCGGATCAAGGAGATGAGGAGGCTCAACTCCGCCCTCTTCGAGGACAAGGCGGGGCTCGGCGATCTCCTGCCCTCGTTCATCGCCCTGTACACGGAGTTCGTCGCTTTCGCCGTCGAGGATCAGCCCGCGATCCTGGGCGCGCACCTCCTGTCGAGGAGGTATCCCGGGCCGGCGCGCGACCTGCTGGAGGACCACGCGGGGAAGACGAGGAGCGTCGCTCGGAGGGTGCTCGACGACCTCGGCTACCGCTGCCCCGCCGGCGACGGGGTGGACGCGCGCGCGGGCTTCGCCGTGACCGGCATGACGCTCTTCCAGGTCCTGAAGCGGTGGGGGGACCACTGCTGCAAGTCGCTGTTCCTGAACGACTTCGCGGAGCACTACACGAGGGCGAAGGTCATGAAGGTGGGAGACGTCGACCACCTGATTCCCAGGCCGAGCAGGGTTCCCCCACCGAAGTGACGATCATCTCTTTGACCCGCGGGTCAGCAGCACAGGGCGTCCAGCCCGAGCGCCGCGGTGGAGAGGAGCCCGAACACGAGGTTGAGCTGTCCCGTCGCGCCGTCGAGGGCGAGGAACTCGAGCGGACACGGGCTCGTCTTGCGCGCGAGGCTCTTGCGCATGAGCCGCACCGCGAGCGGCAGCGCGAGGAAAGTGACGAGGAACGTGAGCGGCATCTTCGGACCCACGCCCCCGAGCCGGCTCAAGCCGATGAAGGCGAGCACGATCGCGAACGGCGAGAACAGGAGGAACGCGTAGTAGTGCACCGATCGCCGGTCGCCGAGCAGCGACGCGATCGTCTTCACGCCGCCGGCCGTGTCGCTCGCCAGGTCGCGCCAGTTGTTCGCGTGCAGGATTCCGATGACGAGGAGCGACATCGGGATCGCCCACGCGGCCGGCACCCACGACAGCTCGCCGGTCTGGACTGTCCACGCGCCCGCGGCGCCGAGGATCCCGAAGTCGAGGAACACCGCGACATCGCCGAGGGCGTGGTACTTCAGACCGAACCGCCCGGCCGAGTACAGGAGGCCGATCGCGACGCCGACGAGGCCTATCCACAGGACGGGCGTGCCGACGACCGCGACCAGCCACGCGCCGAGCCCCCCGCCGAGAAGGAACAGCAGCGCCGCCGCGAGCCCGGCCTGGGAGGGGGTGATCCAGCCGCGCACCACGGCTCCGCTCACCGGGTTCACGCGCGTGTCGACCCCGCGCCGGAAGTCGACGGCGTCGTTCATCAGGTTCGCGCCGAGGTGGAGCAGGAGCATGCCGACGAGCGCCGCCGCGAACCGCAGCCAGTGGATCTCCGCGCCGCCGATCGTCGTCGCCATCGCGGTGCCGAAGATCACCGGCATCGTGGACGCGGACAGGGAGTACGGCCGCGCGGCGATCCACCACAGCTTGATCGGGCCCGGCCGATCCTTCGCTTCGTTCTCGTTCTGCATCGCACTCTCCGTTCGGTCAGTAGGAGAACGACGACCCGCCGATGAACTCGCGCATGAGCGAGGTGTTCGGCACGTCGCCGGGCAGCACCGGCACGAACATCGAGAGGAACATACGCAGCCGGTACGCGTCCGCGAACGACGGGTGGGCGCGCGGCACCTCGAGGAGGTAGCGGTCCGCGAACACCTTGAGCACGGAGAACTCGTAGATGAGCGACGTGTCGAAGATCACGTCCGCCGACTCCTGGAACGGGAAGATGTGCCGGCGCTCGCCGCGCCGCACCGACTGCCACGACGCGATCGTCTGGGCCGCGGAGTAGCCGCGGTAGTGGCGATCACGGACGATGCGCCGGATGAGCCGCGTGTCCGACGTGTGCAGGCGGTTGTGCTCGTCGATCCCGAGCGGGTTCAGGGCGTTGATGTAGATGCGGAACTTCTCCTCGGCCGGTATCGCGGGCGTGAGCGCGTCGTTGAGCCCGTGGATCCCCTCGAAAACGATCACCTGATCATCCTGGAGCTGGATAGGCGTCCAGCTCTTCTCGGACTCGCGCTTGCCGGTCTGGAAGTTGTACTCGGGCGTTGGCACGCGCTCGCCCCTGAGGATGCGGCGCAGCTGGTCGTTGAACAGCGGGAGGTCGATCGCCTCGAGCGCCTCGAAGTCGTAGTCCCCGTTCTCGTCGCGCGGCGTCTTCTCGCGGTCGACGTAGTAGTTGTCGAGCGACAGCGCCACGGGGCGCAGCCCGGCCACGCGGAGCTGGATCGAGAGGCGCTTGGCGAACGTCGTCTTGCCGGCCGACGAAGGCCCGGCTACGAACACGAGGCGGCGGCCGCTGAGCTGGATGTCGTCCGCGATGTCCGAGATCCGCTTCTCGTGCAGCCCCTCCGCGACCTTGATCACCTCGCGGATCCCGCCGTCGATGCACGCCTCGTTCAGGTCGCCGACGTGCGCCACGCCGAGCAACTCGCTCCACTCGCGCGCCATCTTGTGCATGGCGTACAGCTTCGGTTGGGGCCCCTCGTTGCGCGCCACTTCGGTCCCGCCCGGGTCCGGGAACTGGAGCACGAACCCCGCGTCGCCGTCGAGCGGCACGAGCCTGAACTGGTCGAAGAAGCCGGTGTGCGGCGCGACCGGGCCCAGGCAGAAGTCGAGGAAGTCGCCGAGGCCCATGATCCCGACGTGGGACGTGGGCCACAGATCGAGCACCTTGCGCTTCACGTTCGCGCCCTTGCGCGCGAACAGGCGCCGCGCCTCCTCGACCGGCACGCGCAGGTACCGGAACGGCAGGCGCTTCACCGCGAGCTCGCGGATAGCGGTGTCGAGCTCCGCGAGGAACCCGACGTCCACCTTCGCGCCCTCCACGTCGAAATAGTACCCTTCGGAGATCGACTGCCCCACGTGGATGGACGCGCCGGGGTGGAGCTCGTAGAACGCCGCGTAGAGCATCATCGTGAGGTGGCGGCGGTAGATGCGCATGCCGTGGTGCGACCAGAGCGGCAACGGCTCGATCACGCCGGAGCGGAGGATCTCGGCCGCGAGCGACACCACGCGGTTGTTGACCACCGCACCGACGACGGCTCGATCCTCGTCGGCGGGGTACATCGCCATGAGTTGCTGCACGGTCGTGCCGCGCGGCACCTCGAGCTTCCTGCCGCGGTAAGTGATATCGGCGAGGTCGCCGTAGATGCTCAGGCGCGAAACGTCGTCGGACTCATCGTTCAAGGCACCCTCCATGATCATGCGCCGGTCGGCGCGCCTACGATTTCCGTAGCAGGTGACGAACGCCCGGGAAGGCGGCCCTGGTACCGGCGGCGAAGGCGAACGCCGCCTGGACGGTCTCGCCCTTGCTCCCCTTGACCTCGGTCTGCGCCGTCTCGAGCCGCACGCCCTTCTCGTCCAGGAGATCGAGGTTCAACGAGCCGGCGAACGGTTTGGAGAGGACGATGAAGACGGTGATCTGGATCGTGTCGTCCGCGTTGAGCTTCTGGTCGGCGCGGGCGACGGTCATGCCGGCGTCGCCCAAGCCCTCGCCCAGCTGCACCTCGAGCTGCAGCGCCTTGTCGAGACCCTTCAGCACGCCTAGGAACACGTTGCCGACACCCTCGGCCACCTTCTCCCCGGTCGCCTCGCCGTTTTCCGCCATCCCCTCACCGGCCCCCTGCAGCACCTTCCCGGAGCCCTTGGCCAGGCTCTTGCCAGCGCCTTCGCCCTCCTTTTCGAGCCCGTCCCCGAACCCCTTGGCGAGCGTGGCCTGCTGCTCGGCGAGGAACTCGCCGGCCTTCTCGGCGGGGGGGGCGTCGTCGCCGCAACCCCAGCACCACGCCGCCGCGAGACCCCCGAGAAACACTGAAATCGCCTTCACCGGGTCCCTCCTTTGTTCGAGAGCACGACCCACTAGAACCACATTCTCCGAGCGCGGATCAAGGTGCATCGAGGTGGAGAGGTAGGGGTCAGCGCCGACCGACCACGCCGGCGGTCACGATCCAGGGCACGACGCCCCGGCCGCGCGGGGCGATCTGGGAGATCTCCCTGAGCCCTGCGCTCATGGCGCTCGCGCACAGGGCGTGACGCCGGCAGGGCGGTTGCGTGCCCCGCGCGAGGACGGAGAGGACGCGCGAGAGGGCGCCGAGCGTCCCGTCGGTCACCGGGTGCGGGAAAACGATCGCGCCGCCGGGCTTCAGGAACGGCGTGAGCGCGGCGATCGTCGGCGCCGGATCCGCGCCGTCCGGCAGGCCGCCCGTGAGGACGAGCGCGTCGAGGCTCGACGGCCGAAACGGCAGGGCGGAAAAGCGCGCCTCGACGATGGAGAACGGCCGCGCGCCGGGGGGGCCGAGCTGCCCGGCGATCCGGAAGAGCGCGCGGAACCGGTCGCCGGCGACGACGGTCGCGTGCCCCTCGGCGAGCAACGCGCGCAGGAGCCCGGGATTCCCTCGGTAGTAGACGCCGACCTTCAGGCGCGCCCGGCCGGCGCTCCTGCGCAGCGCCGCGAGGACGGCGCCCTCGACGTCGGTCATGTGCCCGCCCCTTCCCCGGCGTCGGGCT
>Ga0315287_10006628_pt1 | contig 11549 bp, 10 predicted proteins | sample YL17G11_0_MG_FD_205037 | JGI IMG/M metagenome (GOLD analysis project Ga0315287, IMG submission 205037) | Sediment microbial communities from Yellowstone Lake, YNP, Wyoming, USA - YL17G11_0 | ecosystem: Environmental > Aquatic > Freshwater > Lake > Sediment | place: USA: Wyoming | collected...
TTGAGCTGCCGATGAGCGAGCCCGTGGTTGTGTACTTTTTTCCGCTTGGGAAGTTATTTTTCAGATTCCCATATTCTATTTAATGAAAAAGTTCGAGTACGAGGGAGCTCCTTTGGGTTTAGCTTTTGTGCTTGGGCCAATGGCAGAAGTCAATCTGCGCAAGTCCCTTATCATGTCTGGTGGGAGTGTTCTTATCTTCTTTGCTCGCCCGTTATCAGCGCTTTTTCATATTATGGCTATTGGATTGCTGATTTTTTCATTAATCCCGGGATTGGAAAAAAGCGAGACAAGATTGGGACGTTGGAGGAACCGGGTTGACCTCTACATATGCTCCAGGATGCCTATAAGACCGGCTTTGGCGCTCAATAAATCTTTTTTAAGATATTTGGCGGCCCTTCCGGGATTTTTTTCCTTGATCGCATTAAGAATTTCATTATGGCAAGCAAAAGCATCCGCAGGATCATACGTGCCCAATTTCCGAAGTAGAATATGAAGGTACGGAGAAATCCGGTTCCATAACCCCTCGATGATCTCCTGAAGAAGCGGGATTTTTGCTTGTTCGTAAATAGCCAAGTGAAAATAGCGATTGAATTTTAACATATCATCTATAAAAGCAGGGTCTTTCTTTTCAGAAAAGACTCTATGGGATTTAAGCCATCGGTCATTCCACGATTCTATAATCTCAATAGATTTTGAGGTGCGTATTTTAGCAGCGGTTTCAGTGGCATAAATTTCCAGCATCAATCGGATCTTGGTGATATCTTCTAAATCGTTAACGGAGAGTTTGGTTACACTGATGCCGGGCTTGTCGCCAACCGATACGAGACCGGCAGCGCTAAGTCTTTGAAGCGCCTCTCGCACCGGAATGATGCTCACTTGCAAGATTTTAGCAATTTGCTCAATCACCAGTCGTTCCCCAGGATAAATTCGACCGGAGATAATACTTTCCAGGAGGCTATCATAAACGCGTTGCTGCAGAGTTGATACAGGGACAATAGGTTGAATGTGAGTCATGGAGCTTTTAATGGTCGATTTCTTTGAACGGGGCATCCGAGGGTCTGAGGCGTTAACCTGCCATTCGCGTCGAAGCGTGTTCATTCCTTTGATGTGTTCGAGCTTAGTTCCGGAAAACCACAATTTGACGAGATGGGAGGCTGAAGAAAGACTGATTGCTTCTCCCTTTTTTCGAGACTTGACCATATGGTCATCTTCGCTGGGCCGAAATTTGTTATAATAAGCCACCCATGAATCGACCAGGGTTTGATTCATGACAAAAGCTTCCATGTTTTTTTGAGAGAGCTGACTGCAGCGAATGACATCACCCGGCTTGCATCCGAAAAAGTAGCCGGCTCGAAGCGTGAGAATTGATTTCATTTTCAACCCTGTTTGGGTTATCAGGTCAAAAAGCAGTAAATCTCGCGGTTTGCTGATTAGGCCATTTCGAACACGCTCGAGCTTATATTTCAGCGAGACGCTTCCCTTGGTTACTCTCGGATCTGTCATCTCCATGATATGCACACCCGCCCTGTTTGAATCACAAGTTAATTCATTTTTTTAGCATAGTATAGTTGTGATTAGTTTGTCAATTGAAATTACGGTGACAAGCGTTAACATCTCTTAATATATTGAAATTAAATAAAATAAAAACTCTTGACTTCGAATTCAAGCAAATATAGGATATATTTTCGCGTATGGGATTATCCCATATACATCTGTTTGGTTTTATGAAATTTTGCATTGGAGAAACCAAATGGAAACCCCAAAACATTTCAAAAGGAAGGAGACCAAGAAATGGGACGACAATTCATTCGTAAGTTTTTTAGTTCAATTTGTGTGGTAGTGTTTCTTATTTCTTTTTTTGCATTCCCTGCTTCAAGCGCTGATAAGCCTATCAAATGGAGGATGGCAAATCTGTACCCGCGCGGCGTAGCGTATGGCCCTGTCTATCAAGAGTTTTGCGATGCGGTGGGTCGGATGTCGGGTGGCAGACTGGTGATCGATGCCATTTTCGACGGCGAAGGCGTGAACGCAACTGAGGTGTGGAGCGCCGTGAAATCAGGCATCGTAGAAATGGGTGCGCCCTACATGGCTCTGCACGCGGGAGAATTCCCCGCAGGGGTGGTAGGTATTGGGTTGCCGGGCGGCCCCAGCGACATCGGCGAACTCTTCGCACTCTGGCACGAGGGCGGCTGGCTGGACATCATGAACAAGGCAGCTGAAAAGCACGGAATCTATTGCCTCGCCGAGGCGATGCAGCCCGGGACCTACGTGCTGACGAAAAAACCTATCAACAATCTTGATGACCTTAAAGGCATGAAAATTCGCGCCCCCGGCGCCTATGGCAAGATGTTGCGGCAATTGGGCGCCACGCCCGTTGTGATCGCATTCGCCGAGGTTTACACCAGTCTCGCCACCGGGGTCGTTGACGGAGTGGATGGCTGCAATCTCGTCGACCATCGCGACGGCAAGTTCTATGAAGTTGCGAAATACATGTATCCATTGCCGCTGACCGGCGCCCAGGTAAGCCCCCTCATCGTCAACCTAAAAGCGTACAACAGCCTGCCCGAAGATTTGAAGGAAATCCTCAAGACCGCATCCTACTACCACGGTTTCCTCTCCGCCTATAAGTCGGTTGTCTGGGAGAAAGAGGCTTTGCAGGAAATGATCAGCAAGGGACTCAAGATGAGTCCCGCCCCGTCCGATGCAGACAAGAAGAAATGGCTAGATGCCGGGATCGCCATATGGCCTGAATACGAGGCGGCGGATGCGACATCGAAGCAGATGATCGAAGCGCAAAGGGTTTTTATGAAGAAAATGGGAAAATAACCTTCGTGTCAGGTTAAACACGGGATCGCAACCGACCTCGGGCCTGTCTTACCGAGGTCGGTTGCGATCCCGGAGGCCCGGGTGACCCATGAAAACACTGAAATGCTTTGTCAGATTCGTGGATACGATTAGTGACCGTATCGGATTAATCGCAAGTGTGCTCATTCCGGCGATGGTACTGGTCCTCTTTTATGAGGTTATTGCCCGATATGTTTTCGATCGCCCTACCATTTGGGGATTTGACGTAGCGATCTTCATGTTCGGTTATTGCGGATTGATGGCAGGGCCTTGCGTTCTGAAACGCCACGAGCACATCAATGTGGACATAGTCATAACTCATTTTTCCCCGCGCGGGAAAGCAGTTTTTAACGTCATCAGCGGGCTCTTGTTTTTTTACTTTATTGTACTTGTGGTCCTTACCTGCACAGAGGCCGCCTATTCATCGATTGTATTCGCGGACCGGCGCCCCACCGAATGGGCCCCACCTATCGGCCATTACAAGGCCTTGATCCCCATCGGTGCATTTCTACTGCTCTTGCAGGGCATTGCAAACTGGATTCGCGATCTCTATTTGGCGCTCACCGGTAAGGAGTTCACCTTATGAGTATAATGCTACTGACCATCCTGCTTGTTTTGGGTATTCTTTGCGTTTTTGCTATCGGTATACCGGTCGGCTTCGGTTTAGGTGCCGTCGCCATGCTCTTCGCAGCGTTCACGTGGGGTCCCCAAGCCTTCAAAGTCATACCGACCACAGCCTTTAATGCGATTTCGGGTTTTGTGCTTCTATCCATTCCGCTTTTCATATTTATGGGGGCTTTGCTGCAAAGATCTGGCTTGGGCGAGGCCATGTTTCATGCCATGCATGTGCTTGCAGGCCGAATCCGGGGCGGTTTGGCCGTCGGGGTGATCATCGTTTGTACCATGATGGGTGCCATGGTTGGGACCATCGGCCCGGGGGTCATGACTGCAGGCACCATAGCTCTGCCTCCTATGTTGAAGCGCGGGTACAACAAGCATCTGGCTCTGGGCTCCATCATGGCGGGCGGCGGCATGGGCATCCTAATTCCGCCCAGCGTTCCCATGATTTTATTTGCATCGGTCACCCAGGTATCCATCGGCAAGATGTTCGCCGGGGGGTTGATTCCCGGTTTGATCATGTCCGGTTTGTTCATCGTCTATATCGTTACCCGATGTTATTTTCAGCCGGAAATGGGACCGACCATGTCAATTGAGGAGTCCGGCGGTTCCAGAAACAAGCTGATCGCCATACGCGATGCAATCCTTGCTTTTCTCCTGATCTTTATGGTCCTCGGTTCGATTCTTTTTGGGATTGCCACGCCGACCGAAGCCGCTGCGGTAGGCGCTGTTGGAGCTGCCCTTATCGCACTGGTATACGGCAAGTTGACCCTGGGGGTCATAAAAGAAGCGTCAATCCAGACGATGCGGCTTACAGGAATGTGCGTCTGGATCCTCATCGGCGCCACGGTTTTCAGTAATTTTCACATGCTAATGGGGGCGCAGAAGCTTCTGACCAGCATGACTCTTTTTGAAGGCATCAGCCCCATGGGGATCATCGCCATGATGCAGCTTAGCATGCTGGTCATGGGTTGCTTCATCGACGAATGGATCATCGTTCTGATTTGTGGACCTCTGTATACGCCGATCGCTGTTGCCTTGGGCTTCGACCCTATCTGGTTCGGAATTCTAATGATCCTAAATATAGAGATTGCCATTCAAACTCCTCCTTATGGGTTCGCGTTGTTTTATTTAAAAGGAATTGCGCCGCCTGACTGCACCATGTTTGACATCTACAAATCGATTGGGCCCTTTGTAACCATAAAATTGTGTGTCCTCGCTTTGGTGATGTTCCTCCCGGACCTCGTCACTTGGTTGCCACGGTTAATCTTCGACGGTTAATCTTCGAATGATCCAAGCCGGGTCGATGACGGGGAGGGTTCCAGAAAATTGCCGAAAGGATATTCCTTTTTTCGAACTCCTTGCGGGCCATGTTCGGTTGTTCGAAGCAAGAGGCTAAAAGGCCGAAGCGAAAGAGGCCCTTCTAAGGTTACTACCGGGGAGTACGGATTTCTGAGCGTTACGGAAGAAAGCTATGCGGGGCAGGCTTATCATCTTAAAAGTCGGAAGCACCATGTCCTCTCTATCCGCCCGAAAGAGAGACTTTGAGGATTTGATCCTCGCAGGGATGAATGCCAGGGCATAAGCCAGCCGAACTTGCAGCGCAGACCTTCGATACCTCCGATGGAGCGAAGATACTGAAACGTTTTGCAGCCATCGTCAAAGAAAAAGATCCATCTTCCGGAGGATTCGAGAATAAGGAAATGAACATTTCAGGTCGCTTGAATTGATTTTCGAGGCAATCAATCTATGAAAAAACTCCAGGTTGGTTTTATTGGGTTGGGCAAGGTAGCCGAACTTCATCTGGCAGGTTGCCAGGATGCTGAGCAGATCCAGATTGTTGCAGGTAGCGACACCGCTACAGAACGCCTCAAACACATGGCCAAGGTTTGGGGGTTTCGCGGGTACCGTGACTACACGGAGATGTTGAAAAAGGAAACGTTGGATTTTGTTTGTATCTGCACTCCACCTCTGGCTCACCGCGATATTACCATCCAGGCAGCCCAGCACAACGTCCATGTCCTGTGTGAAAAGCCGATGGCTTTGTCAGTCGAGGATGCCACTGCCATGATCGCCGCCTGCGATGATGCCGGTGTCAAGCTCTACTACGGCTCCTCCTATCGCTGTTTGCCGCCCTGCATGCAAGCCAAGGAAATGATCGAGCAAGGCATGCTGGGGCCAATTCATCTGCTTCTTGAGACATCTATCGGTGGCGGCGGCCCGGACACATGGCAAGGTCTCGGGCCCCATCACTATCCACTGGGCGGGCCCGGTGGAAGCGGGATGGGCCTCATCGACCACGGAATCCACCTCGCGGACATTTTCCCCTGGTTTGTCGGCCATCGGGTGGAGGCCGTCTTCGGGCGGGGAAATTATTCGGGCCAGAAGCCGGCCACGGAATATCTCACCATGGTGTTTGGAAACGGCGCTATCGGTATGCTGGTTTATAACGATGCGACGTTTCCGACCAGTACGCCGTATGAAGGCATTTTCAGCCAAGGCGCCAGCTGGGATGTGTGCGGTAATCTGCTTCGCGGCGGACAATGGGATCCCCAGCCAGGGTGCATCCACGTCTACGGCGAGAAGGGAGCTCTGCGCATCTATCACTATGCCAACAAACTGTATTTTTGCGACTCAGCTGGGATCAGGGATATACCGCTACATGGGCGTCCCAACCCGGGGCATTTTGGCCTGCAGATGGATTCCTTTGCCCGTAGCATTATTGCAGGGGCGGAACCGCCTGTAAGCGGCCGGGACGGTCTTCGTGCCCTGCAGGTCATTCTGGCGGCCTACCGCAGCCACGAAACAAGGTCGCTCGTTTGCTTGCCCTAAGAACGGAGAGCAAAATACTGTTGTACCAGGATCAACTGAGGATTCGGCATAGAGGTCATCCATGAATGCAGGTTTTGTCCTGGAGTCGGAAGCCGTCAGCTACCTGGAAAAGTACAATATTCCATATCCCGAGCACGGATTGGCCAGCTCAGTACATGATGCCTTGAAGATCGCCGACGGCATCGGTTATCCAGTGGTCCTTAAAATCGTTTCACGGCAGGTCCCCCATAAAAGCGATGTCGGCGGTGTTGCGCTGAACATTACGACGCCTGAAAAGCTCGGCAAGGCATATGAAGAGATTATTGCTCGCGTCAGCAAGGTCGTGGCTGAAGCCACCATCGATGGAGTGCTCGTCTGTCACCAGGAGGATGAGGGTATAGAGGTGATCGTCGGCGGCCAGGAAGATCCGGTTTTGGGACCGCTGATCATGTTTGGAATGGGTGGGGTTTACACCGAAATACTCAACGATGTGAGTTTTCGCATCTTGCCTCTCGAACGCATAGACGCGGAAGAACTCGTCCGGGAAATCCAAGGGTTCAAAGTACTGACCGGTTTTCGGGGCAAGCCTCCGTGTGATCTCGATCGACTGATCGACCTCGTCATGGCCACTGCCCGACTCATCACGGAGAATCCATGGATCCACGAACTGGACCTCAATCCAGTTCGAATATTCGAAAAAGGGCTTAAAGTCTTAGATGTTCGCACCATTGGGAGGCTTGATACCAACGGGTCTCAAATCTGAGGAGGTTGACTATGGTCCCCACCAATCTTTCCTGCGTGGCAGTTGTCGGGGCAGGCACTATGGGTACACGAATCGGATACCGCTGCATTGTTTCCGGGTTTCAGGTTCGCCTTTACGATAACAACTCGGGAGCACTCCTTAAAGCCGTTCAGATAATTCATGAATGGATAGCCCATCGAATCGATCAGCATCAATTGTCGGAAGCACAAGCCAAAGAGGCCAAGGAAAAAATAACATCTTGCACGGCATTGCGCGATGCCCTCAGCGGAGCCGACTTTGTGATTGAAACCGTCCCGGAGAACTTAGACATCAAGCGCCAAACATTGAAAGACATCGATCCTCATTTGTCCGCTAAAGCCTTCATTTGCACGAACTCCTCGTCGCTGCCTTGCTCCCGCTTGGCAGGATCGTTGAGTCGGCCGGAGCGGTTCTTCAACATCAACTTTTCACACCCCCAGGAACCGAACGACAAGCTGGTCGAACTGATGCGCGGTGCCCAAACGAGCGATGAGGCTTTGATTGCTGGAGAAAGTTTTGTCAGGGCCTTGAACATGGTCCCCATTATCACGTACCGGGAAATCATGGGGTTTTCATTTAACCGGGTTTGGCGTGCGATCAAAAGAGAAACGCTTCATCTGGTCGGCGGCGGGTATTCGGATTTTCAGGATCTCGACCGGGCGTGGATCATGGAGTTCGGGACTGAGTGGGGACCGTTTGGACTCATGGACATCATTGGACTCGACGTTATCCGCGATATCGAACGGCAGTATTATTTGGACAGCGGAGATGAGCGCGACAAGCCGCCGGCGTTTCTTGAACGGCTGGTGGAGGAAGGAAAGTTGGGTGTAAAAACGGGCCAGGGATTTTATGCCTATCCGAACCCGCCTTACAAGGAGCCTGGATGGCTGCACAAGCAGGGTGTACACCGCGAAGATATTTCTCAAAAACTCGATGGGATGCGGAAGGCGCGCTGAAAAGTCTTTGCATATTGAACACAGGCTGGGCCATTGGCCGAACTCAAAACTGGATCCGAAAGCATGGATCGCTAACGGAAATATGGGGGAGGACACATGAACAGAAAAAAACAGGATGACCTTTGGAATTATGCAGACTCTTATGCGTTCATGGATAAGGTGATCAATGGCATGCCGCCTTTGATCATTTGTCTAGCCAGCAACGGGGGCGTTCAAGGCAAGGAGTACAACGAAAATCTACCAGAGACGGCCGACGAGCTGGCCGATTCCATCTATGAAGCATACCGCGCCGGCGCCTCCATGGTCCACATTCATGCCCGAGATCCCCAGAAATTATCGAGTTGCGCAACAAGAACGAAAATTTGGCTTGATGTGAATAAGAAGGTCAGGGAGAGGTGCCCGGATATCATCATCAACAACACGACCGGCGGTGGGCTCGATACGAGCATGGAGGAAAGATTGTCGTGTTTGGATGCCCGGCCGGAAGTGGCCTCTCTGAATTTGGTTCCGGACATGAGCAAATTTAAAATGAAAGAACGCAAGGCCCCCCTGCCAGACCCCCATCCTTCTATTGAGTATGATGAATGTATTCCATTTTCCTATCGACAGGTCAGCCAGTTTGCATCCGAAATGAAAAAACGTGGAATCAAGCCCGAGCTTGAGACATACCATCCCGGAGGGGCCTGGGTCATCCGCGACCTGATTGAGCAGGGGTTGATCGAGAAACCTTATTGGATTCAGACCGTGATGGGCTATCAGACCTCCAGTTTCCCGACAGTGGAAAACGTCGTGAACCTTCTGCGTGAATTGCCGAAAGATTCACTTTGGTTGTGCTCCGGAATCGGTCATTTTCAACTCCCGATGACGACGTTGGCTATAATCTTAGGCGGTAACGCGCGTGTTGGCATGGAGGACAATATTTATTTCCGGCGAGGTGAGAAACTAAAAAGTAACGCGCAGGTGGTTGAAAGAACGGTGCGCATTGCAAATGAATTGAACCGGGATATCGCTACCCCGGCGCAAGCCCGAAAGATGTTGGGACTTTCGCCGAAACCATCGCAGTATAAATAACCTTTGTCCAAAAGGTTCTGAAAATGGTTCCGGCCAATTCCACAGGGATTGTCCGGAACCCATGATTTCTATTTGCGCAAAGATTCTTACAACCCCCCAATCGGCCGTTCAGGACATCACGAATATGAAAATAGCACTTATTCAACTAAGGGTCGAAAAGAACATGGCACAAAATATTGAGAACACTTTACATTTTTTAGGTCAAGCAGCAGAAAAAGGTGCCAGGTTGATTTGTTACCCTGAGATACAATTGACGCCGTTTTTCCCGCAATTTCCGAAAACTGACGCATCAATGTATGCGGTTGGTATTAACCACCAGATAGTTAAGAGGCTTCAACAAAAATGCAAAGAATTAAGGGTGGTTGCGATTCCCAATATTTACTTAAAAGAAAATGAAAAGCTATATGATGCCTCTCCGGTAATCGATGCGGATGGGACGATCCTGGGAATTTCCAAAATGGTACACATACCCCAGCAACCATATTTCTACGAACAAGATTATTATACTCCTTCTGACTCTGGATTTCATGTTTATAACACTGCTATTGGGAAAATCGGCGTCGTAATATGTATGGATAGGCGTTTCCCTGAAAGTTTTCGAACATGTGTTCTTCAGGGAGCACAGATAATCATTATCCCAACTGCAAATACTAAGGCTGAAATGCTTGAGGTGTTTGAATGGGAGATTAAAATAGCCGCGATGCAAAACATAGTGTTTATTGCGATGTGTAATCGGGTGGGTGTAGAAGATGAAATGCAATTCGCTGGTGAATCGATAGTAGTGGATCCCGCCGGCAATGTCATAAGAAAAGCAGATGACTCTGCTCAAATTTTATATGCGGATATCGATTTTTCCTCAATTGAAGAGGTCCGGAAAATGAGGCCTTATTGGCAAATGCGCAGGCCTGAATTCTATCGTATGGTTTAGCTGAATATTCTGCTGATTCAAGACAGTGATTTCATAGAAACCGGGATACCTGTTCTTGGTACACGCATCGCCACGAATCATGGCGGGCATAAGTTTTTTGACGTTCCCCTGATGGTTCGGTTCAGATAATAGGATCTTTGGGAATCCTTGGATTTTTGATGGTGTTCGTCAGGTAATCACAAGCAAACAACTTGCCTGAAAATTAAGGATCGCCGGTTGAAGGAATCCGCCTCGGCGATCGCCTGCCGCAGACCCAAGCCTTTTCACATCTGCTTGAAGCGTTAGGCGTCGTTCACAATTGGCAAGTAGCCGCTTTTTTCTTTCCCTTCGAGCTTTCAGCTTCGCGCTTCGCGCTCCGTTCACTCCAACGCCGTGCCCCAGTCGTACTGGCGCTTGACGTAGTTGAGAAAAAGGGAGGTCTCAGTCCGCAGCACCCCGTCGATGCGGTTGATCTTCTCGAAGATCAGCTTGTTGAGTTCGTTCAGGTCCTTGAGAACGAACTCCGTGTCGATGCCGGTGCCGCCGGTGGACTGCACAATGTGCCAAAGGGCTCTGATCCCTTTTAGCTCACGGATGATCTTGTCCATCTTATTGATATCGACGTGAATCCGGATGGTGCCGACCGCCTCGAACCCGAGCTTGAGGGGGTTGCTGACGGCCACGATCTGGATGTATTCTTCCTGGATCAGCCGTTGCAGGCGGGTGCGCACGGTCGCCTCGGAGAAGCCGAGCTTCTTGGCAATTTCAGTGTTAGAAAGACGCCCGTCTTTCTGGAGCAATTCGATCATGCGGCAGTCGATTTGGTCGATGCCCTTCTTTCGAATCTGCCTATTGTTTTTTTTCATTATCCCCCCTCTGATTTGAGCCGCAGTGGATCCCCGGGTCTGACCATCGAGAACCTGTTCGAACCCGCCGGCATAGGACGATGGACAAGCGTTCAAACTCGATTTCCAAAACATTTTTAGCTTATTATTATCTTAATTCGCAGTTTTTTGTCAAACCCATTTTTGATTTCGTGGTAATTGTAATTTTTTTCTTGACAAATCACACCTCTCTCGATTAAATTTTGCATGGTACTGGGATAGGTGGAAACTGATTGTTCGAATTGTAATTTGTTTACTAAAAAAACTTGATACAGGAGGAAAAATGTCTGCAGCGCCTAAAAAACTAAAGTATTTCGTTGATGGTCAATGGCTGGAATCAAAAACAAATAAATACATGGAATGTTTCAACCCTTCTACGGGTGAAGTGGTTGCGCTGGCGCCCCAATGCACACAGGCAGAAGTTGACTCAGCGGTTCAGGCAGCCAGTAAAGCTTTCCCGGCATGGGCGGACACTCCGGTAACCAAACGTGCGCAGGTCCTTTTCAGAATGAAGGCACTGGTCGACAAGCATTTTGACGAGTTGACTCACTTGGTTTGTGAAGAGCAGGGAAAATGCTGGGGTGAGGCTGCCGGCTGCATCGCCAAGATGAACGAGGTGGTCGAGTTTGCCAGCGGCGTTCCGCATCTGATGAAGGGGCATTCGGTTATGAATATTA
>Ga0315287_10006629_pt1 | contig 11549 bp, 13 predicted proteins | sample YL17G11_0_MG_FD_205037 | JGI IMG/M metagenome (GOLD analysis project Ga0315287, IMG submission 205037) | Sediment microbial communities from Yellowstone Lake, YNP, Wyoming, USA - YL17G11_0 | ecosystem: Environmental > Aquatic > Freshwater > Lake > Sediment | place: USA: Wyoming | collected...
ATCAAAAAGGAGGCTGCCGCTGACAACGAGCCGGCCATTTTCCAATTCAACATGGAGCCCGAAAACGAGCCCGAACAGCAGGCAACGGCATGTGTTTTGGATCCCGCCACTGGCTGGTGCCGATTTTTGAATAATCCTCAGCCCACCGATCCCTTTAAGCACCCCATTACCGAGGAGCCCATGCTGGTGGACTTGGACCGCGTTTGCATTTACAGCATCACGGTTCGCCACGTCCTGAGCAGCGTGCCCATTTCTGTGGCGGCTCGCATGAACTACTATCACACGGGCTTGAACGCTCTTCAGAAAATCGAGCAGCAGGACCAGCTCTTCAAAGAGGCGGGCGGTATTAAGGGCGCCTTTCTCGCCATTGCACCCACCTCCAAGGAGGGGCTCGACGTTTCGTGCGCGCCCATGCCGCAACTGAACTTTGGCTACACGAGCGAGTCCTTCACCGCCACCATGGCCTTGGTGAATGACCAGAACCTCATGAATGGCATCGTGGAGCTTCCGCACGAGGTGTGTCTGGAGGCTGGATTGCCCGTCTACCGGGGCACTCCGGAACCATCTGACGCCTTGTTGGAGCGCATGCTGGACCGCATGACACTGACGGGAGGAGCCGAGGAAAAGGCTGAGAAAAAAGCCACCATGATTAAAACTTTGAAAGAAGAGTGGGAGCAAAAGACGGAGGGCAAAGCGCGCGTCAAAACCATTTTTATGATTCCCATCAATCATGTTCTGGGCTGGGGGCTGGCCTCGGAAGATTACACGCGACAAATGGGGATTGGCGTCGAGCATTTTCGGTTCAAGGCGCCCAATGCCGCCGAGCCCGTGGTGCTCTATTTCATGGTCACCGACTATGTTTTCCACTCATTGGTGGCCGAGTTTAAGCGCGCCTTTATGAACAAGGTCGACATTCGGCCGCTTTCGCAGGTGGCCTTTGAGTTTGTGCCCATGCTGGACCGCAGCCGGTATCCAAACATTCCGCTCGACACGCAAGCCGTCCAAGGGTTTCTCAGACTGCGCGCCTACCTGAAATACATGGCAGCTCCTCGGCTGACCGAAGCCACCATCCGGGAGCTGGCTCCGGCGCTGGCGCTGGATTTCCCGTCATGCCACGATTGGAGCGAAGACGACGTGGCCAAACAAATGGCCGTTGACAGCTATTTGCACGGTGGCGGAGAAACCATGCAATAAGGAAACAAATTTAAAAATAGAGTCTATTCGTTCTTCTTCCTCGCTTTCAAATGTGCGACGCCCTTTTAAAATCGGGTCCCAGAAAAGGTCTGCCCTGCAACAATACAATTAAAACTCCCGCAAACGGGAAATGCGGCAGACACGCTCCTGCTCCTGCTCCTCCAAAAGAGAAACAAGAACAAAACGACAGCGAAGAGACCGTGTCTTCTTCTTCAGACGAAGAGGAAAGAGTCGTTCCCAACAAGACAAATTCGGGGACCAGCATCCATCGCTTTGTGGAAACTGTCCAGCTGGAAAACGCAATCTACGTCTGCAACGTGTACGGGAGCTCCAAAGACAAGGGCGGGTGGAAGGAATTCTACACCAAACACGCCAAAGTCGCCTTTCCCAACACGTGTCGCGCCAAGGACTGTGAGAAAAAGGCGACGGCCACTGGCCACATGTATTTGCGCGACGACGACAACAAAAAACACAATTATCTGATTCCCATCTGCGCGCACCACAACAGCAGCCGATACGACACGACGCACTTTCTGCTCAAAAAAAACGTGACGGCTGTCAAAATACGAGAAAACCCGAAAATAAAATAATGGAGTGTTTCGGCTGTTTGACGCACTATTCGGGTCCTGCCGTTATCGATTTCAACAATATGGCAGAGATTGTACGTTGTAGACAAAGATGTCCAATTAGACGCCTCGTTATGGCTGCTCCCATCCGCGTTTGCGCCTCATGCAACATTAAATACAATGCCTCCAAAACCTACTTTCTGATATGGCTTTTTGGCAATGAGTTCCATTTACCCAAAGACCTTGTCCGGTTTTTGCTTGACATGGTGCAGATTCGGTGTTTCTGTCCCGAGTTGAGGTGTTTGCATTTCACTTGTTTTCAATGTGACCCCTTTATTGCACGCGACGAAAGTGTTGTGCTCCGAGGAATAGCGACCGTCTATCCCCGGGGCCAAGAAAAAATATGTTGTCGGTTTTGTTGGTTTAACCATCACATGTGCCGGCTATGCAACCGTGCCATGATGTCGTGCCATGTGGCGCACACCCAATGCAGAACCTGCGCCACCATCATGTGCCCCGACTGTACGGCTTCCGACGAGGCCCTGCCAACGTGTGTCCGCTGCGCGCCGCCGCCAAAATTGAAGCGAATAAAGCATTCTTAAAAATGAGTTTATGGGGCACGCGTAAAAAGCGTCGTCACATGGAAAATGGCGGCGAAGGTTACGTGTACGAAGCGGCTCCCGCAACCACGGGGACCGCCATGTTGGCTCGGATCACCCTGTTTCTCTTGTTTTTCACCACCCTTTTCTACATTGTGCTGGTGCCGGCTCTCTTCTATTACGTCTATGCGTACAGCAGTTTCTGGGGCGCCATCTTGCTGGCGGTGATATTTTCCACACCGCTTTGGGCGCGTCAGCACTGGACGTGGTTTGGAGAAACGGCCGGATTTGTGGCGTGGCGGCACTACTTTGAGTTTCGCATTTTCAAAGAGGCGCCCATCCCAATCACCAAGTCGAACCCCAATGTGATGCTTGTGGCTTTGCCGCATGGGCTGTTTCCGCTGATTTTGCCTCTACTGGGCTCTGTTTTGAAAGAGGCGTTTCCAGAGTTTGACGGCCTTACTCCGAGCACAGCAGTGGCGAACGTTATGTTTTACACGCCCATTTTGGCGCCCATGTTAGTGTGGCTTGGATGCATTCCGGCCACCAAAGAGGCAATCGTTCGTTCCTTGAAAACAAATGGATGTCTCATTCTGCCCGACGGAATTGCAGGAGCGTTTCACTCAAAGCGCGAAGAAGAGTGTGTCTACTTTGAAACAAGAAAGGGTTTCATCGAGCTCGCCCTCAAGCAGGGGTCGACTTTGGTGCCCATGTATTGTTTTGGCCACTCGCAGCTTTACGACGTGTATCCGTCGCCCAAATCGTGGCTGGCTCGGGCTTCGAGAAGATGGAAGTTTTCGCTCATCTTTTTTTGGGGGGAGTGGTGGATGCCGCCTCTTCCCAGACGGGTGCCGCTTTTAGTGGTCACAGGGAAGCCGATGCAGCTGGAGAAAACGCCCGACCCGAGCAAGGAGTTTGTGGCGCAGGTTCACGCGGCATTCAAAGAGCGTCTGCTGACGTTGTATTACACTCACCGCGACAAGGTGCCTGGATACGAAAATAAAAAGCTTATTATACTTTACGTTTCTTGTGCAGCTGTTCCGCGGCCGCTGCATCAGAAGTGGCAACGGCGGCTGTCTCGGCGGCATTTTCGGGAAAAAGCCGACACACACGAGCAAGCTCCTTGACGGGTTCGGCCAAAAAATCGTTGAACACTCCGTATGCATGTTCGGGCATGCGTTGCAATTCGTCATGGAGCATGTTGTATGCCCGGTTAATGACGCGCCTTCCTTCTGCATATTTCTTTTCAGCCTCCCTGACCTGATTGCCCATATCAAATGCAGCCTGTTTGTATCTGTCGATTTCCTCCTGCGCCACGCGCTTCACCTGCTCCGATTCGGCAGCCGTCTGTTCAACCTGTTGCAACAGGTCGGCAATTGGCGCCAGCCGCTCTAGCATTTTCTCTCTTTCGTTCGCCAGGTTGGTCGCCGTGAAAAGCAGTTGTTTGAGACGCGTGTTTTCCGCCTCGCGCACCAACACCAAAACCGCATTCAACTCTGCGTTGTTTTTCGGAATGTCTCTAAACAGCTCATCGAAGCCCGGCTGGGTTTCATATTCCTCCTTCAATACAAAATAGCAAAGACGCTGGTGCGCGTTCAACTCTTTTTCCTCTGCTGCCAATTTCTTTTCCAATGCCTCGATTTTGAGGTCCTTCTCCCGCAAAGCCGTGGCATAACACGCCTCCTGCGCCGCATACCGCGACGCGTAAATCTCATCACTCATTTACCACACAACCCTCTTCTTGCTTTTTATTGTTTTTTTTGTGGCGCATCCATCCAGTTCAACATTCGGTATGCGTACATATTTTCCGGTTCCACCGCCAAATGGAACGCGGTAAACGTGAGCACATTGATGATAATGGACACTACCACATCCGCCGTGTAGTGCGCTCTTACGCCAATTAAAAGAAATATCCCCGTCACGTTGAAAAGCCAGAACAGAATTGCCATGACCGTGTATCGGGCCCCGGGCTTTCGGTAATGCCAAAAAAAGAGCGCCGTCTGAATCCAGGCCGTCGTGTGTCCGCTAAACATGTAATCGGTCTGGGTCGTCCGCACGCCCAGCAAAACCAAGATGGCGCTCGCCAACACGTTGGGATAGTCCGCGTATGCACTGTGGACGGTAGAGGGGACTTTCGGATACCGGGTGCACAAGAGCACAATGGTTCTGAGCGCCAATATGTACGTTATGCAGACACTGAACCGGATTTTGGCTTTCCACACGGTCCGGCAGGCCCAAAGTGCAAGCGCACCATAGATTAGGTAGGCCGTCATGGCCCACACGTCTGCAAGCGAGCCCCAGTAGGTGGTGGTCGGCCAAGAAATGCCCTGGAAAATGGGCAGAATTTCGAATCCCAAGTCGTGGAGCGGCGCGCATCCGGGCGGATACTCGGTCAGCCCGTCCGAGTAGAGCTGCGCCATGGCCATGCAAAGGGCCACTAATATAAAGACCGCCAGAGCGATCCAGGACCGCGCAATTTCGGCTGCTGTCGGTTTATCCGTGCCAAACATGCTTTGACCTCTTCTGTGCGCGCCTGTCCCTGTCGCGTTTGAACCCAAGTGTCAACACAGCTGAACCAAGTCCATGGCGTGGAATTCAGAATAAAGGGCATATCTTCCAAGAAATAGTAGCGGACCGCTAATACGAAAATCGTTGTTATGAGCACGCCAATGCCCAGCGAGAGCAGCACCTCTTGCCAGGTGTTGTACTGGAACCAGACCAAAACCAGACACGGCAGCCACCAAACGAGAAACAGATAGGTCCAGTAAAAGCTCGAGACAACGGCGTTCCACAAGTAGGAATATTCAATGACAAAGGTCCCGAGAGCCGCTACGTAAAACCCGACCAGCGAGGGAAACCCATACGTGAGCACGTCGGGGCAAAAGGGATTGTACCGGATCATTTGAAGTGAAATTTGGAAAATATAGAGCACCAGCTGGAAAAAAAAGAGATAGCTGCCAAACGCAACCAGAATCCATTCCTTGCCCCACTCGCCCGTTTTGGGATTTCGTGTGACGGAAGCCGCCGCCAGAGCCAAAGGTACAATGGTCGGGATCAGCATGGCGTAAGCAAAAGCTTGCGCGCTGTAGGAACTGTAAAGGCAGCCAGTCGACATTTTTTTCTTTGTTTTGTTGGCAGTATTGGAGACGGGATTTTTAATTATAAATCCAGTCAACTATAACTGGATTTTCTTCTTTGCAAAGAAAAAAAATCCAGAGGGCCCATGAAGGTTAATGAAATTCGGCTGGGAATTTCGTCGTCTCCCGTCAGCGCAAAAACGGCCGCGAGAAAAGCATTTGTTTCGTCATACAAAATGCCGAGCGGCGTTTCGCCAAAACCAGTGGCAATGAAGAAACGTTTTGTGCCCAACGCCAAACCCGACCTTTATGAGATGGATGACGGCGGCGGCGACGCCGCAGATGACGACGGTCCTCCGTCAGATGATTTTCTCCCGTCTTCTCCGCGGAAAATGTATCGGTTGAACTCGCCGCTGCCCTCCTGTTGGGGTGCGCGGTGGCTTGTGTGGGGGTGGCTCTTTACGTTGACTGTGTTTGTGCTGTTTCATTTGGCCTGGAGCGCCACCAGCCTTCCTCCGCCCGTGGCTCCCATTGTCGAGCTGAAAAAGAATCGCGTGAAACACACTATCCAGTTTATAATTGTTCCCGATCCCGATACCGGTGGGCGCCTGATGAACATTTCGGTCAAAAAGACCGTGTTTGATCGGTTGTTGCGCTACGACGTGTGTTGTTTTGTGCAGTCTTATTTTGTGTGTCGGTCAGTGACGCGGAACGTGGGTGTGGAGTGTTTTTTTGAAAGCAGCGGGAATGTCTTGGTTCAGGTGAACCATCCAAACATGGTGGGGGCGCGGTGTCATTTGATATGGACCGAAAATATTTAGAAGAGCGGGAAATTAAGAAATTTGTTTTATTAATCGTTTCCGAACGGTGCCCAAACTCTTAAAAAAGGCGTCAATGTCTGCTGCTGCAGCCGAAAAGACGCTGGCCGAGTTTGCCGCGCACACGCGACACGCCGATTACGAAAAGGCCAACCTCACGCAAATTGCTCGCAAATGGCTGGCCGTTCACGTCACTGCCGCTCCGGTGAAACAGGTATACAACTTTGTCGGCGAGGACTATGAGCTGTTCGAACTCCGAACGCACACGCCGTTGCTCAACACGTACCAGCGACAGGCGTTGAACCCGGAAACGTTTGTCTATGTGATGAAGAACGGCTACAAAAACGACCCCTTGCACGAGGAAATCTTGCCGCTGGCCCATTTTAAGGACACCTTGTTTCCCAAGCCCGTGGGAGAAGAGGCATGGGTGGCATACAAAAAAGAAGACCACTGGAAGCCGCGCGCCTATTTTCTGGCTACCAAGTGCAGCGGAGGCAAGGAGCTCTACCCGCTGGTCAAGGCCATTTGCGCCGAAGACATGCTGCTCGACAAAGACGCGGCCGCAGACATGTACACGAGAATTACGCGCTACATGACCGACAATGCGTGGCTAAAGGTGGACGCGGCCGACATGGGAACGCTGCTCAACGAAATGGAACTGCCCGTCTCCAGCCCAATCAATTTGGAGACGGCCCCGGTCGAGACTCCGTTGCCAACGCCAGCAGCAGCAGCGGCGGAAGACGACGACGAGATCAAGCCGCAGCTGATTGAAACGTCGCTCATGTTCACCCCGTGCACGCCGCCGACCAAGACGATTGACGAGCTTCGCGCGCTGCCGGCCGTACAGGACTACCGCAAGCGCGCCTGTTTGAACGCGACATTTCCAGTCGCTAAACTGATGAAACAGATTGTGCTGGCCGCCATTGGCGCTCCGGTGCAAAAGGAAGTGTGCGCCAAGTCGCAGCAATCGTTTGCCAATGTGCCGGCCAAAGAAGAGATGGCCGCGATTTTGGAAACTGCGATCGACGCCATTGAAGAAGAAAAGATTGTAGCGGCCGTGGACGCGAGCGCGCCTGCGTTTCGAGATTTTGTCAACTCGCACTACAAGCTGGGCCACCCAATTGACGCCCGCGGATTTTTGAAGCGTATTTTGAGCGTGTACGCATCACCATCTTCTGCGGCGCAGGAGCAAGAGCTGGGAACTAAGCGGTATTTGAAACGGTATCCCGTGCCCGACAGTACGCTAATAAATTGCATCTTGGCGCTGTGAGTTTTTCTTCAAATTTTTATCTGTATTCAGAGGTGGGCTTGCAAGAGTCGGTTTCGTTATATATCAACACGTGAAAGGTTGTTTTGAGAGAAGCGCCGCAAAAGATGCTTATTTTTGAGTCGAAAAGAAAAAAGGAGAAAAAAAGGAACGAAACAAAAAATATCTTTGTTTTGCGTTGAAAGAGTTGAACACTGTCGGGTTTGGGTGAAGGAGCGCGTTGATCTTTTTCTTTCTTAGAAAAAAACGATGAAGCTGAACTCGACAACAAAAGACAAGATTCTTGAGAGACTGTATTTGCAGACCGAAGGAATGACGCTCCTGGAAACACCAGGAAACAAGCTTGGTCAGGAGCTCGCTCCCGTCATTGGAGAAGAAGCTTTGAAAATGAGACGTTTTTTTTTGGATCAGGATGATGATATTTTGTCGTCAATCTGGGAATGTTTTAGCAACAAGGACAGCACGCTTCAGGAGATTCACTTGGACTTTGTCCTGTTTTTGATCCAGGTTCCAACGTACAAGCTGCAGATTTCCGAACTTTTGGGGCACATTGAGACTATTCTTACCTACATGAACTGGACAATTGGAATGATGCACGAGGAACAGAAGAAGAGAGCCGCCGAGCCAGTGGAGATTGTGGAGATTCAGGTGGAACTGGAGCCGGTCGCGCCCGACAGGAAGCAAGAGCGTGACGACGATGACGACGATCTTGGATTGGAACAAGAGCCGATTGAGCTCATTCATGAAGCAGAAGATAGCCCAAAGGCCATTTCGGAGCGCGAGCACAAGCAGCGAGAGAAACTTAACGGTCTTTGGAACAAGACTTGGAAGCCAGAGTTTGCCAACTGGGAGGCGCCCCGTCCTCGTTCTTCTCGCAAGGCGCGAAAGACTACTCCATACGACGACGAGGAATAAAAAGAAGTTCCTTTATTCTTTTCCTTCAATTGCCGGCGGCCGCAACGTAATTAAAAGGCTGCTCTTGAAGCACTCGTCCGTCTTGTGCAACCAAAGTACATCAAAGTCGCGCTCTTTCAGCTCTTCCACCACTGTTTTGACGGCTTCATCGGAGTAGAGGCTCGGATCGATGCAAACCACCATTTTGGGTCCCACGGTTTGGACAATGCTCGTTGCCACCAAGGCGCGGAAATGACTCGTTTGAAGTTTCATGGAGAATTCGGGCGTCCGCTGGCTGACATAGGAAGAGGTGAACTCCTTTTTCAGAGGACCGAGCGAAACGGTGGAAAGAATCTCTTCCACGGCATGCATCCACTTGTGAACCTCGGTCTCGTTGAGCTCGGCGTGAACAAAGGTGGCGAGGAAAAGAATAAAAAAGAATTTCATAAAACCCTACTTTTTGTCTGAAAATTTTTCATTTATTTTCTTTTTTTCTCTGCCGGTTCTTTTTGTCGCCGGTAAATCTGCAGCCAACCTCTATCTCGCTGTGTTGCGAGAAGCATCGCCTTTAGCATTCTGATTAAATCTTTGGGCAAACTTGAAACTGGTAAATCCAGACAGAATTTTTTTGCGCACAAGAGAAGAAGAATACTTTCGTGAATCTCGGCAAAAACATGAAATGCCCAAGTCGGCTGGTTCTTATCCCAACATTCAGTTTGTGTTCCAAGAATGGCGGAGAAAACATCATCAAACCCACTGTTATAGTGGTCAAGTCTGTCCTCTTTTGGAAAAAAAGCAACAGTTCCGTCTTCATTTAATTGGTAAACCTGGAGCGGATTTTCAGGTCCGGCGCCGTTGCTTAAAATGATTGGACATTCGCATATCACAACAAGTGGACTGTGGTCGTTGACCTCAATCAAATGACACGAAACTAGAAAAGGCGCAAACGGGCCGCCGCCAGTTTGGCAAAACTGGATATCAATCAGCATGATACACCCCCTTTATTTTCATTGTTTTTTCAAATTCGGTTGAGAAAAAAACTTTTTTTTACAATGAGTCTCTTTTCAGCCGAAGATGGGGGAGGAGGAGCAAGAAGTGATTCTTGTCCAAGTGGAGTTGACTCCGTTTTATTCGTGCGAAGATGAAGAATTTATTGTATCTTCCCCAAAAAAGGCTGTTCCGGAAAGGAAAATGTCTCGCGATTTGAAGGGACTTTTAAAAGACAAGCTTCGGTACAAGAAATATTGGAAAAAGCAGCATCAGCCCCAGGACGATTTGAATCCTCGAGCTCGCAAGGCCCGAAAGACGACGCCTTATTTTAAGGAGAAAGAGGAGGAGGAGGGTGGATTGGTCGAATAATATTTCCGGCAAAAAATGAAGGAAGAATTTTTTTTTGAAAGGGAGGGCGGATATTAAAAAAAATGAAACCCGATGTTGATGGGTGGTTAGATTTGAGTTCCGCAGCAATGACAACACTCGAGTGCGAAGCAATTCTTCAAACGCTTAGCCAAGAGGAGAAAGGACGCGTTAGACGTTTATTTCTCAACAACAATCAACTCGATTCTGTTCCTGATTCGGTGAAGTTGTTGACAAACATGGATACGCTTCGTCTTTGGGCAAACCATATTGAGCAATTACCCGATTGGCTTGGGAGTTTGACGGTGTTGGAATATCTTGGAGTTTCCAACAATCTTCTCCGTGAAATACCCAGATCAATTGGCAACTTGAAAAACTTGAAAACATTTTTTTTAAACAAGAATCGCATTTTGTCATTGCCTTCATCTTTGGTGAAGCTGACCAAACTAAGAGGGTAAGATTTTTTTTTAAATATCATCCTTTCGTTTTTTATACATTCAACAGAACTGACACCAGAGACAATTTGCTGCCTTGTCATCTTCAAATATATCATGGCGGCGAAAATCATTTTGTAGTACAATCGGTTCTTCATAATGTTGCGTTAGAAACGTGGCGACCTCGTGCACGCGCAGCAGCTATCAGTTGGATTCTTGTTGGAAAACGAATCAACATACACAAGGACGTTGTTGTTTTGATTGCAAAACTGATTTACAACAGTCGAGGAGAAAATGTTTGGGAGTGGGACAATTAGAAGATTTATTCCTCTTGGAAAAAATTCCAATTCTCTAAAATCCATTTTTTCATAATTTGATTAAGCGGCCTTTTTTGAAAAATAAATGGAAATGATTGCATTCGAGCATCTGTTAACAATGCATTCAAATGTGGATGACAACCGATACATACATGGGCCACTGGATAGCCGCAGTTATGATCTTCTCTGACTCGACAAATACCGTGCAAACTAACCAACTTGCACTGCGATATTCTTTGTTTGCAGAATAAACACGGGATAAAAGCAAAACCGGGTGTATCCTTGCAATGAGCACAATATGGTATCACACAGTCGGGAAGAGGAATTTTAGACCAAACGCCTTCCATACACAGTGGGTTGGATAGCATGTTAGGAACCGAATCAAAGTCATACGTCATTAAAGCTCCCCTCTGAATTAAAAAAATCCTCCTCTATTTTCGTTGTTTTTTCAAACTTGGTTTCTTTTTTGGCCGAAGCCAAATCCGGTCTTGTCGCGTTTGAAAAAGAAGCAATCCTACCATCTTGACCAGGTCCTTGGGCAAAATTGAAAGGATCGATTCCGGCCGGAATTTCTTCGCACACAAGAGAAGAAGGACAATCTCTCGAATTTCGTCCCGGAAATCAAACTCCCAAGTAGGAACGTTCCAGGTCCAAGTTTCAGTCGGTTCTGTTTGTTTTTCGACTCGAAAAAGAAATTGCCCCTTCTCTCTGGAAGTCCTTGTCATCCAATATCTCGTTGTCTCTGCGGGAAAAAATGAAACAGTTCCGTCCAAATTCAGTTGATAATAACGCAACGGGTGCGTCGGTCCACAGCCGTTGCTCAACATGACGGGCTTTTCCAGCATAACACCAAAAGGCCCCTCTTCCCCGAGCAACACGCAAGACACTTGAAAGGGCTCAAAAGGAGGTTTGAGTGGCTCCCGTTCGTAGGCTTGTCTCAGGGCTTCTTCGCGGGAAAGGCCCATCATAAAACCGACAATTGCCGTGTCGTTTCTCCAAGGAATCCCCGTTTGAGAGAGCCAGATTT
>Ga0315287_10006630_pt1 | contig 11549 bp, 4 predicted proteins | sample YL17G11_0_MG_FD_205037 | JGI IMG/M metagenome (GOLD analysis project Ga0315287, IMG submission 205037) | Sediment microbial communities from Yellowstone Lake, YNP, Wyoming, USA - YL17G11_0 | ecosystem: Environmental > Aquatic > Freshwater > Lake > Sediment | place: USA: Wyoming | collected...
TGCAAGGCGCGCAAGATTGCTCTCCCAGAGCTGCAGCGCGAGCAGCACGAGGCCCGTCCAGTAGGCGGCGAAATGCAGCGTCAGCATGGCCGCGGGCGACGGCCAGAGCGCATTGACCGCCTGCCACAGCGCGGTCATCACCACCGGTGACAGGTTGGAGAAATGACCGGTGCGCACCTGCCAGTACTGATACGCCGAGTCGAAGGAGAGGTAACCCGGAAAGTAGAGCCCGATGCTGAACGCCAGCGCGAGGCTTCCCGCCAGCACCGGCAGCACGCGTCGAGACAGCGGATTCCCGTGCGTGATCGTCGAAGGTGGTACGTGGGGTGCCATGCCGGGGACTCATCATACGCCGGCCGGAGACCTGCTCCGACCGCGGTTGCGGCCGCTCGCAGCGGGCCGCCGTTGTGCCTGCGCGGGCGGGCCGGACGATCGGGTAAAATCCCCGCTTGTCCGGCCGGCGGATGCGACGCCCCGCGCGCCTGTCGCCTCGACGGGCGCGCACCGGTCCGGCGGCCCCGCGAGACGCGCCCCCATTCAATGCCTGCCGACCTCGACTTCGACGGGGAGCGCTATGTTCCCGGGATGCCCGGCGAGATCGCCTACGAGCACTGGCACCGCTATGCGTTTGCGCGGCGCTTCGCCGCCGGCAGGCGCGTTCTGGATGCGGCCTGCGGCGAAGGCTACGGCACTGCGCTGCTCGCCGCGGCCGCTGCCGATGCGGTCGGCGTCGACGTCGATCCCGCGGTCGTGGCGCACGCCCGCGCGCGGCATGGCGAGCGCGCCCGCCTTCGTTATCAAGAAGGCTCGGTCATCGCGCTCCCTTTCGCCGCGGCCTCGTTCGACCTCGTCGTTTCCTTCGAGACCATCGAGCACCTCGCCGGCGGCGACCAGCCGCGGATGCTCGCGGAGTTCGCGCGCGTGCTGGCCCCCGGCGGCGTGCTCCTGCTGTCGTCGCCGAACAAGCGGCGCTACAGCGACGAGCGCAACTTCCGCAACCCGTTCCACCGGCACGAGCTCTATCGCGACGATCTCGCGCGCCTGCTCGATCGCGATTTTCCCCACCGCCGCTGGTTCCATCAGCAGCCGTTGTACGCGTCGGCGCTCTGGAGCGAGGATCCGGCCGGCAGCGCCGGCGCCTGCGAAGCCTGGGTTGGAGATGCCGGCACCGTCGCGCCGATCACGGTTGCCGAGGGCATCTACTTTGTCGTTGTCGCCGCGGGTGCCCCCGATTCGCTGGCTTCCGCGGGGCCGGGCGTTTCGCTGTTCACCGACAGCGGGGACAGCGAGTTCATCCGGGCGCGGGCCAATGCGGCCGAGGTGCTGCGGCAGGATGCGCTGCTCAAGGAGCGCGACGCCGCGCTCGGCCGCCAGGCCGCGCACGTCGCGCATCTCGAGGAACTCGTCGCGGCGCGCGAGCGGATCGTGCAGGAGCGCGACGCGGAACTGGCCGCGGTCAACGCCGCCCGCGAGTCGGCCGAGCAGGCGCTCGCGGCCGCGCACGCAGCGCGGGACGAGGCGACGGGCGAGGCGCGACACACGCGGGACGAATCGCGCGCGACACTGGCGCGCCGGGACGCCGACCTCGCGCGGGCACGCCATGCCGCGACGGCGATGCAGGGCGAGCAGCGCCGCCTCGAGGCCGCGCTGCAGGCGCAGGAACGGATGATCGCGTACCAGCAGAGCGTCCATGGGTGGCTGCGGCTGCCGTGGCTGCGCTTGAAGCTCCGCTGGCAGCGATGGCGCGGGAATTGACGGGACAGCCGCTCGACCCATGGCTAGCCACCGCATCACCGGAGCATCGCCCGGGCCTGCGTCGCGGGCGCCGGGCCGGGCGGCTGCGACCGCGGTCGACATCGTCATTCCGGTCTACAACGCGGCCGCCGATCTCGCCCGGTGCGTGCAGAGCGTGCTCGCGCACACCCCGCGCGACTGCGCGCTGGTGCTGATCGACGACGCGTCGCCCGACCCCGCCATCGGCGACTTCTTCCGGGACTTGGCGCGCCAGGGGCTTCCGCACGTGACGCTGCTGCGCCACCAGGCCAACCTCGGGTTCACCGCCACGGCCAATCGCGCCTTGCAGCGCTCGCGCGCGGACGTCGTGCTGCTCAATTCCGACACGATCGTGACCCGTGGATGGCTCGACGCGCTGGCCCGCTGCGTCGGCTCGGATCCGCGCATCGGCACCGCGACGCCCTTTTCGAACAATGCCGAGATCTGTTCGTTTCCGCGCTTCTGCGAGAACAACCCGTGGCCGGAGGGCGCCGATCCGGAGTCCGTGCGCGGCGCGCTCGCGCGGTCGGCGGCGCCTTCCTACCCCGACCTGCCGACCGGCGTCGGCTTCTGCCTCTATGTCCGCCGCGCGCTGATCGACAGGATCGGCGTCTTCGATCCGGCGTTCGGTCACGGCTACGGCGAAGAGAACGATTTCTGCCTGCGCGCGGCGAAGGCAGGATTTCGCAACGTGCTCTGCGACGACGCGTTCGTGCTGCACACGGGCGAGCGCTCGTTCGGCGGGCGCAAGGCGGAGCTGGGCGCGCGCAACATGCAGCTGCTGCTTGAACGGCATCCGGAGTATCTCGATCTCGTCCACCGCTACATCGCCGCCGATCCGCTGGCGCCCGTCCGCGCGGCGGCGCTGACGCAGCAGCGGGTGACGGCGGGGCCTGCGCGCGGCGTGCTGCACCTCATTCACGGCCATGGCGGCGGCACCGAGCACCACGCGCGGGCGCTGATCGACGCGTCGCCGCGGCGGTTCCGTCACTATCTGGCGACCGCGATCGACGATGTCTGGCAGGTCGAGGAGCAGTGCGAGGACGGCGCGATGCGCGCCTACCGCTTCCGGCGCCTGCCCGACGAGCCGTGGCGCGAATTCGTCGGCGGCCTGTGCGCGACGTTCGGCATCGGGTTGATCCATCTGCACAACGTTTCCGGCTGCCGCGACGGCATACTGACGGCGCTCGCGACGCTCTCGATTCCCTACGGCTATACGCTGCACGACCTCAATTTCGCCTGCCCGACCATCACCTTCCTGGGCGTGGACGGGATGTACTGCGGCGCGCAGACCGACGCCGCGACGTGCGGCCGCTGCCTCGCCGCGCAGCCGCCGTTCGCCGGCGTGGACATCGTGGCGTGGCGCGCGAGGCATCGCGACGTGCTCGCGCGCGCGGCGTTCCTGATCGCGCCGTCGCAGTGGGTCGCGCGCACGTTGGCCCGGTACTTCCCGGAGCATGCGGTCGACGTGATTGCGCTCGCGGCGCCGGGCGTCTTTGCCGCGCGCGCACCGCGCGGCGCCGGCGAGACCGCCGAGTGCGGCGACGCCCGCTTTGCGCTCGTCCTGCCCGACGACGGGGCGCCTACGGTCGCCGTGCTCGGCGCGATCGGCCCCGACAAGGGCGCGCGGCGGCTCGACAGGATGGTCGAGCTTGCGCGGCTGCGGGGGCTCTCCCTGCGGTTCGTGCTCATCGGCTATCTCGACCGGCTGCAGACACCGTGGCAAAGCGAGGACGCGGTCTTCACGATCCACGGGCGGTACGCTGCGAGCGACCTGCACGATCTGCTCGACCACTATCGCGCGCGACTGGTCGCCTTTCCCTCCGCCGGACCGGAGACGTTCAGCTTCACGCTGTCCGAGTCGTGGGCCGCGGGGCGGCCGGTGATCGTGCCGCCGATCGGCGCGCTGGCCGAGCGCGTCGCGGGGACCGGCGCGGGCTGGCTGCTGACCGATGACGAGTGGGCCGACGAGGCGCGCATGCTGGAGCGCATCGCGCTGATTCTCGCGCCCGGGCAGGCGTCGCTGCTGGCGGCCGCGGGCGAGCGCGCGCTGGCCATGCCGCAGCAGACGCCGGACGCGATGGCCGAGCGTTCCCTCGCCTGCTATGACGCCACTTTCGCCGCGGCCGCCGCGACGGCGGATGCGCCGGACGTCGCGCCGCTGCCCGCCGCGCGCGTTCTCGCTGCCCTCGGGTACGCGCCCTGGCATCCGCCGCCCGCGCCGGAGGCAGCCGCTGGTCCGCCGGCCGCCGCCCTGCCACTGGACGCCGCCCTGCCGCCGGTTGCCACCCTGCCTGTCGCCACCGCCCTGACCGCGGCCGGCGGCGACCTTGCCGCTGCGGCGCCGCGCGGCGAATTCTCGTCGCGCATCGCGCGGCTCGCGCTGCGATGGGGTGCGACACCGCTCGGTCGCACGCTTCGCCGGCTGACGCCTGCACCCATCCTCGAAGCGCTGAAGGCCCGCCTGTTCTGATGGCCGCGCCGGAACCCGTCGATTGGCTGGAGCGCGGGCGCGACCACCAGCGGGCAGGGCGCACCGTGGACGCCATGCTCTGCTTCCAGCGTGCCGTGAAGGCGGCGCCGAAGGAGCCCGCGCCGCGCCTTCATCTCGGCGAGGCGCTGCGCGACCTGGGCCTCGTCCGCGATGCCTTCGCCGTCTGGCGCGAGGCGGCGGCGATCGCTCCGGATGCCGTGGAAGTGCAGGTCGCGCTGGCCGAGGCCGCGCTCGCCATGGACGAGCCCGCCGCGGCGCGCGCTGCGGCGGCCCGCGCGCTGCGGCACGACCCGGGCAGCGCCCGGGCGCAGGTGCTGCATGCCGCCGCCGGGTGGCTGCAGGGTGCCCCGCCGCCCGCCGACCCGACAACGGCTGCGGCCGTCGCGGCAGCGCTCGAGCGCGAGCCGCATCTGCTGAGCGTTGCGGCGGTGGCCGGTCCGCTCGCGCGCGCGCTCGACGCGACTCCCGGGCCGCCCGGGCGCGACGCGCTGCTCGCGTCGCTCGCGCGCGCGCCGGCGCGCCTCGCCACGGCACCGGCGCTGCTGCTCGCGCTGGTTGTCGAGCAATCGGCGCGGGCGCCGGGCGCCGCCGTCGCGACCGCGCTGTTCGCGCTGGCCGCGGCGCGCGAGCATCCGCCGGGCGAGCACGATGCGTTGCGCCGCGTCGCGCTGGCCGCGACGAGGGCGAATGCGCCGTTCGCAACGGAACTCCGCCGGCGTTATGCGAAGCTCTGCGCGAGCGCGTTTGCGGCGCCGGCGCCGCTGACCTGGCCACGGCGCACGGCGGGTGGCCGCCTGCGCGCCGTCGTCCTGGTCGGCGCTGCCGAGGATCCGGCAGCCGTTGCTGCCGCGGCGGCGCTGGCGGCGCTGCCGCGCGCGCGGTTCGACGTGACGCTGGCCGCGGTCGGGGCGGCGGAGGTGCCCGCATGGCTCAGGGGCACGGCCGCGGCCGCGCTGGCGGTAGTTGTGCTTCCGTCGGTCGCGTCGGTCGCGCCCGGCGCGTCGGGCGCGTCGGGCGCAGCGGGCGCGTCGGGCGCAGCGGGCGCGTCGGGCGCAGCGGGCGCAGCGGGCGCAGCGGGCGCAGCGGGCGCAGCGGGCGCAGCGGGCGCAGCGGGCGCAGCGGGCGCAGCGCGGCGCATTGCCGCACTCGATCCCGACGTGATCGTGGACCTGGCCGGGCTCGACAGTGCGACGGGTCCGCTGCTCGCGGCGCGGCCCGCGCGCGCGATCCTGACGCTGGCGACGTTGCGGGCGCGGTTGCCGGCCCCCCTGCACGACGGCGCGCTGCCGGATGCCGCGGCGCTTGTTGCCGCCATGGCGGACATGCGCGCCCGTTTGCCGCCGGACGCGGGCGACCTTCCCGCCGCGGCAGCCATGGCCGCTGCCTGGGATGGCGCGGTGCGCGCGCACCAGCGCGGCGAGGTGGCCGCCGCGCGCGAGGCCTACGGCCGCGTGCTGGCGCTGCAGCCGGGTTTCGCCCAGGCGCATTACCTGCGCGGCGTGCTGCACCGGGACGAAGGCGACACCGCGGCAGCGCGGGCCGACTTCGCAATCGCGCTCGAAGTCGCGCCTCGCTACGCCGCCGCCCGCGCGGCCGCGGCCAACGCCGCGCTCGGCGACCGCGAGCCGCAGGCCGCGATTTCGCTGTGCGCGTCCGTGGACGCGGACGGCCCCGCACCGCCATCCACGGCGCTCCTGCGGGCCTGGGGCCTGGCCGAGCTCGCGCTGCGCCACGGGGATGCGGCGGCGGCGCTCTTCGCCCGTGCGCTGGCCCGCGAGCCCGCCGACGGCGACACGCACTACAACCATGGCGTGGCGCTGCAGATGCGCAGGAACGATGCGGAAGCGGCGCGGGCCTATCAGCGTGCGCTCGCATTCAAGCCGGACCTGATCGCCGCCGACTTCAACCTCGGCGTGCTGTTTCAGGAACAAGGCGCGACCGGCGCCGCCATCGCCGCCTATGGCACCGTGCTGGCGCTGGATGCGAAGCACGCCGCCGCGTACCGGAATCTCGGCGAAACCCTGCTCGCCGCGGGCCGCGCCGATGCGGCACTCGCGAACTTCCGCCGGTTCGAGGCGAACTGTCCGGATGCGCTCGCGCTCGCCGTGCAGGCGCTGGAGGTGCTCCAGCACCACGGCGATTTCGCCGGCATCGACCGGTATCTCGACGGCCTCGCCCGGGAGCGGTACCGGGCCGCGGACGACGTCGAGCTTTGCGACAGCCTCGAGCAGATCCTCTACCTGCTGCTGTTCTTCGACGTCGAGCCGGCCGTCGTCTTCAGGTACGCGACGATGCACGACCGGGCGCTCCGCGCGATTCACGGCCCGCCGCTCGCCCGCCGGGCGGCGCGGCGGCCCGGCCGCCTGCGGATCGGATACCTCTCGGCCGACCTGCGCGGGCACGTCATGGGCAAGATGATCTGGCAGGAAGTGCAGCACCACGATCGCGCGCGCTTCGCCCTGCACTTCTATTCGCTGGCGGACGATCGCGACGAGTGGACGGCGCGGTTCGAAGGCATTGCCGAGTCCTTTGTCGTGCTGGCGGGCGCGAGCGAGCGCGAGGCGGCGATGCGCATCGACGAAGACGACCTCGACCTGCTGATCGACCTGTCGACGCATACCAAGGGCGCACGGCCGGGCATCCTGGCGTTGAAGCCCGCGCGCATCCAGATCACGCACGTCGCCAGTGCCGGCACCGTCGGCCTTTCCACCATCGACTTCAAGCTGACCGACCACCATGCCGACATCGCGCAGAGCAACGCGCATCAGTTCGAGGCATTGCTGCCGATGGCCGGTTGCGTCTACCCGTTCCGGCATGTGGCACCGGCGGCGGCGCATCCTTTCGGCCGTGAGGCGCTCGGCGTTGCCGCGGATGCCATCCTGATCGGCGCGTTCTGCACGCCGCTGAAACTGTCGCGCCGCTGTCTCGCCCTCTGGCGCGACGTGCTCCTGCGCATTCCGCGCGCCCGCCTCGTCTTCTCCCCCGCGAATCCGGCGTTCCGGGATTCGTACGCCCGGCTGGCGGCCGCGGGCGGTATCGCCCCCGAACGCCTCGCCTTCGTGCCGCAGGGCCGCAGCGACGCCGAGAACCAGGCCCGCTACACGCTGATCGATTTCGTGCTGGACCCGATGCCCTACGGCGGAGTCAACGGCACGCTGGAAGCGCTCGACATGGGCGTGCCCGTCGTGACCCTGGTGGGCACGCGCCACGGCGAGCGCTCGTCGTACTCGATCCTCGCCAATCTCGGCGTGACGCAAACGGTCGCGCACGGCGCGCCCGAGTATGTGGACATTGCCGTGCGCCTTGCGAGCGAGCCGGCCTTCATGCGCGAGGTGCGCGCCGCGATCGGCGCCGGCCTGGCCGGGTCCGTGCTGACCGACAGCGCCGGGCGCGCGCGCCGTCTGGAAGCGGCGTACCGCCAGGCGCTCGCGTTGCGCGCGCCCGAGGCCGCGGCCGCCGCCGGGGTTTGACCGCGGGCCGGGTTCCTGCGACGCGTCGTGCGGCCGCGCACCGGCCGTTCAGCCGGATGCCGCAGCGCCGGCATGCTCCTGCCAGATGCGCAACAAGGCGTCCTCGAAGTCGCGCGTGAAGCGCGCCATGTCGAACAACGGCGCCGTGAGGCGGTTGGCGGCAAGGCGCGCGCGCAGCGCCGCAAGCTCGGCGGGATGCTGCGCCAGGCGCAACGCCAGCGCCTCGTAGTCGGCGAAGTTCGCGGTCACGAGCTCCGGCAACCCGGCCGCGTGCAACTGGCTGCCCGCGATACGGCTCACCAGCGTCTCGCCGGTGCAGGTCACGACCGGCACGCCAACCAGCAGCGCGTCGTTCGCGGTGGTGTGCGCGCCGTAGGGAAACGTGTCGACGACGAGGTCGGCGGCGGCGATCCGGGCGAGGTGCGCGGCCGGCGCCGCTCGCGGCGCGAACAGCAGGCGCTCGTCCGCCACCCGGGCGCGCCGGGCCTCGCGCCGCAAGTTCCGCTTTGTTTCGTCGGGCACGTCGAGGAGCCACAGCCAGCTGCCCGGAACCGCGGCGAGGAGGCGCATCCAGATCGCGAACACGTCCGGCGCGATCTTGTACGCGTTGTTGAAGCAGCAGAAGACGAAACCGCCTTCCGGGAGCCCGCATTCGGCGCGCGAGGGTGCCGGGCCGCGGGGCGCCCGTCTCGTGTCGCCCGGAAACGCGCAGTGCGGAAGGTACAACAGCCGCTCCGCATAGGCCCACTGCATGCTCGGGGGCACGCCAAATTCATCGACCACGCAGTAGTCGTACCAGGGTGCGCCGAGCGTCCCCGGAAACCCAAGGAAATTCAGCTGGAGGGGCGCCGGTCGCCGGGCGAAGATGTGCGGGCGCGCGTTCTTGGTATCGCCATTGAGATCGATCAGGATGGCAATCCGGTCGTCGCGAATCCGCTGCACGATCGCCGGGATCGATTGCCCGCTCACGTCGGCGAAATGCTCGAACGCGCGGACGGCGCGTTGCCCGAAGGGGCCGTGGTCCTCGGGCTCGATGCCGTAGGCGAACGCCTCGATGCGCCGGCGGTCGATCCGCTCCCAGAACTCGAGTGAGCAGTGAACCATCGGATGTTCGCGCAAATCCGTCGACACGAAGCCCACACGCAGCCGTTCGCCGGCGCGCTGCAGGACCTCGGGCCGCGCCACGGGTGTCGGTGGGGCGAGTCCGGCGGACCATCGCCGCGCGGCGCGCAACTGCGTGGCGGGCGGCAGCGGCGTCGGCAGGGTCGAAAACGGAGCGATGCCGGACACCGACGCGTTGTCGTCCTCGAGCAGGCGGTCGATTTCCGCGAACAGCGAATCGATGCCGTCCCACGCGCAAAGATGCTGGCGCGCGCGGGCGAGCAGGCTCAATGCGCCGGAATGGCCCGGTTCCAGCGCCCGCGTGCGCAGCAGGGCCGGCTCGGCGGCGGCATATCGATGCCGGTCCGCGAGGACCAGGGCCAGGTTGAACTGGACGCGGGGGTCGTCGGGCGAGAGCCGCGCTGCTTCGCGGAAGCTCGCCTCGGCACCGTCCAGCGCCCGGATCGCGTGCTGCGCGATGCCGCGGCGAACCCAGATGGCGACCGGAACGTCGCGCCGAAGGGCGAACAGCTGGTCGTACGTGGCGGCGGCGCCGGAAAAGTCCTCGCGCTCGAATTGCACGTTGGCGAGGTTCCCCAAGGCGTCGGGCTGCCCGGGTTCGGCGGCGAGCACCTGCCGGTAGCACGTTTCTGCGCGCTCGTGGTCGCCGGCGGTCTCGAGCGCCAGGCCGAGATTGTTGAGCAGGCCCGGGTGGCCCGGCACCGCCGCCAGCGCGAGCTCGTATTCGGCGACCGCCGCGCGCGCGTCGCCGCGTTCGCGCAACAGGTTGCCGAGATGAAACCGGGCCTCGGCATTCCCGGGATCGATGTCGAGCGTGCGGCGCCAGGCCGCCTCGGCCTTGGGGGGCGCAGGTGCGGCGGGCGGCGCGGCACCGGGCGCCCCGTGGCAATGCTTGTAGCGCAAACCGCTGCCGCAAGGGCACGGATCATTGCGCGACGGCGGTGGTACGGTCATTGCCGAGGTGCGTTCGTCGCCGCGAGCGCCTGCAGCACGTCCTGCACCACCGCGTCCCAATCTCCGGCGCGCGGCTGGCGAAAGAGGCGGGCGGTCGGATACCAGGGGCTGTCCGTGCGCTGAAGCTGCCAGCGCCAGTCGGCGGCATGCGCGAGCATGACCCAGACGGGCCGCGCGAGCGCGCCGGCGAGATGCGCCATGCTCGTGCAGACCGACAGGACGAGATCGAGTTCGGCGACGAGCGCCGCGGTGTCGTCGAAATCGTGGTCGGGCGGCAGCGGCCGCAGCACCCGGGCCGCCGGAACCTGGGCGACCGCCGCCGCGGCCTCGCCCTTCTGCAGCGAGAACCAGGCGATGCCGGGCAGGGCGAACAGCGGAGCCAGCTTCGCGAGCGGGATCGACCGCCGCCGGTTGACCCGCTGCGCCGGATTGCCGGACCAGACGATCCCGATCTTGCGGACGCCAGTGAGGGTGGCCAGCGCGGCGGCGACGGCGGCTCGGCGCGAAGCGTCGGCCGTGACATAGGGGACCGCCGGTTGGAGGTCGCGTTCGGTGACGCCGAGCACGTGCGGGAGCGACAGCAGCGGGACTTGCGCATCGTAGGGCGGGGCGGCGGCCGTGTGGCTGACGCTCGCGACGACCCCGGGGGCCGTGCCGAGAAGACGGACGAGCGGCGCATCCGCGGCAACGATCACGCGCGCGCCGCGCGCGGCGAGGGGCCGGACAAAGCGGATGAACTGCAGCGCGTCGCCCAGGCCCTGTTCCGCCGTGACCAGCAGCGTCTGCCGGGGCCGGACAACGCCGTCCCAGCGCGGTCCCGGATGCACCGGCGCGTCCTTCCACAACGCGGGGATGGCGAGCCGCCACTCGTAGGCTTGCCAGGCTTCGGCGGAGTGGCGTTGCCCGAGCAGCGCCAGCGAGAGGTTCCAGTGCGCCTCGGCAAACGAGGGCGCGTGCGCGATCGCTTCGCGGAAAGCGGACGCCGCGGCCTCGAGCCGGTTGTCGGCCTGCAGCGCCAACCCGAGGTTGTTCCATGCCGCCGCGTGATCCGGCTTCAACGCAATGGAGCGCCGGTAGGCGGCGATTCCCTCGTCGATGCGATCGGCCTCGGCGAGGGCGAGGCCGAGATTGTTGTGGAACTCGGGCTCTCCCGGAACGAGGGCAACCGCCCGTTCGAGCAGCGGCAGCGCTTCGGCTAGCCGGCGGTGCTGATAGAGAACGACGCCGAGAAAATGCAGCGCAGGCGGGTGCTCGGGTGCCGCGGCCAGCGCTTCGCGATAACCGCGTTCCGCGGCGGCGAGATCGCCGCGGCGATGGGACTCGATCGCGCGCGCGACGAGCGCATCGGCAGCCGCCGGCGGGGCGGTGCCGCTGGCCACCGCAGGTGACACGGCGCCGCCGGCGCCGTGACAGTGCTTGAACCGCTTGCCGCTGCCGCAGGGGCACGGCTCGTTGCGTCCGGCCGTCGGGCCTCGCGCAACATTGGCCTCTGCCTGCGTCAGCAGCGCGCGCGCGTCGTCGGCGCCCGGGCGGGCCGCGAGAATTCGGCGGGCAATCGCGGCGGCGGCCGTCCATTGCGCCAGCGCAACACAGTTGCGCAACAGCTGCGCGAGCTGCGGCGAGACCGCGATCGCGTCGGAGAAGCCGGGGGCCAGTGCCGCCAGTTCGGCAGGAGGGACCACGCGACAGAAATTGAAGAGCCCGTGGAAACCGAACGGAAGGCCGATCGGGTATGC
>Ga0315287_10006631_pt1 | contig 11548 bp, 10 predicted proteins | sample YL17G11_0_MG_FD_205037 | JGI IMG/M metagenome (GOLD analysis project Ga0315287, IMG submission 205037) | Sediment microbial communities from Yellowstone Lake, YNP, Wyoming, USA - YL17G11_0 | ecosystem: Environmental > Aquatic > Freshwater > Lake > Sediment | place: USA: Wyoming | collected...
CCGGCCGGGACGGGAACGGCTCGTAGTCGACGAGCGTCTGGCAATCGCGCTCCGAGCAACTGGCGATGATCGCCTCGGTGATGCCGGGCAGCCGCGTCCGATACCCGGAAAGCTCCGTTGCCCCTATCTTGCACGTATCCTGCTTGGTGGCACCCGTGCTCATCTTGTACCTCCTGCTCTCGTTACCATGGGCGGAAAGACGTCGTGCGGGGTCGCAGCCCCCCTTCTCAATCGGTGATCGTCACCTTGCACTTTTTCAGAAACTCGACCGGGTTGTAGGACAGCTTGGCCTTGCGCAGCCCGTCGTTGTCCAGGTCCTGTTCGCGGTTGACGAAGCGAAACCCGCCGGCCGAGCGGGCGACAAACAGCTGGTTGATGGCCTGGTAGACGCCCTTGTAGGCGGGGCAGCCCTTTTCGAAATGGATGACGAGGGTGTCCGCGGTCAACGGCTCGGCCAGCGTGTAGGCGACGATGATGTTTTCCACGAACAGTGCTCCGCCCATGACCCGGTCGAACCGGTCCCAGCGGTCGAAGATCCGCAGGATGGCCCGGTTCTCGGCGGAGAGCATATCGGAGGACTCGCAGTCGCGCCAGGTGCACCAGTCCTCCTGCATGGCCATGGCCTGCTCGATCAGCCGGGGGCCGAAATCCATGTAGGTGAAGATGTTGGACTTGACGAACTGGTTGAGCAGGTTCTTCTTGTTGTGAAACCGGTTGCCCGGCAGGTCGATGAGATCGCTTGCGGCGTAGACATAGTCCCAGTTGCCCCGCTCCGTCTCGCTGAGCGCCCGGGCGCCGAGCCGGGCCTGCCAGATGCCGGATAGCGTCTCGGGCACCCGGATGAACGTCGTCGAGCCCGCCGGGGTGTTCGCGAAAACCGACTCCCAGTCGACCGCTTCCCACGGGCCGACCGGCGCCCACAGCGCCTCCCGCGGGCGGGTCTGCTTGATCCAGACCAGTTTTTCGTCCCAGGCCCAGTGCAGGCCGTACTCCTCGGCCCAGGCCCAGATGTTGAGGAAGCTGTAGTCCGAGGCCACCTGCGGGCACTGCGCCAGGAGCGCCAGGTAGTCTGTCTGCCGGTCCAGATCGATGGGTGAAAACGTCAACGGCATGTCAGTGGTCCTGAGTCATTCGAGGTTGTGTTTCAAGGTTGCGTTTGCGGCCGGTTGCCGGTGGGGGCCAGGCGCGTGGCCGGTGAGCGCCCCGGCGAGTTCCTCCCCCGCCCGACGGGCGTCGTCCAGGTATTCCGGGTGGTTCAGGACATCGTCCGCGTCTTCGAGCCCCCGGTAGAGCAGCGTCTTCCAGAGGTCCATGTCCAGGGTGTCGTAGAAGTAGCGCACGCTGAGCAGTGTCCCCTCGAAGAGCTTCCGGCCCTGAGTGGCCCCGGCTGAGATGAACAGCCCCTTGCGGCGCTGCGAACGCGCCGGCCCGGAACCTTTGTCCACCCAGTGCTTCTGCACCCACACGGAGTGGAAGCGGTCCATGAGGATCTTGGTATGGGCGCTCACGGCGTAATAGAAGATCGGGGAGGCCAGCATGAGCCCCCCGCAGGACCGGACCAGGTCGCGCACCTTCTGGAAATCATCGCGGATGCGGCACTCCCCGCCCTGCTTGCAGCTGTAGATCTCCAGGCAGGGGCTCATCTTGAGGTCTCGCAGCACGATCTCGTCTACCCGGGCCCCTGCCGCGCGGGCCCCGGCGATCGCCTCCCGCAGAAGTTTGGCGGTGTTCCCGTTGCGGCGGGGGCTGCCGTAAATCGCTACAATATGCGGGCTGTCCTGAATCACGGTGTCTTATGAATCCGCCTTTTCACACATGCAGCACCAGGCCGATCGGGCAGTGGTCCGAACCGGGGATGCCGTTGTCGATGAACGCCTCCGCGACCCGTCCCTGCTCGATCAGGTCTGCGGTCACGAAAAAATAGTCGATACGCCAGCCGATGTTGCGCTCCCGCGCCTTGAAGCGGTAGGTCCACCATGAGTACTTGACCGTGTCCGGGTGGAAGTGCCGGAACGTGTCGACGTAGCCGTCGGCCGTGATGCGGTCCAGCCAGTCCCGTTCGATTCGCAGATACCCCGACGTGTTTTCGTTGGCCTTGGGGTTGGCGAGATCGATTGCGTTGTGGGCCGTGTTGTAGTCGCCGCAGATGACGAGGCTTTTGCCGAGTTTGCGGCAGGCATCGGTGTATTCGAAGAATTTTTCGTAGAAGTCGAGCTTGTACTGCAGGCGCTCTGCGCTCATCTGTCCGTTCGGGAAGTAGATGTTGAAAAAAACGAACGCGCCGAAATCCATCTCGATGATGCGGCCCTCGGCATCGAAGCGTTCTTCGCCGAAACCACAGCGGACGTTGACCGGGACCTCCCGGGTGTAAGTGCCCACCCCGCTGTAGCCTTTCTTGACCTCGCAGTGGGACCAGTGGGACTCGTAGCCGGGGATGCGGGCCATGCGCTCGTCGAGCTGAGCCTGCTGAAGCTTGGTCTCCTGGATGGCCACCACGTCGGCATCCAGCTTGCTGAAGGACCCCAGGAAATCCTTCTGCATCACTGCGCGCAGGCCATTCACGTTCCAGGATATGAGCTTGAAAATTCTCTTTTGCTTCGGCATGCCTCCTCCGGTAGACAAGGGTGTTCAATCACCGATCAGAGCCTTGACATCCGCCAGGCTTGATGGACTCGCAAAAAAAGCGGGTTATGGCGCGCGGCGCCATCCTATGCGGTGCCGCCGTGCACGACGGCATTCACAGCGGACCCGATATCAGGATATTTAAAGCTAAAATGGTATTGCAAAAGCTTTTTCGGGACCGTTCGCTGGCTGCCGAGCAGCACGTCGGCGAATTCCCCCAGGCCCATTCGGATCATGAAGGCCGGTGCGGGCACGAGGGCCGGACGGTTCAACGCCTGGCCGAGGGCGGCAGCAAGATCGCGGTTGGGGACCGGATGGGGTGTGCAGAGATTGACCGGCCCGCTGAGCTCGGGGTGTTCGATCAGAAACAGCACCGCCGCCAAAAGGTCGTGCAGGTGGATCCACGGAAACCACTGCCGGCCGTTTCCGAGCGGCCCGCCCACAAAGGCTTTAAAGGCCGGGAGCATTTGGGCCATGGCGCCGCCGCCCGGTCCCAGCACCACCCCGAGGCGCATCAAGACCACCCGGGCCCCCTTTTCTGTCGCCGCGAGCGCCTCCCCCTCCCACTCCTTCGCAAGCCGGGCCAGGAAGTCGCCCCCGGCGGCGGCGTCTTCTGTGAGTACCTCGTCGCCGCGGCTGCCGTAGTAGCCGGCCCCCGAGGCGCTGAGGAGAACCATTGCTTTGCTCCCCGACGGCAGCCCCTGGACCACATGACGCGTGGTCAGAATCCGGCTCGCCCGGATTTCAGTTTTCACGGCCGCGTTCCAGCGCCCGAAGATCGATCTGCCGGTCAGATTGACTACGGCATCGACGTCAGCGAGGGCCTCCTGCCACGACCCCGGCCGGGTGGTGTCGGCCGATATGAATCGGAAACGTTCGCGCGGCATCAGGCGGGCCGGCGGTTTGCGTGACAGGCCGGTCACGGAGTGATTCTGGTCCAGCAGAAATTGGGACAGGTGCGAACCGACAAAGCCGGATACGCCGGTGATCAGGAACTTCATGGATGCCTCTCCAATCGGATGGCCCTCAAAAAACCACCGTATGGCGCGGGCACAGGTTTGTCAACCGCAGGCGGCATAGAGCGATTGTCATAATACCATTCCGTTTCAACGGGCGACGGGATATGCGGCTGAGCGGGGATGGCATTTTGCGCCCGGCGCGCTGAAAGGGTGCTGTGGCAAGGGCGCAAAACACCATCCCCGCACGTCTTATCGGAACGGTAGTCTGACAACGGCTATTGAAGACGCCCAACCGCCGCCGGCGGATCAGCCGGCGGGGGCATGAGCGGTGGTATTTTTCTTCGCTAATCTATTTTTGCTATATGCCGATAGAACTAATGCGGGGGCGGAGCCCCATCGGGAAAGCGGATTCTCCAGGTCACGATCTAAAATAATTTTATAGCTGTTAAATAAATTGATAACCGCCCCGGGGTCTCCTGCGCTCGGGGCGACATCCGGGGCTGACGCCGCAATTTTGAAAATGTTCATGATTCCAACTGGTTCAGTCCATAGCCAACGGCCGTTGCGGCCCAGCGACGAGAGCAAGACCCATTGGCATGGGACTTGTAGACAGCTGCTTGCAGGAGATCGTATTCATGCGCGGACAAAAAGGCTTTTCCCTGGTGGAATTAATGGTGGTGCTGGGCATTCTCGCTGTTTTAGCGGGCGCGGCCATGATCAACATGGTCGCATGGAAACCCAAGCAGCATTTGCTGAGCGCCGTCAGCGACGTCCAGGGGGCGATTAACTTTGCGCGGAGCGCCGCCATCAAGGAGAATACCCAGGTGGCCATCCTCTTCAACACACCGACCCATGGTTTCACCGTGTTCGTGGACAGTAACGGCAACCAATCTCAGGACACCGGGGAGCGCTTCCTGCGCAGCGCCACCTTTGCGAACGACATCAATGTGAGCGAGGTTAAATTGAACTTCGACGGCCGAGGCTTACCCAGTGCCGCGGCCAGTGTCACGCTGCAGAATGCCACGGCCGGCACGAAAACAATCCAGGTGACGCTCACCGGCAGCTCGCGCATGGAGTAGCCTGCTGGAGACGGTGCGCACGGCAGCCACGCGCCCGGTTGGGCATGGTGGTGCAATAGAGCAGGTTGGATATTTCATCAAGCATGAAGGGAGCCCGCACGTGAGGTTAAATATCAAAGGGCTGACGCTCGTCGAGTTGATGATCGCCATGGCGGTTTCGCTGGTCGTCTTCGGGCTGATCTACCAGGCCTACCAGGCCCAGCAGCGCGCCCGCACCCGGGAGCAGCTGGTGGTGGATATGCAACAAAATGCCCGTTCGGCCCTCGCGTTCATGCGCCGGGAGCTGCGGATGGCCGGCTATCAGCAGCCGGGGACCATTTATACCCCCCCCCATTACTTGGATTTAACAATGCCGGGATAGATAATGTCAGGTTCACTCTCGATCTGAACGCCGATGGCAACCTCACGGATGACAACGAAGACATCACCTACGGGCTTTCCAATGGAGTCCTGCAGCGCAGCAATATAAACGTCGCGAGCCCGATAGCCTACGACATTGTGGCTGTGGCGTTTGCCTACGCATTTGACAATGACGGCGACGGTGCCCTGGACACCTATCCCGCTCCCGCGGACGGCATCGTCATCTGGGCCTACGACTCCAATAGCGACCAAACGCTGGATCGTCACCTGGACAAGAATATGAACGGGGTCATCGATGCATCGGATGCGGGTGGCGCGAGCTTGAGCACCACGATCGGCCTGGACAAGATCAGGGCGGTCAGGGTGTGGCTCCTGGCGCAGACCCGCTATCCCGTTCCCGGCTACGTCGACAATGAGACCTATGTGGTCGGGGGCCGGCTCGTGACCCCGGCCAACAACTACAAGCACTGCCTGCTCGATGGCATGGTCCTTTGCAGGAACATGGGGGCCTCTGATTGAAGGCAACCCGTGACTTGGAAGTAATGAATTACCCCGCAGCAAGCTGCGAGGTATCTCTCTGGCGGAATTCATCGATCTTATCGAAGCAAGCTTCGAGGAATTCACCCGAAGAGATTAAAATGGATCGACTTATTTCATGAGGCAGCCCACATGCGACCCAAACGGCAAAGCATCGACCGGACTTCCGCCCAGCACGGTTTCAGCTTAATGGAAGTCATGATCGCCATGGCGATCTTCGCCATCGGGATTCTGGCGGTGTCCGCCATGCAGATCAATTCCATCAAACTAAACGCGGGGGCCCGCATGCAGACCGAAGCGACCAGCGTGGCGTCCGATACGATGGAACGACTGCTGGCCCTGCCTTACGATCACCCCCAGCTGGCCGATGGTCCCTCCACCCCCAAGGTGGTGGGGGCGTACACGGTGCAATGGACCGTGACGACTCCGGCAGTGGGTGATCTGGTGTATGGGGGCCTACCGGTCAAAATGGTCGCCATGACGGTCAGCTGCGCCAACCGCAATGCGCGGGATGTCAACCTGTCGTTCATCAAAAGGAACCCGCTGGTGAATTGAATAAGGGCATCAGGGTTCAAGGGGTCAAGGAGTCAAGGGTTCAAGGGAAATGATTACACCAAAACCGATTGGCTCAACTAATTGGGGAAATAACCAGGTACATTAATTTTGAATGGGTTGGAAAGGATACGTGCATGAAACCCAAGCGCTGCCCAGTGAAGAACGAAAGAGGCTCAACCATCGTCGCGGCTCTGTTGATCCTGGTACTGTTGACGATCATCGGCATAGCGGCCATCAACTCCAGCACGACGGAAAGGGCGACCTCGGCCAATTATCTGCTCTATGAGCGCGTATTTTTTACGGCCGAGGCCGGTTTGGAACATGCCCCGGCGGCCCTCCGAAGGGCGATGGACCCTTATGTCTCTGTTTGGGCTATGAATAGCGTTTCCCCAAATTTTTCTTTTGCGCTGAGCCAATTGCCCGACAAGGCTACAGCCTCCTTTCCGACGGGATACGATTTGAGTCTATTGTCCACTACCCGCCCCACAGGTTACAAACTGCTGAAGTACAACGGTTCGGAGATAGTCAACTCTCCGCTGGAGGGATATCAGGGATATCAGTATACCATCAATATTTGGGACAATATGGACGACGCCGATCCGACGGTGGATTCGGACGGTACGATTTTCATGCTGGCACAGGCCGAGGGCCCCAAGAATTCCAAATGCAGTATCTTCACCATATTGGAGGTGGCCGGTAGCGATTCCATTTCCGGTTACAACGCCCAGGAGGGCGCCGGTTCCGGTAAAGGGCATTCTTCCCTCGACAAGACGAGAATTACCGACTTCACCACTCGGGTTGGTCGGGATGGAGGGCCCGTGGTGTACTAATGACCTAAATCCAAAACCTGTTGTAACTACTCAGGTAGATAGACTGAAGCATGCCTATCCGGTTGTTGCCCACATTATGCGACGCGTCCCATAATGTGGCGGATCCATGCGCCTTACGTCACGCGGAAGTGGCTTAAGCCCCACTTTATGGATAGAAACACCACTGGCGTGGGATCGTTGGGTAGCAACCGGATAGGCATGGACTGAAGGTAGCTAGACTGAAGGAAAAGACATGCGCAATAAAACAAAGCCAAAATCATTTGGAAACGTTGACAGGTAATTGTGTCATGGATGATCATTATTGCCCTTCAGCCTAAGCACCTGAGCAGTTACTTGTTTTGTATTTCGGATTTCGTGCTTTGAATTTAAGCGCCTGGCAGCTTGATCTCACCAGGAATTCACATAACACGAGTTGAGGAGATGCAGCATGACCCCCATCGACCAAACCAAAATGGCAAGTACCGTCCCGGGACCTGGCGCGCGGTCCGTTGGACATCCTCTGAAGCAGGCCCTGTGGGTTTTTCTCGCGGCGCTGCTGGCCGTCTCCGTGCTTGCCCCCCGGGCGCACGCCGCCGCCTGCGGGCAGAACGTCAGCATCCATTACGGCGGGACGGGCTTTGACGATCTGAACTTCAACCTCATCAGCGTCAAGGAAACCGATCAGCATAGCTTGCAGCTGACCACCGGCTACTTCACCATCGACCCCGAGAAAATCGTCATCCCCTTCACTCAGGAGGTGGCGGTGACCTTCTTCTACGAGGATGCGTTGTATAAAAACGATTTTGGATGGATGCTCGCCGATAGCGAATGCATCAACAGCAAAGGCATCGGCATCAACTGCATAAAGCACCTCATCTACGAGAAGATTAACGACGCACCATGGCCGGCAATCGGGGACGGGATCCTGGATGGATACGAAGGGAAAGGTACCGACTTCCGCGCCAACCGGAAAGTCATAGGGACATTTGAGGGCGGCACCGAGATCGTTTTCTACATGCACGTCTTCCAGACACTCCAGGACGGAGGTAAAGATTTCTACTTGTTCACCAGGAAAGACTGGAACCCGGACATCTATGGTTGGTCGATGCCGTCGCCCCCGTGGACCCCCTATAGAATCGATACAGGCGAATGCAAAGAGTCACTATGGAACGGCTTTAATAAACCCGAAAAGACCCAATTCACCAAGACTCTCAATCTGGGGCTGGCCTGGAGCCTTCCAAACTTTCCTTATGATGAACCTGGGAATTGCATGCTCACTAGCAACTGGATGGCAGCTAAGGCCCTCAACCGGGTGAAGTTGGCGCCACCCGCGGGGTTCGGTCTGGACTTCACGGGCGCCACCGCTACGATGCTCATCACTCTCGGGCAGAGGTTCCCCCATGTGGTGGCCGCGGTTTCGACGAACCAGCCCAACGAATGGGTCCTCGGCTGGGAGGATTACTACGGCGGCGGCGACATGGACTACAACGACTTCCTCTTCCACATCGAGCGCCGAACCGGCGGCCATGTCCAGCTCAAGAACCCGGTTACCCCCGCCGGGACGGAAGGCGCCTTCACCGCGGTCAACGCGCAGGTCTGGGACCGCATTCCCTGCCCGGGGAAAACGGAATTGAAGTATTACGTCTCCATCGACAACGGGGCGAACTGGGTGGCGATCACCCAGTGGGACGAAATCTGGGAGTCGGACGCCGCCAAAACTAAAATTAAGAAGCTCGCCAGCAGCATCCTGACGCCCGGGACCCCGGAGTACACCTGGCGCACCGTGCGGCTGGATTTCGCCGGCTTGGGGATCACCGGCCGCGAGCTCACCTGGAAGGCGGAAATCATGAGCAACAAGGCGGGCTGCGAGCCGGAAATACTGGACGTGCAGCTCGACGCGGATATCCCCTCGCCCGCCTGCCCGGATCCCTGCCAGGGCGCCTCGCGGGCCGCGCCCGTGGTGAAGGCCAACGTGATCTACTCCGGCTACTACGAGAGCGTCCAGACGACGCAGCAGGGGCATCTCTCCGCCACGCGGCTCTATGCGCCGGACAACCCGAATGCGACGGCCGAGCTGGCCCTGTGGGATGCCGGCACGATGCTGAAAAACCGTCTCGCTACGGACCTCCGCACGATCTATTTCCCCCAGATCACCAACAGCACGAAGAGCAATATGCAGATCGCTACCGGAAACGGGACGACTAAAATCTTCACGGGGACCATCAGCCCGGCCCCGATTTCGGCCACGACACTCACCATCACCGGCCCCGAGACCTTCCACGACAAGTACAACGGCGTGCTGGAAGGAAGCTTGGGCGGCACGGGCACCATCAACCGCTTCACCGGGGTGTACAGCCTCACCTTCAACACGGCGCCGACTAACGGGGCCTCCATCACGGCCAGCTACACCTACTATACGGCCGCCAGCGCCCTGCTACCGTTTGTAGCGACAAACATCACAAAGGCCACCATGGGGCTGGACGACAGGCGTATCGAACCCAGCGGCCTCGTCTACGACTTCGACAATAACGGCAGCGTGAACAACAACGACGCCCACTGGCTGATGAACTGGGTCAGGGGCTACGAGCTGGGCAGCACCACGGTGAAGCGCCCGTGGCTCCTGGACGCCATCGACCACTCGATGCCGGCGCTGGAGACCGCCCCGGGGCTTCCGATGTGGTATTTCTTCAGCACCACTACCCAGGAGGATCGGGATTCCTACGATGCGTTCAGGAATGAAAAAGCCGACCGGGACGCGGTGATTTACGCGGGCTCGCGCAGCGGCATGTTGCATGCCTTTGACGCGGGCAAATTCCGTTACGGGGACAACAGTAAGACCCCCGTGAAGGAGAATCGCGGCTACTTTGAATGGACCGGCAGCACCCAGGACACCGCGGACTACGGCACGGGCAGGGAGCTGTGGGCCTTCATCCCGGCCAACCTGCTGCCGCGGCTGAAGAACAACCTGCTGGCGCGGCTGAACAGGCCGGGCGGCGACGCCGCCGACCAAGCCTACGTGGACGCCTCGCCGGCCCTGGCGGATGTCTATATCAACGGTGCCTGGCGCACGGTGCTGCTCTCCGCGGAAGGCAACGGCGGGGACACGGTCTTCTGCCTGGATGTGACCGATCAGGGGAAGCAGCCCCTGGGTGTGACCGATCCGATCCCCCCGAAATTCCTGTGGGAGTTTAGCGACCCGGGCCTCTTCCGCAGCCGCTCCTCACCCTCGGTGGCCCGGATCGTGAGAAACGGCACGGCCAAGTGGGTGGCCTTCTTCGTCTCGGGCAACCCCGACCCCACCCAGTTCCCCTCGGTGTACATGATCGACATCGCGACCGGGGTGGTGCTGGAGCGGGTGTTCCTCAACGCGGAGCACGACGGCATCGGCGGGGTGCCGAGCGGGCAGCCCACCATCGTGGACTCCGACGGCAACGGCTACCTCGACCGCTTCTACATCGGCACCGACAAGGGGTTCCTCTACAAGGTGAACATCTCCGACGACCCAGCCAGCGTCGACTACGCGATCAGCCACTGCGTGGTCAACCGGGACTATAAAGAAGAGGACTCTAAAGACGTGAACGGCAACACCATAACCGGCAACACCATAGCGAGCGCTTGGCGCTACCAGACCATCTATGGCTCGCCCGTGGTGGTGGTGGACAACGACATCGTGGGCGGCAACCTGAACTACAACGTAAAGATCTTCTACGGCACCGGCCCTAGCCCGTATGCAGCCGAGGGCATTGACACCCGCTACCATTTCCTGGCTTACGTGGACACGGCCGAGAAGGGGGTGTGCAGCGACGCCGCCGTGTATCTGGATTGGTATTACAAGCTGCCGGAGCACTATCGGGTGTTCGCATCGGCTTTTACCGCCGCCGGGATGATCTACTTCGGCACCTCCACGGCCGCCACCGATGATCCCTGTGCAACCGGCAGCAACACCGGGGAAATCTTCGCCTTCGACACAAATGCTCCAAGGAATATAGTAGGAGTAGTCGATCCGAAGTGGCAGATGATTGTCGGCAACACCGTAACTCCGCCCCTGGTGGAAGACCAGCACCTGTACATCAAGAGCGGGGGTCTGCAGTCCTTCGGCGCAGGTGTCTACAACAACAAGGTCATCACCGGCGGGAGCCCCCATATAAAAGTCAAGATGTGGAGGGAGATATTCTAAAAAATCAGGGCGACCGATAGGTCGGTCGCCCTGATTTTTTTATTCGTCCCGTCCTCGGGTCCGGTCGAAACCTTCGGCCGGACCTACTCTGCCGCACCCTATAGCCGTTGTCAAAATTCCGTTCCGATACGGTCACACCTCCCGCTGCGACGTCGATGGGCAGTCTTCCGGCAGGTGTCGCCGCGGTGGACGTCGGGCGCTAACTGGCTTTACGCTTTTCGAGGGGCACGAACTCGCACACCTCGGGTCCGCAGTAATCCCCGATGTAATCGGATTCCGGGCGGTAGAGCACGGGCTTGGCCGCGGCTCCGGCAAACTGCTCCTCGATGATGTGCGCGGCCCAGCCGGCCACGCGGGCGATGGCGAACACCGGCGTGAACAGGTCCACCGGGATCCCGAGGTAGTAGTACAGGGAAGCACTGTAAAAATCGACATTTACGGGGATGTCCG
>Ga0315287_10006634_pt1 | contig 11546 bp, 12 predicted proteins | sample YL17G11_0_MG_FD_205037 | JGI IMG/M metagenome (GOLD analysis project Ga0315287, IMG submission 205037) | Sediment microbial communities from Yellowstone Lake, YNP, Wyoming, USA - YL17G11_0 | ecosystem: Environmental > Aquatic > Freshwater > Lake > Sediment | place: USA: Wyoming | collected...
CTGCTGCTGCTGTTGCCCTTCCACCGCTGCGGATCAGGGCCCCCTCGGCCCTCGACGCCACCCACAGCAGGCTCGAGAGGGCCCCGGCGGCAGCTGCCCCGACGCGAGATGCCTCGTCCGCGGCCTTGGCGGCGGCGGCGCGGGCTCCCGCGGCCTCGGCCTCAAGCTCGGCGAGCTTTCCTTCCGAAGGCGGCGGCGGGGGCGCGGGCGGGGGCGGAGGTCGAGCGGGCGGAGCTGCTCCCGCCGCCGCCGCTCCTTGTTCCCTCATTTCGTAGCTGTCCCTGCTCGCCTCCTGCTCCCCGACAGAGGGAGGCGATGAGGATCCAACGCCGTCAGAGGGAGAAGGAAAAGAAGGAAAAGAAGAAGAAACGGGATCGGCGGCAGCGGCGGCAGCGGCCTCGGCAGCGGCGGCGGCGGCCTCGGCGGCGTCTGCCTCGGCGGCCCGCCGCAGCAGCGCCGCGGCGCCCTCCTGCACAGCCCTCCAGTGCGCCGCGATGAGCTCGCCGCACCCGGCCGTCCGCTGCTCCCTGGGAATGCCGGCCAGGGACCTGAGGCGCACCAGGATGGCCTCGGCGGCCTGGACCCGCGGGAGCAGCTCGGCGACGGGGGGGAGGGGGGGGCCGCCGCTGCCGGGGCCGCTGCCGCCGCCGCCGCCGCTGCGGCTCCCGGGAGTCGCGAGGGTTTCGCTGCCGCTGCCCCAGTCTCCCCCGTCGCCGTCGTCGTCGTTGCTCGCCCACGCGGCTCTCAGCGACCGGGCGCGCTCGGTCGAGGCCGCGGCCTCTGCTCGCTTGCGCTCGGCCTCTCGGGCGGCGTCGAGCTCGAGGTCGGAGACCTGTTTTTTTGGTTTTTTATTTTCCCGTTGAAATGAGGGTTTTCGGGGTGTCGCTGCTCCTCGTTCCCGCCACTCTCTTCGCCGGCCTCCCCCCTCCCTCCCGGAAGAAAACCTACCTCCCTCTGCCTCGCCTCGAGCCTGCGCCCCCACGTCGCCGAGCTCGCCTCCGCGGCCCTCCTCCCGCGCGCCAGCTCCGCCTCCGCCGCGCAGCGCGCAACCCGCGCCTGGTATGCGAACGCCGCGAGGGCGGCCGAGTCCGCGGCGTGGCCGTCCTTCTCGGCCTGGGCGGTGCGAACCGAGGCCAGGGTGGCCTCGTGGTCGCGACTGTGTGACGGGAGGAGGATCAGGAGAGAGGGAAAGGGGGTCAGCGGGGGGGGGGAGGAAGAAAAGCAAAAGGGTCGCACCTCAGGTGGAAAAAAAATCTCTCTCAACCCTTTTTTTTCTCTATCCAACCCTTTTTTTTGGTGGCTTCCATGTCAACTCACCGCGTTCTTTCTTCAAGCAGCTCGTACAGCCGCTGCCTCGCCGAGTCGCCATCCAGCGTCGCCTCGCACGCGCGAAGCTTCCCCTCGAGCTCGGTGACGCGCGCCGCCGCCGGGGAGAGTGCCAGCTGGAGCTGCCGCGGCGTTGAGGAGGAGGAGGCGGAGGCAGCCGAAGCGGAAGCCGAAGAGGAGGTCGTCGCGTTTGCGTCTGCGTTCGCGTTTGCGACGGCGACCTCCCTCAGCCCCGCCGAGGCCTCGGCGACGTCCAGCCGCAGCCTCCGCAGCTTCAGCTTGAGCCTTCCGGCTTCCTCCCTGGACGCGTCGAGCGCCGAGCGCTTCGCGGCGACCTCGGCGCGGAGCCTCGCCGCGTCCGCGGCCTGGAGCTCGGCGCCGCTCAGCAGCAGCGTCGAGGGCCTCGAGGAGGAGGAAGCAGAAGGAGACGCTCCTCCTTCTTTCGGGCCGCTTTCCAAAGCGCCTGCTCCTCCTCCTCCTCCGCCTCCTCGGGCTGCTGCGAGGGAGGCCATGAGCGAGGTGCGCTCGCGCTTGACACGGGCGAGCTCCTCGGCCTGTCGCGTTTTTGGTAGGTGCGATTTTATTTTTGAGTTCCGGGAGTCAAACGAAGAAGCCCGCAAAGAGCCTCAAGGAGCGCCCTTGTTCTTTCGCTCTCTCCCTCTCTCTCTCCCTCTGCCTCTCTCTCTCTTACCACTTGCTCCTCCTCAGTTTTCTCCGCATCGAACGAGGAGCGACGGTCCATGGCCTGTCGCTTCCCCTGCGGCGACGGCGAGCGAAGAGCAACGGAAGCAGAAGCGTTTTTCCTTCCTTTTCCTCCTCCTCCTCCTCCTGTACTCCATCCTCCTCCAACGCTGCCGCTCTCCCCGAGCAGCTCCGCGAGCTCCGGCGCCGCCTCAAGCAGGGCGTGGCGCATGCGCAGGCGCGGGAGCTCGACGGGAGCGGGGGACATGGCGTCTCCGTCCGTCGATGCTGCTGCGTGCGGTGATGGCGCGCCTCCCGCGAGGAAGCGCGGGAGGACGAGGAAGACGAAGGGTTTTGGATAAAAATAGAAAGAGGAGAAAAATGTCTTTTTTTTCTTCTTTTTCCGGCCGAAAAAGTTTTTTGCGTCAGCTAAGCTGGTGTTCACTAGTACAAAAAAAACCAATTCAATCTTTCGACGCCTCCCGCCACCGCCACTGCCTCTCTCTCTTTCTTCGATACTTTCGGGATAAGAAGACTCTCTTTCAAAAGAGACAATCTGAAAGCCGACGAGAGGAATCGCGGGCTCCGAAGACTTTTTTAGTCGTCCGATTTGATTCCAAACGAAAAAAGCCTCTCGTGCGTCTTTCTTTTCCTTGGAACTCGCGACTCGACTCCTTCCCGACCCCTACCCCCAATGTCGCTCGTCTCCATCGCCGTCGCCCCTCGCCGCCGGGTTTCGCTCTCCTCCGCCATCAACAACGCCATCGACGGGGACCTGGGAGACTCCGTGCTGGACCTGTTCGTGCGCGTCGCCATAGTGGCCGAGGTGTTTGTGGCCATGTCGCTCGTGATGAGCAGCTGAGAGAGAGGTTTTTTTTTACCCCCTCTTCCGCCGGCCTCCTCTGCTCTTCATTTCTTCCTGCTTCATTCGTCTTCGTTCTGCATTCTTTATCTTCGTTCGCTCTTCTCCACTCCACCACTGCTTCTCGAATGCGCGCCGCATTTTCGTCGAGCGCGCGCTCGGCGTCTCGGCTACCCGTGATGTCCGTGTCGGCGACGGCATCGGCGGCCTCGGCGGCTGGGCGCAGCAGCGCGGCGCCGAATTCGCGATGCCGGATTCGGCAGCCGCCGTCGCCGCCGTCGCCGTCGCCGGCTAGCCTCGTCGCCGTTCGACAACCTTCCCTTCTTTCTTCTTCTTCTTCTTCTTTCCCTCCAACGACCACCACTCGCACCGCGGCCCTCCCCGCCGCCGCCGGCTCCCTGGCCCTCTTTCTCACCCCGGGGGCCCTCGCGCTGGTATGGGCCGCCTTTCTGGGAAAGGGAAACGTCGGCGACGGGCTCAGCAAGGCCCTGACGCTTGTCTCGCAGGGCTACTTCCAGCCCGACGTCGGGGGCGCAAACATCCCGTCCGCCACGGGGGAGCTCTCGGACCTCGCCGGCGACGAGCCGCTGTTCAAGGCCCTCTACCAGTGGTTCATCGATAACGGCGGCGTCTTCAAGCTCGCGTTCGGGCCGAAGGCGTTCATCGTCGTCTCGGACCCGGTCGTTGCGCGGCACCTGCTCAAGGAGAACGCGTTCAACTACGACAAGGGCGTGCTGGCCGAGATCCTGGAGCCGATCATGGGGAAGGGGCTGATCCCCGCGGACCTGGAGACGTGGTAGCCGAGGAGGAGGGTGCGTTAATTTTTTTCTTCTTCTTCGATTTCGTCGGAAGAGAGAGAGAGAAGAAAGAAGAAGAACAAGAAGAAGACTCACTTTTCTTTTCTTTTCTGACCTCGCCCCCCCCCCTCTTTTCTTCTCTTCTCTTTTCTTTCTCTTTTTCTTATTCTCTTCTTCTCTTCAATGAATTACAGGCCATCGTCCCGGCCTTCCACCAGGCCTGGCTCGGCGCGATGACCCGCATGTTCGGCCGCGTCGCCCTCTCCTCTGCCGACAACATCTCCCGCGCGATCGACGACGCCTCGGCCTCCGGCTCCGAGAAAGAGGCCGTCATCGACATGGAGGCCGCGTTCCTGTCGTTCGGCCTCGATGTCATCGGCCTCGGCGTGTTCAACTTCGACTTTGGGAGCGTCACCGCCGAGTCGCCCGTCATCAAGGCTGTGTACGGCGTCCTGAAGGAGGCCGAGCATCGCTCCACCTTTTACATCCCCTACTGGAACGTGCCGCTGTCGGCGGTGCTGGTGCCGCGGCAGCGCAGGTTCCGCGCCGACCTGGCCGTGATCAACGCGTGTCTGGACGACCTGATCGAGGGTGAGAAGAGTTTTTTTTTATTTGTCTCTTTTTCCAGAAAAGAGGGAGAGACGAGAGAGCGAAAGATAGGGGGAAAAGGGCGAGAAAAACCTTTCGACGAAAACGTTTTGAAAGGAAAAAAAACTCACCCTCTCTCTCTCTCACCTCTCCTACAACTCAAACCTGCGACTTAAAAAAAAAAAAGGCGCCCGAGCCACCCGCGACGAGCAGGACCCCGAGGCCCTCGCCTCGCGCGACTACGGCTCCGGCGAGGTCGCCGACCCCTCGCTGCTGCGCTTCCTCGTCGACGCGCGCGGTGCCGACCTGGGCGACCGCCAGCTGCGCGACGACCTGATGACGATGCTGATCGCCGGGCACGAGACCACCGCCGCGGTGCTGACCTGGGCGCTGTTCAGTCTCGTCGAGAGCCCCGAGAAGATGCGCAAGGCCGTGGCGGAGGTCGACGCGGCCTGCGGGGACGCCCCGCCCGCGACGGTCGAAGACGTCGCGGGGAAGCTCCCCTACGTCAGGGCCTGCCTCGCCGAGTCGCTGCGGCTCTACCCGCAGCCCCCGATCCTGATCCGGAGGGCCCTGAGCGACGACGTTTTGCCCGCCGGGCTGAACGGCGCGCCGGGGGGCTACCCCATCGGGGCGGGCGCGGACCTGTTCATCTCCGTCTACAACCTGCACCGCTCGCCTCACCTGTGGAGGGACCCCGACGCCTTCGTGCCCGAGCGCTACAGCGAGAGGTTCGAGAACGCGGGTTTCGACGGGAAGTGGGCGGGCTACGACCCCTCCGCGCTCTCTCCCTCTGCGATGTACCCGAACGAGGTCTCGAGCGACTTCGCTTTCATCCCGTTCGGCGGCGGCGCGAGGAAATGCGTCGGGGACCAGTTTGCCGTCGTCGAGGCCGCGAGCATGCTGGCGGTGCTGCTGCGCCGGTTTGAGTTTTCGTTTCCCGAGGGAGGGCCGGGGGCGAGAGGGGTCGGGATGGCGACCGGCGCGACCATCCACACGGCCAACGGGCTCAATCTGGCCGTGAGGAGGAGGGTCGGGGTGGAGGTGGACGAGGTCGCCGCGGCGAGGGCGGTGGCGAAGAGCGTCGTGGGAGAGGCGGCGGTGACGGCGGCGAGCTGACTTTATTTATTTATTTTTATTTTTTTCGTTTTCTTCCCTCATCTCTCTCCTTTCTGTAAAAGAAAACCACGAACAAAAGAGAAAATAACACTCGGTCTCTCTCAAGGAACGGTCCCGACCACGGCCCTGGAAGCCTCTTCCGCCGCTGCCACCTCTGCGGCCCCCTCCTCGTCCCCCTGCGCCTCTGCGGCGGCGAGCTGAGCCCTCAAGCTCTCGATCCTGGCTCTTCTCCTTTCGACCGCGGCTCGGAGCCGCTCCCTGGCGCTCGCGAGCTGCGCCGCCGCGGTCGCCGCCGCCGCCCTCCGGGCGAGGTCCCTGGCCACGGCGAGGATCGAAGGGTGGTCGTGGGGCAGGAAGTGCGGCGGCGGTTCCGCCGCCGCGGGCGGCGGCGGCGGAGCTTCCCCGGCTCCCTTCTGCCGCTTCTCCCTGCCGCCGCCGTTGCCCGTCGTCGCCGCCGCTTCCGTCGCCGCCGCCGCCGCCGCCGCCGCTCCAGCGAGCCCCAGCCCGAGCCCCTCGTAGTAGGCCCTGTTCGCCGCCATCCGGGCCTGCCTCGCGAGCTCCAGCGCGGTGAGAGAACCTTCTCCTCCCTGCTTCTGCTCTGCTGCTGCTGGCCTTTTCGAGGAGGAGGGGACGGAAGGAGGAGGAGGAGGAGGAGGAGGAGGAGCGACGGCGGGAGAAAGAGAGGGTGCCTCTCCTTCGGGCGCCGTAGAAACCGCCTCCTCTCCTCCTCTCCTTTCTTTCTGCCTCTGCACGGGCCCGTCCCCGACCTGCGTCCCCGCGAGCCCGCTGGCGAGCATCCCCTCCACCGCGGCGCGGGAAGCGTAGTGGATCCCGGCGGTCTCCTCCCTCGACTGCGGCGTGTCGCAGGTGACGAAGGGGCGACGAGGGGGAGGAGGGGCGGCGGCGACAGCGTCGTCGCCGTCGTTCGCGACCATGTCGCCCTCGCCCTCGTCCCCTTCCCCCTCGTCGTTGAGGAAAGAGCACGTCCAGTCGACCTCCCTGGCGGCGACGGCCGCAGCGTGGCTCCGCACGCGCCTCCACTTTGAGCACTCGCAGCATTGCTGGATGTAGTCGCATTTTCGAGAGAGAGAGAGGAAGACAGAGGGGAGGAGAGAGAGAGAGAGAGGGGAAGAGAGAGGAGGAGACAGAGAGGGGGAGGGGGGAAGCGTGAGCTCGAGAGGACGAGGAAAGGAGGAAGCAAAGGAGGACGAGGAGAGGGGGGGGGGAGGGGAGTTCGAGCACGGGGGAACACGGAACAAAAAAACTCACGACCCAGTGGTTGCGCGCCGTCGCGTCGGACCTGGCTCGCAGCCTGCAGAGCAGCGCGCGGAACTCGCGCGTGTCGAGCATGGCCCTGTCGATCGGCATGTTGGGCTCGCCCAAGCCCTCAAACTCGTCGAAGAAGCGCGAAATCATCGGCCAGGACCCCGGGCTGTCGACGCGGACCATCAGCACGAGGATGATGCCGAAGCCGATGGGCTGTTTTGTTTTTTTCCCGAAGAAAAAGTTGAGTAATCGAGAGAACGAGTTTTTTCCTTTCCCCCTTTCACTTTCTCTCTCTCTCTCTTTCTCTCCACTCTCTCCCCCCCTCCCTCATCTCTCTCTGGCTTACCGTCTTGTCGTAGTCTTTAAACATGATCGACGAGCGGAGCAGGTGCACCCTCGGGTAAGGGCGGAGCCTCTGGAAGTAGCGCGTGTCCGTCGAGTTTCGGCACACTGTGATGTGTCGTCGGAAGTTTTTTTTGTTGTCCTTTTCGGGTGGGGGCTTTTGTTTCTCTCTCGTTATCCCCTCCACCCCCCGCCACCATCAAAAAACGTCAACTCTCTCACCAAGCAGGACGGACTTGCAGCTCCCGTTCTCGACCTCGTCGATGGCCCGGGCGACGAAGCTATGAGAAAAAGGCGTGGAGAGGAAGGATGTGTGAGAGGTGAGAAACGAAAGCGAGGAGACGGCGAGAGAGAGAAGAGAAAAAAAAGTCGAACAAAAAAAATAAAAGGTAAGAAGGTTTAAAAAAAGAGAAAAACAGAAGCAACTCACCGGTGCGCGATGTTGGCGGAGAACTCCGGATTCAACAGGACATGGTACCCGGCCCAGGAGTTTGATAGCAGCAAGCCGTTGGCGTGCTTGTCGTAGAGGCGTTCCTGAGAGGGAAAGGCAGAGAATGCGGAAAGGAGAAAGTGAGGTCGTTTTTTCTGTTCTTTCTTTCTTCTTCGAAAAAAATCCAAAAAACGAAGAAGAAAAAACGACGAAAACCATTTTCCTCACCGCCGGGATGTTTGGGCACGTCATCGAGTTTGTCGACGGGTCGCAGAGGCCGCGAACGAAGGGGACCTCCTGTAAGAGAGAGAGAGAGAGAGGGAGAGAGAGAGAGAGAAAGAGAGAGAGAGAAAAAGTGATGCGTTTTTTTTTCTTTGAAGTTCTCCTCCGCGGCCCTCTCTCGACCCTCGACCTCGAACGGAAAAAAAAAAAAGCTAAAAACTCACCTGCGTCGGCGGCTCCAGCCCAAACACCCTGATCGCCCCCTCTATAATCCGGTCCGGGGTCAGCCCCATCCTCTCTTCTTGCTTCTGCGTCGGCGGGGCCCTGCCGCTGCACCTGAGCTTGCGGCGGCCCCACCTGCCGCCCCTGACGTCGCCGGCGGTCGCCGGCGACGCTCCCCATCCTCCGGCCGCTCCTCCTCCCGCCGCCGAAGGAGACAATGCATCGAGGCCCCTCGGCGAGAACGGGGCCCTGCAGCCCGGGCAGTCGTAGAGCCTTTCGGTCAGGTCGGTTTTCTTCAGCGCCGGGGGGTCCAGACAGAGCGTGTGCGCGTGTCTCCCGCAGCGGTCGCAGCGGACGCAGGACCCCGCCTTCTCCTCGGCGATCGAGATCGTCTCGCGGCATGAATGGAGGGAGCAGTAGACGTTTGGGTCGGCGTCGGCGATTTCGGTCGGTGCTGCCGCTGCTGCTTGTTCCGCTGATGCTCCGACGCTGGCATCGGTTACTTCTTCTCCTCCTCCAACAGCAGCAGCTGCTCCTCCCGTTGCCGCCGCGAGCGCGCCGGCGGCCCTCGCCCTCGCCGCCCTCTCGAGCTCCCTCTCCGGGTCGCTCAGGGTGGCCCCGGCCTCCCTGATCGCGTCCGCGGCGGCCAGCGCGATCCTCCGAGCGACTCGGGGACCGGAGGACGAGGCGCGGAGCGCCGACAGCCTGCTCGCGACGGCGCCCTCGCCGCCGCCGCCGTTTCCGCCGTTTTCGTCGTCGCCTCCGGGGCCGGGCCACGGCTCGAGGTCCGCGAGGCGGCACCACATCAGGCTCCTCTCGCCGTAGAACAGCACCAGCGCCCTGCCGCCGCTGGCCCTGGGATTAAAGGTCTGGAGGAGCACGGGGACGTCCGCCTTGGGAGCGCGGGACATGGAGAACAAGACCGCGGGCCAGGCGACCGGAACCTTCACCGCGCTCTCTCCGGGTCCGCCGGCGCCGGCGATGACATCTTTCAATCCCAGCTTGCCCCTCAGGAGCACCCAAACGCGCGTGCCAGGCGGCGCGAGCGAGGCCCAGAGGCCCGGGGAGGAGTGCGCTTCCGACGAGGAGGTGGGTGCGCGCGGGGCGGCTGAGGCCGCGGCGATTCTGGCGAGGAGGCCTGGGCCGGAGCGGGCCGCGGCGGGCGACGCCGGCGGCGGCGAAATCGGCGTCGTCGTTGCTGGAAGCTGTGCCGGAAGCGGCGCCGGTGTCGGCGGGGACAGCGGCGGAGGGGAGGGAGAAGACGGAGGAGGAGGAGGAGCCGCTGCTGCTGCGTCTTCCCCCTCTGGCTGCAGCAGCTGCTGCTCTTGCTGCTGCTGCTCGTCCTGCTGCTGCTGCTGCTGCTGCTGCTGCTGCTGCTCTGTGACTGCAGCGGTCACCCTCATGGGTGTCTCCGGCGGCGGCGGCGGCGCAGCTGCAGGAGCGGAGATAGGAGACACCGGGAGAGGAGGAGCAGCAGCGGCAGCAGCGGCAGCGGGCTCCGCTTCCACCTCCGCCTCTTTCGCCTCCGCGTCCTTCGCCGCCGCCCGCGGAGCCGTCAGGAGGTGAGAGAGCGCATCCTCGAGCGGCAGCGAGATCCGGAGCCTGCGGTCCGTGAGCCAGACCGAGGCGATGCGCGCGCCGTCGCTCCTGCGGGTCCTGATGCTCGTGATGGTCCCCTGGTTTGGTTTTGTCGAGCGGGGTGAAAGAGAGAGGAGAGGAGGGAGGCGAGATGAGTAACTCGAGGTCGAGGTCGAAAAAATTAGCCGCCGAGAGTCTAGTCGAATGCCCCATCATCGACGAAAAAGATCGCCGGTTTCTCCTTCTCCTTTAGCTCTCTCGACCCCCCTCTCCTCGTCGACAGCACTTTATAAGAAAAGTGTCAGGAAAGGGTATCTTACATGCTGTTTTCCAGGCTCGGGACTGGCGAGAACAGAGCCCGGAATGAGGACTTCTTGATTCATTGCGAGTGATGGTGAGTGAGAGCAATCCAAGTGCTTTCACTCTGTTTTTTTTCTTCCCTCGCCTGGCGGGGAAGAAAAAGGCTGAGGCGCGAGGACTCTGTTCTCTCCTCTCGCGGGATCTTTTACCGCGATGCAAGAGCCCAACGATGAAGGAATTGCCGCGATGAGCTCCAAAGATGGAGCCAAGGCGACCGGAGACGATCGAGAGCGAGCGAGATCATCATCTTGGTCGCCCTCGCTCCTCTCTCTTTACTCAGTCACGGCCGGGGCCTGCTCCTCTGTTGCGACCAAGGCCATCCTCCGTGAGTTGTTGATAATGGTCATGTGAGCCCTCGAAGATCAAAATCGAACCGAATCATGCAGCAGAGAGGTGGCTGCGAGCTGCCTAGTAAAATCGATTGATCGACGTTGAAACTCACCATAACCGTCTTTTTTCGAAAAACAACCCTCCCTCGCTCTCTCCAGACCCGATCGACACCGTCAAGGCCCAGCTCCAGGTGGCCGGGGCCCTCGGGGACACCCTCACGGCCCACTCCAGCGCCCTGGGCGTCGCCAGGGACATCCTGAGGTCCCCCGAGGGCATCAGGGGCCTCTACCGGGGCCTCGGTGCCGTCGTCGCGGGCGGGCTGCCCGGCGCGGCGAGCTACTTTGCCGGCGCCGAGGCCGCGAGGCACGTTCTCGCGTCGAAGGGTCTCACCTCGGCCTCCTCGCCCCTGGCCGACGCGGCGGTGGGCGTCGCGGCGCAGCTCGTGGGCGGGCTCGTCTTCACCCCGGTCGACGTCATCAAGGAGCGCAGACAGGCACAGAGGCTTCTGGCGATGGCGAGGAGCGGCAGCGGCGCCGTCGCGAGCGGGAGCGGCAAAACCAGCCTCTTCCCTACTTCCTCCTCCTCCTTCTCCTCTCTCTTCAGGGGGTACTGGGCAGGGAACCTGGTGTGGCTCCCCTGGTCTGGGATCTACTTTGCGAGCTACGAGGCGATAAAGAGGAGGCTGATGAGAGGGCGGCGCGGCGGCGAGGGCGACGGAGGGGAGCAGGAGCGACGAGAAGTGCCGCCGCCACCGCCGCCGGCGTGCGTCGTCCTCTTCGCTTCGGCCGCCGCCGCCTCGGGCGCGGCTCTGGTCACGCACCCGCTCGACGTCATCAAGACGAGGATGCAGGTGCTGTCCGGCGGCGGCGGGAGTTGTTCCTCTCTCTCCTCTTCGAGCCCGAAAGCGAAAGCGGAGATAACAGCGCGCTCGGCCACGCTCGCCGCGTGGAGGACGGAGGGCGCCCGGGCCTTTGTGGCCGGGGCCGGGCCGCGCGCGCTGCAGCTCGCGGCCGGGACCGCCCTGCAGTGGCTGATATACGAGAAGGGGAAGGAGGCGATACGGGAGGCGACGAGGGTGACCGAGGACGAGGAGCGCTGGGTTTGAGAAGGAGAAGGAGAAGGAGAAGGAGAAGGAGAGAAAGAGTGAAGTGAAAAGTGGGACTTTCTGCCTTGGCCTCTCTTCGCTCTCTCGCGAAGAGAACAAGCTCTCGCACTCTTTCTTTCTTCCGTTTCTTCCTCGTTTGTGTAAACTAAGTAGAATAGTAGTAAGTCAGTGTTACAGGGGTTGTTTTCTTTAAAAAGTGGGGGAAAAAAGGAGAAGGGTTTTTTTCGTTTTCTTTTTCCTTTTTTTTTGAACAAGCTCCGATTTCAGATGCCGAGTTGCTTTTCTTAAGGGGAGGGGGGGGGAGTTGGGGTTGTTGTT
>Ga0315287_10006635_pt1 | contig 11546 bp, 8 predicted proteins | sample YL17G11_0_MG_FD_205037 | JGI IMG/M metagenome (GOLD analysis project Ga0315287, IMG submission 205037) | Sediment microbial communities from Yellowstone Lake, YNP, Wyoming, USA - YL17G11_0 | ecosystem: Environmental > Aquatic > Freshwater > Lake > Sediment | place: USA: Wyoming | collected...
CGCAAATCTGCCGGCTTATGTGTATCACTCGCGCGCAGGCGTCTCTGGCTGCGCGAAATGCTGTCCGCCCTCGGGCGGCGAAGTGCGCTTTGAGGACACTGCCGGCATCAATGCCTATCAACATCTCCGCCGACTGCTGCCGCCCGACCTGGCCGGCTGGGTGCGTAACGACGGCCTCGAATCGAGCGCGCCTTTCACCGTGTTCTGCAACGGCCAGGCCGACCGATACTGGCCCGACGCAAGCAGCCCGACCGACGGCTGCCTCCGTAACATCGGCAGTATCAAGGGTCGTCAGTTCGTGTCTTTTCCAATGGGAATACTGGGCGGCGGTGTCACGCTCCAGGCGCGGCGACCCGTGCAGTTCCAGGTTTTCAATCCGCTGACCGGCGAGGCCGTCTCAGAAATGACGCTGGATGGTGGAAGCCAGGTCACACTGCCGCAGGGGCCGGGTGCCTGGATTCTCAAGGGCAGCTTCCTGGACGTGAACACGCCGCCCGTGCCGACGAGCGCCGACCGGAAGTAGCCGGACAACGGCCCCAACCAAGACGCCCCCTCGCGCGCGCCCTGCTTCGAACGCACCGTCGCTTGGATCACCGGCGAAAAGCACATCCGCCAGTGCATCCCATTCCCAAGAATGGCGGACAAAGCCTATATCTAACCGTAGGGTGGGTACCACCCACCATTTTTTACTTTTGTGACTTATGCCAGCCCAGACCTATACTACATCGCTCTCAATCGAAGAATGCCGCTCACGCCTCAGCGCCCCCCAATATTCGCCTCCCAGATTTTTCACCTTTAACACCTTCACTCCTCCCCCAAAGGGAACCATCTTTGTAAAGCTCCGCGGCGACAGATTCAGACTCCTCGCAACAGGGCCGAAATACATCCGGAACTCCTTCGCTCCCTTCTTCTATGGTTCTCTCGAGGCCCTCCCGAACGGAACTCGCATTCACGGACGATTCCACATGCACCCATTTACACGCATCTTCATGGCAATGTGGTTTGGCTTTCTCGGATTCGTCACACTCCTTCTCATTTCTTCTCTTCTCTCCACAGACCGTCAGTTAATGCAACCTCTTCATATCATCTTCGGGACCCCTCTGATGATGGCCCTTTTCGGAATTGGCCTCGTCCGCTTGTGCTGGTGGTTCGCAGAAGGGCAGCGCCAAAGCATCCGAGATTTCATCCAAAATGATCTGCTCGCACAACCCCAAACGCAATCTTAACGACCTCCATCTCCTGCATCCATAAATAAAACACCCACCCTACAAAACAAAAAGCAGTGTCAATCAGTGTAAATCCGTGTCTAAAAAATAATTCACTTGACATCTAACTCTCTATATGATATAATATCTACCTAACTAATGGAGGATTCTTTTGAGACTAAATAATCAATCATAAATAATCAATCGCAGACCCGGAGGCTCCAATCATGTCAACCCAAGCTAAAATCCACGCCAACCGTCTCAACGCCCAAAAATCCACCGGCCCCAACACCCCTCAAGGCAAGGCCGTCGTCTCGCAAAACGCCCTCAAGCACGGCCTCTCCGCCCGCCACGACGTAATCACCACCGAAAGCCAGGCAGATTTCGACCTCCACCGCGATGCGCTCCTCGCCGAACTCGACCCCATCGGCCCAATGGAATCAATCCTGGCAGACCGCATCGTAAGCCTCTCATGGCGCCTAAAACGAGCCGACCTCATCCAAAACCAGACATTCGACGCAATGCACGAAAAAAACACCAACAACTCACTGGCCAACATCGCCAAGTCCTTCGGCCTAAAAGGTTTAGGCTTCCCGCAAGACGAAACATCCGACTCGAACCCCGACCTGACCCTCGGCCGAATAGCCATAAAGGACTTCTCAAACGCAAGAGTCCTCGACCGCCTCCTAATATACGAAAGAAGAATAGAGCACAGCCTATACAAAACAACCCTCGAACTCCAAAGACTCCACCTCCTCCGAACCCTCGAACCTTCAGAACCAAATCTCGAACCCGAAGACCGCCGTTTAGCCGTCGTCGGCACGACGACGCACTCACCCCAAATTCAACCCCCCGAACCGCGCCAAAACCATCCAACATCAACCATCCACCATCCACCATCGACTATCGAGAATCCAGCATCGAGCATCGAGTATCAAGAATCCAGCATCATTGCGCAAAACAAACCCAATTTCAAAATGGGCAAAATGACCATAAGTCCAGCAACAACAAAACCTTATCTCAATGAACAACAAACAATGAACAACGAACGCTGCTCAAAACAAACCCAATCAAACCCAATCCCCTCGCCCCGAGGGGGAAGTACGAAATACGAAATACAAACATTGACGAACCCCTCTATATATTGTAGTGGATAGATTGAATCAGTGAGGCTTTTGACTAACGTTCTTTTCAGGAGACACACGATGAAAGCAAGAAATTTCTACCCCATCGTCCTGTTGATTTCAGTCTTTCTTCTCGCGGCCGCCCCATCAGGCGCCTCGAAAAGCCCCCTTGCCGGCGAACGCGCGACTGCTGCTGCGCCGGCCAAGCAGCGCCAGCTCCGCATCATTGCCTTCGGCGCCCACCCGGACGACTGCGAAATACGCGCCGCCGGCGTCGCCGCGATGTGGGCCGCGCAGGGGCACAAGGTTAAATTCGTCTCGACCACCAACGGCGATATCGGCCACTGGAAGGAAGCTGGCGGCCCCCTCGCCCAGCGGCGCAAGGCCGAGGTCGAAAAGGCCGCCAAAATCCTCGGCATCGAGACCCAGGTACTCGACATCCACGACGGCGAGCTTATGCCCACCCTCGAAAACCGAAGGACTATTGTGAATCTGATTAGAGAATGGAAGGCCGACATAGTTTTCACCCACCGCCCCAACGACTATCACCCCGATCACCGCTACACCGGCGTCCTCGTCCAGGACGCGGCATTTATGGTGATCTGCCCGTTCTTTTGCCCGGACGTCCCGCACCTCAAGACCAATCCGGTCTTTATGTACTTCCCCGACCGCTTTCAAAAGCCCAATCCCTTCGAGGCGGATGTCGTAATCTCCATCGACGAGGTAATCGACAAGAAACTCGAAGCACTCGTGCAGCTCGAATCCCAGTTCGTCGAGGGCTGCGTGACCGGCAATGAAGGCCTGATCCCCAAAAATGAAACCGAGCAGGCCGCCGCTCACCAAAGGGTCCGCGACCAGTTCCGCTCCCGCTTCGCCGCGACCGCAGACGAATATCGCAGCAAGCTAATCGAAACCTACGGCGACAAGCAAGGCAAAGAAGTCCATTGCGCCGAGGCCTTCGAGCTATGCGAATACGGCCGACAACCATCGCCCGCCGAGTTGAAACAGCTCTTCCCATTCTCCGCCAAATAGTCTTATGGACATCAACCGCCTGAAAAAGCTCACTGAGAACCCGGACTTCATTCCGGGTATCTACAACTACTGCGACCGATGGTGCGAACGCTGCCAGTTCACATCCCGGTGTATGAACTTCGCCCTGAGCGAGGAGCACTTCGACGACCCTGACTCGCACGACGTCAAAAACGAAGCGTTCTGGCGCAAACTCGGTGAGGTTTTCCAGCTCACCCGGCAGATGATCGAAGAATCGGCCGCCAAGTGGGGAATCGACCTCGATTCACTCGACCTGCAGGCCGCCGAGAAGGAGATCGAAACCCGCAGAGAAAACGCCGAGAGCCACGAGTGCGCCCTCGCCTCCATGTCCTACGTCGAGAAGGTCAAATCCTGGTTTGAATCAGCCGGGGACATATTCCAGCAGAAAGAGGACGAGCTAAACACTGAAGCGCAACTCGACCTGCCCGGCTCCGAACCGGCTGCTGAAGCAGCGACTATCGGTGATGCTGTAGAGGTCATCCGCTGGTACCAGTATTTCATACAAGCCAAACTCCTCCGCGCAGTAGGGGGCGCCGTTGAGGAAACAGCCGATCCGCCCGATGAATATCCCAGGGACTCCGACGGTTCGGCAAAAATCGCTCTAATAGCGATGGACCGTTCAATCGCAGCCTGGGGCCGGATGTACAAACATTTTCCGGAACATCAAAGTGATATCCTCGATGTGCTCGTGCTGCTCGAGCGGTTGCGCGGGAGAACGCAGACTTCATTTCCAAATGCACGCGCATTTGTCCGCCCGGGATTCGACGATGTTGCTCAAGCTGATTAGCCGCACCGTTAGCCTGCGGATCGAAAAGCTGTGCAATCCTGCTTTCGCGCTGCTATAATCCTGCAATGGAGACCTGGACCATACAAAAACTCCTGAACTGGGTTACGGGATACTTCACCGAAAAGGAAATTGATTCGCCCCGCCTCAGTGCGGAGATACTCCTGAGCCACGTTCTCGGCTTGAAGCGCATCGAATTATATACTCAATTCGGCAAGCTCGTGGACAAAGAGCAGCTGCACCAGCTGCACGCCCTTGTAAAGCGGGCCGGCCAGGATGAACCCGTCGCCTACCTCACCGGCAAAACCGAATTCTATTCGCTCGAGCTCAACGTGACGCCCGCCTGCATGATCCCCCGCCCGGAAACCGAGCTGCTCGTCGAAAGAGCCATCGAATTCCTCCGAGCACGCACCGCAGAAAACGCCGCGATGCAGGACGACCTCATCTCTGGCGGAACCCACACAGGCGCCCGGTTCGTATGCGACCTGTGCACGGGCAGCGGCTGCATCGCCGTCGCAATCGCTACAAACTTCCCCGGCGCCCGCATCATCGCAACGGACATCTCCGCCGCCGCCCTCGACGTCGCCGCCGCCAATGTCGAAAAGCATCATTTGAAAGAGCGAATCACCTTGCTGTGCGGCGATTTGTTCGACCCTCTCGTCCCTCAGTTGGACACCTCGAAATTCGACCTGATTGTCTGCAACCCTCCTTACGTAAGTGCTCCGGAGTTTGAAACCCTCGAAAGGAATGTGAAGGATTACGAGCCTAAGCTCGCCCTGTTCGCAGGAAACGACGGCCTGGACATATACCGCCGGATTATCGAGAAGGCCGACCTCTTTCTGAAACCTGATGCCGCCCTGATGCTCGAGATCGGCTATGCCCAGGGCCCTGCTGTCACAGATCTCATCGAGCAAACCGGCGCCTTCGCAGAAATCAGAATTGAAAAGGACTTCCACAACAACGACCGGATCGTTACAGCCGCAAAAACGCCGTCCTGACGTCGCAACAAACTCAGTTGCCACAGGACCCAACACCGCCGCTAAGACTCGATTTCAAACACCCCGGAAGAGTTTTTATCGGATTCTCTCAAAAAAATTTCTCCGATTACCCCCAATGTAACTCGCCGCTACTGCAATAGTTATGAAAGGGCAGGCAAAAACAAGCCCGTTGCTGCAATAAAATCCTGGAAAAATGCCTTGAATCCTCTACAGCTTCACAGCATAATCGCCACCTAATAGAGTGTTGCACAAAATATGGATTGTTATTGCTTATGTCTCAGGAGGAGCAACAAATGGGCAAGTGCAAAGTTCTTTTCACCTCGATGGCGGTCGTTGTGTTGTTCTGTGGTTCAGTTCAGGCAGGGCTTGTCAGCTTCGGCGCCGATGTGCCCTTCCAAATGACTGCGACCGGCGTGCATCTTCAAAATGCACTGTCATCAATCCCGTCCGTCATCACAATGACCGCTGAGTTCGGTGCGCCTGGCGTCCAGGCAATGAATGCGTCCTACTCGACGTTCACGGTCACGCTGACCGCTGTGAACGACCTCCCCTGGACGTGGACCGGCTACCGACTCGAAGTTGTGGGCGACCCCATAGACAGCGCCCAGTTCGTGGATGGCACCGCCACTTGTACCGAATTCGGCGGCGCCCCCGACACGGGGAATGAGTACGTGCTCGAATGGATGGAGGGGTCTGGTCTGGTCCTGCCGGGTCTTTCTGCCCACTTTGACTTCGAGCTTAGACTTGGCATCTCCCCCGGCGAACAGTACACCTTCACGCTGGTTCAGACCCCAATACCCGAACCTGCCACGATAGCACTGCTTGGCATGGGCACTCTGGCCTTACTCGTAAGAAGGCACACTTGATCGCACCCCGCGCAGCGCGACCGCCCAGGGAACCACTTGAACAACGGCGTCTCACTTTCGGCACTCCGTTCGGAGGTGTTGTGACTACTTGTCTGTCACCCCGGGCGTTTTCATTTGACGCCGTTTTGTGATCAATACGGTATCAGTGTATTTATCTGATACTTGCTCAGCCGCTCTCGCCCGCCCAATTCGCAAAGCTCGATCAGGAATGTCACCCCCACGATTCGTCCCCCTATCTTCTCGATAAGCTCACAGGCCGCCGCCATTGTCCCGCCCGTCGCGAGCAAATCGTCAACCATCAGAACCCTCGCCCCGCTTTGCACCGCGTCGCAGTGCACCTCCAGAGTATCCGTGCCGTATTCCAAATCGTAGGTTATACTTTCGGTCTTGTACGGCAGCTTGCCCTTCTTGCGTATGGGCACAAACCCTGCTCTTAGCTTCTCCGCAACCGCCGCACCGAATATGAACCCCCTCGCCTCCACGGCAGCTACGTATTCGACGCCCGCATCCGCAAAGCCGGCCCCCAACGCCTCTATCGCCGCTGCAAATGCCTTTGGCTCGGCCAACAGCGGCGTGATGTCACGAAACAAAATCCCCTTCTTAGGCCAATCGGGTATGCTGCGGATGTAATCGCCCAAGTTAATCCTTTTACTCGCCATTTTCTTCCTTCCTAAATTCCAGCCCTATAGCGACGCGTTCAACCCCAATTCCCAGCGATTGCCGACCAAAGCATTTCACTCGCTTTGAATGGCGGAATGACCATTCCCGGCCGCTTGAACAATAACCCTTCCCTGTCACAAGTCAATACAATGCCCAAAAATCCCTTGCCTCAATTACCCTGAAACTCGACTTTTACGGCTGAATCATTGGGAAGAATGGCTGTCGCCAGAAGTCTCCTTGACAACCTCATTCTCGTTTGTTAGAGTAGTAGTGACTGCTCCTTGGGCCTGTCGGTAAAGGGAATGGTTCATGCGCGCTTGCGTATCCGGCGGATACTGGAGCGGGAGAAGACCTTACTATAGCGCGTCGTTCATCGCGTAGCCTGATTTTCCCCCGCAAAGGCACTTATATACCGAGTCTTTATGACGAGGCGAAAATGGCCGCACAAGGGAATATCAAACTCCCGTTGGCAGGTTGCGTTCATCCCCTGCCTTTTGGCTTGTCCTGCAGGCGCTCATTGCTCGTCAATAACGGGCCCTGCGCCCCGAAAAATGCAGTCCTATCACTTCTTTTTGAAGGAGGAGTAACCATGGCCAGACACGCTATCACAATCATCGCAATCGCTGCAATCATTCTCGCCGCCGCCGACACCGCAGACGCGGCCTCACCCAGCGAGGAAATGGAGAGCCCGCCCAAGACGGCCGACGCCGGCCTGCTGGCTGAGCCTATAGAGTTCACCGTCCTAACATACAACACGCATCTTTTCTACGGCTCAGCAGCAGACGATGTGTGCGAACTGTGTAACGAGCTCTTGCTTAAGCTTGGTTACTCTCCTCTCTGCGACGAGAACGACTTTCTCTTCGAGGATGAGACCCGCGCTGAATCCATTGCCGGCAAGATCGCGGCGTGCGGGGCGGACATCGTCGCCCTTCAGGAGGTGTGGGCGCCTTTTAAGCAGCAATGGTTCGCCCAGACACTCAGCGGCGTTTATCCACATGCCTATTTCGTGGACAGTTCATGTGGCAGCTACTTTTTCGGCACAGATACTCTCAGTAATGGAGTGGTCCTGTTAAGCAAGTGGCCATTGACCCTCAGTGGGTTCACCGAGTTTCCGACTTTCTCTCCCTCCTGCTTTGTGTGGGAATCCTGTGAGAATTGGGCCAACAAAGGCCTCTTGACGGCCACTGCGGATATCGGCGGGCCGATCCGGATAGGCGTCAGCCATGCCCTTACAGGCCCGGACGACCAGAAGAGCAAGTGGGAGCCTGACTACGTCGCCAACTCGATAACAAGTTTCCAGCTCAACGGCGAAGCCTATATTTTTGCCCTTAAGAAAGACAATACAGGGCATATAGTTAGAATGGAGGATTACGGCAGATCCTGGCATGAAAAAGAGAAGAAATACAATTACGGGGCAGGATGGAAGGAAGTCTACAAAGGCTCGTGGAGTTCCGACTATAGGGCAGTCGTATCCTTTGAACTGAACGGCCACCCATACCTGTTCAGCCTCAAGTCCGGATCGGACCAGGCGTATGTCACCCGGATTAAAGACGACCCTTCGACTGGGTGGCAGACATACGGCCCGTATTCCTGGGATAAGGATTTCAGGCCCACCGCGATCACCAGTTTTCAGCTCAACGGGCAAGCCTATATATTCGGATTGAAGACGACATGGGATCAAGCGTGGTTCTTTCGCATCAAAACGGATCCGAGTACGGGCGAGTTCAACTCCTCGGACCCGTTCCCGTTTGAAGTATTTGGAGACTATTCATGGAATCGATGGTTCGGCGCTATTACATCCTTCGAATCCAACGGCCGCCCGTGGCTGTATTGCCTCAAGTCCAATTTTGATCAGGTCTATATTAACCGGATCAATGAAGATCCGTCCACCGGAAAACTCAATCGCACCAATCCGTTCACGATATATGGACCGTTCACCCAGGGTATTGACCGGGATTTTATTGGCGAAACGATAACGAGTTATCAGCTCAACGGACAAGCCTACATATTCGGGCTGAAGTCTGGATGGGACCAGGCCTGGCTCTACCGGATAAATCCGGACCCGTCCACCGGCCTTGTGAGCCTCGGGTGGAAACCCTGGACCAGGGACTACGTTGCTGTAGAATCCTTTGAAATGAACGGTCATCCTTACCTGTTTGCCCTGAGGAACTGTTGCGAGCAGTTGGGATGCGCCTTCATTCCTGGAGTCCCTGTCCCCCTATATCCATCTCAATGCGACGCATGCGAGCGGGGTTTGCCGGGTGAGTCCTATCTCAAGCGGATCAACGATGACCCAAGCGAACCAAATAAATGGGAGGACCTCTACCAGTTGGAGGACATCAAGATTATCAGGGACCAGACCGTGGTGGATGAGAATGCGCCGGCAATCATGATGGGCGACTTCAATATCCACCGGGGCAAGTATGGGATCATGGACCAGTTATTTCGCAAGGCAGGCGCCGTCGATGCATACATAGAGGTTCACGGCACAGCCGAGGGAGGAGAGACTGCTGACTGGGTCGAAAACAGGTTGTACCAATATTTTTGGCCCGATGCAAACGTGGCTGACCCGGACTCGGATGATCGAATCGACTACGTCTATGTCAAACCATCCGGTGGTGGTCTGCGCCTCGTTCTGACGGAGGCGTATGTGATCCGGGACTGGAAATACTATTCTGCAGGCGCCGCCAGTGATATGGACCTCTCCGACCATTATCCGCTCGTTGTAAAGTTCCGTTTAGATCCTGGATGCCCGCTTCCGCTGAAAGGTGATTTCGATTGTGACCACGTGGTCGGTTTCCCCGACCTTGCGATCCTGTGTTCGGCCTGGCTGTCTGGGCCCGGCGGCGGCGCGTGGGACCGCGCCTGCGATATAAGCGATCCGGGCGACGACTTCATCGGCATGAAAGACTTTGACGCATTTGCCAGCCAGTGGGGGTCGATGCTGGTCCACAACGTGACCCAGAACACATGGCATGTTCATATTCAGACGGCCATCAACGATGCCAATGACGGCGACGAGATCGTCGTCGCCCCCGGGACCTACCATGAGGCCATCAACTTCAAGGGCAAGGCCATCTATCTTCACAGTTCCGATGGCCCGGAAGCAACCATCCTCGACGCGACCGGCCTGAACGCATCGGTCGTAATCTGCACCAGCGGCGAAAAGCCCGACAGCATCCTGGAGGACTTTACCCTCACCGGCGGCAACGGCACAGATATCAGTTCGTATCTGTATGGTGGCGGGATGTACAATCAGAACAGCAGCCCCACAGTAAATCACTGCATCTTTACGTCAAACTCCGTAAACACCGATGGCGGCGGGATGTTCAACGGCGCCAGCAATCCCGTGGTGACGGACTGCATCTTCAGCAACAACACGGCCAATCGCAACGGTGGCGCGATGTACAACGCCTCCAACAGTAACCCGACGGTGACCCGTTGCACTTTTGCAGGCAACAAAGCGCTCTCGGCTGACTATGGCGGCGGGGGGATGTTCAACAACAACGCGTGTAATCCGACGGTGAAAGACTGCATCTTCCGCAACAACACGGCCATACACAATGCCGGCGGGATGTACAACATAACCAACAGCAGCCCGACCGTGACCAATTGCATCTTCACCGGCAATCAGGCGACTTTTCACGGGGGCGGGATATGTAACGTAACCAGCAGCAGCCCGACCCTGACCAACTGCGTCTTTAGCGGCAATGAGGCTGGGAGCTATGGCGGCGGGATGATCAACTCGAGTAGCAGCCCCAAGGTGGCCAACTGCAGCTTCATCGGCAACTCGGCAGGCGACGGCGGCGGGATGTGGAACGAAAGCAGTAACCCGATCGTGACCAACTGCATCCTCTGGGACGACACGCCGGATGAGATCTCCAACAATTCCAGTAGCCCCACTGTCACGTACAGCGATGTCCAGGGCGGCTACTCCGGTGCGGGTAACATCAATGCCGACCCGTGTCTTGTCAATGCAATCGGAGGTGATTTGCGACTTAAATCCGGTTCGCCCTGCATTGATAAAGGCAGTAATGCGGCCGTACCATCAGGAATAACGACCGACCTTGACGGCAATCCCCGCGTGTTGGACGGCGACAGCAACGGTACAGACATCGTCGATATGGGCGCCTACGAGTACATGCCAGGCGCTCTCTCCGCCGGCAGTCCGGTGAATCTCGAAGCCTGCTGCATCCTCGCCGCGAATTGGCTCGAGGCGCCCTGGCCCCACCAGCCGTAGGAGGTGATCTTACCCAGCAAGCCGTCGGACTATCTCTCTCCGGTACCTGGTATGTCGTATCGCATTAAGAGGGTGAAAATGGGCAAAAGGATTTGGGCAAGTTCAAATTGACCGCCAGTGCTATCGTTCTACGCGCTATTGTTCGTTCATGAACTCATAGAGCTTTGTCAAGGCATCGCGACGCAACTGCCGAATCCTCTCGCGTGTCAGCCCGAATTTCTTGCCTATCTCTTTGAGCGTCATCGGCCGCGTGTCCCCGAGGCCGTAATGCAGCCGCAGGACCTGTGCCTCTCGCGGATCGATTGCATCAAGCAATCGCAAAGCCTTCGCCTGCTCCTCTTCGGCAACCATGGAATCTTCCGGCCTGCCCGTATTCCGATCCACCAGAGTAGCCTCGAGTAATTGATCATCCTCCGTTCCATCGCCGCCTCCGGCATCTCCCGCAGAACCCAGAACCTCGACAATCCGATGAATGATTGTCGCCTTGCGCAGCGGCAGGTGCATCACCTCCGCCATCTCCTCAACGTCAACCGCCCTGCCAAGCCTGCTTTCCAGCTCCGCCGCCGTGTGCCGCCACTGATTGATCAACGCAACCATATACGTCGGTACGTGAACCGGC
>Ga0315287_10006636_pt1 | contig 11545 bp, 7 predicted proteins | sample YL17G11_0_MG_FD_205037 | JGI IMG/M metagenome (GOLD analysis project Ga0315287, IMG submission 205037) | Sediment microbial communities from Yellowstone Lake, YNP, Wyoming, USA - YL17G11_0 | ecosystem: Environmental > Aquatic > Freshwater > Lake > Sediment | place: USA: Wyoming | collected...
GTGTTCTTTTTTCAGTTTTGTGTTATTAACTTACTCTCTCTCTCTCTCTCTCTCTCTCTCTCTCTCTCTCTCTCTCTCTCTCTCTCTCTCTCTCTCTCTCTCTCTCTCGTCTCCGTGCCTCTCTCCCTTACCTACCCTCCTCCTCGATCTCCAGCGGCGCCCCCTCGCACGAGTCGTTGTTCACCCGGAACAGCTCCCACGTCTTCACCCCGGCCTCCCTGAGCGCAGCCTCCAGCCGCGGCCCGTGCCTCTCCTGGTCGGGCCAGCCGCCGTCGCGCGTGCAGAGGACGCTGCCCGAGTATGCCTGCCCGGCCGCGCTCGCGGCGCCGTTGTAGCTGAAGAGGGCGAAGCCGAGGTCGTCGGAAACGGAGACGATGGTCCAGAACTCCTTGGAGACGACGCCTGCGGAGCGAGGAAAGGTAGAAGTTTGGAGTTTTTTTTTTTTTTGGAAAGAGAGGGTGAGTGTGTTTTTTCCACCTCGTTTTTTCTCGAAACCGCCGCCGCCCGCCGCCGCCATCTTCTTCCTTCTCTTTCTTCACTCCTCTCCTTCTCCTTACCGTTGTCCAGGACGCTGAACCAGAACGTGCCCGGGACCTCCCCGCGCTTCACCCGGTACTTCCTCCGCCTCCAGACCCTCTTTTTCTCCGTTCCGGTTTCTCCGCTCCCGCCGCCTCCGTCGCCGCTCCCTCCGCTCGGGAGCGTCTCGACGTTAAAGACGGGGACGTACCACAGCACCCCCTTCCCCTTCCCGCGATAGAAGATTTGATATTGGCAGTTGAACTGGTCGTAGGCAGGGTTCTGCCCCGCGCAGACGCGCCAGCTCCAGGGCTCGAGAGCGTCGTCGCCGTCGTCGAAAGGGAGGCCGCTCTGGGAGGAGGGGCGCTCCTCTCTGCCTCCGCTCCCCCCCGCAGCCGCCGCCCCTCCTCCCCCTCCCTCTATCCGCCTCTCCCTCCAGCCTAGGAAGAGCGTTTCAGCCAACTCAGCAGTCATCGCTTGCCCCCTCCACATCCCCTGCGGTCTCGGGCTCGGGAACCGCGGAGGCTCGGCCGACACTCCGAGGCACCCGTGCTTCGTCAAGACGCAGAGCGAAAAGTCCTCGAAGAGCTTCGACTCGTGGCTGACGATGCAGCGGTACGCCGCGACTTGGTCGCCGGGGGGCGCCGCCGTCAGGCAGTCCAGCGCAGCCCTGCAGTCCCGGTCGGTGACGCAGTTCAGGACCTCGGCGCGGCAGTTGCGGGCCATGCAGACGAGCGTGCCCAGCCCCTGGCCCTTCAGGGAGTCGAGCGCCGCGAGCGGCGGGTCCCGCACCTTGCCCGTCGCGTCGGCGAGGACGAGCAGGGCCGTGAGGGCGTCGTCCGAGTGCGCGCGGGCCCAGAAGGAGAGCGCGGCGTCCAGGGAATCGAAGGCTCTGCGGTGGGCGCCGCCGAGGAAGGCCGGGAGCCTGGCGAGGAGCGGGCGCCGGGGGCGCGGGGCAGGAGGGGGAGGGGGAGGCGTGGAGCCCTCTGTCGCCGCAGTCGTTGCCGTTGTCGTCGTTTCGTAGACGGAGACTCCGTTGATGCGAGCGAGCCGGAGGAGCCCTTGGTCTCCTCCCCCGAGAGGGACGAGCGTGCGGACGGCCGCCGCGGAGGGGCGGGACAGCAGCGAAAGCGCAGCGCTGGAAGAAGAAGTCGAGGTGGAAGAACCAAAGGCGACGGCGACGAGGGCGTCGGCGTCTGCGACGGCGGCGTCAAAGGCGGCTTCGTCAAAGTCTCCCTCCCCCGAGACCTCGAACACCTTGAGCTCCAGCCTCGGGTCGCTCCAGCGGATCTTCACCGCCTCGTGGCGCATGACGTCGAGCCAGCTGGCCTCGCCCTTGGCGACGGGGCTCTTTGGGGAGGAAGAAGCGGAGGGAACAAGGGCGACGAGGCGACAGGCGACGTTTGAGGAAGGACCGACGACAATAGCCGATTCGTCGACGCCTCCGAAGAAGCTCGAACCCCCCTCGCTCTCTCGCGCCACCGCCGCCGTCGACATGATGGCCCCCCTCGAGCAGCTCCCTCCCGACCTGGAGGCAAAGGGGGACTGAGCGAGCGGGCAGGTGTGAGAAATCAGATGCGGAGGGAATCGAGCCGACGAACATGACCCATTCGATGCCGACACCGATGGCGCACTTTTCGCCGCCAAGGCCACGCCTTGCATCTTCGAGGACGCAGAGATCCGTCTCGAGAGCGCCCCTCAAAATTGAGCGAATCGAAAAAAGCTCAAAGCTCCCTTTATGCTTGCATTCGTTTTTTTGGTATTTTTGGACGAAAAGTGGAAGAAACGGATGACAAAAAAAAAACTCGGAGACTCCCCTCCCCCCTCTCTCTTTTTAGTTCGAAAACTCGCTCGGCAGCGGCACGCTCTTGACGGAGGCCACGGGCCTCGTGGCCGCGGCGACGGATACCTTGGGAGCAGTCGCTGCGGTGGCGTTGCTCTTGGCGGGGGCCGCCGCCGAGGAGGGGGCCTTGGCCGCCGCGGCCGGCGCTGCCGAGGGCGACGGCGCGGCCGCGACGAGCCGCTGCGCCGCCGACGCCGCACCCCTCTTCGGCGGCGCCGTGACCAGCACGCTCACCCTGTTGAAGACCAGGGTGCCCCTCTGCGTGCCGAACATCGCCTGGCCGGCGTCCCCGAGCGACGCGGGAGCGACGACGCCGCTCAGCACGGCGACCCCCTCCGCCGCGCCGCTCGCGATGAGCGTCACCTTGCGCAGGTAGCAGGAGCCCCAGTCACCGCCCCCGCCCGCGGCCGCGGAGCCGCGCAGCTCGACGGTGGCTCCCGCGGGGAAGGAGGCGGCCAGGAACTTGGGCGTGTGCAGGGCGCCGCTGAGGACGCCCGCGCTGCCCCTCGGGATCGTCGAGTTGGAAAGCCCCTTGAGGACCAGCGTGGCGAGCCCGTTCGAGGCCGGGTCGGGCGAGAGCGTCGCCTGCGCCGCCGAGAGGGTATAGGCGGAGAAGGAGGCGGCTGCTGCTGCTGCTGGTGCTGCTGCTGCTGCTGCCACTGCTGCTGTTTTGGGCTGCGGGGCCGGTGCCGGGGCCTTTGCCGGCACGGCGGCTGCGGCAGCGGAGGGGGCAGCGGCGGCGGCGGCGGTGGCGACGGGGGCCACGTCGCTCGATGGAAGCGGCGCGGCGGCGTTGCTGACGACGACCACCTTCGGAGGCGGCAGCGGCCTGACGAGGGCGACGGGCGCCTCGTCGACGGGCTCGACCGAGGGCGCGGCGAGGGCTGCGTTTCAATTGGTCGCGTGCGTCGAGAGAGAGAGAGAGAGTTGGGGGAGAGAGAGAGAGAGAGAGAGAGAGAGAGAAAGGCAGGGTGAGTTTTTGGAATAGAAAGGGAGAAAAAGCCTGTCGAGGTTTTCGGGGTCGACCGGCAACGCCCCCAATTGGGGACGGCGGCGGCCAGCTTTTGAGCCCTTCGTTCGCCCGGGGGGCCTCGATTCTTTTTATTCAAATCCTCGAGGCCCATCAATCTTTTCACTCTATTCGAGGCGTGTCGAGCGTGATAGTTGAAGGAGAGACTCAGCCCGTGGGGCCTCGGCGGGGCACCACTCGTCTGCCGGCATGTTGGTCGGCCGACGTTGTTTCCTTTCCCCGACGCGCCAACTACTCGAGCGAGCCCATTGAACGTCGCTTCCGAATCCGCGATTCGCGCTTTCAAAACACTCACCGGTCGCGACCAGAAGCAAGAGAAGGAACACGCGCTTCATAGTTGCACAATTGAGACGGAGAAGAGAGGTGCGGAGGACAACAGAGCGGGCGCGGAAAGAAAAGCGATGGCAGATCTCAATGTGAGAGTTTTTTTTCCCGATCTCTGGCGCTTCGACGACCCGCTGCTCCGAAAACAAATGCACGCTTTTTTTCAACCCTCTTCCTTCCTCATCTCCCGTTCACTCCGGCGCCAGCGACACGGCCACCTTCTCCCTCCTCTGCTGCCCGGTTCCAACGCCCCTCACGACGTCGAACTCGACCTCCAGAGACTCGGAGGAAGAGCCCGAGCCCGAAGAGCTGATCTGCTCCAAGGCCGCGGCAAAGGCCCCCGCGTCGGGCGTCGCGCGCCCGCCGACAGCGGCAACGACGTCGCCGGCCGCGACGCCGGCCAGGGTCCTCCGCACGGGCAGCAGCCCGGCCCTGTCCGCCCCGGACCCGGGAACGACGGAGGAGATCATGACGCCGGGGGGAATCGAGGAGGAGGGAGAGCCGGAAGAGGAGTCGCTCCCCCGGGCGGAGGGCAGGAGGGCAGCCGCGACCGCGGGAGCGGCGAGCCCGACGCCGGCCCCGAGCGTCGTCGCCCTCCCCGTGGCGACGAGCTGGGGCACGATTCTCTCCAGCAGGTCGACGGGGAGGGCGAAACCGAGCCCGACGGAGGAGCCTGTGTCCTGTTGATCGTTGGAGAGAGGGGAAGAGAGAGGGGAGGGAAAGAAACGGGGCGGGGGGGAGTGAGTTTTTCCTTTCCACCGCCACCTACCCCTGTCTTTCTCTCTCTCCCCTCTCGAAAAAAAACTTAAAAAAAGTAAAAATACGCACCGTATAAATCGCCGTCGAGAGCCCGACGAGCCTGCCCCTGGAGTCCAACAAGGGCCCCCCGGAGGACCCGGGGTTGATCGGAGCAGAATGCTGGATCGCCCCGGAGATGACAGCCGGGCCCGCCGGGTTCTTGCCCTTGTCTGCCGCCGCGGCGGACGAGGAAGGAACGAGGCTCACCTTCGACTCGAACGACCTATTGGTCCCGGAGACCAGGCCGCCGGTGAACGTCAGCTCGAAGCCGAAGGGGTTGCCGAGAGCGAAGACCTGCTGCCCGACGCGGAGGGTGGAGGCGGTCTCGCTCCTCTCGATCGGCCTGAGCTCGGAGAAGAAGCCGCCGCCGCCGCCGTCGCTCGCCAAAGAAGAAGCCTCGGCCGCGCCGCCGAGCAGGACCAAGACGGCAAGGTCGTGGGACCGATCGACGCCGGCGACCGCCGCGTCGAGGGCCCTGCGCTTTCCCGCGATCGTCTGCGCGACGACGCGCGCGACGGTGGGGCCCGGGGACCGGGCCCCTCCGATGTCCTCCTTCACCCTGTCGAGCGACGAGGCCAGGACGTGGTAGTTGGTGACGATGACGAGGCTGCCCGTCGCGGGGTCTCTCCAGAGCACCCCGGACCCGTTGCCCTCGGGCTCGGCCGCGCCCGACCCGAACGCGACGCCGCCGCCCCTGACGAGGAAGAGGTCGAAGACGTTGACGACGGCAGGAGAGGCGAGCTCGTAGGCCGCGACGGCGTCGCGCTCGCGCGGGGTGAGGGCGGCGGCGGGGGCCCGCGCGACGGCGGAGGTTGGGGGTGCCGTCGTCGTAGTCGGAGAGGCCGGCTCGGCCGAGGCGATCGTGGGCACCTCCGTCGCTACAGCCGCCGCCGTGGAGGCCCCCAGCAGCAGCAGGGCATCCCTCCTGCTTCTTGTCACCTCTCCTCCTCCTCCCCGGGGGCCTGAAGCCGACGCGCGGACGGAGGCGGCCGAGCGCCGAGCGGTTTGATGATGCACTCCGCGCATTGCAACTGATCGAAATTGTTCGAGAAGTGGAGACATCAGGTATTATTTTTTACAAGAAAAGAGGAATCATCACCCCCTCGTCGCCGCAAACAGGCCCCTCCCGACCCAGTCCGCGACCGCGTCGAAGCCGTCGGGGGCCGCTCGGAGGGCGGAGAAGAACTTGTCTGCCGCGGCCGAAGCGGAGGAAATCGCGTCGCTCGTTCCCTGCTGCTGCTGCCGCCTCGCCCCTCCCCCCTCCGCGGCCGCCGCCACCGCGGAAGCCGAGGCCGCGGCGAGCGTCCGCAGCCCCGGCCCGCAGAGCGGGCACTCGGTGCACGAAGGGGAGGCGCCTCGCTGATTCTTCTGTGCGGCCGCCGGAACGGCGCCAACAGCGGTGGCGCCGAAGGCGGCGGCGGAGCCAGAACCGGCGGCGCCGGTGGCGGCGCCCTGGCGGAGCGCCCTGGCGTTGAAGGAGTGCCCGCACAGAAAGTGGACAGTGGGGAGCTCCAGGGGGGCCCCAGACGCGGCGCACCTCGTCGCCTGAAACACGCACGGATCGGTGGCGAGCCTGGCGGCGTCCGCGCGCGCCGAGGCGGCGGAGGCGCGCAGCCGCGCGGCCTCGGCCGCGTCGGCGGCGGCGCGCGCGCCGTCGGCGGCCAGCGCCGCGGCCACGAAGGGCTTGACGTCTCCGAGGGTGATCCGCGGGTTGCGGGACAGCACGTCGATGGCGACGATCGGGGGCACGAGGAACTGGGAGGAAGAGGACGAAGGGGAAGGGGGAGCAGAAGCTCCGTCGTTGCCACCGCCGCCGCCGGTCGCCGCCGCCGCCGCAGCTCCTCCTCCTCCGCCGCCGCCCACCCCCTCCATCAGGGCGCTCAGGAGCTCCACGGCGCAGGGCCTCGCGGCGTCATCATCCAGTCCAGCGACGTACTCCAGGGCGAGCGGAATCAGACCCGGGTCCGAGGAGCGGGAGGAGGAAGAAGAGGAGGAGGAAGCCGCGGCAGCAGAAGAAGCGCCGGCAGTGCCGCCGCCACCGCCCCTCCCTCCCCCTCCGCCGCCGCCGCCATGGCGAAGCGCCGTCTCGACGACGCCACGGTGGTCCCCGGCCGCGGCCAGCACGCCCATGGCCTCCCTGAAGTCCCCGCGCCGCTCGTGCACGAAAATCTGGCCCTCGTGCCAGCCCTCGGTTCCAGCAGCAGGGGGCGAAGGGGAGGAGGACGAGGAGGGGGAGGCGGCGGCGGGAGGAGAGGGCGCCGAGAGCGGGCGGCGGCAGAGCAGCAGGACGGTGTCCGGGTCGAAGCGCGGGTCGTCGGCCTCGGCGCGCGGCCAGCCCCTCTCGAGCAGCGCGAGCGCGTCGTCGCGCCGCCGCGGGACGGGCCGCCTCGCCGCTCCCGTTCCCGCTCCTCGGGCCTCCCGTTCCAGGGCCCCCTCGCTCAGGTAGAGCTGGAGCAGCGTGTGGTAAAGGCTGGGGTCCCTCGGCGGCTGCGGCGACGAGTTGAGGACGAACTCGCAAAGAAGCGCGAGCGCGGCCCTGGAAGAGCCACCCTCGCCGCCCTCGCTCTCGCCGCCCTTGCCGTCGCCAACGCCGTCGCCGCCGCCCCCGTAGAGAGGCGCCGCGTCCGCCAGCGCCATCGCCGCCGGTTCCCCAGTCTCCGGCGAAGGTGTGCAGAGTCGCATCAGCAGCGCCGTCGCCGCCTCGGGCCTCGCGCGCAGCAGCGCGCGGCCGTGCCTCCTCGCGACGGAGGCCGCGTCCCTGCGCGAGAGCGAGGCGCAGTAGGCCAAGGCCTCGTCGGCCGCGGCCGCGAGGGCGGCGGAGGGGGAGGGAGCAGGGGAGGTGGAATTTTCGTCGCCTCTTTTTTCCGTCGGTGCCGCCGCCGCCGCCGTCGCGTCGTCGAGAAGCACGTCGACGAACCATTCGTGCTCCCCTGCGGCTTTCGCGATGGCCCTCGCGGCCGAGGAGAATCCGGCGGAGCGGCAGACGTCAAAGGCCGCCCTGGCGTCGAGCGGGAGCGGACGGCGAGGGGTCGACGACGACGACGACGAAGGAGCGTTGTTTCCGCCGCCGTTTCCGCCGCTGCCGCTGCCGCCGGCGTCGTGCTTCGTCATGAGGGTCACCTTTTTCAGAAACGCTTCCAGCCTCTCGCCGTCCCGCAGGGCTGCGTAACAGGATACCAGCAGCGTCGTGTGGTCCTTGGAGACGACTCCACTGTCGTCGTTGCCGGTGTTGGAGTGGAGGGCCTCTAATGTTTAAAGGGAGAGAGAGAGTGGGGTTTTTGTTCGAAAGGGAGGAGGGGGAAAAAAGTGAGTTTCCCCCCCTTTTTTTTCCCCTCTCTCGCTCCCAAAAAAAAGAAGGAAAACGTCCACTATCAACTACTCACCGAGATAGGACGCCGCGGCGCGGATGGCTCCCGCGTCGATCAGCTTGCGCGCGCCGTGCGAGGCCGGGAGGCAGCAGAGAGCAGCGACGGCTTCCTCGTCGTCGTCGTCGCCGCCGCCGTCGCCGCCCTCTCGCCCTCGCCTCCCGCCGCCGCCCCCCTGCCGCTGCTCCTCCTTCCTCCTCCGCCGCCGCGCCCTGCGGCTGCTCTCCAGCACGCCCGCCGCGTACTGGGCCGCGGCCCCGGCGGCGTCCTTGGCGGCCAGGGCCGCGTCCCCGGCGGCCCTGCGAAGGCCCGCCGCCGTCGCGGCGTCGGCGCCCTCGAGGCCGGCCAGCGCGAGGGCCGCCGAGTGCGCCCCGCGCGCGGCGAGCGCGGCGAGGCGGGACTGCAGGGGACGCGGGGAGAGGCCCCAGGCGGCGCCGCCGTCGCGGCCGCCGCGGACGAGGAGCAGGGAGGCGGCGGACGAGGAGGAGGAAGGAGGCTTTCTGCTCCCGTCTCCTCCTCCGCCGCCGCCTCCGACGCTCAAGAGATACCGCGGCGGGCCCTCCGGCAGCGGGAGCGCCGCGGCGACGACCCTCAGGGAAGGGTCGAGCACCAGCAGTTCGCAGGCCCCCTCCGGCGAGGAGGAGGAGGAGGAAGAGGAGGAGGAGAGAGAGGAGGAAACCACCGCGACGGCGAGGCAGCGGGCACCGACAAAGGCGAGCCCCCTCGTCCTCGTCCCCGCCCTTCCGCCGCCGCCCCCGAGCGCGAAGCACCTCCCTCGGCCGTCCGCGTCATAGAGCGTGACCGCGCCGCTGCGGGCGACGGCCAGACCGCCGCGGAGGGCCGGCGAGGAGGCGGCGAGCGAGGAGGGGAGGGCGCCGGAAGGGGCCCCCTCGTCGAGTGAGATCCGAGCCCCGCTCCTCGTCTCGACCGAGTCCACGGCGCCCGAGGAGAGAGCGACGAGGAGGACCGCCGGAGGGGCGGCGTCCAGAGCAGCAGCGGCAGCAGCAGCAGATGCAGTCGTCGGGGAAGCAGCCGCGCCGGAGAGCGGGCGGCGGCGAGGGGAGGCGGCAGCAGCAGCAGGAGCAGCGGCGGCAGCGGGAGCGCCGCCTTGGTCGCTCTCGCCGTCGCTCTCGCTGTCGCTCGTCTCCCCCTCCTCTCCCCTCGCCCCAGCGCCTCTGCTGCTGCTTCCGTGCTCGCAGAACGACATGGCGACGACGGAAGAGGGGGATCGCGCAGGAGAAGAAGAAGGAAGAGCAGCAGAAGAGGAGGCCAGAATCCTCGCTGCTGGCGTGTTCCTGGTGCCGCCGTCGGCAGCTGCCGCCGCGAAAACCACCAAGGCGTCGAGGCCGAGCACCCTCACGCTGCCGTCCTCGAACCCCACCGCGACGCTCGCCGATGGCCAGTGGAGCGTGACGCTCGTCGGCAGCGACGGCGGCGAAGCGGCAGCAGCGGCAGTGGCAGAGGCGTTGGCGAACGAGGGCGAGCGCGCCGCTGCCGCTGCCGCGACCGCCGCGGCCGCGGCCGAGGCGACCGAGCCCCGCGAGGCCGGCGCCGCCGGGAAGAGCCTGACAGCGGCGCCCAGGGGCCGGAGCTCCGGGAGAGGAGCAGAAGCATGAGAAGAGGAGCTGCTGCTGCTCGTTGTCGTCGTCACCGCGCCGGCCTCCGGCATCTCCCACAGGCGGAGCTCCGCCGTGGCCGGCCTGTCGCGCTCGGCGAGGCCGACCGTGGCGAGCAGCGGCCGAGGAGGACGGCGCCGGCGCCGATCGATCGATGGCGCCGTCGCCATCGCGCAGACGCCCCCGGCGTGCGCCCGAGGGGCCAGGGCGGTCGGGTGCATCGCCCCTCCGGCCCAGGACATCACCATGACGCTGCCGTCGGGGCCCGCGAAGGCGGCGGAGGCGTCGGCGGACGAGGCGGCGGCGGAGACGGTGCCCTGGGGGATGACTGTCGGTGCCGACGACGTCGGGGACGACGAATGGAGCGGCGCCGCCTCCAGGAGCGGGAAGCGGGGCCAGCTGGCGGCGCCTGCCATTTCGAGAGAGCGTAGGTCTGCTCTGGCCGCGAGAGGAGGAGAGAGAAATAGAGAGAGAGAGAGAGAGAGAGAGCGCTGTTGTGCTCTGCTGGCGCTTCTTCTGTCGAAGGAGAGAAAAGAGTTCCGCCTGTGACGAGGAAGCAAGGAGCGAAACACGAAAACGAGGAAGCACTGCTTAGCAGTCTGACCTTGCTGCCCCGCCTCAAGCCTCTCACTTGCTCTGTTTTCTTCGACCCCCCGTGGTAAGGCTTGCGCTCTCTCTCTCTCTCTCTCTCTCTCTCTCTCTCTCTCTCTCTCTCTCTCTCTCTCTCTCTCTGCCCCACCAATCTCTCTCCGACCGCGGACTGTCCTCCGCGGGAAGCCGCTCTGTAGATCTATCCCTGCTGCGACTGGAAAGAGCCTTCCACGTCTGCAGCAGGCGGGAGCGGGAGACCCTCAATGGTCGCCTGCGCCGACTCTCTGGACTGGCGATCTCTCACGACCTCGTCTCTCTTGCCCTCCAACGAAACTCTCCTGAAACAGCGCGCCCGTTCCTCCATTCGCGTTTTCTCGTTGAAGGAAGCTTCTCGCCAGGCAGCTCGTGCCCCCGCTCCTTGAGGAGCGCTCTGCCGAGCCAGAGAGAGAGAGCTTCCTTTCTTTCCTTCTGTCAGATTGATTGACGCTGGTGCCGACGCTGTCCGTCTGTCGTCTCGTCGGCCCGCTTTTTCCCTCTTTCTTTCAATTCACGTGCCCTTCTCCTGCAAGAGGACCGAGGGCCTGTTCCCTCCTCTGAATCCTCCTTCCGATCCGAGCAGTCGGAAGGTTCCTCTCTGAAAAGGGGCCGAAAACGAACAGGGAGGTTCTCTCTTCCTTTTGAGTCCGAAGAAAAAAAAGGTTGTTTCCACCTCGTTTTTTCGACGAGAGATGGCCGACGCACCCGCTGCTGCGGCTTGCCCCGCTTCCTCGGCGTCCCCGCCGCTGCCCCCGCTCTTCGAGCGCGTCGGGGGCATGACGGCCCTCGTCAACGCCGTCGACGTCTTCTACTCGCGCATCCTCGACGACCCGACGCTGGCGCCGTTCTTCGAGGGGGTCGAGATGAGCCGGCAGCGGACGAAGCAGGTAAATGGAGAGAGAGGGAGAGGAGTTTTTTTTGTTTTCCGTCCGCCGGCGCTGGGTCTTCTCACCCTCGAGAGCGCGAAAAAAATAATAATAAACGTTTCAACCCTCCCAGGTCCAGTTCCTCTGCTACGCCTTCGGCGGCCCGGGCCAGTACCTCGGCAAGTCGATCGCCGAGGCCCACGAGCGCCTCATCCGCGAGCGCGGCGTCCACCGGGGGCACTTCTGGACCGTGGCCCAGCACTTGAGAGAGTCGCTCGAGCAGCTGCAGGTCCCGGCGGGGCTGATCGAGGAGTGCATCGCCAACATCGCCCCGGCGGCGTCGGTGTTCCCGGAGCCCGGGGGCGCGCCGGTGCCTGGACCGGAGCCCGTCCCCGCGGAGGGGACTCCGGCAGCGGTGAGTTGGAGAGTCTCGGAGATTTTACGTTTTTTTCCTTCTCCCCCCCCCCCCCTCGTGTTTTTTGGGGGGGGGGGGGGGGGGGGTTTTTAAAGCGGGCGGGGGGGCAAAAAAAAAAAGAAAGCGTTTGTTGACAACAAAAGGG
>Ga0315287_10006638_pt1 | contig 11542 bp, 11 predicted proteins | sample YL17G11_0_MG_FD_205037 | JGI IMG/M metagenome (GOLD analysis project Ga0315287, IMG submission 205037) | Sediment microbial communities from Yellowstone Lake, YNP, Wyoming, USA - YL17G11_0 | ecosystem: Environmental > Aquatic > Freshwater > Lake > Sediment | place: USA: Wyoming | collected...
CGCAGATTCTATACGGCCTGGGCTTTCGGGATGTTGCGGCGGTGAAGGGCGGGAGCGCGGCCTGGCAGGAAGCGGGCTTCCCGACGGAAGCGGGCCGGTGAGAGCCGGCCACGCGTGAGGGTCGCTGCCGAATCGGGTTGGCGCGATGCTCGCAACCCGATGGAGCCTATCCCTAATCCGGATAAGCCGGAATATGATGCTCACCACAAAGGCACGAAATCACCAAGTACACAAAGAAACCTGATTTCTTTGTGCCCCTTCGCGTCTTGGAGTCTCTGTGGTGAAATCGTGCTTCTTGTGCAAGAATTCAACTGGTAGGACATCAGTACACTGCAAATGAGGAGGTCATATGGAGAAGACGATCAGCTTCGTGGGTGGCTTCGTCATCGGAGCCATGATCGGCGCGGCGGTAGCCGTGTTCATGGCGCCCCAATCCGGCGAGGAGTTTCAGAAGCAGATTCGCGAGCGCCTTGATGCCGTGGCGCAGGAAGGTCGCCGCGCGGCAGCCGAACGCCGCGCCGAGCTCGAGGCGCAGTTCGCGCAGGCCAAGCAGTTCCAAAAGCCGTCGACCAGTCCGATGCAGTAAGGAGCTGGGATGCTGACCAGCAAGCTGGAATCGGTCCAGAAGAGCGTCCAGCGGCGGTGGGATCCCCACTTCTCGTGGGTCGTCAACGACAGCGCGCCGTGGGCGCCGATGACGAAGCCGCTGGACGAATGCACCCTGGCGCTGGTGACGACGTGCGGCTTCTACCGCGCTGACGTGCAGTTGCCGTTCGATGCCTGGAACGACCTGGGCGATCCGTCATTCCGTGAGATTCGCGTCGACACGCCGCCCGACCGGTTGCGGATCGCCCACACGCACTACAATCATCAGCACGTGGCCGCCGATGTGAATGTGGCTCTGCCGATCGCCCAGTTGTCGCAGCTCGTTACTTTGGGTGTGATCGGTCGTCTCTATGCGTGGGTGTACAGTTTCATGGGCTATCTGCCGGAGACGCGCCAGTTGGTCGGCGAGTTCGCGCCGATCGTCGCTCGGAGGCTGAAAGCCGATGGCGTCGATGCCGTTTTCCTGACGCCGTGTTGACCGATCTGTCAACAGTCCGTGGGACTGATCGCCAGGGTCATCGAGCAATACGGGATACCGACGGTGTGCGTGGTGATGAACCGGGACATCACCGAAAATGTCAAGCCCCCGCGAGCGTTGTGCGTCCACTTCCCCTACGGCGCACCGCTCGGTCCGGCTGGGCAGAGCGAAACGCAGATGGCGGTCGTGCGCGAAGCTTTGGACGCGCTGGTGGGCGCGACCGCCCCCGGCGCCATCGTCGAATCGAGCATCGAATGGCCGGAGTGAGTGTCGAGTGGGGCGGGCACTGTCGTTGAGTGGGTGAAGCAACGGCTGGTTCAATAGGCGGCGTTAGCGATGGAAATCAACTGGTCTCTCTTCATCACCATCGGCTTGATCTTCCTGGTCACGCTGATCGGCGCGTATGTCCGCTCTCGAATCAAGGATCGTTGTCTGAAGGATTTCGTTGCTTTTCACGTCACCATCGAACAGGAAGACGGCAAGCTGATCTGGGGTATCATGAGCCTGGAATCGACCGGGCTCGAACTATCCTACACCGACACGTTTCAGGACGAGAAGCACATCGAGTCCAGCTATGTATTGTACGGGTCTGAATATCAAGGAATGCAGGCGATCTATCGCTATGCCGACAAGCTTTCGGCCTGGGGGAGGAAGAAGCGCGAGCGTGACATCCGTCGGTCTTTCCATCCCAATATCTTGCGACGATTGGCGCGTAGCACGCGGAATTTTCTCAGTACCGCCACCGATTCGCTGCAAGAAGTCATCAATGTGCTGTTGGGCCAGTTCCAAAAAGCCGGCAGCCACTACCTCGCTGACAACACCAGTGCCTCTCTCAGCAAGCTTGGCGGGAAATATATCGGCGGGATCGGTCAGCAGGCAGACCCGCTGCTGGAGAACTACATCGGGCAACGGGTGGTGTTTGAGATCACCGAGGGCGGCGAAGTCCACGAACACGTCGGCGTCTTCAAGGATTACTCGGCGCAATTTGCCGAGTTCCTGGATGTGCAATATCCCCAACGCCAGGTCGTGCCCTTCCGGATCGAGAAGGACGCGCAAACCGATCGCGCGCGTGTTTGGATGAAAGAGGGACAACTGCACGTCGAAAACCTCAAAGAGGAACCTCTGCTGATCCAGACCTTGCGTTGGGATGGGCAAGAACGGTTCCTCAACGTGGTCGTTGATGGCGGCGAGAAGGTCGATCTGCACCTGGATGGAGAACTGAGTCAGGCCGAGCTGCACATGCAGGTGGTGCGCGAGCTCGACATGATCGTGCCGCGCACGCATTGCGTTGTTCGCCATCGGGCCGAATACTACAAACCGGAAGACGTCGGAGACGTCGTGTTCGATATGATTTTTGACCTGGGCACAGCGTTCACCGGCAGCGGCGTCAGAGATGCGCGCGAGCGACGCCTGCGCGAGGATCTCGAAAGAAATCCCAAGGATGCTCTGGCCGCGTCAAACCTGGCCGCGATCCTGATTCAGATGCAGGAGTACGATGAGGCAGAGAAGCTGCTCAATCAGGCGCTGACGGCGGAAGACTCGCTGCCCGACGGCGGACGCCGGGCGCGCATGCAGTTGCGCGAGATCGAGCGCCGCAAGGGAGGCATGGGGAGCGCCATCCAGCCTGTGCTCCAGGAAGGGGTGGTTGCGCCGGTCGGCGAGTACTGTGTGGTCTGCAATGCGCCCATCAAGGGCACCGGCTGGATGCTGGGCGATCGGGCCTACTGCGAGAAGCATTACCGCCGCGCCGTGCAGGGCCGCAGCGGCACCTGGCAGGCCACCCTCGGCTTGATCGCCGGGCTGCTGGCCTTCGTGGCGCTGGTTTCCCTCATCGCGCCGACCATCGGCAGTTCCGTGCAGGGCTTCGGTCTGATCGTGGCGGGTCTGCTCCTGGCGGCGGTGCCCGCCGTCATCTGGCTGATCGTCTTCTATCTCCAAGATCGGCTGGAGCCTGAGCCGAAACGCTACATCCTGGGCGTGTTCGCCCTGGGCGCCGTGTTGTCCGGCACCATCGGGCAGCCGCTGATCACCAGCTTCTTCCGCGTCACTGACTGGGCCAATTTCAGCCTGTGGAGTAAGATCGCCGCCGATGTGCTGGTCGTCGGCGCGCTCCAGGCGTTCCTGATCTACGCCGCAGCACGCTATACCGTTTTCCGCAGCGACGAGTTCGACGAGCCGGTGGATGGCGTCATCTACGGCGCGGCCGCCGGTCTGGGCTATGCGACGATGATGAGCATCAGCTACATCATCGCTCATGGCGGCGTCGATCTCGGCGTCGGCGCCGTCCGCGTGGCGGTGACGGCGTTGGCCTATGCCAGCTTCGGCGGGGTGCTCGGCTATTTCCTGGGTCAAGCCAAGTTCGAGGATCACAGCCCCTTCTGGCTGCCGGCCGGATTGGTGTTGACCGCCGTGTTGAATGGCATCGTGACGAGCGCGTTGGGCCTCGTGTCCCGCGCCGGGCTGCAATCGACGCCGCTCAGAGGATTGCTGCTGGCTGCGGCGATCGCGGCGGTGGTTTTCGTGGTCCTATTCGCCTTCATGCGGCGCAGCAATCGCATGGTGCTGGCGAAGGCGGCGGGCTGATGGGATGCGTGCAGGCGGAGACGGCGTCATGACAGCAATCACGATAAGCAAAGCATCATCTCGGGCGGAACGAGTGGCGGCCGGGGAATGGCTGGTGTGGCTGACGGTGCTTCTGATGTTGGGCGCAGGCTTGTTCCTGCGCGATCGCATCGAGGGCCGCACTGAGACCTTCAAGCAGGACGGCGTGACTTTGCAGTATCCCGCCGACTGGACGCTGCTTGCTGACGAAGAGGATTTCCACATCTTCCACGTCATCGATCCGACCTCGTCCGTGCAATTCCCGACCAGCGTCCGGGTACGCAGGATTCCGTTGGGCGAATTGGGGCGGGGAGCCAGTTCGCTCGGCGATGTCGCGCTATCGTGGAGCACGCGGCAGGGCCAGAAGATTCCCATCTACAACGTGCTGCAAATCCAGCCGGCGACCGTGGCGCGCCAACCCGCGATCGCGGTCGACTACGCTCATGTGGCCGAGCCAGCGATGGGCGGCGCGGCCGGCAGTGTCCCGGCCGTGGTGCGCGCGCAAGACATCCTGTTGCAAAACGGGGATACCATCACCGTTGTTACTTTCGAAGCCAGCACCGACACGTATCAGCAGGAAGTGGAGCACTGGGAGAAGATCCTGGCATCGCTCGACGTGAAATAGAGGGCGCACGTGAAGACCAAGAGATCGTACTACGCGCTGATCATCGTCCTGATGGTCGTGTTGACCGGGGCTGCCGGAAGCTCATCGGCACAGGGCGTCGGCAGAGACACGAAGCAGGGGATGCTGCGTGCCGCCGTCAAGCTGATGACCCCGTATGAGTTCAGCAAGGACGCGGGAAGCCTCTGCTCCGGCACGATGATCAACCAGTCCGGCTACATTCTGACCAACTTCCACTGCGTGGGTTATCCTCAGGATGGCCAACGTGATCGGGAGCTTGAACGCGCCGGTCTGAAGCCGGGCGATCTGTACAACCGGAAGGGCACGTCCGTGATCGCCGTGACGAGCGATCCGCGGCGCTTGCCGGTGCCGACGTACAACGCCCGCGTCGTGGCCTCCGATCCGGAGCTCGATCTGGCCGTCTTGAAGATCACGAGCTACGTCAACAGCAGACAGGCGCTGCCGCAGGCGCTGCCGCTGGTCACGCTGCCCCTGGCCGATTCCGATGAGATCCAGGCGCTCGACAAGGTGTATGTGATCGGTTATCCCGGCGTCGGCGGCGATTCGGTCACGGCCACCGAGGGGATGATTTCTGGTTTCATCGATGAGGACCAGGATGGCGCGATCGATTGGCTCAAAACCGACGTTTTGATCAACCAGGGCAGCAGCGGCGGTGCGGCGGTCAATGATCGCGGCGAGTTGATCGGCGTCCCCACCGCTCGCGTATCGGATGAGTCCGGCTCCGTGATCTATCTGATTCGCCCAAGCAACAACGCCGTGACGCTTATCCAGCGGGCGATCAAGGCCGGCGAGAGCGCCAGCGATACCGGCGATGCGACGATGGGCAGCTCACGCGGCGTGTCCGAGGGACAGAACATCGGCGCGCTCACGTTCGGTACCAGCTTCAAGGCCGGCGATCTGACCGACCCAACCGGCACATTCCCGGCCGGCGCAAATGAGGTGCATGTGGCCGTGCCCTATCAAGGCATGCGTGATGGGACCCGCTGGAGTTATGCCTGGTTGCTGGACGGCAAGACGGTGACCGGCGAGAGCGATCTGAAATGGAAATACGGCCAGTCGGGTGTGCTCGACATCTACCTGAAAAGCAAGGCGGGTCTGTCCGATGGCCGCTATGCGCTGCAAGTGCTTCTGAACGACACCGTGGCCCAGGAGGGCAAGTTCTCTGTCGGCGATCCGAGCGCCAAGAACACGCCGCATAAACCCACAGGCGAGACGCTCAATCGGGGGGTCACCATCGCTGGAACGGTCATCGACCACAGCACGCGCAAACCGATCCAGGACGCGGCGATCGCGTTCCTCCATCCCGGCAAGACGGTGCGCGATTACGACGCCGACAAAAGCAAAGGCCGGGTCAACACGGTGCAAGCGTACGGCGTGACCGATGCCGGTGGCGTCTTCACGTCGGATGGACCGCTGGCGCGTGGTGAGACGTACACCGTGATCGTCACCGCCCGGGGCTATCAGCGCGTTGCCGAAAATCATGCGCTCAAGATCACCGAGGATGACCCCGATGTCGTCGAGCCGGACGATATCGAGATGGACCGGCAATAGCGGCTCGGCACACAGGGGCGAAAAGCTACGGGGGGAGGCACGCATCGAACGTGCCTCCCCCCGTCTTATTTGGTCGATCTGCAGCGCGAGCTACAGTGCGTCAGACAAAGATTTGGGAGTAATAGGATACTGCAACCTGAACATTGCAGCGTGACGCAGCTTCCAGGCCCCGGCGTTTAGGCTGGGGTGTCCCGCTACCCCCAAACATTGCCTGACTACCAGCGCGTGACGCGCGCCTTTGCTTCCTGGCGCATGCGCCACAGCTTACGCCTGCTCCCCGATCGTCACCGGCACGTCCGTCACCTGCCCGCCGCGGACGATGCGCACCGGCACCGAAGCGCCGACCCGCTCGCCGCTCAGCAGCGCCAGCAGATCATCGAGGTGGCGCACGGGCTGGCCGTCCAGGGCGACGATCGTGTCACCCATGAAGAGGCCCGCGTGCTCGGCCGGGCTGCCCGGCTCAACGGAGCCCAGCAGCAGGCCGGTCTCCTGGTCGGTTTGCTGTGCCAACCCTGCCGGCAGACGCACCACCTGAGCGCTCACCCCCAGGTAACCGCGGCGCACGCGACCGTGGGTCAGCAACGTCTCGACCACCTGCCGCACCGTGGCTGCTGGGATCGCCAGGCTCACGCCTCGCAGCAGCGCCGATGAGTTGACGCCCATCACCTCACCCGCGGCGCTGACCAGCGGTCCGCCGGAGAAACCGGGATACATTACCACATCGCTTTGCAGGTAGGTGTCCAACTCGCCGCCGGCCGGGGTGCGCCACCCCTTGCTCAACGCGCTGACGATCCCCAGCGTGGCCATGATGCTCTCATCGGGGCGGCCCAGCGCCAGCGCCAGATGGCCGACCTTGAGGGCGCTCGCATCGATCCAGGCCGCCGGTTTGAGGCCGCGCGCCTGGATGCGGAGCAGCGCGAGGTCGGTCGATGGATCGCGGCCGACCAACGATGCCGTAGCGCTGCCGCCATCGGGCAGGCCGATGCCGATATTGTCGTCCTGCTCGACGACGTGGTGGGCGGTGACGATCAGTCCGTCGGCCGACCAGACGATGCCGCTGGCCGGCATGCGCCGCCGCGCTTCCACGCGCACGACGCTGGCGCCAGCGGTCTCGACGGCAGTCGATAGGTCAGTAAGAGTCTGAGACATGGGTAAACCTCCGTGATACGTGACACTTGCACCTGCGCTGCGCTTCGGCGCAAGTGCAGGTGTGCGTGAATCGTGAAGGGCGCCCTCCAGAGACAGAGAGCCAACCCGATACGAATCATGCAGGCTGATGAGTTTCGTTCATCTGCCGTATAGTCTAGCGGAGATCGCGGCGGCGCGCATCGCCCATTGGAGCAGGGGAGTACCTGGAAGAATGGCTAGGATTGATCTGAAAAATCAACGATATCCGTATTGATCCGTGTCGTCTGTGAGCAAACAGAACCGGGAGATCTGATGCCCATTCTCCAACTGCGCAACCACATCCCAATTAGCGGCCCGGCGCGACGCGAGCCGGTCGATGGGACCGAGACCGCGCTGCGCGTCTCGCTTGGCTTCGAGCCGGCCTGGTATCACCTGCGTTGTGGGGTGGACCTGGGCGAGCGGTGGCACAAAGACCCGCGCGATCGGCATGATACGCTGGTGGTCATGAAAGCCGAGCTGCACCGCGCCTTCCCGATGGTGAGCTATTGGAATCCGGACGACCCGCGCGACACCTGGACGATGTCGGGCGTGTACGGCGCGTACGTTATCCCCCAGGTCTTTGGCTGCACATTGGGATATGCGGCCGACCGCTGGCCCGTCGTCGTTCACCGGCCGGCGCATTCGCTGGAGAAGTGGGCCGCGCTCGACTCGGACGAACTGCTCGCCGGTCCGTTCGTGGCCGAGCTGTTCGGCCAAATGGACATCATCGAGGCCGAAGGCGGGATGATCCACGGCTACCTGGTGTGGCACAGCGTCATCAACAACGCTTTCAACATCGTCGGCCCGGACATCTTCCTGGCGCTGACCGACGCGCCGGAGACGGCGCATCGCTTCTTTGCGCTGACACCTGCACCCACCTGCGGTGTTCGCAGGTGCGGTGTCTGCGATGTGGTGATCCGGCTGGCGCAGCGCGTCCAGGAACGACAGCGGCGCTCCGGCTTCGCCATCGACCAGCTCGACATCTCGAACTGTGTGATGAACATGATTTCCTGGCGGGCCTATCGCCAGTTCTTCTTCCCGTATGACAGGCGCTGCGCGGAGAGCTTCGAGCGGTTCGGCGTGCACACATGCAACTGGAACGTGACGCCCTACGTGCACGAGCTGACGAAACTGCCCAAAGTCGGCTATCTCGATATGGGGATGATGTCCGACATGCGCCTGGTGCGCCAGCTTTTCCCCGAGACGCGGTGCGCCGTGATGTACTCGCCCGTCAAGTTCCACGACGCGCCGATCGAGGAGATTCGAGCGGACATGCTCCGCATCTACGATGAGCTGGCCCCGTGCGACGTGGTGATGACGGACATCCAGGCGCAGACGCCGGATGAACGCGTGATCGCGCTGTTGGAGATCTGTCGCGCGCTGGAGGATGGGCTGATCTGACGGTGGGTTCGCACTGCGAATCCGACCTCTTGCGAGTGATGCAGCTCCGTGATAAGATAGCTGGGCAGGGACGATATGGAGGAGTATAGCGCAAAACTGTCGGCGACTTTGTCACTGCGAGGAGCGCAGTGTGCGACGAAGCAGTCTCGCTCTTGCTCGCAGCAGCAGATTGCTTCGGGGCTAACTACGCCCCTCTCGATGACCGACACTTTTGCGGTATACCCGGTATGGAGTTGCAGAACTGGAGGGGATATGACTGCTCTCGCGTCATCCTACGATCTCGACCGTTTGACGGCGCTATACACAGCGGGTTTCCGCGACTCGTTTCTGGATAACGCGCTGCACAAGATCGTGGATCGACAGATCACCCGCGATGACTCGGACCTGGCAAAGGTGAGCAAGGTGCTCACGGAGTTTGAGCGCCAGTATCAAATGACTTCAGAAGATTTCGCGCGCCGCTACATGGCCGGAGAGGTAGCCGACACGGCCGATTTCATGGAGTGGAACGCCTTCTGCAAGATGCGGCAGCGGATCCTTGCCCGTCTCGACATTTTGCGTGGTACCGGCGACCGTGAGTGATCCGGCCGTTTATCTGGCTGAGATCGAGTTAGCGCTGCTCGCAAGCCCCATCGTTGCGGAATACCTCGTCGTCCGCTCTTGGGCCAATACTGACGACGGATACCTCCGTGTTCGTATCAGGCTGACAAGCGGCGATTTTCTCGAAGCGACTGAGTATTTCGTGCTGCAGGACGCCCAAATCGTCACAGTGGATGGACGGTAGCCGCCAACCGCTCTACCGCCGGTGGGACAGCACGCGACATCATCCCGAACTGGCAGGCTTCCCCTATCATGTTCACATCGGTGACGAAAAAACCGTTACGCCAGGGCAACCGATGGGCATTTCCGAGGTGCTCAGGGTCATCGAAGCCGCGATTTCTGAGCAGTGATTTAGCACGTTCCCACTCAGGCTTCTTCTTCCACCGGGTTGACCAGCTCCCCAATCTTCTCCACCGCAATCCTGACCGTGTCCCCCGGGTTCATGAAGGGCGGCAGACTGCGCGCGAGCACCGTCTTGGCCGGCGTGCCAGTCGAGATGACATCGCCCGGTTCGAGCGTCATCACCGCGCTGAGATAGGCGATCACGAACGGGATCGAGAAGATCATGTTGCACGTGTTGGTGCGCTGCATCTCCACGCCGTTCAGCGTCAACGATAGCTCCAGGCGATGCGGTTCGGGGATCTCGTCGGCGGTGACCAGGGCCGGCCCCATCGGCCCGAAGGTGTCGAACGACTTGCCGATCATCCACTGGCTCGTCCGCTTCTGGTAATCGCGCGCGCTGACGTCATTGAAGATGGTGTACCCCGCCACGAAGTCCAGCGCGTGCTCCTGAGTCACATGCCTCGCTGGCTTGCCGATCACCACGGCGAGCTCCGCCTCGTAGTCCACTTGGCTGGACACGCGCGGGATAACGATGGCCTGGCCGGGGCCGATGACCGTGTTTGCGGTCTTGCAGAAGAACGTCGGGAACTCCGGCGGCTCGGTCTTGCCGATGCCCATGTGCTCATAGTAGTTGTGCCCCAGGCAGACGATCTTGCCGGGTCGCGGGATCGGCGCGAGCAGGGTGACGTCGGCGCGGGGCACGAGGCAGGCTCGATCCGGCGACGCGAGCGCTCGCCGCGCCGAATCGAGTGCGTCCTCACCGACCTGCAGGAACTCGACCAGATCGGCAGGCAGATCGGGCCGCGCCCGGTTGAGATCCAGGACGTACTCCTGCCCGTCGAGCGCGAGCATCGCGCCCAGCCGGCTGCGGTTACGATGGGAAAAGGTGATCAGTTGCATTGCTCCAACCTCAACGCACAAGATGTCTCAGGACTGCATAGAAGGAGGGTCGGCGACGCCATGCTCGACGCAGTTCCGAGTGGTAGTCCCAAATAGTATAACTCGAGAGCTGCACGACGATGAATTGATCTCGCCAGACGCTCGCCTCAAAAGCGCTCCTGAGAGCATCGCGGCTCCTCCCGTTGGCCACACGGGGCAGCGGTTTTTTTGACAGCCGGCAGCGACCATGCTATATTGCCCCTGCCTTGCACACGTGTGCAAGGCGCTCCAACAGAAGCGCGTGTCGCGCTTTTCTTTCGACCACACCTGCACACGTTTGCAATCAGGCGGCAACGTGACGACTTCCATCAAGGACATCGCCAGGACAGCCGGCGTTTCCCACTCGACAGTTTCGCGGGCGCTCAGCGATAGCCCGCTCATCAACGCTGCAACCAAGTCGCGCATCCAGCATTTGGCGGAGGAGATGGGCTACTCGCCCGACGCGGCCGCGCGCAGCCTGGTGATGGGTCGGACGCATACTGTTGGCGTCGTCGTGACCACCATCGCCGATCCATGGGCGGCCGAGGTGGTGGAGGGAATCGAGGGCACGGCCTACGCGCATGGTTATTCGGTGATCCTGGCCGCATCACACGATGAGCCGGAGCGTGAGATCGCCGCTGTGGAGATGTTGCGCTCGAAGCGGGTGGATGCGGTGATCGTCACCTCGTCGCGGGTGGGCGCGCTGCACCAGGAACGGCTGGGCGCGGCCGGCGTGCCGGTGATCCTGCTCAACAGCCACAGTCAGCGGGGCGCGCTGCACACTTTTTCGGTTCGTGTGGATGATGAGCATGGCGCGCGGCTGGCGACGGAGCACCTGCTGGCCCTGGGTCACCGGCGCATTGCTCACGTGGCAGGCCCGGCGGGCCACAGCCCCAGCACCGACCGCCTGGCCGGCTATCGCGCGGCGCTGGCAGAGGCCGGCGTCCCGTTTGATCCGACGCGGGTCATTTCGGGAACTGGGCGGCCTGCGGCCGGTGAGCAGGCGCTGCCGCAGTTCCTGGCGCTCGCCGAACGGCCGACCGCGATCTTCTGTTACAACGACATGACTGCCATCGGTCTTCTGCGCGCTGCGCATTCCGCTGGCCTGACCGTGCCGGATGACCTCGCTGTCGTCGGTTTCGACGACATTCCCTTCGCCACATATGTCTCGCCGTCCCTCACGACCATCGCACAGCCCAAGTTCGAGTTGGGCCAACGGGCGATGTCGATGGCCCTCA
>Ga0315287_10006639_pt1 | contig 11541 bp, 5 predicted proteins | sample YL17G11_0_MG_FD_205037 | JGI IMG/M metagenome (GOLD analysis project Ga0315287, IMG submission 205037) | Sediment microbial communities from Yellowstone Lake, YNP, Wyoming, USA - YL17G11_0 | ecosystem: Environmental > Aquatic > Freshwater > Lake > Sediment | place: USA: Wyoming | collected...
CGACGACGGCCGCGGCCGCGACGGCCGCGCTCGAGGCCGGGGCCGGGGCGCTCCTCTTTCCAAAGGGCGCCGCCCTGGCCGAGGAATGCGCCTCCCTGGCCCGCTTTGACGCCGTGTTCCGGGACGGCGACGCGCTGACCGACGCCGCGGGAAACCCTCTCGGCGTCGCGCGCACGCTGGCCACCCCCGCCGACGCTGCCGCCGCCGCCCGCGACGCGGCCCGCGCCGACGGCGTGGTGCTCGTGGATCCGACCGACTGGGCGGTGATCCCGGTGGAGAACCTGGTGGCCGCGTTTCAAAACGGCGCGGGCGCAGACCTCCTCGTGACCGCCTCCACCTGCGCCTCCGCCCTCGTCGCCCTGGGCGCCCTGGACGGTGGCGCTGACGGCGTCGTGCTGCGCACGGGCGCCGCGGGCGAGGTGCGGGCGCTGGCGGCCGCGCTGGCGAGGCAGGCGCCGGCCGCGGTGGAACTCACGCTCGCCACCATCGTCGCCGTCACCCCCGCCGGCATGGGCGACCGCGTGTGCGTCGACATGACAAGTTTGTTGGGGCCGGGCGAGGGCCTGTTGGTGGGGTCGTTTGCGACGGGCGCGGTCCTCGTCGCGTCCGAGCGCGACCCCTGCGGCTACGTCGCCCCGCGCCCCTTTCGCGTCAACGCCGGCGCCGTGCACTGCTACGTGGACGCGCCGGGCGGTAAAACGGCCTACCTGGCTGAGCTGGGGGCGGGCGCCGAGGTGCTTGTCGTCGGCCCGACCGGTTCTTCCCACGCCGCCGTCGTCGGCCGGGCCAAGGTGGAGGCCCGCCCCCTGCTCCGCGTGGACGCGGTCGCGGTCGACGGGGTGCGGGTGTCGGTCATGCTGCAAAACGCGGAGACGGTGCGGCTGGTGGCGCCGCAGGGGATGGGAGGAGGGGCGGTCGCCACCCCCCCGCCTGCCAAACTGAGCCGCGCCGGCTCCGCCTCGCTCGAGTGGGTCATGAACCCGTCGGACGACTCGGACAGCGACGGCGACCCTTCACCGCCCGCGGCGCCGCTGTCGGCCGACGGCGGCGCTGCGCTCGCGTGGGCGCTCGGCCCTGGGCCCGCCGAGTTTCGGCGGGGCGTGCCGCCCACACCGGCCGCCCCGCCGCCGCCGCCCGCGGTCGCGCCCAAGGCGGGCGCGGCGCGGGCGGCGCTGGATTGGTTGCTTCGGCCGCGCAGCGGCGGGGTCGCGGCGGCGGCCGCGCCCGCGCACTCCCCTCCTCCCTCGTGGCGCACCGTGAGCGTGGCCGACCTCCAGCCCGGCGACACCATCTATGTGCGCCGGGGCGCGGCCGGGAGGCACACGGGCATCGCGGTCGAGGAGCGCGTGGTAGAGCGGTGAGAGAGGGGAGAGAGGGATGGAGCTGCAACAGAATTTCAGGCGCCCCCGCCCCCGCCCTTTCTCACCGCTTGGCCTTGGCGTCAAACGTGGACGCGCCGCCGCCCGCGCCCGAGGACGGGAGCAGGTCGCCGCCGCCCCCGGGCGTCTCCGGCGCGTCGGGCGCCGCGCGGTCGGCCGGCTTGCCCGCCGCGGCCGCCTTGACCGGCTCGCGCCGCCGGGTGGAGTCCTTCTGGTGCGGGGCGAGGTCCAAGGAAGAAGCGTCGCCGCCCATTTGGCGCGCGACGAGGGAGGCGTACGCGCCGCGGCGCGCGACCAACTCGTCGTGGCTCCCCCTCTCCGCGACGCGCCCGTGGTCCATCACCACGATCTCGTCCGCGCCCCGCACCGTGGCGAGGCGGTGCGCGATGACGAGGACGGACCGCGGGCGGGACGTGTCGGCGAGGATGGCGGCGAGGCCTGCCTGCACCGCGGCTTCCGACTCGGCGTCGAGCGCGGACGTCGCTTCATCGAGCACCAGCAGGTCGGGGTCGCGCGCAAAGGCGCGCGCCAGCGCGATGCGCTGGCGTTGCCCGCCGGAGAGCAAACGGTCCGTCACCCGCGTGTCGTAGCCCTGGGGGAGCATCCGAATGAACGAGTGCGCGTTGGCCGCCCGCGCCGCGGCCACCACGCTCTCGCGCGGCACGTCGATCGCGTACGCGATGTTGTCCGCGACGGTGCCGGCAAAGAGCTTGGGCTCTTGCTCGACGAGCGCGATGCGCGACCGAAACCACGCCGCGTCGACCGCGCGCGCGTCGAGCTCGCCGACGAGCACGCGCCCTTCATCCGGGTCCCGCATGCGCAGCACGCACTGCACCAGGGTCGACTTGCCGGATCCGGACCCCCCGACGAGCGCGACGCGCTTGCCGCGCGGGAGCGTGAGCGACACGCCGCGCAGCGCAGGGGCGTCGGGGCGGGACGGGTAGGTGTACCACACGTCCTCCAGCACGATGCCGTCGGCCACACCGGACGCGGGGACGGCGCCGGCGTCGAGCTGGGGGGCGCGCGGTTGGTCGAGGTAGGCGGCGACGCGGTCGGCGGCGCCCAAAGCTTCGGACACGGCGCCCCACTGGTCGCACAGGGACAATAAGGAGGAAGCTGTCGCGTCCACGTAGAGCAAGGTGGCCGTCAGGGCGGCCACAGTGGTGCCGCCGCCCGCGCGCGACGCGACCGCGCCGCCCGCGGCAAGCAACGCGGCCGCCTTGGACAGGTTGAACAGAGTCGCGTTTGTCGCGACGTACCCCAAGTACGCGGCCGACTGGCGGTGGGCGACGGCGCGCAGGCGGTCTAGCACGGCGCCGTAGCGCGCCCTCTCGGCCGCTTCACCGCCCAGCGCGCGCACGGTCGCCGCCCGGGCCAGCGCGTCTTCCGCCACCGCGGACGCGTCCGCCAGCCTATCTTGGTACGCGCGCGACGCGGCGCGCGAGTAGCGCCCGTAGATGAGCGCGGCGAGCGCGAGCCCCGCGCCGACTGCGCCGCACGCGGCGGCGGCGTCCGGGGAGGCCGCGATCAGATACACCGCCCCTCCTGTCGCCGCCAGCGCGTTGCGGGCGGCGACGTTGAGGTTCGTCGAGACGCAGCGCGCGACCGCGTGGCAGTCGGCGCCCAGGCGAGACGCGGCCGAGCCGTCGGCGCTGCCGCCGTCGTGCGCGCCGGCCGGCGCCGAGACTAGGGCGTCAAACAGCTGCCCGCGCAGGTGGTGCAGCAGGCGCGTGTTGAGGAGGGAGAAGAGGAAACCGCGCAGCGCGGCGCAGACGCCGAACGCGAGCGCGGCGCCCGCCAGCCTCGCGGCGTCCCGGGTCAGTTCCGGCCCCGCTCCATGCGCGGCGGCGGACGCGACGGCGGCCGCGGTCAGGTGCGGCACCGCGAGCTCTGCCGCCGCCGCCGCCGCGAGGAACAGGGACGCCGCGGCCAACAGCCCAGGGTCGGGCGCCATGACGCGCCACAGGCGAGCGGCCAGCTGGCGCGCGGGGCGCAAGGGTGGAGGTGGCGGGCCGCCCTCGTCGAGCGACCACCACGACGGCGAGCCCGGCGGCGGCGCAGGGGATGCCGCCACTGCCGCGGCCGCCGCCGCCACGGGAGCAGGTCTCGGCCGCCGGCGGGCCGCCAGCACGGGCGGCAGGCGGCGGGAGGGCACTGGGGCGAGGGCGGGCGGCCGCGCGGCGGGCCGCGCGCGGAGCGCAGTGCCCCGCATGGGGACGCTTGTGGCGGGCGGATGCGTCACTTAGGGCCGCGCCATGCAGGGCTCGGGGCACTGGCGTCGACGGTGTGCGGGCGGGGCGGAGAGAGCGCGCCACGCTTAGCCGGCCGGCCGACCCTCTCACACCCCGCGTGCGCCCAACTCCCGCCCCCCCTCACCACCTCAGTCCTTGCTCGCCGCCCACTCCGCCAGCGGCAGGCGCCCGATCGCCGCCCGCACCGCGGCCGGCGTCGCGGGCGGCGCGAGCGTGGCGCGCGGCGCGCGGCAGGGGCCCGTCGCCGCCCCGTTGGCCTCGGCCGGCTCCGCGTCGCCGCCCAGCGTCTCGCGCGCCGCGTCGATCGCGGCCTGCACCGCATGCAGCGCGGTGACCGCCAGCAGCAGGGGCGGCTCCCCGACCGCCTTGGACGAGAGCACGCCGCGCGCGTGCGGCGCGCCCGCGAGGAGGTGCACGCGGAAGTCGCGCGGCGCGACGTCCGCGGTGGGGATTTTGTAGTCCCAGGTGGAGACGGGGGAGGCGCCGGTGCGGGGGTCGACCGCCACGTCCTCCGAGAGCATGAGGCCGAGCCCCTGGACGTACCCCCCCTCTGCCTGCCCGACATCCAGCGCCGGGTTGAGCGAGTGCCCGGCGTCGAGCAGGAGGTCGGCGCGGTCGACGCGCACCTCGCCGGTGAGGGCGTCGAGGGTCACTTCGGTCACCGCGACGCCGCACCCGTTGTACGTGAGCGCTTTGCCCTTGGCGCCCGCGCGCTGCGACCCGTCGTAAAAGGCGATCGCCGAGAGCGGCATGGTGGACGCGGAGAAGCCGACGGCGGGGTGGGCCAGGCGGACGGCACTGGTCCAGGCAGCGACGCCAGTTTTCCCGTCTGCGAGCGCCGCCGCCACCTTTTCTTTCAAGGCGCCAGCCAGCTGGCCCGCCGCCATTTTCACCGCCTCGCACGACGCCTCCGACGTGGTAGACCCCCACGATGGCCCGGAGTTGGGCAGCGCGTCCGTGGAAGTGTCCGCGACGCGGAAGAGGGAGAGCGGCAGGTGCGGCGAGCCCGGCGGGAAGGCGGTCGACAGCGAGGCGCAGCAGGACTGCAGCAGTTTCGTGTGCAGGCCTTGGCCCATTTCATGACCCGGGGACGTGACGAGGACGGAGCCGTCGTGGTGGATGTGCACGGCCGCCGGCTTGGCGTCGACCTGCATCACGAAACGGGCGGACGCCATGGACAGACCGCGCTTGGTGAAAGGGTTGGCGGCGTTGAATTCGGCGATCGATTTGGCGCGCGCGTCGATGTCCGCGCGTTCCGCAAGTTCGCGCCACATGCGCGGTACCGTCATTTGATCAATCGGGATCTCGCCGCCGAGCGCAGTGGCCACCACCACGTCGGACGTGCCGTCGGCGGCGAAGAGGCCGGGGTCGGCGACGCCCGCGGCGCCGCCGGCGGTCACGCCCTCAGCGAGCACGCCCGCGCAAGGGCGGCGCACGTCGGGCAGGGCCGCGTGCGACAGGAGGTTGGTCTCGCGCACGGCCGTGGGGTCCAAGCCGAGCGCGGCGGCGACCGACGCGATGACGTGTTCGGCGACGACGACCGCTTGCAGCGTGCCGGGCGCGCGCATGATCGTGCGCGGCGGCAGGTTGGTGCGCGCCAGGCGGGTCGTCACGCGCAGCGCGGTGCCGAACGCGTAGTTCTGGTCGATCGTGTTGGCCATCTACAAGGGAAGAGGGAAAAGGAGGAGGGGGTGGTCGGCGGGTCGAGCGCGCGCGCCCCTCCCTCCCTCCCTCCTCCCCCTCTCCTCCACCCACCAGCAGCGGGATGAAGTTGGAAATCTCTTTGCGCGCCCCCCCGAGGAGCACGGCGCGCACCGCGAGCGCGACGACGCGGCCGCCGGCGTCGAACCCGACGTCGTACTCGGCCTCCAGCTCGCACCGGCCGCCGATCGTGGCCATGTCCTCGGCGCGGGTGAGGACGAGGCGCACGGGGCGGCCGGTGGTGAAGGCGGCGACAGCCGCGGCCGCCGCGGTGGGCTGGCTGCGCGCACTCTTGCCGCCAAAGCCGCCGCCGAGGCGGCGCGTACTCACGCACACCGCGTGCGCGGGGAGGCCGAGGGCGGTCACGACGGCGGCTTGGACCATGTCGACACACTGGGTCCCCGACACAATTTTGATCCCGTCCTCGTCCATGGCCGCCACCGCGGCCTGGGTCTCGAGATACATGTGCAGCTGCGAGGGCATGGACACCTTGACGCCGCGCAAAACGCAGGGCGCGGCGGCGAGCGCGGCGTCGACGTCCGCGCCATACGCCTTGGTGGCCGGCCCGATTTCCGCCTCCAGGTCGTAGAACGAGTCGCGCGCGACGGCTTCCGCGATGGTCAGGATGGGGGGTTCCGGCGGCGGCCCGTACTCGACGACGACCGCCGCCGCGCCCGCGCGCGCCGCCGCGTCCGTCTCGGCGAGAATGAGCCCGATGCGTTCGCCAACGTGGCACACGGATCCATCCGCAAATATGGTGTCCCCGATAATGTCGTTGCTGCCGGGGACGTCGGCGACGGAAATGAAGGAGACGACGCCGGGGAGCACGAGCGCGGGCGCCGGGTCGACGCGTTTCAGCGTGCCGGCCGCCACTGTGGACAGCACGGGCGCCGCGTGCAGGCCGCCGGGGGGCAGGGGCACGTCGGACGTGTAGACGGCTTCGCCCGACGCTTGCAGGCACGCGCGGTCTTTGGCGACAGGGTCGCCGACCGGCGCGGCGCCGGGGAGGGGCGGGCCCCAGGTGCGCTCGCCCTTGGCCACGGCGGGCGGCGGCAGCGAGGCGGCCGTGAGGACGGCGCGCGCTTTGGGGCCGGCGCCCGCGGAGGCGCCGGCAAACAGGGGGGCGAGGGCAGAGGCCAGAGCGCCTTCGCAGAAGCCGCTGATGAGCCCCGCGTCGGCCGCGCTGGCTCCCGCGCTGCGCGCGGCCGCCAGCGCGGCCGCGAGCGCACTGAGGTCGGTGGCGGACGCGCCGTCCAGGGCGGCCTCGACCGACGCGGCGCGCGCCGCCGCCCAGCGGCCGTCGGCGCGCTTGAACGCGAGCACGACGACGGGGGCCGTCAGCGTCTCGCCCCGCGCCACGACCGACACGCCTGCCTGGAAAGTGGCCACCGCGTGGCTGTACCGGGGCGCGACGCGCGTCGTCCAGAAGCGCTCGCCGGGCGGGGCCGGCGGGATGGACATGCGCTCGACGAGGGACGTGGCGGCGAGCGGGCCGCCGGCCGCCACCGCCAGCACCCCCTCTTCTTTCCCGTCGACCGTGACCGTCGCCCCGGCCGCCGCCAGCATGGTGACGACGTCCGACTCGAGGCCCGCGCCCGCGGCGAGGGACAGGTTGCCACCGAGCGTGGCGGCAGCACGAACGTGCGCGCCCGCGATACGGCCGCCGTGCGCGGCGAGCGCGCCCCAGCGCTCGCCGTCGCCCGACTTGGCCGCGCACGCGTCGACCAGGGACGCGAGCGTGACGGCGCCGCCGAGGGTCAGGCCGCCGGCGGCGGTCGGCGCGACCTCTTTGAGCTCCGTGACGGCCGCGAGCGAGACGACGGTCGACCCCGGGGCGGGCGGCCACGTGCCCTTGTACACGCCCGACCCGGTGTTGCCCGCGACAAGAACGGGGAGGGGCGAGGCGGCAAGCGCGGCGCGCGCGGCGGCCAGCGTCGCCGGGGCGGCCCACGCGACGCCGCCGCCGCAGGCGAGCGCGCCGTCAGCGGCGGCGGCAGCCCCCGCGGCCAGCGGCGCGCAGCGCGCGGCGAGGTCCTCGACGTCGGCCGCGGTGAGCGACCGCGCGGCGTCGATGATCGGCCGGTACCCGGTGCAACGGCACAGGTTGCCGTCCAACCCGCGCGCGACCGCGTCGCCGGCCCCCGGCCCCTCCTTGGCCCGTTTGGCAGCCGCCGCCGCGCACGCGATCGCGACGCCGGGCGTGCAGAAGCCGCACTGGGTCGCGTGCAGCGTCGCCAGCGCGTCATGCACCGCGTGGAACGCGCGCGCGCCCGGTTTCAGGCCGTCGGACGCGAGGACGGCCGCGCCGTGCAGGGCGCCGCACGGGGTCAGGCACGCGTTCAACGTCGACACGTCAGCCTCCCCGGGGCGGCGCACGAGGACTGCGCACGCGCCACAGCCTCCCTCCCCGCACCCGGTCTTCACCGACGTCACCCGCGTGTGCTGGCGCAGGTATGCCGACAGCGTTTGGGACGCGTCGGGCGCGGTGTGCGTGGTACCGTTGAAGGAGAAAGTGGCTGGGGTTGGGGGGGGGAGGAGGAGGGTTGGGGGGAGGACGAGAGGGAGCGAGGGGGCGTCGAATGCGGCGCCCGCGCCACCGCGCCGCGCCCGCCCACCCCCGGCCGCGACTCCCGAGCGCACCCTTGACCGCGTCGGGCGCCATGGCGGGCGAGTTGGGCGGTGGCGCAGCGCTGGGCGGGCCGCGGCGCGCGCAGAGCGGAGTGAGACCGACGCCGGCGCGCCGTGTCAGTCCGCGCGCCCCCGCGCGGCCGCCCCACCATGAAATCCATGCGCCCCACCGCGCCCGGCGACTGCGGCTGCGGTGACCGCTGCCCCGCGCTGGCAGGGTTGCGCTGTGGGTGCGGCTGCCCATGCGCGCCCGCGAGTCGCCGCCCGGTGCCCCGCGCGCTGGCGGCGCTGGCCGCCGCGGCCGCGGCGGACGGTGAAGACGGCGAGCTGAGGGCGCTGGCGGCGGCGGGAGCGGGAGCGGCGGGGATGCCGTGGGCAGGTGAGAGGAGAGAGAGAGGGGCGGCGTGTGGCGGTGGCTGCGGCCTTTCGGGACCCCCTCTCCGCTCCAGCGCGGCGGGCGGCGGCGCCGGCGGCCGCCCCGCGCGCAACGACCCGCGCTCGCCCAACCCTCGCCCAATAACCCTCCTCCTCCCCACCTCAGCCCTCGTCGCGGTCGACCCCGACACCTGCTGGCTCAAGCGCACGTGGGCGGGAGACCCAGGGCCCGCGCCCCGCGCCGCGCTCGCCGTGCTGGCCGACGCGGCGCTCGCAGCGCGGCCGCCCGCGGCGGCCGCGCTGACCGACGTCGCGGCCGACGCTGCGCTCGTGCGCGTCATCTTGGACGCGGTCAAAAAGGCCGAGTCGACGTCGCCGTCCGGCGGCGGATGCAGCGGCGGCAAGCAAGAGCCCACTCCGTCGCTCCGCCTCCCGCTGCGCGGCTATGCGGTCGCCCCCCTCCTCCCGCCCGGTGCCTCCCCCCTCACGCTGCCACTCGGCGTCCTGGCCGTCGCCTCGCCCGACGCGGTGGAGCTGTCGGCCGCCGCGGCGGCAGCACTTGCGGGCGTCGCGCGGCGCGCGGCCGCCGCCCTCGCCAAGCGCGCCGCGCGCGCCGCCGACGCCGCGACCGCGTCCGGCCTGCCCGCCGCCGCCGCGGCCGCCGCGGCGCCGACCGCGGTCGCCGACGCGGGCGAGGCGGGGTGGCCGCTGCTCGCGGGGAACGCGGCCTGGACCGCGGCGCTAGGCCCCGCCGCGGCACGCACTCCCCTGTGGTCTTTGCTGCGCCCGCGGGAGCCGGGAGCGGCGTCGGGCGATGCGCTGGCCACGCTCATCGCGGGCGGCACCTCTTTCACGGTCCCTGTGTCGCTGCGCGGCGGCGCGGGCGGCGAGTGGGACGCGGTCGTGCTGCCCCGCCCGCCGCTGCACGGCGGGGGAGACGGAGGTGCCGCGCCGGTGGCCAAAGCGCGCTCCCACGCCCCCGCCCGCCCGCCGCGCCTCGGCCCCGCCGCCGTCGTCGTCGTCCTGACGCGCTCCGCGCGCGCCGGCGGCGTCGGCGTGGGCGCCGTCCTCGACGCGGTGCCCGACCCCTAGAGAGGTCGAGAGAGAGAGAGGGGAGCAAGGGCTCGCGCGCGCGTTTGTTGTATCAGCGGCTGCCCCCCGGTGCTTCTCCGTCACCCCCCCGCCTCCCCCGCCCCCTCCCCATCCGCGAGCCACATCATGCCCAGGCGCCCCAGCACGTACGCGCCCGCCGTCGTCGGCGCGGCCTCCGTTCCGTCCGCCCCCGGCCGCGGCCGCACGACTGCGTGGTAGCTCGCGTTGGAGAATAGCACGATCGAGTCGCGAGGGGGGGTGGCGGTGGTGGGCGCGGCGTCGCCGCACCCCCGCCCCGCGCGCGGTGGCAGCACCCGGTGCTCCATCGACGCGACGCGCCCGCCCGACCAAAACTCGGCCAGGTCGCCCAGGTTGACGACCAGGGTGCCGGGCAGCGGGGGGACGTCGAGCCAGGCGCCGGCCGGGGACCGCACTTGGAGGCCGGGCGGGCCGCGCTGCGAGATGAGGGTGAGCAAGCCGCAGTCGGTGTGCGCGCCGCAGCCGATGGTGGGGGTGGCGGCGTCGCCGCCCGCGTCCACGGGCGGGTAGCGGAGCAGCACGCACTGGGCGACGGGGTGCGCGAGCGCGTCGACAAACGCGCCCTCCCCCTGCCCCAGCGCCGCCGCCAGCCCCCGCGCCACGCCGCGCGCCGCGTCCAGGCCGGCGGCGACGTAGGCGCGCACCGCGGGCTCAAACGCGGGCAGCGTGGGCGGCCACTGGTTTGGCCCGTGGAGCGGCGACCGCGCGCGCGCGTCGGCGCCGGGCTCGGCGCCGACCGTGAAGGATTCCTTGGCGTCGCCCCCGGCGCCGCCTCTGCGTGCGCAGGTGTGCTCGAGCGCCCCCGGGCCGACGTAGCCTCGCCGCAGCGGCGACTGTTTCGCGTCGAGCGCCGCCTTCTCCCCCGCCCCCAGCCCAAACACCGCTTCCAGTGCGTCAAACGCCGCCGCCGTCACGCCGTCCGGCACGCCGTGGCCGACAGCATAAAAAAAACCCAGCCCCGGCTTGAGGCACGCGGCGCGCACCTCCGCGGCCGCGGCGTCGGCGGCGGCCGAGGGAGGGGCGCCGGGGAGGAGGGTTGAGATGTCGATGACGGGGAGGGGGGGGGGCGGGGCCGCCATCGCGGCGGGAGGCGGTGTGCGCGGCCGGCGACGACGCACACCCCAATGCGGCCCAGCGCCCGCCGCTGCCGCTGCGCCGCCGTCGCGCCGGGCGTCCTCGTGGTCGCCGCCCATCGCCCAGTGTCGGGCCGGCCCCAGTCCGTGCCGAGCCGCCGCGTCGCGCGCCCGCCCCCCCCGCACGCCTCCACCGCACCTCCTATGCCCCTCGCCCCTCTCCCTCGCGGCACGTCCCTGGACGACTGGGTCGCGGCCCAAGCGGGGGCGGGCGCGGGTGACGCGGGCGACCTGCGGGCTGTCTTTTTCGCGCTCGCAAGCGCAACCCGCCGCGTCGCGGCCGCCCTCGCCCGCGCCGGCCTGGACGACGCCCTGGGCGCGGCGGCGGGTGGGGATGAAGCCGTGGCGCAGGGGCGGGACGCGCCCAAGCAGCTGGACGTCGTGGCGGTGAGAGAAAGAGAGAGAGAAAGGAGGGGGTCGGGCCGCGCTCGACTGCCCCCCACCCCTCACCCTCCTCCCCACGCTCTTTAGAACGACATCATGAAGGTCGCCATGGCCGCCACCGGCGTCGTCGGCTTGCTGGCGTCCGAGGAGGATGCAGAGGTCGTCGTCGTCCCCGGCGCGTCGTCCTCGACCCCGTCCCGCCACCCGTACGTCGCCGTCTTCGACCCGCTCGACGGCTCGTCGAACGTGGCGGCCTGCATTCCGACGGGCACGATTTGGGGGCTGCACCAGGGGACGGCGACGCCGCCGAGCCTTGCAGACGCGCTCGCGCCGGCGTCGTCGCTCGTCGCCTCTGGCTACGCCCTCTACTCGTCCTCCACCCTGCTCGTCCTGTCCACGGGCGGGGACAGAGGCACCCACGGGTTCACGCTCGACCCGGCGACCGGCGCGTGGCTGCTGAGCCACCCGGCGATCCGCGCGCCGCGGAGGGGCCAAATCTATTCTCTGAACGACGCCCGCTACGCGGACTGGCCGCCCCCGCTGCGTGCGTACATCGAT
>Ga0315287_10006641_pt1 | contig 11538 bp, 9 predicted proteins | sample YL17G11_0_MG_FD_205037 | JGI IMG/M metagenome (GOLD analysis project Ga0315287, IMG submission 205037) | Sediment microbial communities from Yellowstone Lake, YNP, Wyoming, USA - YL17G11_0 | ecosystem: Environmental > Aquatic > Freshwater > Lake > Sediment | place: USA: Wyoming | collected...
GCGTACTCAAGCGGGCTGACTATTTGGAGAAAATGAAGGAACGGGCCGATAGCTTCTTAAAGGGGCTGACCGGGGAGATCAAGGAACCATGGCTCAAAACTGCTAAAGGCAGGATCGAAAAGGTATCAGCCTTCTTAGCGACGGAATTGCCGGAGATCAGGGAGAAATTGGCCGAGAAAGAAAGATTGTTGGAAGAAGCTAGATTAGAGCATATCGAATATTCGCAGTTTTATATTTTCTTCCACAATTTCAAGGTAAAGGATGACCTTAGCAAGGCCAAACTGGAAAATAAGCGACAATCCCTTATAGCAAAAATAAAACAGGTGGCGGGGATAAATAAATTGTTATATGCAAAATTGCTTTTTGTCGGTTTGCATATCCAGTTAACTAACAATGATTATAATAATCGGGAAGAAATCAGGCGATCGGAAGAGGATTATTTATTAGACACGGTCGATATCTGGGACAAGATCCGTACCATGAGCGGTGAAATGCATGAGGTTGGCGTGTATCTTAAAGGCAAAGATGATAATGGTAAAAGAAAAAGAGATGTTTGGGGAAGATTGACCTCAATGGATATTAAGGCAATCGGTTTAAAGCACAGAGCATTAGGGATCTTCAAGCGGCCAATGTCTTTTTAAGCAGTTACTTCACCAGATAAGGATTGGCCTTACCTCTGGAGGCGGGTTAATCGGCGGTAAATTGCTTGAAATTTGATAAGAAGTGATCGGATATAGTTGAAGAGATAAGCAATTCGGCCGTATTTTAACTAACGAAAGGAAAAATTGAAATGGATAGAATGAACCAGATGAAGAGAACAAATCTTGGGATTGGCGGAGTGGAAAAATATGCTTTTCGAAGAGGGCGGAACTTTCACTTTGAATTAGAGATGGGGGCAAAAAGCAAGCAGGTGCGCGAATTACACATCCTGCAGATTGAAAACCGAAATGTCTTCCCGCTTCTGGCAAATAATGAAAGATTCGGTGGTATTCTCCTGAGAGAGAATCAAAGCCAGGGAAGAAGGGTCAAGGTACTGGCCGCGCCGTTTGTTCCGTCGCTAGAGAGCTATCTGGCCACTCACCTTCCTCCCGCAGCAACCTTCTATGATTTGGCGGCAAAGGGAGCGAGCGTTGAGGAATTGAATCAAGCCATCCATTCATTAAAACAAGCCCAGACCTTCAATATGCCGTTATTAATTTGCGGCGGGGAAGATCATTCACAGAAGCTGGATGAATATAAATTTGCCGATTTTTGGAACAGGATCACTGCTGGTGGGCTGCAAAGGAGATTGTCTGGTTTACGCACGGAGTGGGGGCACAAACTTTCCATGTTCGACCAGTTTATGAATGTAGCCTGGGGAATGGTCCTCCTGCTGCGCGAGCGCGATCCCTACACCGCCGTCCATTCAGTCTACGTCGCCATGTGCGCCTATTTGATCGGAGAGAAAATGGGGATGACCCCCCTGGAACTGGAGTTTTTGAAGATCGGGGGCATTTATCACGACGTCGGCAAGATAGGAATAAGGGACGAGGTATTGAGAAAACCGGACCAACTAAGTGAGGAAGAATTCAAGCACATGCGCCAGCATCCCCTCAAGGGGTTACTGGCCACCTCGCTCCTGACGCAGGGGCTAAATGAATGGGATGGATGGGCACAATCCCTTCAGGGAGTGGAAAGAGAGCATCATCTTCGCTATGATGGTAAGGGTTACCCCGCCACCACCAAGCGCCCGGATGAAATCTCGCTTTTCACCTGGATCATCGGTATGGCGGATGCGCTGGATGCCATGACCACCATGCGATCGTACGTTAAAGGAAATCCCCAGATAGAAGAAAAAATTAGGGATATAGAAGCCAATAAGGGGAAACAATTCCATCCCCGGGTGGCAGAAGCCTGCTTGGAACTGCTGAGTGAAGGAATGGCCGTCAAAACCAAATTGCCGCTTCCTAAAATTGCTAACATCTAGTTAAATAAGTGGTTTTGAAATATATAACGGGAGACAAATAATTCTAATTTTGATCAGAGGTTTAGTGCCTGTTTTAAAAGATCGGTAGCTAGTTTGGGGTTGGCCCTTCCTTTTGAAAGCTTCATCACTTGACCTACCAGAAAAGTAATCGCCGTCTCTTTCCCCTTTTTGTATTCTTCCACCGGTTTAGGATTATTTTTGATAACTTCTTTAACGATTGCTTCAATTTCATTCTCATTGCTGATCTGGGTTAATCCGGAAGCGGCAATCACATCTTTTGCCTGCTGGCCCGTTTTTAAAACCTCGGCCAGCACCGTTTTGGCGATTTTCCCGCTAATCGTTCCCTGCTCGATCAGCTGAAGAATTTCAACCAATTGCGCGGGAGTGAAATTGATTTCGCTGATGCTTTTTTTACTTTCATTTAAATAAGCAGCGACCTCAACCAATAGCCAGTTAGCGATGATTTTTGGATATTTGTATAACTTAACACATTCCTCAAAAAAGTTAGCCATTTCTTTTGAGCCAATCAGAAGCTGAGCGTCGTAACTAGTAAGTTGATGATCGGTCATGAAGCGCTGCTGACGATTGGAGGGAAGCTCACCCAATGTTTTTCTAATTTCTTCGGTCCATTCCTTTTCCGGTTCAATCGGCACCAGGTCCGGTTCGGGGAAATAGCGGTAATCGTGAGCGAATTCTTTGCTGCGCATGCCGGTGGTGGTCTCGGTCACGTCATCAAAAAAACGCGTTTCCTGGACGATGTGACCGCCTTCCTCAATCGTCTTGGTATGTCTTTTTTCTTCTGCCATGAGCGCTTTTTCTACGGCCTTAAATGAGTTCATGTTCTTAACCTCGGTTTTGGTCCCGAACTCTTCCGAACCCATGGGTCGAATGGAGAGATTAGCGTCACAGCGCAGCGAACCCTCTTCCATCTTGGCGTCGCATACCCCGATATATTCCAGCAAGCGGGCGAGCGTGTCCATGAAAACCGCTGCCTCTCTGGGTGAACGCAGGTCCGGTTCAGAAACAATTTCCATCAGCGGCACCCCGGTGCGGTTGAAATCAACCAGCGACTCCTCGGCGCCCATAATCCGTCCCGCCTGCCGGCCGGGCAGGCCCGCTCCTTTATGGACCAGCTTTCCCGCGTCTTCTTCCAGATGCACGCGCGTGATACCGATTTTTCTTGGGGTTCCCTCCACCTCAATCTCTAAATAGCCCCCGGTGGCCAGCGGCAATTCATATTGTGAGATCTGATAATCTTTGGGTAGATCGGGATAAAAATAGTTTTTACGGGCAAAAACGGAGTGGGGTTCAATCTTGCAGCTGATGGCCAGCGCGGTTTTAATTGCCAGCTCAATTGCTTTTTTATTGGTTACCGGTAAAACTCCCGGCTGACCGGTGCAGATAGGGCAGATGTTGGTATTGGGTTTTGCCCCAAATTTAGTTGAACAGGAGCAAAACATTTTACTCTCGGTCGAGAGCTGGGCATGGATTTCAAGGCCAATGACGGTTTGATATTGCATAGGGAGTTACGGTTTAAGGGAAGCAGGGACCTTGCCGCTTTCAAGCAGTTCCTTCAGCTCAGAATGGTTCATGTCCTGCAGCGAAAACCAGGTTTGGTTTTTAGTATAATAGATATAGCCGGTATATTTACCATTGTCTTGCTTAACCATCAAGATCTTTCCCGGCTCAAGCTCCATCACAAACTCATTCTCTTTTTTACCGGTGAGGTATTTAATTTTGGGGAGCTTCACCTTGCTGGCTCCTTCTTCCTTGGTGGCGACGGCGGGTATTTCGGCGGCCTCAAATTTGGGCAATTTTTCTATTGTTATAATAGGAGCGGTTGTTTTTTTTGACGGCTTGATGGCTCGAGCTGGTTCTAATTTTTTTTCGATCTCGCTTTTGGCTACACCCGAAAGGGTGCCGCTGATCAGGTTCTTGGTTTCTGACTCCACCACATTTTTAACGATCCTTTTAATGGTGGCCTTGTCAATGTTCCTTAAGGCTTCCCTGATGACGGTGTTTTGTGCGATTTCCACCAGCGCTTTTTTATCAATGGTGCGATTGGCTTCGTTTTCGACTTTGTTTCTGGCGGTTTCCCAGAGGAGATTCCGGTCAATATTCACCAGGGCTTCTTTTTTGAGCTCGGCCTGGACATTCTCCCAGAGACGCCCTTCGTTTATCAATTTTTTGATTTTTTGTTGGGCAACTGTCACCGTCTCTCTTTCAAAAATTGCGAGAACTTCAGGCGTGGTGAGCTGGTTGCCGATGATTTTTTTGGCTTCTCTTTCCACGATGAGGGGCGCTTCATTCATGACCATTTTTTGGATCTCTTTTTCAACGATTTTTAGCCCTTCGCCTACCGGGATGTCTCTCTCAATAATTTTTGCGACCTGTTTTTCTAGAATGGCGGGCGCCTGTTTCTGCAGCATCTGCATAAACTCGGCACTGGAGGTTCGAGCCTCAATCTGTTTTTGCGTTTCCCGGGTCATGATTTCGGGCGCCGCCTGTTTGACCGCTTCCCGTACCTCCGCCACAATAATGTCGTGCGCTGCTTCTTTAATTATTTTTTGGGTTTCACTCTTTACCAGCGGGAGGGCTTCCTTTCTTATAAGTTCACGCACTTCCTCCAAGGTCTTTTTGGATTGATCTTCAACTAGCTGACTGATCCCTTTTTGTACCTCTTCCCGAACAATAGTCGGCGCTTCTTTTTCAATGATGCCCTGCGTTTTTTCTCGAGCAAGTTTTTGGATGCTGTTTCGGGCTTCCGTCCTTGCCGCTGCCAGCGCTTCATTTCTGGCTGATTCACGCACTTCCTTGATCGCATTTTTTACTTCATCGGCGACCATAGCTTGAATTTGCTTTTGTGCTTCGCTCTTAATAATAGGGGTAGCTTGGTCTTTTACCGTACTGCGCACTTCACCCGCAATGATGTTACCCGCTTGCTCCTTCACCGCTTTGCGGGCTTCGTCTCCCATCGTTTTTTGTGCGTTTTTCCGTGCCTCGTCTTTGATGATGGATGCGGCCTGTTCTTTCACCGCTGTCTGAGCTTCGGTTTGGATAATTTCTCTGGCGTTTTCTTTAACTATTTTTCTGGCTTCCTCCGCGGCTATTTTGCCGACGGATTGTTGCACTTCGCTCTTAACCTGGGAAAGAGTTTCTTTTCTGATTCTCTCACTGTTGGCTTCCAGCGCCTTTTTCATTTCTTCGCTAATTAAAGATTGAGCGCTTTTCTGCGCCTCATTCTTAATGATTTCTGGGGCCTGGTTTCTTACTGCCTCTCTAGCCTGGACGATAACAATAGGGGAGACCTGTTCTTTCACTGCCTGGCGGGATTGGTCTTCAATGCTCTTTTGTGCAATCCTTTGCACTTCTTCTTTTATGATCGGTGCTGACTGATTTTTGACGGCGGCTTGAGCTTCGATGCGGATAATTTCATTCGCGCTTTCTCTGGCCGCTTTGCGCGCTTCTTCTGCAGCCATTTTATTGACCATGTTTTTTGCTTCGTTCCTTACACTCTCATTAATTTCCTTGATATTTTTCCGGGTTTCGCCTTGGAGAATGGTGAAGCCTTCCTTTTTGATGCTGTCAGCCGCTTCGGCAACCACTTTTTTCGCTTCCGCCTCGATTATTCTCTGCGCATTGGTTTTAACCTGGTCTTTGATAAGTGCCGGGGCGGTTCTTTGTACCGTATCTCTGGCTTCGTTTTTAATTATTTCTGATGCTTTTTCTCCAATACTTTTACGTGCCTCAGCCTGCAGAACGTTTTGCGTGTTTTCTTTAGAGATTTGCGTCTCTAATAATTTTTGCGTTTGTTTTTCAATGATGGGCGGAGCTTCTTTCTTAACCGTTTCCTCAGAATATTTTTCTAAACGTTTTTTAACTTCTTCTCGCAGAATCTGTCTTTCATGGCTTTCATTAATAGGGTTGATGGTGGTTGTGGTGGAGGTGGTGGTAGCTTTGGTTGTAGTCGAAGTGGATGAGGTAGTTGGTTTGGATGAAGTAGTAGTTGTGCTGGAAGTGGAAGAGGTTGTAGGTTTAGTAGAAGTAGAAGAAGTAGTCGGTTTAGTAGAAGTGGTGGCCTTGGTGGTGGTGGAGGTTGAAGAAGTTGTCGGTTTGGTTGAAGTGGTAGTAGCTTTGGTTGTAGTCGAAGTGGAGGAGGTGGTTGGTTTGGATGAAGTTGTTGAAGTGGAAGAAGTCGTCGGCTTGGTAGATGTAGTAGCTTTGGTCGTGGTTGAGGTGGAGGATGTAGTCGGTTTGGAGGAAGTGGTTGACGTCGAAGTAGAAGTGGAACTGCTCTTTGGCTTACTTGAGCCGAAGAAAAAATCAAATGGTTTATTTTCATCAAAAGCTTTCTTTCCCGAGCCGTTAACCGCGGAAGATTTTTCTGTAGGAGGCTTGTTCGCAATCAGTTCCTTGATATCTTCTTCCGGGACGAAGACCTTAAAATTCTTTTGGGCGCGGGGGTGGCGGATGATCAGGTATTTTTTGATGAATTTTAATCCCTGATAATGGGTCTCAACCAAAATATATTTCTGATCCTGCGCCAGGGAAACGTTGGCCTTAAAGTTGCCGTCGCTATCGATCGGGGCTTTTTCTCCGTTAACCAGGATGGTGTTTACGCCAGCCGCTGCCTGTCCGTAGACCTCGCCGCTGATGGGGAAAAAGTAGGAGGCCTCATATTTTTTACCATTGATGATTTCGTAGGTTGGAATTTGCGCCAGGCAGGGTAAATTTGAAAATAGAAATAAAAATAGAATCGCAAAAGCAATTTTTTTGGGTTGCATAGTTGTTTTTTGGCTTATTATTTGTGAGATGACAATATTATAGAGGGCGGGCGTAAATTAATCAATCTTTATTCGAGCGGTGGTTTTCTTTTATGCCAGTCGGTGTTTTGCTCGAATGTATAAGCCGCACGCAGGATCGTTTCTTCCGCAAAAGCCTTGCCTATAATCTGTAAGCCCACCGGCAAGTTTTTACTGAAGCCGCAGGGAATTGAGATTGCCGGCAAACCTGCTAGATTTACCGGAATAGTTGCAATATCTGATAAATACATTGCTAATGGGTCAGCAGCTTTTTCTCCAAGTTTAAAAGCCACCGATGGGGTAACCGGCGAAATCAGCAGGTCGCATTGGCCAAAGGCCTTTTCAAAATCTTGTTTAATCAGCGTCCTGACTTTTAAGGCTTTTAAGTAATAAGCATCATAATATCCGGCGGAAAGGGCATAGGTGCCCAGCATGATACGTCGTTTGACTTCGTTGCCAAAGCCTTCAGCGCGGGTATTATTATACATAGTCAAAAGATCTTTGGCCTCTCGGGTGCGGTGGCCGTATTTTACACCGTCAAAGCGTGCCAGATTGGAGCTGGCCTCCGCGGGAGCGATTAAATAATAAGCGGCAACGGCATATTCATAGTTGGGCATCGAGATTTCAATTATTTTTGCTCCCAGCTCTTCCAGCTTTTTCATGGCTGATTTAAAAATTTCTTTTATCTCGGCGTCAATCCCCTTGCCCAGCAGTTCTTGAATGAATCCAATTCTTACGTTTTTAATATTATCCACCAGCGATTTTTGGTAATCCGGCACGGGCAAATCAACCGAAGTAGAGTCTTTGTCATCATGTCCGGCCAAAAAATTTAAGAGAAGAGCATTATCGCTGACGTCTTTAGTGATGGGGCCGATCTGATCCAGTGATGAAGCAAAGGCTACCAGACCATAGCGTGAAACACGGCCGTAGGTTGGTTTCATTCCCACCACTCCGCAAAAAGCCGCCGGTTGGCGAATAGATCCGCCGGTATCAGAGCCGGTTGCCAGCACTGCCTCATCGGCAGCGACGGCGGCAGCCGAACCGCCAGAAGAACCGCCCGGCACCGATTTTAAATCCCAGGGGTTATGGGTGGGATGCAGACCGGAATTTTCGGTAGAGGAGCCCATGGCAAACTCATCCATGTTGGTCTTGCCGAGGATAACGCCTCCCGCCGCTTTAATTTTATGTACCACGGTAGCGTCATAGGCGGGAAGGTGATTGGCTAAAATTTTTGAAGAACAGGTAGTCAGAATACCCCGGGTGCAAAAATTATCTTTGATGGCAAGCGGAATCCCGGTCAAGGGGGTAACGCCATCTTTATTCTTTATTCTTTCATCGGCGGCCCGTGCTTGTTTTATCGCCTCTTCTTTGGTTAAAGTGACAAAGGCCCTGACCTTGTCTTCAACTTTTTCAATCCTTGCAAAAACCGCCTCGGTCAGCTCCATGGAGCTAATTTTTCGGTTAATCAGCAGACTGTGTAATTCGTGCGCGGTTTTTGTAAACATCTTTATTCAATAATCTTTGGCACGCGGAACATGTGCTCCTCTTGATCGGGGGCATTATTCAATATCTCTTCGACCTCAAGACATGGTTCTGTTTTATCTTCCCGGAAGATATTTTTCATCGGGATGGCGTGGGAGGTGGGGGGGACATTTTGGGTATCAAGTTTTTTAAGAATATCAGCGTAATCCAAGATAGTGGATAGCTGTTTGGCCATAAGCTCTTTTTCGTTTTCGTTTAAACCCAGGCGCGCCAGCCGGGCGACATGCTCAACTTCTTTTTTTGAGATACCCATGAAGTGATTATACTATTTACAATCGCAGACTGGCAACTGCCGTAATCGTTAAATCGGAAATCTTCCCCTGTTTTAATTTGTGATAGGCGGCGCCGGCGATCATGGCCGCGTTATCGGTGCATAATGCCAGCGGTGGTGCGGAAACCATTAATTGCTCTTTTTTCGCCCGGGTTTTTAAACTTTCACGCAATAAAGAATTGGCGGAAACGCCCCCGGCTAGCGCCACCCATGAGCAATGATATTCTTTGGCAGCTCGGATCGTCTTTTCTACCAGTACGTCAACGATTGCCTGCTGGAAAGAAGCAACGAGATCTGTCACCTGCTTACTGCTAACTCCTGACTGCTTACTTACATAATTAACCACGGCGGTTTTGATCCCACTAAAACTAAAGTCGTAACCAAATTCCTTTTCCATCATCGGGCGCTTAAATTCTATCGCGTGAGGATTTCCCCGCTTTGCCAGCAGATCAATGATGGGCCCGCCCGGATAACCGATTTTTAAAAAGCGCGCGACCTTGTCGAATGCTTCCCCGGCCGCATCATCCCGGGTTCTTCCCAGGGTTTGATAATCGCCATGCTCCTTGACCAGCACCAGCATGGTATGACCACCCGAAACGATCAGGCAAATAAAAGGGAACTGAGGAACTTGGGACTTGGAACTAGGAACTAGGAAGTTGGCGTAAATGTGACCCTCGAGATGATTAACAGCGATCAGTGGCCGGTCCAGCGACCAGGCGATGGCCTTCGCGGCGCAGATCCCCACCATCAGCGAACCGACCAACCCCGGCCCGTAGGTTACCGCTACGGCATCGATTTGTTTAAAATCCACTTTTGCCGCTTCCAGGGCTTCCTTAATCAGAGGATTGATCACTTCGACGTGTTTTCGCGAAGCGATTTCCGGCACAATCCCGCCGTATTTTTTATGCAGCTCAACCTGCGAAGCGATCTTGTCAGAAAGAATCTCCTGGCCGTCCCGCACCACGGCAACGGAGGTTTCATCGCAGGAGGTTTCGATGGCGAGGATATGCATGTTGAGCGAAATTATAGCAAATAAGTGAAGATAAATATATCGAGGAGCGCATTCAAAAAGGAGGGATTGAAATGGGAGATTTAAGGGTGTCTGCTTTGCCGATGGTAGGAGGAAAGAGGCTGAGAGTTTTTGAGATCAACCGAGGTTTTGTATCCAATAACTATTTTAGTACTTTGGAATTAAGGGCGGGAATGGATATTAAAACAGCAGCGGCTAGTTTGGGGATGTCGGTGGAAAAAATAAAGGAGTTGGGAATAATAACCGAAGGGAAACTTCGAGTTGAGACTTTGTTCAGTAAACTGCATGCGGCTGGCTCGGAATTAAATAGTTTGCTTAAAGAATGGGGGGTTCAGCTTAGAGGCAATGAAACATATAAAATACCGCGTTCTTTGCGATTCCATGTGATTGATGTTTTTGTAGCCAGATTAACCGATGAAACGAAGGCTTTGATCGTGAAGCCTGAGTTGCTGGAGGAAGAACTGCGAATCGCTTTAGATCTGCCAAAAAAGATAATTAACCCAGGAATTGGGGTCGAAAGTATGGATGAGGAAACATTTATTCGATATCTTCTTGATATCAAATCTAAAGGGAGCCCCCAAATTGGATTGGTGATTGATTTGGTAAATCATTATAGCCAGGTGCATCTCTTAGGTTATGAGAGACTGGAGGTACTGGCTCACCACATTGCTGATCGTTTGCGGATGGCTTCGAAATTAAGCTCCTCAGATCAAGTGGAATTCTTAAGCTCTTTCGTCGCGGATTACTGATGACCGTTCAATGCACGAAGCTTGCCCGGAGTTTATTTATCCCGGTTTATCGGGGCGAGTCGAACCAGAGTCGAGGGAGTTTCGAGGGCGAGTATAAACACAACGGCCTAAACCAACTTTCCGCCGCGCATCTTTAAAATAACTTTGCCTAAAACCATTTGACTCCCACACTCGAAAAGTGTCATAATATATACAAGGTCGAAGTTAATAGTGATTAGATTTGAAAATTAAGAATCTGCGGCTTAGTTGTGTTGATGCCCCTTGTGGGTTTCTGCATCCTATTAATAGTAGAAAAAATAAATAAAGGAGAGAAATATATGAAAAGCATATTTGTAGGGAACTTGCCATGGTCAGCGACTGACGAAGAACTGAAAAGTAAATTTTCTGAATTCGGCAATGTCATATCGGCCAGGATCATGATAGACAAAATGACGAACAAATCGCGTGGATTTGGTTTTGTCGATATGGATGATAGCGATGCGCAGAAGGCCATCGCCGGCATGAGCGGACAAAAGTGGGGCGATCGTGAACTGACAGTTAATGAAGCCAAACCAAGGTCCGAAAGCCGCGATAGCGGCGGACGAAGAGATTTTCGGCGGTTCTAGTCCGTTATCTGTTTAAATATTTAAGGCGTCTGATTTTTTCAGGCGCCTTACTTTTTCTGTAGGATCGCAAACTAAAATTTTCCGAGAGGCTGCCATTGGAAACAAAAGAGTTTGAAAATTATGTTGAACAAGCACTAAAAGACATCCCGCAAAAGTTCCGGGAATTGATGGAGAATATTACCATCGAGGTCGATCCTGACCAGCTTACCTTTGATGAGAGCCATTACCTGATCCTGGGACAGTACCAGGGAGTCTCCCTGCCGCGCCGCGGACCGGCCTATCAGGGCGTTATGCCCGATAAAATAATTATTTATAAAAGAGCTTTCGATAATTTCCCATCCGAAAAACTTCCGGAATTAATAAAAAATGTCCTCCAGCACGAGATCGGCCATTACTTCGGGATGAGCGAGGAAGAACTCGGGAAATATAAAAAAGGCTAAAATAGAGGATTTTTCAACCGTTCAATGTCTCGGGTATTGGTAGTTCCCTTTTCTGCGCGGTCTTTGGATGTTTTGGCGTGGTTGAAAACCCTTGGTGGGGGCAGGATAGAAAGTAGTAGGCTCGAATGCCGGG
>Ga0315287_10006642_pt1 | contig 11535 bp, 4 predicted proteins | sample YL17G11_0_MG_FD_205037 | JGI IMG/M metagenome (GOLD analysis project Ga0315287, IMG submission 205037) | Sediment microbial communities from Yellowstone Lake, YNP, Wyoming, USA - YL17G11_0 | ecosystem: Environmental > Aquatic > Freshwater > Lake > Sediment | place: USA: Wyoming | collected...
CGACCGCCATGCCCGTCTGGTAGAGATCGGGATAGCGGAGGATCGCGTTGAGGGTCATCTGCCCTCCCCCGCTCCATCCCCAGCTGCCGATCCGCTCGGCGTCGACGAACGGCCAGGCGGAGATCGCCGCCCGGACCGCCGCGGCCTGGTCGGCCGAGGCCAGAATGCCGATCTGGCGATACACGCTCTTACGCCAGGCCCGGCCGCGGGGCGCGGGCGTGCCCCGGTTGTCGAAGCTGGCCACGACGTAGCCCTGCTGGGCGAGCATCAGGTGCCAGAGAAAGTTGTTGCCGCCCCAATTGTCCATGACGGTCTGGCCCGCGGGCTCGCCGTAGACATAGACAAAGAGCGGGTATTTCTTCTTCGGATCGAAGTTGGGGGGCAGGATGCGCCAGGAGTCGACCTTGATGCCGCCGCCGATGTCGAGCTTCGTGAATTCAACCCGGTTCCGGTTCAGGGCCTCGACCTTGGCCCGCAGGGCGACGTTGGCCGCCAGGGGACGAACGGTCTCACCGCCCGGGAGTCGGACGAGCTCGGTCTGGGGCGGAGTGTCGAGCGTCGCAAACGTATGAAACGCCCATCGGGCCGTGGGCGAGACGTCATAGCGGTGGACGCCCGTCTGCCCCGCGGAGCCGACGCGCTCGGGCTTGCCCTTTCCGTCCATGCGGACGCGGTATTCGAAACGCTTGGTCGCGTCCTCGGGCGAGGCGGTGACGTAGAGGAGGCTGTTTTTCTCGTCAATGGCGTCGACGCTCATGACATCGTATTCGCCCGGGGTCATCAGCCGGATCTCCTTCCCGTCCCGCGAGACGTAGTACGCGTGGCGCCAGCCGTCGCGCTCGCTCAGCCAGAACAGGCCCTTGCCCCCGGCCAGCCAGACGTACCGGGTCATGTCGTCGAGCCAGGCCTCGTCTTTGTCGACGAACATCGTCCGGACCTCCCCCGTCGCCGCATCGCCGAGCTGGACATGATTGGTATTCTGCAGCCGGTTAAGCTGCTGGAAGATCACCTCCTTGGCGTTGCCCGCCCAATCGATCAGGGGGACATAGATGTCATGCGGAACGCCGGGGGTCTTCATCCAGACGACGGGCCCGCCCGCCGCCGGCACGACGCCCACGCGGACGGCCGAGTTCGGCTGGCCGGCCTTGGGGTGCTTGAATGAGGTCGTTTTGGGATAGAGGGCGTCCGTGTTGTTGATCATGGTGAACACGGGCACCCCATGAGTGTCGAATTGCCAGAAGGCGATGAGCCGGCTGTCGGGGCTCCAGCGGAACCCGTCGCGGATGCTGAATTCCTCCTCGTTGACCCAGTCCGACGTCCCGTTGATGATGTCCTCGGTGCCGTCCGTGGTCAGCGCCCGGACCGCCCCGTCGGCCAGGTTCTCGACGTAGATGTTGTTCTTGACGACGTAGGCGGCCAGGCGCCCGTCGGGCGAGAGCTTGGCGAACATGAGGGTGGAGGGCTCAAAGCCGGGACCGAGCTTGCGCAGCCGGCCCGAAGCCAGGTCGTAGGTCCAGAAATCGCCCCGGGTGTTCTGCCGCCAGACGCGGCGGGAATTGGTCATGACGATCAGGACTTTGCCGTCGGGCGACCAGGCGTAGTCCTCGATGGCGACCGGAGCGGACGATCCTGGCGGCACGAGCTTGTCCGCCGCCACGAGGATCTCGCGTTTACCGCTCTCGGCCCGGTAGAGGACGAGGTCGCGTCCGGGGCCGCCGCCGGCGGCCGGCTCCAGGGTCGTGTACGAATCGCCGTCCGTCATCCAGCGGGCCGGCCCGAACCGCTCAGCCGCAAAATCGCGGGAGGCAAAGATGCGATCGAGGGTGAGGCGGCCGGGATCGGCCGCGGGAGCCTGCGCGCCGGCGTATCCGACGAAAAGGACGAGGGCCGCGGCAAAGAAGAGTGATCTGGAGGATTTGTTCTGATGCATTGGTCTATTCTCCTTAGTTCACGAGCGATTTCATTTTTTGGGCCCGGCGGCGGCGTCCTTGAAGACGGCGAGCTCGGCCAGCCCCGCGTTCCGCGTTTCGGGCGAGACGGTATCCACGGCGAATATGACCCACGAGATCGTTTTCGGGGGGAAGGCGATCTCCCGGGCCGACCGGCCGTCATTCGGCAGCGGGCCGACTTTGATCGCGCTCCCATCGCTGAACAGAAGCACGCCCGAGGTGACGTGGTCCTTGGGGCTCGGGAGGTCGAACAGCCACACCCGCTTAACCGTTTGGGGCGCGTCCCAGCAGAGCCGGATCATGGCCGTCTGCTTCTCGCCCAAGCTCACCCAGACGCGGGAATCGATCACGTCCTTTCCGTCGGCGACACCGTCGACCGCGCCCTCGCCGAAATATTCGATCAGCTCGGTGAAGGGCCGAACCTTCTTATGGACCGAGGAGACGTTGACCCGCGCCCAGAGGGCGACGTTGGCCTCAGTCTTAAGCGGATCGGCAGGCGCCTTATCCGCTCCGGCCGCGAGCGCGGCGGCCGCGGCAGGATCCAGGAGGCTGACCTCCTGGAGCGTCCAGGCGTAGCGGCTGCCGATCGGATCGGCAACGGTGCGGTTGCCGAAATAGTTCTTGTGGAAGTTCGCCGAATAGCTCAGCCAGGCGGTCCGTCCGTCGGCGCTGATGAACTTGGATGGGAAGTTCAGAAAATAGCCCTGTTTGCCGAACTTGGACATGAAGGTCACCATCCGATAGGGCCCGGTGAGCTCGTCCGCCTCGAGGAGATAGGAGTTCATGTCCTCGACACCCGGCCAGCCGTCCGTGACCCACATCAGGTACTTGCGCAGCGGCGCGTTATAGGTGATGGTCGTGCAGCCCATCCGGTGGAGCCAGGTGAGGAGCGGCTTGATGTCGGCGAATTTCCACGACCAGACGGGCTTCCCGTCTGGGCCGCGGCCGGCGAAATATTCCCAGGCCGCCGCGTCGTTGATGGTCTGCGGGCTGGGCGCAACCCGGGCCAGATAGACCGCGTCGCCGGCGACCCAGCTGTTGCCCGCGATCCGCGGCGCCGGATCGCCTTCCAGATAGCCGTCGCCGACGAGATACGCCTTCCCGTCGGGCGAATGCTCCCCGTTCTTCCCGAAGTCGACGAAGTGGGGCGTGCCCATCTTCACATGCTTCCCTTCTTTGCCGGACTCCGGAAAGAGCGGTTTGTCGGGGGAAAGCGAGCTCGGGATCCAGGTCCGGCCGAAGTCCTTGGAGATGCGGAAGCCGGGCACGGGGCCGCAGATGGCCCAGCTGTACAGGTCGCGGTACTCGGGCTTGGATAGGTCGAAGTCGACGGCGTAGGTCCCGTAGTACCAGATGCCATTGTGGACGAGGTTGGCGCTCGGATACCGGCCGCCGTAGGGCTCGGGCGAGGCGGCTTCGGAGCCGAGAGATGTGACCGTCAGGCGGAGGGGATCGTCGCCGACGATCTTGGCGTTCCCCGTGCGCGCCTTCTTCCCATTGGAGTGGACGCTCTCCTCCCCGATCTCGCCGTCCGTCCAGCCGCTGTACATGTCTCCGTCCGAGGCCCAGGACGGATACCACGTGTCCGCGTCGGTGTAGGCCACAAAATTCCGGGTGAAGGCCGCGGCCACGAGGTCCTTGGAGGGCTCGAAGGGGCAACCCTCCGGGACCGGGGAGGACCAGATGCGGGCCGGCCAGGGTTGGGACGCATAAGGGATGTCGGTTTGCCTGACGGGCGACCCGCATCCGGCGAGCAGGACGACGGTCAGACTCAGGACGATCGGAGGGGCGATGCGTTTCATGAGGACTCCTTTGCCGTGGCGTCCCTGCCCTGGAGCTCCGGGAACCGGCGGAAGATCAGCGCCCGCTCTTCCGGCGCGAGCGCGTCCATGGGAACGGGCGTATCTTGGGGACGGGTCCGTTTCTGGTTGATCCGGCCCATCAGGCTCCAGCGCCGCGTTTCGTCGGCGGGTTCGCGGGCCGGGACGTCGTATCGGGTGAAATCGATGACCCGCTCCGGGCTCTTCGCCTTCCAATTGCGCTCCAGGGCGAGGCGGAACTCCTTGGCCATGAACCATCGGACCTCGAGTTCGCGGTCGGAGCCGCCGATCCCCGTGCCCCGCTGGACGAAGCGGTAGCGCCAGCCGCCGTTGTCCTTGTGGGTGGCGCGGAAAGCGCTCCCGAAATCGCCCAGGGTCAGGCATTCGGCGCCCGGCCAGCGCTCGCGGATCCGCGCCGCCCAGCGCGTCAGGACATTCAAGTGCTTGATTTGGGGGACAAGCGAGATTTCCCAGCAGTTGGTCACCCAGCCCCAGCCGTTGAGCTCGACGCCCGCGTCGAAATGGGCCGCGGTCGTCTCGACCATCTGAGCCAGTCCGACCTCCGGGCCGAACCAGCCGATCGTCTCGATCGGCCCCACGCCCAGACGGCTGTTGCGGTTGAGGCCCCAATCCAGTCCTTCACGCCGGGCCGCGACGAAATCGCACGTCCAGCCGTCCAGGCAGACGGAATCGACGAAGTCCCCCGAGCCCTGGGCCGGCTTGCAGAAATGCTCGGTCGACGGGTAATAGGGGTAGCAGACCGACCCGTCGCCATCCTGGTTGTCGATGGCGTACTGGCTCCAGATGCTGCCCTGGCAGACGCGGATCCCCTCCTCCTCGGCCAGGAACTTCTGGTTGGCCGCGGCCAGGAAGCCGGCGATCACGCTCTTGGGCCGGAAGCCGCCGCCCATGATTTCGGACACGCGCGCCAGGCCGTCATGGAGATCGCGGTTGACCTGGTCGCGCGTATTGTAGGCGTTGGCGAAATACGCGCCCGGGATGAACGTTACGTCGTCGCCGTAGGCGGCGTGGAAATCGGCCACGATGGCCCGGATCTTGCGGTAATTCTCGCGGCCGTCGAAGAGGGCCCGCCAGCTGAACGCCCAGGTCATGGGCGCGCCGGGCCAGCCGGCCGCGAAGGCGGCCCGGATGGCCCGGACGTTCTCGGGCGTGTGCCGGTCGGCTTCGTCGAATCCCTCGTTGCGCGTCCGTGCGACCTCGATCTGGTTCACCCGGATGATCGAGTTGAAAGTCAGGATCCTCCGGCCGTCGAGCCGGGACGGAGAGGCTCCCGCCGCCGCGATGAGCGGCCCGGAGCCGGGCCCGGATCCCCGAAGCGCGCCGGCGCCGAGCGCTCCCGCGCCCGCCGCTTTCAAAAATCCCCGCCGGTTCATGGTCGCGCTCATTTCGTAGCCGTCAGGATGTAAGTCCCGCCGGCCGCCGTCTTAAACTCGACGGCACCATCCGCGCGCTTCACGGCCGCGACGGACTTGCCCTGGGATGTGATCTTGAGCGGTACGGCCGACCGCACGCGGCAGACATTGCCGAGCCGCGAGACGAGGGTCGCTTTTTCGAGCCGACCGTCCTTCCACGCGAGGCCCGCCTCGAAACCGCCCCGGGCCACGAGGCCCGACACCGAGCCCGCCGTCCAGGAGGCGGGCAGCGAGGGCAGGAGGCTCAGCTCCTCCTCGTGCGACTGGAGAAGCATCTCGGCCAGGACCGCCGTGAACCCGAACGCGCCGTCGACCTGCATGGCCCGCGAGCAAATCGAGAAGAGGGCCGGAGTCGTGTAGTTGTGCATGGCATAGGTGAAATTATCCATCGCCTTCGCCGCGTTCCCCAGCCGGGCCCAAGCGCCCGCCTTCCAGGCCGACGCCCAGCCGTTGCCCGAAAGGCCGCGCTGCTCGAGGACGACCGCGCTCGCCTTGGCCAGCTCCGGCGTCCGCAAAGGCGAGATCTGCGCCCCTGGATAGAGGCCCCATAGGCCGGAGATGTGCCGGTGGCTCTTCTCGGTCTCGTCCCAGTCGTCGAGCCACTCCTGGAGATTGCCATTCCGCCCGATCTGGAACGGCGCGAGTTTGGCCCGCGCCGCGAGGACCTGGGCCTTGAAATCGGGATCGACGCCGAGGATGTCGGCTGCCTTGGCAACCGAGGCGAAGAGGTCCCGGAGGATCGACATGTCGATGGTCGAGCCGGCGCAGATCGAGGCGCCCGTAATGAACATCGTGATCTCATCGAAGAACTTGACGGCGGGCGGACCTCCGGGGAAATTCTCGGGCGAGGTGGAGGGATTCGTCACCAGCCAACCCTTGGTCGGATGCGGGATGAGGAAGTCCAGGAAGAACTCCGCGCACCCCTTGAGGACGGGATAATACTCGCGCAGGAACGCTTTGTCCCCGGTGAAGAGGAAATGCTCCCAGAGGTGCGTGCTCAGCCAGGCGCCGCCTGTGGTGAACGTGCCCCAGCTCGCCCCGTCCATGGGCGCGGCCACGCGCCAGAGGTCGGTGTTCTGGTGGTAGACCCAGCCCCTCGCCCCGTAGTTCTCGCGAGCGACCTGGGCGCCTTGGTCGGTCAGGTCCTTGATCATGGCGAAGAGCGGCTCGGCGCACTCGCTCAGGTTCCCGACCTCGGCCGGCCAGTAGTTCATCTGGGTGTTGATATTGGATGTGTATTTGGAATCCCACATCGGATTCGCGTCTTTGTTCCAGATCCCCTGCAGGTTCGCCGGCTGCGTGCCGGGGCGGGACGAAGAAATGAGGAGATAGCGGCCAAACTGGAAGACGAGGGCCGCCAGCGCCGGATCGTTCGCCCCATCGAAGGCCTTTAGGCGCTCATCCGTAGGGAGAACGGAATTCGCGGTCGTGGGCAGGGACATCTCCACCCGCCCGAACAGTCGCCGGTGCTCCTGGACATGGGCCGCCCGCAGAGTGTCATAAGCTTTTCCCCGGACGGCCTGGAGCGTCTTTTCTACGCGGGCCGCGGGATCGGCGCTCACATCCTTATAATTAACGAAGTTCGTCGCCGCGGCCAGGACGAGGGTCACGGCGTCGGCGCCCGTGACGATCAGCTCGTCGTCCACGACCTGGACCGTCCCGCCCTCGGTCGAGGCCCGGAGACGGGCCTCGTAGCGAAGCTTTCCCTCGACGCCCATGTAGTCTGCGGACTTACCGCGGAGGACGAGGCCGTCGGGACCGAGGCCGTCCATCCGGAGATAGTCCGTGGCGTAGTTCGAGTGGGCCTGGTTGCGGCTGCCCCGCAGCTGGCCGACGAAGGAAATCTTGCCAGGCGCGCCGGCCGTCATTCGGACGACCAGGACTTGATCGACGGGGCTCGAGAAGACCTCGCGTTTGAACCGGACGCCGCCCTGTTCATAACTCGTCGTGACAACCGCGGTGTCGAGATCGAGCTCGTGGAGGTAGCCCGCGGCGGGGTCCGTGGACGGAAATTTGAGGACGAGTGTCCCGAGGGGCTGGTATTTCATCTGCTCGACAGGGTAGCCGAGGAAGTGCCGGCTGAAGAGGACGTACGCTTTCTTGTATTGGCCGTCGAAGACCGCCCTCCGCAACTCGGGCAGATAAGCGGCCCCCCCCTTGACCACGGTCGAATAGGGGCCCCCCGACCAGAGCGTGTCCTCGTTGAGCATGATCTGCTCCTCGTCGATCTTGCCCCAGACGAGTCCGCCCAGACGGCCGTTGCCCACGGGGAGAGCCGCGTCCCAGGCGGCCGCGGGATGGGAATACCAGACGGTGCCCGCGGGATTCGGCCCTACGGGCTTCTCGCCCTGGGCCGCGAAAGCGGACGGAACCAGCGCCGCGGCGGCCGCGGCGAGAATCAAGATCGCCCGAAAATGCCTTGCGTTCATTATGCCTCCTATCTCACGGCGGTCCGTCCGGCGGACCGCGGTGGAAGTATCAGCGATTCCCGGCCGGCCCGGCGGGCCGTTCCAGGTCGAAGCTCGAAATCCACTTGCGCCGGAGGTATTCCTCGATGCCGGCGCGTTCGTCGTCGGCGAGCGGCCCGTCGTAGACGAGGATTTCTCCGACCGCGCCCGACCAATGGGTGTCGGTCCGGTCGAAGGGCTTGTCGATCGGCCGGTCGAAAACCACAGACAAGACAAAGAACCCCTCCGGCGCAGGCGTCGCGAACGGGTCGACTTTCCGGCCATTGAGGTAGACAGCCGCGGCCTTCGTCTCAGGGAGGACCTTTTCGGAGAAGATCCGCCCCGCCTCTTCGCCCCGGCCGAGATATGGACTGAGCCCGGAGAACGGCGAGGTCCCGGGACGGGAGAGCGAATGCTCCCGGAAGGCCATTACGACCGTTCGCCAGCCCGTGACCAGCTTGGCCAGCCGCTGGAGCCAGATCGTCTCCCAGCTCGCGATCCCGCGGCCGTTCTGGCGGTTCGGTTGGAAGAAGACCATGCTCATATCCCCGAAATGGGCGCCGTCGGCCTTGCTTTTCCAGCCGAGGAGCGCGCCCCGCTTGGGCGGCCATTCGTCCTCGTTGCCGTCGCCGTCCATGTCGGACGCGTCCAGCCACATCAGGAGCTTCGCCCAGGTCGCATCGGGCCGGCGGGGTTCGGGAAGCGGGACGGGACGGGAACCGGCCTCCGCCGACATGTTCACGGCGAATCCGATCCGGTTGGAGCTCTCGGCGCCCGAATCGAGCTTCCGGGCCGCCAAATAATAATTGCCCGAACGCGTCGGCGAGAATTCGCGCCCCACGGCAAGCGGCCGGACGGGCGTTTCGGAGAGCCGGGGCGACGCGTCGTCCGCGTACCAGAGATACCGGAAATCGGGCCGGGGACGGGCGACGCGAAGCGTGCGCGGACCCGATTTCTCGACGGCTACACCCCGCAGAAGGAAGCCGGGCTCGCTCCCGACGCGAATCGTCGTCTCAACGGCCGTCGCGTTGGCGTCCTTCACCCGAAGCTTATACGCGCCGGGCGCGAGCCCCTGGCGGTCTTGGTCCTTGATAGGAATCGCCCGGGCCGTCTCAGGGACGATGAGAGTGTCGACGTCGATGCCGGGCGCGGCGGGCGACGTCAGCCGGATCGCGTTCTCGCCCGCCCGCAGAGAGGCGATGACCGTCCGGGTCTTCCATTCCCGCCACTCGGGTGTCTTGGGGAACATCAAGGCGGGCTCCGCGGGCCGGCCGTTGACCTCGAGCGAAAGCACGGCCTCCGCCTGGGCGAGGTAGAGGATGTCCAGCGGATAGTCGCCCGCTCTCAGGACACGCGCGGTCCATTCGATCCAGCCGCCGCCCGCTTGGAGCTTGAGACAGGACAGGTTGCCGTCCTTGATGTTTTGGTTGCGGCCAACTTCGGGGACGGGTGAGGAATGCTTCGCCTCGGCCGCCGGATAGCCGACGCCCCTCCCGCCGCGAATATCGGTCTCCGACCAGAGGAAGTCATAAGGCGGACGCCCGCCGGCGGCGTCGACCCGGATTCGGCCGTTGACTTGGCCGGCGGTCGAGGGCGTGGCCTCGATACCCAGACGCAAGGGCGCCGCGGGCGCGGCGAGCTCGATCTCGCCCCGAAGGACGCAGCCGTGGACGTCCTTGACAGTCCAGGAATAACGTCCGTCGCCTAGTCCTCCGACGGCGTCGGAGGAGGCGCCGGTCGACCAGGAATAGGTCAGCGGCCCGCGGCCGCGGGCATTAAGGGCCGCGCGCCACGCTCCGTTCTCCCGAGCCGTCCGGACGTCGACGGACAGGAGGGAGTCGCGCGCCAGGACGCCCGAGGCCCGGGCCCGCTGGAACTCGTGGTCGACGACCGTGATCTCGCGGAGGCCTTCGCCCAGGCCGCGGAGCGCGGCGCCGGTCCGGCCGTCGCTCCACAGGTAGTCGTAAGGCGGGACGCCGCCGGTCACGGAAACGGCGACCGTCCCGTCGCCCGCGCCCGCGCAGGTCGGCGGATCGATCTTCAGCGCGACGGCCAGTGGGGCGGCCGTGGACGTAGGCTTGGCGTTGGAGATCGTCCAGCGGATCGCCTTTTTCGGGAAATCGACGTAAGGCGGGTCGGGCCGGATCATCGCCGTGGGGTCCGTCAGCCGGAACTCGAGCTCGTATTCCGGGAGCGGTCCGAAGTCCACGTCGATCGCGTCGGCGTCGGAGGCAATCGTCTTTCCGTTCAGGACCCACTCGGCCTTCTGTGTGTCGGGCGCCGGTCGGAGGCACTCGACGGCGAAATGAACCCGGGACGGACCTGCGATCGCCACCTTCGGCGCGGCGGGCGAGATTTTCTCGATCGGATCGACGAGCTGATAGAAACGCCAGATGAAATGCTGGATGCAGACCGGGCAGAGATAGTCGACGCCAAAGATGCCGGCCCCCATGAGGCAGCCCTGGGCGGTCGGCCGGAAGTGGTCGTTCAGGCGGCTTTGCCCTCCCTCGAAGAGCCCCACCTTGCCCAGATATTCCTTGGCGTAGGGAGTCGTAATCGGCGTCGCGGGGTCGATCCAGGCCCGCCATTTGATCTTGTCCCGCCGAGTCTCGTTTGTCGTATTATTGCTTTCGGCGCCGAAGCCCCACGTCCCAATCGATGTGTACTCGTCCGAGACGCGCGCAGCCGTGTGGCCGAACTCGTGGATGAAGCCCTCGATCCCGCGGCCGGCGATGTAGGCGTCACCGGTCCGGGCGATGACGTCCCGGGCCGCGCCGCCGCCGCCCCCATCGGTGTTGAGCATGGCCATGAGCGTAACCCAACCTGTCGCTTCGTTCTTCCAGGGGAGGAAGTACCGGTCTCGGATCTCCTGGAAGACGGGCTCCTTGAGACCGTCCGGGGTGCCGGGGTCCCACATGGGCTGATCGGGCCACCAGATCGCATAAATGTTGAAGAACTTGGAATACTCGGCGACGGGTGTCACGGCCTCGGGATCGCCCGGCGTGAACGCCCGGACGACCGAGCGGGCGTCCTCCAGGAATTCCGCGCGCATCCCTTGATGGCTATAGGGCTTGGGCTCCCGGGCGGTCCAGCGGTTGATGATGACGATGTTGATCCGGTTGTCCTTGTCGCCGTTGACCATCAGCGGGACGAATTCGAGCTTAGACCAGATGGCATCCACGAAGGCCTTCGCCCGGCCGGCCGGCGCTTGAGGCGCGCCCGGCGGCACGAGAACGAGCGCCGCCAGGACGAGGATCGGGACCGCGCGCAATATTCTTCTCATGCTCTTCGGCATCCTTTCGCTTTGCGGCTTGCGTCCTTATCGCGGCGTCAGGACGAACGACAGGGGCTTGACCGCCTTGGCCTTGAACCAGACAAGGAGATCGGTCCCTTGGAGGGATCGGAGGTTGCCGAACCGGAAACCGGGGCCGCGCGGAATCGCTTTTCCATCGACGGACAGGGCCACGCCGCCGTCGCCCCAATTCCTGACGATCAGGGCGACGTTCTCCACCGGGGAATCCTCGCTCGCCCGGAGCTCGCCGGCCAGGGCGGCGGGCCGTCCCGCGCTCGGCGCCGCGAGGATATAGGCGCGCTGCGAAAGATCATAGACCGGGGCCGCGGCGCCGCTCCCCCTCACGACCAGCTCGGGCGCCTTGGCCCAGGAACGGCCGATCGCGGCCAGGGCCGGAGAAGGCGCCTCCGTCACGCCGTAGATCCAACTGGCCCACACGGTGCCGTCTTTTTCCTGGTGGCGGGGAGGATCGGTATACGAAATCGAGAAGCTCGCGACCTTGTCCGGCGCCACGGTATATCGGCCGTCCGAGGGGAGGAGTGACACCGGAAAGTGGTTGTAGGACGAGAAATCGGCCAGGGCTTTCCGGACGCG
>Ga0315287_10006643_pt1 | contig 11534 bp, 8 predicted proteins | sample YL17G11_0_MG_FD_205037 | JGI IMG/M metagenome (GOLD analysis project Ga0315287, IMG submission 205037) | Sediment microbial communities from Yellowstone Lake, YNP, Wyoming, USA - YL17G11_0 | ecosystem: Environmental > Aquatic > Freshwater > Lake > Sediment | place: USA: Wyoming | collected...
GCGTGCGGCTCGAGGGCCAGCAGCACCTCGGCGCGCGGGATGCCCGTGCCGTCGTCGGCCACCTCGAGGTCGTGCTCGAGGCCGCGGCGCACGCTGATGTCGACGCGCCGGGCGCCGGCGTCGAGTGCGTTCTCGATGAGCTCCTTGAGGGCCGATACCGGGCGCTCGATCACCTCGCCGGCGCGGATCTGCGCGGCGGTGGGTTCGTCGAGCCGGCGGATGGGCGCGCGACGCCCGGGCGGGGCGGGGCTCATGGGCGATCGTCGCCGGCGGCTCCGAAGAGCTCGTCGAAGGCCGCGTCGAGGCGCCGGGCGGCGGCGCCGGTCGGCGGGGCGGCGTCGGCCGCGGCGTGGGCGCCGTGGGCGGGAGGCAGCACGGCGGCGCGCGCCCCGGTGAGGGAGGCGATCGCCAGGGCGTCCTCGCGCCGCGCCGAAGCTCCCCCCACCGCCACGGCGTCGGCCACCACGGCGCTCAGGCGGCGCAGGTCGGTGGTGCAGGGATAGCCGCCGACCTCGGCCCAGCGGGCGACCGGGGCGCCGGCATCCGGGACGACCACCAGCGCCACCTCGCAGCGGCCACCGGCGACGCGGTCGAGGTGGTCGCAGTCGGCGAGCGAGACGTCCACCAGCGCCAGGAGCAGGCGCTTCTCGCGGGACTCCGTCACGTCGGTCGGTTCCCTGTTGGCGCGGCGTCCCGGCCCTAGAGCTCGGGCGGCGCCGGCAGCTCGGTGCGCAGGTCGGCGCGCAGGATGCGCACCGGGAAGCGCTTCTTCAGCTGCTGGAAGTAGTCGTAGAACGAGCGTTCCATCATCGCCTCGCGGTAGGCGTCGCGCTCGGCGGCGGCCAGCGCGGCCGGCGCTTCGCGCTGCACCAGCTGCAGCAGGGTGGCGCCGCGGCGTCCCGCGAACACGGCCGCGCCTCCGTCGCTCAGGCGCACCGCCGGCGAGCCGTAGAGCGCCGAGTCCACGGCGGCCGTCTCCTCGATGCCGGGCAGCCCCGATCCGCGCCGGTGGGCGAAGCCGAGCCCCCCGCCCCACGGGGCGGCGGCGCTGTCCCACGGCACGCCGGCTGCCAGCTCGGCGCGCACCGCCGCCAGCGCCCGCTCCGCCTGGCGCGCCAGCTCGGCGCGGTGGTGATCGGCGAGGGCCCGGTCGCGCGCCATCTCCCAGGTGGCCGGACCGGGCGCGCCGATGCTGTCGAGGAAGACCAGGTAGTAGCTCGTCGCCTGGAGATACACGCCGGGCAGCAGGCCGGGCTTGCCGAGCGCGCGCGCGTCCTGCTGCAGGTCGGTGTTCCCAAACGGCGGCATCGCCGCGGTGCCGGGCAGCCAGGAGACGACGCCCGTGTCGTAGCCGCGCTCGCGGACGTAGCGGTCGAAGTCGCGCGGGCTGCGGACGCGCGCGTGCAGCGACTCGGCGCCGGCGTAGGCCAGACTGTCCGCCCACTGGCGCGCCACCTTCTCCCCGGCGGCTCCCTGCACGAGATAGAACGGCGAGAGGTTCTCCTCCTTCTTCTCGTAGCACTGCACGACGCCGTAGCCGACCGGCAATCGGATCGGACCCGCGACCTCGCCCGGCCGCAGGGAGAAGACGAGGGCTTCAAAGGCGGCTGGCGTCACCCCGCGGCCGAACCAGCCGGTGTCGCCTCCCTTGTCCCGCGTGCTCAGGTCCTGGGACTCGGCCCGCGCCAGGGAGTCGAAGTCGGCCCCGGCGCGCGCGACCGCCAGGAGCTGGGTGGCCTTGGCGAAGGCCGCCGAGGTATCCGCCCCGGGCGCCGTGCGCACCAGCAGGTGGCGCAGCCGCACCTCGGCCGCCTGGCCGAACTCCTGCGGGTGTTCCCGGTAATAGCGTTCGACCGCCGCCTTGGGGAGGTCGGTCACGAGGTGCGGGCGCGGATCGATCTTCAGGAATGTGGCGTGGTAGGACGGCTCCGTGAGGTAGTCGGCGGGATGGCCGTCGAAATAGGCGCGGGCCGCCGCCTCGGCTCTCTCCTGGCTCTCCCGCTTCAGGATCTCGTCGGTGACGCCCGCCTGCAACTCGGGGTTCAGAGCGCAGGCGGAGTCGCGGGCGACCACCGCGTACACGGCCACGCCGGCGGGCGCGGAGAATGCCGCAGCGGTCCCCACCGGGGCGGCGCGCGCCGAGTCGAGCACGGCCGGGAGCAGGCCCGCCGGGGCCCCCGCGAACTCGTCGGTGCGCAGCTCGTACCAGACCTGGGCCGCTCTCTCGGCGCCCTTGTCACGCCGGCCCTTCTTCCAGGCCTCGGCGATCTTGCGCCCCGCCTCCTCGGCGCGGCGCCACCGCTCCAGGGCCAGGTAGCGCTCGCGCACCGCCCCCGCCACCTCGGGCAACGGCGGCTGCGTCAGGCCGCTGCCCGCGGCGTCGAGGCGCGCGAACTCCGAGCCGTGATCCTCGTACCAGTCGCGCAGCGCACCGGCGCTCGGCTCTTTGACGGCCACGCGGCCGGTGTCCACGAAGGCCGCGCGCCAGCTCGTGCACACCGTCCGGAACGACTCGGGATGGGCCGTCCGCACCGAGTCGGTCTCGGCGGCGGCGCGGCGTTGGCGGGCCGCGCGGCGGTAGTCGCGCGCCACCGAGTCGGCGACCTGCGCCAGCGGCGCGACCCGCGCGGGCTGCTTGTCGGTGATGCGCACGAGGGCGTAACCGGCCGGCACCCGCAGCGGCCGGTCGAGCGTCGCACCGGTCTCGGCCGCGAGAGCCTGGTCGCCCAGGGACGGGTCCTCGAAGAACAGGCCGGTCGACTGCCCGCCCACCCACCAGCCGCCGTCGCGCTCGCCGCCGAGGCCGGCGGCGACGGAATCGAACGCCGTGCCGCCGCGCACCGCGGTGAGCAGCGACTCGGCGCGGGCCAGGGCCTGCCGCCGGGCCGGCTCGCTCGGAGCGGGCGTGCCCGCCTCGGCCGCCAGCGGCAGCACCGCCAGCCCCAGGCGCACGCGCGCCGGCACCGCGAAGCGCGGGGCGACGGCGCGGTAGTGGGCGCGCAGCGAGTCGGCGGAGATCTCGAGGCCGGGTTCGAACCACGTCGGGTCCGCGGCGAGCACCCGGATCTCCGCGCTCTGCCGGCGCGCCGCCGCGCGGGTGGCGACGGCGGCGTCGGAGGGCGTGAACTGGGCGCGCAGCCGCTCGTAGAGCCGCTGGCTGGCGAGGACTTCCCCGGCGTCTTGCATCGCCGCCTGATACATCGGCGCGTTGGCTTTGAAAGCCGCCCAGCGGTCGGCGTCGAACCCGCCCGGCCCTTGGAAGGGCCCGGTGCGCTGGAGGAGGCGCTCGGCCGCGGTGTCGGGGACGGTGATGCCGCGTCGCTTGGCCTCGGCCCGCAGCAGCCGCTGGCGGAGCAGCTGCTCGAGGACGCTGCGCTCCAGCTGCGCGCGCTCGGCGGGCTGCAGCTTGCGGCCGAGGTCCTTCTCGTACATCGCTGCGTACTGGCGCTGCGCCATCTCCAGCTCGCCCGCCGCGATGTCGTACCCCGCCGCGCTCGCCACGGGGCGCGCCGCTGCGGGACTCGGCGGCTGGCTGCCGGGGTTCTGGGCGGCGACCAGACCGGCCGCGCCCAAGAGCGCGAGCGTGAGAGCGGGAGCGGCGAGACGGGCTCGAGTTGACCGCATGGAACGCACCCTCCTACAGTGGCGGACGATGGCCACGAATCTTCCTCCGTTGCCGGCGGCCGGCGGCGCCTTCGAGCAGCGGCGCGCGAGCGGTTGCTGGCTCCTCTGCGACTCCGCGGCGCCGCTGGTCGCCTTCAGCTCGCGCCTGGGCGGCGTGAGCGAGGGCCCCTACGAGTCGCTCAATCTCGGCCTCTCCACCGGCGACGACGCCGCGCGTGTGGCCGCCAACCGCGCGCGCCTGGCGCGTGGCCTCGGTCTCGGCGAGGTGGCCACGATCCGTCAGGTCCACGGGGCGGGCCTCCGCGTCGTGCGCGACGGCGGGCCGGCCGGCGACGGCGACGTGCTCGCCACCACGCGGCCCGACCTCGCACTGGCGGTCTCCACCGCCGATTGCCTGGGCGTCGCCCTGTGGGACGACGAGCGCACCGCGCTGGCGGTCGTGCACGCGGGCTGGCGCGGTGTCCTCGCCGGAGCGCTCGAGGCCGCCCTCGCCTGGTTGTCGCGAGAGCGGCCCGGGAGCGGCCTGCGGGCCGCGCTGGGACCCGCCCTGCGCGTCTGCTGCTTCGAGGTGGGGCCGGAGGTGGCAGAGCGGTTCCCCGCCACCTGCATCCGCTCCGGGCCCGGGCGGCCGCACCTCGACCTGGCGGGCGCGGCGCGCCGCCGCCTGGCCGCCGCCGGCGTTCCCGACGCGGCGATCGCGGACCCCGGACTTTGCACCTTCTGCACCCCGGCGTTGCTCTACTCGCATCGGCGGGACCGCGGCGTCACCGGCCGCCACTGGGCGGTGGCGCGCCTGCGACCCGCCGACTGACGGCGCCGTCGGCGCGAATATATCAGCCCGGAGTGGCTCCCACCAGGCGGCGGCCGTCGGCCTGGCGCGGGCGGCCCAGGCGGCGGCCGGGGCACAGCCCCGGGGCGAGAGCCGCCGCCGGGTGCTGCCGGGTCCCACCGCGCCGCCTTGATTCTCCCGCGCCGCATCCCTAGACTCGTGGCAGATGCTTCACCCGCAAAGGGAGGAGACCAGATGCGCTGCATGCTCGTAACGCTCGCGCTGCTCGGATCGCTCTCGGCCGCCGCATCCGGCGCCGGCCAGCCGGCGGCCACGGACGCCAAGGCGCCTGCCGGGGGGAAAGCCGTGAACAGTGCGACCAAGGGTGGGGATGGTGAGGAAGTGGGCGTGATCGAGACCAGCCTGGGCACCATCGTCGTTCGCTTCTACGACCAGGACGCGCCCAAGACCACCGCCAACTTCAAGAAGCTGGCGCGCGAGGGCTTCTACAACGGCACGACCTTCCACCGCATCGTGCCGCGCTTCGTCATCCAGGGCGGCGATCCCAATTCGAAGGACTCCGACCGCGCCAACGACGGCCAGGGCGGCCCAGGCTACACGGTCCCCGCCGAGATCAAGCGCCTGCACAAGCGCGGCGCGCTGGCCACCGCGCGGCTCGGCGATCAGGTGAACCCCAAGAAGGAGTCGAGCGGCAGCCAGTTCTTCGTCTGTCTCACGGATCTGCCCAGCCTCGACCGCGGCGGTTACACGGTGTTCGGCGAGGTGATCGAGGGCATGGACGTGGTGGACAAGATCGCCGCCGTCAAGACCGACGCCCGCGACAACCCCGTGGATCAGGTGGTGATGAAGAAGGTCACGGTGCAAAAGCGCGGCGCCGGGGCAAAGTCCTCGGGCTAGCCGCGCACCGAGCCGCCTGGCGCCCGGGTCGTGGGCGCGGCGGCCGATCCGACGCGCCGCCCCGGCGGGCACCCCGCCGGGGCGTTTGCTTCCGCCAAACAGAGCTCGCTTCGCTCCCGCCGGCGCACGGGGTTCCGTCCGCCCCGGCGGCACCTCTCCTTGACCGAGGATCTCAAGTGCGGCATGATTTAGGTGCCCGGATGCGGGAGGGCTCCCCCTAGCCCCCTGCGGCGGCGACATCCTCGAGCCGAGCGCGCGGTGACGGGACCACCGTGCCGGCTCTGCATTTGCTGTCGTGGAGGTCGCCCGCGAGGCCCGTCGCGCGTATCGGACACGCCCAACGACTCCCGGTCTGCATCGAATGAAGTGCGGCTCGCCGCGCGGGACATCCTGCGCCCTGGCGGCTGTGCCGTAGTGCCCGCAGTGGGCGAAAGGCATCTTGCGGAGGAGCATCATGCGGATGGCGGGATGGATCGTGGGGATGGCTTTTCTGGCGGTGACGGCGGGCGGCGTGATCCCGGCGGCGGCTTTGCCCCCGCTCGACACGCCCGTTCTGAGCCTGGGTGCGGTGAGCCGGGTGTCGGTGGAGCTCGACGTCAGCGCCGGAGCGAGCGGTGCGCCGGCCGGGTTCGTCATCGAGTGGATGCGGGTCTCGGACTTCGATCGGCTCGGCGGCTGGCCGGCCGACGTTGCGTCCGAACCCACCGTGGTGCGCACGCGGTTCTTCGGCTTGCCGACCCTGAATCCGAGCACCGGCTCGTATCTTCTCGGCGCCCGCGCCTATGTCGAGGTCGAGCTCGGCGATCTGTTCGATGAGACCGGAGTCTTGACCACCAACAGCGCCGAGCTGCCGTCGGCGGAGGACTTCGTGATCCGCGCGTGGGCCGCCGCGACGGTGGACCGCGCCTCCAGCGCCTTCACGCCGACCGTGGTGGTGGGCACGATGGTGCAGCCGATGAGCAACTGCACCTACACGCTGGGCTACTGGAAGAACCACCCCGGCGCCTGGCCGGTGGGTGGACTGAGCCTCGGCAGCGTCGCCTACTCCCAGTCGCAGCTGCTCAGCATCCTGAAGAAGCCGGCGGCCGGCAACGGGCTGATCATCCTGGCGCACCAGCTCATCGCCGCCAAGCTCAACATCGCCAGCGGCGCTGACCCGAGCCCGGTGGCGTCGGCGATCGCGGCGGCCGATGCGCTCATCGGCGCCCTGGTCGTGCCCCCGGTCGGCGGTGGCAACCTGGCTCCGGCGGTGGTGACGGGCGTGAAAGACACCTTGGACAACTACAGCAACGGCCTGCTCGGCGTCCCCCACTGCGGGCAGGTGCCCACGGTCACCAAGACCTGGGGCGGATTGAAAGCGATCTACCGCTAGCCGCGAGGCGAAGCGGAGCGCGCGGTCCGTCCGAGACCGCGGCCTGGCGAAGGGCGGGCTGTCCCGATGGGCACCCGCCCTTCGCGTTTGCCGTCGCGGCCCGCTGCGGCCTGCTGCGGCCCGCTGCGGCCCCTCACCCCTCCGGATGGAATTCCCTCGGCAGCGACCAGAGGTTGAGACCGATGGCCGCGTCACGGGCCCGGATCAGGCCGGTGCCGGGGTAGTTGCGGACGTAGACCTCCACGGTCGCCCCGGCCACACCCTTGAAGAGATGTCCCCCGAGCGCGCTGAAGTCGCGGCGGGTGAGCGTGGCGTGCAGATGCGGGATGGGCTCCCCCTCGAAGCGGGCGATGTTGCCCACCAGGGCCGCCACCTCGACCTCCTCCTCGACAGGCAAGCGGACGTACTGTTGATCCTCGGCGTCCCAGTAGCCGAGCTCCGCGCTGCTCATGGCGCCGAGGGCGTTGACCCACGCGGCCGTGATCCCCGACCGCTTGGCGAAAGCCACGAGCCCGGAGAAGACCTCCTCGCCGCGGTGGAAGCGGATGAGGAAGCCGTCGGGGAGGTCGAGCACGGTCATGGCGGGTCTCCTTGCGTGGGGGAGCGACGGGGCAGCCGAGGCGCGTCGCCTACGGGCGTACGGTCACGCTGCTGGTGAATAGGGCGACGTTGCCGACGGCGTCGGCGACGCGCACGCGCACCGGGTAGACGCCTGGCGGCAGTCCCGTGACGCTCACACGGAAGCGCTCGGCGGGCCCGTCCCAGATGCCGTCGTCGGCCGACGCCAGCGCCCAGTCGTACTCCCCCACCGCCACGTCCACCTTGGCCACGTACAGTCCGGCGTCGCGCGCCTCGCCGCGCACGGTGACGGCCGAGCCCGGCGATCGCACCTCGAGGCCGGCCACGGTCGGGGGCGTGTTGTCCACCACCACCGGCCCCGAGAGCACTTCGTCGGTGAGGGCATCGTCGCCCTGGCGCAGCTCGTCGCTGGCCGTCAACCGCGTCTCGTACTCGCCCTCCTCCAGGCCGTTGGTGTCCCAGGTGAAGGGCGACGCCTCGACGGTCTCGCCGATGAGGACCCAAGCGGCCGTCCCGGTGCGCCGGTACTCGAGCTGGTAGGAGAGCGGGTCGCCGTTGGGGTCGGACGCCTTCCAGGCGATGGGGCGCAGGCCGCGCGCCCAGGTGGGGAGAACGTCCGGGGGGCCCGGCGGCGGGCTCGGCGTGGAGTACTGCACGCGCTGGCCGCCGGGGAGGATCTGGGTGACCGGTTCCTGACGCGGCGAGATCTCGCCCGCGTAGAACTTCCCCGGCTCCGGCTGCACCGCGAACTCCTCGATGCGCGGCGGCTGATTCACCTCGGCGTAGGCGACGCGCACCTCGCGCACGCTGCCCGCCCCGGCCAGCTGCGCGCGCCACTGCAGGTAGCGCGCCGCGGGCGAGGCCACGGTGGCGCCGGGCTGCGCTTGCTGCCAGTCGCTCCACGTGGAGTCCGGGTCGGACGAGTTGCCGCTGCGGGTGGCGAAGCGGACCGCCGCGAGCTCACCCAGGGCGGTGAAGCGGCCCCAGCGGGCCAGGCGGGCGGCGTCGAGGACGTCGGACTCCGCCTCGCCGCGCGCCGCCGGGGCGCGCACGCGGTAGAGCCGCGCCGGCGCGGCCGTGGCCATCCACAGGCCGGAGCCGTCGCCCGCGAGCGCGGTGGCGTAGCCCTCGGTCGCCTGGTAGACGCTCTCGGCGCGCCCGCGCGCGTCGAGAGCGTAGAGGGCGGCGTCGGCCCCGGTGGCCGCCCAGAGACCCCCGCCCGGCCGCGGCGCCAGCGCGAAGACCAGCCCCTGGGGAGACTTCCACCACGTGGTGACCGACGAATCCGGCACGATGCGGTAGACCACCGACTTGGGCTCCGCCGATCCGCCCGCGCCCGGCGCCACGCGCCCGCTCTGCTCCACCTGCACGGGCGCGGCCGAGACCGCGGCGGCGTACAGCGCTCCGGCCTGGAACACGAGGCTGCGGATCTCCGTCTCCGGCGCGTCGAAGAGGGCGCGCGTGCGGCCCGGCTTGTGCCAGTACACGGTGCCGCCGCCCGACCCGCCGACGAAGACGCCGCCGCCGCCGTCGGCGGCGAGGGAGGTGAGCTGGCCTTCGGGCGCCTTGAAGACCGGCTCGCCCCGCTGGCGGTCGCGCACGGCGAAGAGCCGGCCCTCGGGGCCGGTGGCGGCGTACAGAGTGTGCCCGGACCAGGCCAGCGCCCACACGTACTTGTCGCCCGTCTCGAACCACGTCTCGAAGCGGCCCGCGGCGTAGCGCAGGATGCGCCCGTCGGGGGCCGTGCCCGCGTACACGGCGCCGTCGGGACCGCGCGCCAGGCACAGCACCTGGCCCGCCCCGGTCGAGTCGGCAGATGCCACGCGGCCGCCGGACGCCACGCGGAAGACGACGCCCGCGTGGCCGCTGCCGACCAGCGCGCCGCCCTCCTCCCCGAGCACCGCCCAGGCGACGTCGGCCCCGGGCAGGTCCACGGGAGAGACCTCCACGCCGAGCCGCAGGGTTCCGTCCGGGCTCACTGCGGCGCCGGCGAGGCGCGCCTGCCGGTAGTCGGCGGCCGTGCGCGCCGTCCAGAACTGCGTCACCGACGCCCGGGCGGCGGGCGCCGCGGCCAGCAGGCAGAGCAAGACCGGCGCCGCCAGGCGCCGCGGGCTGCGAGTCATCTACTCCTCCGGTTCATCGGTGTCGTCGCCCGGCAGCTGGGCGGGCGCGGGGCGCCGCCGGCCGTGCTTGGCCGCCGGGGCGTCCGGGTCGATCTCCACCGTCAGCGCGGTGCCGCCGGTCACCACCGCGTCGTAGGCGCGCGACACCTGTCCCGTCAGGCTGGCGCGGCCCCAGCGGGCCGAGGCATCGGCCCCGTGCCCGCCGGCCATCAGGCGCTGCGCCGTGGGCGGCAGGTCGGGATAGTCGCGTCCACGCACCGAGGCCTCGGGCGCGGCGTCGTAAGCCGCGAGGTAGAGGCGCGAGGCGCGCGGGAAGGCGGCCAGCCGCCGCAGAAGCTCGTCCACCGAGCCGGCGCGGTAGCGACCCGGCGCCTGGGTGGCGTCGTAACGCGCCCAGTCGCCGCCGCCGCCCACGAACAGCGCCAGGGTGCGCGCCGTGGCCTCGGCCGGCACGCGGTACTCGAGCCGCTCCGTGCGCACCGCGCCGCGGTGCTCGGCGAGATCCACCTCGACGCGCACCGTCTCTCCGGGGCGCACGCGCGGCTGGGCCAGGCGCACCGCCGTGACCCGCAGCTCCTCGAGGCGGGGCACCACGTCGAGCTCGATGTCCAGGCGCTCGAGGTCCACCGGCTCCCAGACGTTGTCCAGCAAGCCCGCGATCAGCGAGGAGAGCGTCTGGAAGACCGGCAGGCCGTCGCCGGAAGCCACATCCCCCAGTTCCAGCCGCCGCGCCGGTCGCGCGCCCGCGCCGCGCACCAGGGCCGCGAGCCGCCAGCGCCAGGTGCTCTCCGACGGGATCGCCCCGCGCGCCAGAGCCGAGTTGACGGCCGCCACCGCGACCACGACCGGGGCTAGCCCGCGGTGCTTGGCCGCCTGGTAGTGGAAGGTCGAGTCGGGCGCGCCGGGCACGCGCACGCGCACCGCGATCGGCAGCAGCTCGGGCCCGGGCCCGAGGCGGCCGGCCACGGCGGCGCGCCGGTCCTCGGTGAGGGTGCCGACGACCTCGAGGGAGGTCCCGAGCTTGAAGGAGTTGGCCAGGCTCGGAAGGATGGCCGTGATCGCGGCGCGGCTCATGGGCAGGCGGGTCGGGCCGCCGAGGAAGAACGGGTGGCCGAACGCCAGCACACGGTCTCCCCGCACCGCGGTCACCGTGCCGATGGCCGCCAGGCCGGCGTCGCCGCGCAGCAGGTCCACGGCGACGGCGTCGCCGGGCGCCAGACTGCCGCGCGGGGCCGCGCCCGTCGTCGGCGCCATCCCCGATCCCACGGTGCCGGCCGCCGCGGTGCCGGCCGCCGTCCCCGAGATCCCTCCCGGGGTGAGCAGGAAACCGTGGGCGCGGGCCCACGGCTCGAGCAGCGCGAGCGCCTGCGGGCTGAAGCCCGCGGCGGCCAGCGGCGTGCGTAGCTGCGGCAGCGCTCCGGAGGACTCCGGCGTGCCCGGCGTCGTCGGTGCCTGCGCCCGCCCCCCGCCGTAATCTTCAGGGGCGGGCTCTTCCGCGAGATCCCACACCGGCAGCATCTGCTCGATGGGCGTGATCCCGCAGATCGGGTCCTTGCTGAAGCCCCAAGCGTAAGCGACCGCGCCGATCAGCCTGCCGTCGGGGGCGTACACCGGGCTGCCGCTCATGCCCGCCACGATCCCGGTATGCTCGACGCGCGGCTCGGTCGCGCGGGCCAGGATGAGCGAGCCCTGGGCGGCGCCGCGCTCGAGGACGCCGAGCACCTCGAGGCCGAAGGGTTCCACGCGGGTGCCCTGGAAGACGGTGCGCGCCTCGGCCCTCAAGCCAGGGCGGACCTCCGAGAGGGGGTAGACGGTCGGGGCGGCGGATGCCGCGGGCAGCCGGGCGGGGAGGAGCGACGCGAGCAGCGCGAGGCTCGCGGCGGCGAGCCCGCGCCGCGCGTCCATGGGAATCGGGGGTCGAATCACCCGGCGAGGATAGTCGAGGCACGAATCGGGGGTCAAACGCCTTGACCGCGCGCCGCGCGCCTCCCTAGAGTCTTCCCATTCGCGGGTCCCGGCAGCCCCTGGCCGGCCGCGCCATCTCCTCCCCCCGCGCACGAGGTCTCGTGACTTCTCCGTTTCTCGACCGGGTCCGCCGCGGCCCTCTGCTCTGCGACGGCGCCATGGGCACCCTGCTTTACGCGCGCGG
>Ga0315287_10006645_pt1 | contig 11533 bp, 8 predicted proteins | sample YL17G11_0_MG_FD_205037 | JGI IMG/M metagenome (GOLD analysis project Ga0315287, IMG submission 205037) | Sediment microbial communities from Yellowstone Lake, YNP, Wyoming, USA - YL17G11_0 | ecosystem: Environmental > Aquatic > Freshwater > Lake > Sediment | place: USA: Wyoming | collected...
CTGCGTTTCTTTCTGTTCAAACAGCGTCATGTCGATCTTGTCGATCGGGCCTCGGTTGTACGTGATGATGTTGACACCCATCGCCAGGAGTTCCTCAAAGACTTTCCCGCTGTATCCGCCGCGATCAAACACGATATTCAGGCCTGCCGGATCGATGCCGTGGACGCGGTACTCTTCCTTGAGGGCATTGACAATGTCAGATAGTACCGCTGTCATGGCGTCGTTGAAATCGGTGTCGATGACACAGAACGGTTTGCCGCCCGGCGTGTTCACCCAGTAGTCGGTGCATCCTCGAACGACTTTGTGCAATCGGCCACTGTGGGTCGAACCGATCCGATGCTTGCCATAGTAGGCATTCACATGGCCATCGATATACAGCGTCGCAAGAAGCTGTGGATCGGTGGCATCCATCCGTAGTGCTCGCATCTGGTCCATGCACGCAAGCGATTGTTCGCGTGCGTAGAGAAGCCGCAGTTTGCGCCGCAGTGTTTTCACTTCCGGGGCGCGATCCAATCCCAGGAGCAACCCAATGGTTTTTGGATTATACTCTCGTATTTGCTCGCAGTTTTTTATCCGAAGCAGCAGCATGGTCATACAGGTTAGAAACACCCCACGAATGCCATAGAACGATGCGCCGAAGGAGGAGTACACTTTCTTGACAATATCCAAGTATCTGTGCATCTCGCATGTTGCGTATGACAAAAGTACGCCCGCAAACTCGATACGCTGCCCTTCTAAGAATAGCGGTGCCGCATCGTCAAGCAACCCGATGCGCGCCATTAGCCGATCGGCTGTTCGATCCAGCGGATCACCACTGACGGGCATCCGCGAATCACTTGCGACCTCCGGGGACACGGTGCGGGACGCATCGGCGGTTTGAGCGGCAGTCGGCAGTGCGGCATCTTCTATCTCACTGTCAACCTTACCGTCGTCGACCTCAAAGAACGTCACTGCGGTCTGTTGCTCCTCCGATTCCGTATACAGAACTCTACACACCGACCCGGTACCGAAGTTGAGCAAACGCGCGATCTCGTTAGCTTTCACACGTCCTGCCCGAAGTTCACGGATCTGAGCTTTGAGTTGCGCATTGACTTTTTCCGGTGCGCCACAACGTTTCTTGTCAATAAGTCCCTTGACACCATCTTGGTTATAGATGCAGTTCCATCGACTCACACTTCGCAGACCAACACCGAATGCTCGGGAGAGTTCAAGTTCAGTGGCAAGATTGGCACGCAGGAGGGAAACAATGACGTTGCGCTGCTGAACCTTGTCGCCTGTTCGATAGATATAGGCCGCGACGCCATCAACGAAGATGTGACGATTTGTGTCGCAGTTGTCAACAATCCGGCAGCGCTTTGAAATGAAACCGGGAATTGACTGGACCGCAAGATCGAATTGAAGTTGGTCGCCCATACTATTTTGTACCCGTGTATGCGTGTGCGCGCCCGTGTGAACATAGCCAGAACTTATGGATAAATATACATAGCGGAACCCCCGCGCGCAAGTGAGATTTCAAAGAAAGTGAAGAATACTAAGGGGGTATGTCAGGAGTTCTGTACTTGCAGTGATATACCGATGTAGTGGAGGTGCCGGAAGTCGGGGCGGCCACGACCGCGCAGCGCGAGTCGATCCAACACCACAACCTGAAACTCCACCACGGGGCAACGACATGCAGAATGCATTCCTCGACGAACCGAAAGTTCAAACCTGGCTCACTCGCGCGACCGACGCAGGATGCACGGTTGACGAGATGTCACCGCTGCATCTGGTGCACCGGAAGAACGGGGAGCTTCTCTTCGGGCTCTTCCACGTGAAGGCCCACGATCCTCAGGGCACTCCCCTGCTGCCGATCCTGCTCGTGCGCGGCGACGCGTGCGTGGTGGTTCCGCAGGTGCGCAATCGCGACACCGGCGAGCAGCGCTACGTCATGGTGATCCAGCGCCGCACGGGCAACGGGCAGTTGAGCCTGGAGTTCCCGGCCGGAATGCTTGACAAAGAGGTTGATGATCCGCTGGGTGTCATGGTGAAGGAGCTGCGTGAGGAGACCGGGCTTCCGGTGTCGCCAAGCGACCTCTTTGCGCTGGCAGATCGGCCTCTCTACACCTCGGTGGGGCTGCAGGATGAGGCCATCCACAACTTCGGCTGCACGCTGGAGCTGTCGGGCGCCGAATACGAGTCGCTGCAAGGGCGCTTAACCGGGGATGCCGGCGAGGGAGAGAGGATCACCGTTGTGCTGAGGACCGGGGACCAAGCGCGAGCAGAGGCCACGTCAGCGCAGGTGCTGCTCGCGCTGTATCTGTTCGAGGATGCCCTCCGTCAACGCGCGGAGTGATGTCCATGCCTCGTCCTGCCTCGCTCGCTACTTCGCGGGGCTTGCTGCCGGACCGGCTGCCCCACCACGGCCCCTGCCGCCCCGACGTCGCCGACCGCTGCCCGCCGGTCTGCTTGGACCCGGAGCACCACTCCTCGAGGCCGCAGCACTCTCTTTGAGTCGAAGATTGATGTCGCGCAAGGAGCTGGAGGATCCCTCTGGCGCAACAAGCGGCTCCCGCACGGGAAGAGGTCCGGACAGCGGCCCAGACGCCTGCACCGGTGGCACAACCAATGCAGGAACCGGGATTCTCGGTGCAGCGGGTCTGACAGGCGGTGGCATCGGCGGACGCATCGCCGACTGCGCCGGTACCGGCATAGTGACAGGAGCGGCAGGCCCAGGTTGCTGCATCGGGCTCTGCGGGAGCCGCGGCATCGACCGCGCCACCGGATCGACGACCGGCTGCGGCCCGGGAATCGGGCCGTTCCACACGGGGCACATGTGCGGGTTGCATTGGTCAACACCGGCGAGCGAGCATGCGATCAGGTAGTAGTTGGGCACCTGCAGGTACTTTAATCGCCGCTCGCAGCAGTGATCCTGGAACAGGTGGAAGGGGATGGTCCGGAATTGCTGCATGGGTGCTCCCGTGTTCGTGGTTTCGATGATACGCGGATCGGTCGGTTTGGTCAAGGACAACAACGCATTACCCTCATCGAGCAAAATAGGTGTTTGGACGTCTGGTCCGTGCACGGCCGGAGGTCGTCCCTACGGGACTGCCCGAGCACACACACCACCCCTGCTATAGAGAGATCGGCCCTACGGGCCTGGCATCGTCGAGGTTTCCGGCGTCACGGGTCCGCCGGCCCGGAGAGAGAGGACTCCAGCCGACCCTTCCTACGCAGAGGTCTGTCTGCGTGCCTGCAGAGACCCGCACACCCCGCAATGAAGAGGTCGGCCCTACGGCCGCCGGAAGCCCCGCACCAGGGCTCCACGCCGGTGATACCATTGACATTGCTTGACCAAGAGGCAACATGAGGTGACACAGCCCACTTCGACAGCGCTCAGCGCGGCGCCTTCAGGGCAGGAAGGCCGGTGCACCCGTCTGGTGCTGCGACGCCTTGCCCAGGCACGCCTGCGCGATGGCGGCGATGCGCGACCACTCGGGGAATCCACGCACTGCCGCATCGAGTCGCTGCAGTGCCGGCGGGATGAAGGCCCGGTATCGGTCTTTGCCTTTGTGAAGAGAGAGGTTCGCGTAGGCGCCCAAGGCCTGCATCAGCCGCTGGGCCGCGCACAGAGTGTATTCGTCAGGCGGCATGGGACGGCTGCTTTGCACACGGTAGTACTCCAGAAGCCGCTCCACTATCTCTGGCGCCAGAAGCTCGACATACGGATCGCCCAGCAGCGAGGCCAGGTCGTACCCCGCAGGCCCCAGACGCGCGCCCTGGTAGTCCACGAACCGCACGGCGCCCTTGCACACGAGCACGTTTTCCGACTGAAAGTCGCGGTGAATGCACACCTGCGCCAGAGACGCTGCCTGTGCAGCCATGGCCTGCCGCTGGCGCTCCCACTCCGCGTCGAGCAGATCCTCGCACCCGAAGAACTCCTTGACGCAATGTGTGGCGAAGTACCCGGTCTCCCACAGAAACATCTCCACGTCCATTGAGCGAGACCGGATGGCAGCGCTGGCGGAGGGATCGATACGCTGCCACGAGACAAGCGCGTCGATAACCGATCGGTACATGCCCTCGATCTCGTCAAGGGAATGGGTCGCGTCGGCACACACATGCCACACGGTGGCCGCACCCAGGTCCTCTTCGAGGATGAGGCCGTGAGCATCGTCGCTGCCGTAGATGCGCGGCAGGAAGCCGACGATCATTTGCACATCGCTGTTGACTGAGAGGAAGCGGGTCCAGTCTCTGTCGGCGCTGTCCCACAGTACCAGCACGTAGGAGACGTCGGGGTTCTTGACCGCACGGATGCGCAGGAAGCGCCGATCGCTGCCCGCAGCCCCGGCACTCTCCACCGACCAGCGCTCAACGTCGAAACCTGCGATGTTCTTCCGCAGGAAGACGACCTGGGCGGGCGTGAGTTCCATTGTGTTGATGGTCATGGTGCAGTCCGTCGTTTCCATGGTCTTCCGGGAAGGGACTCAGGTCCGCGAAAATCCGTTCCAGCCTGCGCGCAGGTCCTGCCGCTGAGTCGAAGGAGCCGTCTCAGCCAAGTCCGATGCGTCCCCACGGCGTGAAGATCGCGTCTTCCATGCCCTCTGCGTCATCCACAAAGGCCCCGCGCAACACCACCGTACGATGCGTCCCGCACAGAACCACGTCGTCCTCAAGCCAGGTGTAGTCGCCAAGGCCTGCCGCATGCGCCGAGTCCAGACCTGCGGGGTATGCCGCATGTCGCGAAGAGTCAATGCGCATCCGTCTCGGAACCTCGAGCCGCAGTGTGCCGTCAAGAGCGTCGAAATGGATCTGCGCGTACGACTGCGGGGTACCCACGTCACGCCAGTAGATACCGGGAGTGGGAATCACCTTCACGCATTGCCCGGCCCGCCGCGCTCGCTGCCACACCGGCACGATGGAGAAATCGGCATCAATGAGCATGCTGAGAAACTCGCGGCGGTACAGCGCAACGCCCACGAAGTCCGCAGAGTCCTCGTCGGGACCAGCTACGCGATCCTGCGTGGCGCCCAGGAACTCGAGGGAGCCTCGGTTGTACGCAACCGTCCCGCCGCTCACCACAGGCACTGCAACGAGAGCGGCCGCGCAGTCCAGTGCCAGAAACTGCTTCTCCATCGCAGCCAGGTCCAGCGTGGTCACAATGTCAACATTGACGACGCAGAACGTATCGTCCGACCCCAGAAACCCCCTGGCGAACCACAGTGCTCCGCCAGTGCCGCGAATGCGATCTGCCTCGTGAAAGAGTCGAAAATCGACGGGCGAACTCCCGCGAAACGCCTCCAACTGGTCGGCCATGTGGTGGCAGTTCACGCCGATACTGCGCACGCCGGCCGCCCGCAATCCCTGCAACTGCCGCTGCAGCACCGCAACCCCGCACACCGGCACCAGTGCCTTGGGCACATGGTCGGTAAGCGGTTTGAGCCGCGTGCCAAACCCGGCAGCCAGGACGAAGCCGATCATGCTGAAATGCCTTTCGGAGAGAGACTGCATTCCGAGCACTCTGACCGGTGGCCTCGATACAGCGATCCGCAGAGCCGTCGCGTCAGTCGGCCACCGGATCGGGGCCAGTTGACACTGCCGGTACGCTCGGCGACTTGCGTCATGCGGCCTTCTCCGGATACTGCGTGAACTCGCGGAATGTCCGGATGAAATCTGCCCGCTCATCGCGCCACTCTTTGCCGGTCTCCTCGGAGAAGCGCCCCGACTCGAGCCGTTGCCGCAGCCGCGCGTCGCCTGCGAGGATGTCAAACGGTATCTTGACAGTCTCGTACTCGTAGGGTGGCGCCTTGAACGCACACTGCCCGCCCGACGTCTCGATGGCTGCGGCAATAATCGCAGCAGTGGTGAACACCGGCCGGTATCTCCGGGGCGATGTGACGTGGATCTGGAAACCCCTGCAATGCTCCCCACGCCACTTCTGAAATGTCGGGATGAAGTCGTGGTCGCGCAACACCATGCCCGGAACCCGGAATCGCTTCAGCGCGGCCCGAAACTTCTCGGGCTGTATGTACGGCGCACCGAACAGCTCGAAGGGACGTGTGGTGCCGCGGCCTTCAGACAGATTCGTCGCCTCAAGCAACACCTGCCCCGGATACACCATCGCAGTTTCGAACGTCGGCATGTTGGGTGAGGGCAGCACCCAGGGACAACCGGTCTCGTTCCACAGGGAATCGCGGCACCATCCGTCCATCCACACCACGTGCAGATCGACGGTGGGCACATACTGCGCCTTCACGAACTGTGCCATCTCACCCATTGTCAATCTGTGACACAGAGGGATCTCAGCCCCTCCCACAAACGAGAAGAACTCCGGGGAGAGCAGCGGCCCGTCGAAATCGGCGCCGGAGATGGGGTTGGGTCGGTCAAAGACCCACACCGGTATGCCGGCCTCGGCACAGGCTTCCATGCAGTGCTTGACAGTCCACACATACGTGTACGGTCTGGCGCCCACATCCTGCAGGTCGACGACGAGTGCGTCGAGACCTGCGAGCATCTGAAGCGAGGGTTTGCGGTGCGCACCATACAGGCTGTACACAGGGATGCCCAGCGTCGGATGCGTTGCACCCTCCCACTCAACCATGTTGTCTTGCGTTTGACCAAAGAGGCCGTGCTGCGGCCCGAAGATGGCAGACACGGTACAGCGACCACTGTCGCGCAGTGCGTCAACGATGTGTGTGAGGGATGATGTCACAGATGCGGAATGACAGAGCACGCCGACCTTCTTTTCCTTGAGCCTGGCAGGGAACTTGCGGAGTGCGACGTCGAGGCCAACGCGTGCTTGTGGAGCCAATGGTGCCGCCTTTCGTGGCGTTGAGAGGGTCGGTGTGTTCGAAAATACACGAGGTCAATGCGCGATGCGCTGTGTGCGGGGCCGGCACCGCCGGGAAGCGGCGGTTGGAGCGAGGAACGGGCGCCCGCGTGGGGGGCTGCGCCACCACCGCCGCCCGCCAAGTGCACTCACCGTGGGCTCCCGGACGATTCTTCGATGCGTGGTGGCCCGCATATCACACCGAGGTATTTTGAGAGACATGTCCCAACCCCATGGAGACCACCGGCGTATGTCCGAACTCGAATACATCACCGACTCGGCGATTTACGACAAGGTAATTATCGAGCGCATTCCCTTTGCACGTAAGTTTGTGTGGATCGCCACGTCTGATCTCAAAGACTGCACTGGCAGGTTGGCGCCTGAAGACAGGGGCGGTCAGGCCACGACCGTGCATCACTACGACGGGAATTCCACCGTTGCTGCGCAGTCCCGGGACGAGCTGGAATTGCCATCACTGTATATAGCGAATTAGTTTGTGGAGGAGGGCAACCTCGTCCATGCCGTCATTCTGACGCAGAAAGAGCCATTCCATGCGACAACGACCATTCGAACAGATCGCGGCCACGATGGAAGAGCGGATCTCGCGCGATCCTGCCTACGTCCTCCCGCGCATCGTGGATCTGGCCGTCGAGTTCCGCGTTGCCTACCCAACAATGTGGAAGGCCCTGCAGGTTCTCGTCGACAAAGGCGTGATTGCCAGTTCGGGCGGCCGGAAGCTGACCATTGCAGGCCGAAGTCAATCCGCGACGTCCGCAAGGCCTGGAACCGCTGTGGATGCCATCCGGGAGCGCATTCTCGACGGCATCTACAAGTCGGGTTCGCAGTTTCCCAAGGCAGGCTATTTTGCCGCGACCCAGGGCGTCTCATACCTCACCGTTTCGCACGCATTCGCGCGTCTGGCCTCGGAAAACCTTGCGCACAAGAAACGCTCGCGATGGTTCGTGGGCCCGGGCAGGCCACCGGTGCTCAAGGCCTCAGGATCAAGCGATGCCCCGACGATTCTCTCGGTGACAGAGAAGATGACTGCATGGAGCTGGGAGCTTGGTAGTCTCTTCATCGATCGGTATCTCTCACCATTCGATGAAGAACTCAGGGCTCGCCACATCCGCGCATTGCCCTGTTTGCTGGTGCCCGGCATCGGCAACCCATTCGGTCTTCCAGCGGGCACAGACCGGGTGAACGAAGCGGCGCGGGACCTCAAGGACCGCTACCGAGGCGCGATTGTGCGCAGCATTCACCCCGATTTCCATACGGAAGCGCACGAGCTGCTGCGCAGCCTTCTTCGACGCCGCCGCCCGGTTGTGTACTTTGACAGTATCGAGACGGGCGCATCCACACTCTCGCGCAAGGCGCTTGGCGCAGGCCGCGAGTACACGCGCATGCACCTGGACCTGAAGGCTGGAGTGAAGGCGGCAATAACCGAGTTGGCGCGGCACGGTCACCGGGTCATTGGCATCCACGCAAGCGAGCGACACGACTGGTGCACCGCACGAGCGCGACTGATCGAGCAATGTGCTGCGGAGATCTCCCCTCCCCTGCGCGTGGTGCCGGCGCAGCCTGCGGAGCCCCTGTGGGCGTTGGGGCTCCCGGGACGCGCTCAAACGTTCGTGGAGAGCCTTGCCGAGCGGGAAGGGATCCCGCGTGACGCGGCAGGTCACCGCGTTCTTGACTCCATGCGTGCTGTACTGCTGAAGAACGCGGCCTCGATGACATCGCTGCTCCTGGAGCATCGGCCAACTGCACTCGTCGCTCTCAATGACATCATGGCGTGGGAGTACTACCTGTGGTTCAGCGCTCTGGGCATCGAGATACCGCGCGACCTGTCAATCATCTCGTTTGACAACATGGCTCCAGCCGCGCCCATGCCCATTTCAAGCGTGGATTGGGGATTCAGGCGGCTGGGCTATCTCGCAGCTCACATTCTTATCGGCGACATCCCGGTGTCTGCCGACAGAAACGGCAACATTGCCGGGAAATGCTTCGTGAACGACCACGGATCGGTGGGGCGACCGGCAGACCCCGCGCGACTGGCGCGCAGACTGCGGGCGTGAGAGGCCGATGGGGCGTGTACCGCGCGGAGGCTCATCGCGACCCGATCACTACCAACTGCTCCATGTGCTCGCCGGAAAGCGTGCGAATCGACAGCCAGTACGCCCCGGCCGCATGCGGTGTCGTGACAATCTCGCACTGGTGCATCCCGGCGCCATATGTGCGCGTTGAGGGCAGGAACATGACCGTGCGTCCCTGAGCGTTGGTCAAACGCATGTCAACCCCCGATGCGTGGTCGAGCGAGAACGACACACGCAGCCGTCCTTGTGGCAGCACCGACACGCTCAGCGAGGACCGGATCGCATCAGGACGCCTTGCCGGCATCCCGAACACGACGGCCGGGGTGAACTTGCTCGGGTCAAATCCGGTATACAAGCCGCACTCGTACCAGTCCAGATTCATGCTCGATGTGAAAGTCTTCGTCACGCCACCCCGGATCTCGCGAACCATGAACGAATCGTTCTCGGCGCCATGGGCGACCTGGTAGATGCCGGCTGCGCAGAACTGACCACCGTTGATGTCGAAGAGAGGAATCCCCGCCGGCCATGTTCTGCCTGCGCCAACATTGTAGTTCATGAAGCCGAACACCTCCATCACGCCTTGCGCCAGGCAGGTGACCTTGTTCTGCTCGTTCTCCGACTTGAATCCGAGAACCCAGGCAGTTCCGCTCTCCACGCGGACAATGGATCCCGACTCGCTCCACTCACCATTGAGTTTGCGGACCCAAACCTTCTGCTGCGGGTTGCGCACCACGAGATCTCCCATGAAGTCATTGAGGAAGAGGTCTCCCGTGCCCTCCGCGATGAGCGTTGGCGGGTACGCCGACTCCAGAATCACGGTGCGTGAGGTGCGGATGATGATCGGAACCTGGGTCGCGATCGAGAAGTTCTGGAGGACGACAACCGGTGCGGTCCCATCCTCGACCACGATCGCGGCTGCCCCTCTATAAATGTTGGCCGTAGTCCCAATGACGCGCGAGATTGCACCCTTGACGCGCAGGGTATCGGTGATGTCGTACGCTGGGTAGCCAAGCCACGGAATGACCACACTCGTCTTGCCCGTGGCGCTCAATGCCGACTTGAACGCAGCGGTCCACGTATTCGAGCCGGTCTTGTAGGTGGCAGGATTGCTCCACTTTGCCAAGTCCTGCTCCCAGGCCACCGAGGGCGGATACTTGACGGGCAGATTCATCGACACGCCGGGCTGATAGAACGTTCCCGCCGACGGACGTGAGAGGTACTCATCGATAGTCGCAGTTGCGGGCGCCTGACGGTATCCACCGCCAAAGTCCCTACAGTGCAACGCACGCTTGAACCCGCTTGACTGGAGATTGCGTGCGAAGAGTTTGTAGTGGTTGTACACTGCGGCTGTGTCGGAGGCGCCACCCTCGAAGTATCCATTCAGCAGGCTCAGAGTTCCACCGCCAAGGTTGAGCACGGCGGGACAGACCGACCTCACTTTCAGGCTGTCCACCGCGCATCGGCCGTTGTTGACAAAACCATAGCGAGTCGGGTCTTCCAGCACAACTTGCGACATGGAGAGCACGTCGGCGACGCTGCAGTAGACTCCGCGCTTGAAGCCCTTGACCCGCACGTTGTGCACGGCAAGCGGCCCGTTTTCCGTGCCCGACAGCGAAAGGCCGATACACCCTTTGCCATCTTCTGAGACGATGTCGACATCGGCCATGCATCCGGAATTGCTTGCGATAAAGACAACACCCGTGGCGCCGTCGTTGTTCTTGCCGATGTCAACGGTGAGGTTGCGGATCTGTCTCTGGAACGTGGTGTTTCCGCAATCGCCGGAGTGCAGGACCACCCGATCGTCAATCACCGTGGGATAGACGCCAACGCGATTGGGAAACCCGAGCGTGTCGCTGGGCCAGGTATTGTCGGTAAGCCGGATGACCGTTCGGGTCCGGCTCTGGCCCACAATCAGCGGACCATGGATCGCGCCGCCGCCTGCAAACGTGGGCCTGTGCGGACCACGGATTCTGCCGGAGATCCGGTAGGTGCCTGTGGGGAAGTAGATGATGGCGTTTTTGTCGCCGCTGCGCTCGTTCTCCGACAGTATCTGGTTGAGCAGAACGGTGACGTCGGTTCGACCGTTGTTGGCCACTCCCCGATCGGTGACCACGTTGATGATGCCGGAATTGGGGGGAAAGACGAGGTTGTCCTCCGCGAGCACGGGACCGGCGAGGGAGAGTACCGCAAATGCGGGAGCATCCATATCTGTCGAGTCTGGGTGGTTAATCGTTTCAAATGACACATTCAGTTCGTTGAATGAGTTATCCGGGTCGGGACAGCGACACAGCTCGCATCCCCCTGCGGCAGTGACCGGGCCATCTGCTCCGTTACCAATCTGCGTCAATCTGTGGATGCCGTCGGTTGGCCTTGCTTAGACAACTCGGGTGTCCACAGATTAACGCAGATTCTCGCAGATCAGATGGACGCCTTCATTCACGCGACCACACCGGACTCCAGCTTCTTGCGTCGGCGAGAAACCCGCGCTGCAACGAAGAAGAATACCGGTGGGATGAATGCAAGACCCGAACCGGTTCCGCAGCGATTTTCCGGGGTGGGCGTGGGGGTGGGGGTGGGGATCGGGGTGGGGATCGGGGTGGGGATCGGGGCGGGGGTGGAGGAATCGCACGACGCCGGC
>Ga0315287_10006647_pt1 | contig 11530 bp, 4 predicted proteins | sample YL17G11_0_MG_FD_205037 | JGI IMG/M metagenome (GOLD analysis project Ga0315287, IMG submission 205037) | Sediment microbial communities from Yellowstone Lake, YNP, Wyoming, USA - YL17G11_0 | ecosystem: Environmental > Aquatic > Freshwater > Lake > Sediment | place: USA: Wyoming | collected...
CACCCGCGGTGTCCCCGCGCGCGGCATCGCCAGGCGGCGGTCGTGGGGCGCGCCGGCGGCGCGCCGGCGCGCCGCCTCGGCGGCCGGGATCGCGCGGCACAGACCGTCGTAGCCGGTGGCCTGCGCCAGCTTCCTGGCGAGCTGCTCCTTGCGCAGCGCGTCGAGCCGCTCGCGGGTGCAGAAGCACGGGTACGCCGCGGCCTTCGCCACCAGTTGCTCGGCGTGGTCGGTGTAGACGGCGAAGCGCTCGCTCTGCCGGTACGGGCCGTGCGGGCCGCCGACGTCGGGGCCCTCGTCCCAGTCGAGACCGAGCCAGCGCAGCGACTCGAAGATCATCCGCTCCGCGGTCGGGTTCGAGCGCTCGCGGTCGGTGTCCTCGATGCGGAGGATGAACTGCCCGCCGTTCTTCTTCGCCCACGCGTAGTTGAACAGCGCGACGTACGCCGTCCCGACGTGCGGGTCGCCCGTCGGGCTGGGCGCGATCCTGGTTCTCACCGTGATGGACATTGACGTTTCTCCGCCGCTCACCCGTTCTCCCAGTGTCGCGACGAGGCGAGTTTATCAGCCGGCTCCCGCGCTCACCGCTGATGGCAGGTGAAGCCGCAAGTTGGGCGGCTGTCCAGAGCGTAAACGGTACCGGAATATGAGATGCCGTCTCTGATGTTCTGCACATCGCACCTAAATCTGCGTTCCAAGGAGGTTTGCGATGTTGAAAAAGCGTCCTGCCATGGTTGCCGCTCTCTGCGTGCTCGCGGCCACATCGTTGCTCGCCGGCTTCTCCGGCACCGACCTCTTCCTCCCGATGGTCGGGAGACAGGCGGGCGTCTTCCCGTCCAACTGGTACACGACCGTGTGGATCTACAACCCGGGAGTGGACGCGGCCACGGCCAGGATCTACCTGCTCGTGCGCAACACCACCAACCCTGCGCCACCTTTCGTCGACGTCCTGGTGGCCGCAGGCGAGACCCAAAAGATCGACAATATCGTGGAGTCGCTGTTCCACCAGCAGGTGTTCGGCGGCCTGCGGGTGACCTGCGACACCGGAAAGCTCGTGGTCACCTCCCGCGTGTACACGAGGGGCGCCGGGGCAGGAGACAAGGACTCGGCCGGCCAGGACTTCGCCGGCGTCCCGGCTTCGTTCGCGATCGGCGTGAACGAGAAGACCCAGGTACTCGGCGTCCACCAGACCGTTCCTGCCGCCGACTCCGACTTCCGGTTCAACTTCGGCTTCGTCGAGACCACCGGGCACTCCGCCGGCGTGACGGTCACCGCGTTCGACGACAGCGGCCAGAACCTCGGATCGGCGACCATGCAGGTGCGGGAGTTCTCCCAGCGGCAACTGGCGTTCAAGGACTACTTCCCGACGGTGTCGACGGAAAACGTGCGCCTCGAGGTGGCCGTGACCTCGGGCTCCGGCAGGATCATCGCCTTCGGCTCGGGGATCGCCAATGCCTCGCAGGACCCCACCACCTTCGAGATGCAGTACAAGGACGCGCTGCTCGGGATCGCGAACGTGCAGCACGACGCCTCACTGACCGGCGACGGCAGCGCCGGCGCACCGCTCGGGATCGCGGACAGCTCGGTGACCCTGGCCAAGATCGCCACGACCAACGTGCCGGCGCCGGCGCCTTCGGGAGGCGTGGCGGCGCAGGCTGCAGGGACGTCAAGCGTGCTCACCGCGAGCGGTGGCGCGCTGTCGTGGCAACCCGCCGCGGCGGGCGACATCACCGGGGTCAGCGCAGGGAGCGGCCTGACCGGCGGCGGTACCAGCGGCGACGTGACGCTGGGCGTCGCCGACGGCGGGATCGGCACCGCGCAACTGGCGAACAACGCCGTGACCGAGCCCAAGGTCGCGGCCGGCCAGGTGGTCAAGAGCCTCAACGGTCTCAAGGACGCCGTCATCCTGGCCGCCGGGAGCAACACGACGATCACCCCGTCGGGCAACACCCTCACGATCGCGTCCAACGGCACCACCTTGCCGTACTCGGGCTCCGCATCTTCGGGCGGCACCGTGTTCGCGGTTGGCAACGTGGGCAGCGGTGACGGGGTTGCCGGTACCGCCACCAACGGGTCCGGCGTGCATGGCACCAGCTCCGGCGCTTATGGCGTCTACGGCGAGAGCACCACCGCGACGGGCGTTTGGGGAGTCAGCCCCAACAACATCGGTGTCGGCGGCACGGGCCCGAACGCCGGAGTGTTCGGCACCTCCAACGGCGGCATCGGTGTCGACGGGGCGACGCACACGGGCGACGGGGTGCGCGGCCAGGCCACCACAACCGGCACCGGCGTGCTTGGGCTCGCGAACAGCGGCATCGCCGTTGCCGGCTCCAGCTCCAGCGGCTTCGGCGTGTCCGGCGGCAGCGGCAGCAACTACGGTGTCTACGCCCAGAGCTCCGGCAACTTTGGAGTGTACGGCCAGGGCTCGGGCGGCGTCTGGGGAAAGGGCCTCGGCAACTCTTTCGGAGTCTTGGGAGAGAGCGCCGGCGCGACCGGCGTCTGGGGCTCGTGCCCGGCCAACATCGGAACGGGTGGAATCGGTGGCGTGCTCGGCGTCTATGGCAAGAGCACCACCGGTTCAGGCGTCAAGGGTGAGTCCTCCTCGTCCTCCCACTACGGCGTTTTCGGCATCAACACGGGCGGCGGCGCCGGCGTCTACGCCGAGACCAACGCATCGGGCACCGGAGCCGTCTACGCCTACAACACCAACGGCGGCCGCGGCGTCTGGGCCTACAGCCCCAGCGGCTACGGGGTCGAAGGTCAGAGCGGCAGCAGCTCCGGCGTGTACGGCTACAGCTCGAGTGGCTACGGCGTGTTTTGCGACGGCAATGGCGGATATACCGGCTCGTGGAGCAACCTCTCCGACCGGCGGCTCAAGAAGGACGTGACGCCGCTCGCCGAGGCACTCACCAAGGTGCTCGAGCTGCGCGGGGTGAGCTTCACCTGGCGCCGCGACGAGTTCCCCGACAAGCACCTCAACGACGGCCCGCAGATCGGCTTCATCGCCCAGGAGGTCGAGCCGGTGCTCCCGGAGGTCGTCACCACCGACCAGGAAGGGTTCAAGGCTGTCGATTACTCGAAATTCACTCCGCTCCTCGTCGAGGCGATCAAGGCCCAGCAGGTGGTCATCGAGGCGCTGCGCCAGGAGCTCGCCGAGGTCAAGGACCGTCTGGCTAGGCTCGAGGCCGGCGCGCATTCGGACCGCGCCGCGAAGAGGACGGTTCAGCCGGCGCAGCGGCCTGCTCAGCCGTGAATGGTGGCGGGGGGAGCGGGAAAGCTCTCGCTCCTCCCGCCTTGCTGTCCTGGAGGCTGCCATGACTGCACTGACGCGCGCTTTCTCGATCCTGCCGTTCTCCTTGCTCCTGCTCGCCACACCGGTGCAGGCGGGTTTCTCCGGCACCGACTTGTTCCTTCCCAACGTGGGACGGCAGGCTGGAGTCTTCCCCTCCAACTGGTACACCACAGTCTGGGTCCACAACCCCGGTGCCGTGTCAGCTTCGGCCAGGATCTATCTGCTCGTGCGCAACACGGCCAACCCGTCGCCGCCTTTCGTCGACGTCCTCGTAGCCGCGGGCGAGACAGAGAAGATCGACAACGTCGTGGAAGCGCTGTTCCACCAAGAGGTGTTCGGCGCCCTGCGGGTGACGTGCGGCACGCAAAAGCTCGTCGTGAGCTCGCGCACCTACTCCAAGGGTGCGGGTGCGAGTGAGAACGACTCCGTGGGCCAGGATTTCGCCGGTGTCCCCGCGTCGTTCGCGATCGGCGCGGGCGAGAAGACGGAGGTGCTCGGGGTGCACCAGACGCTCCCCGCGGCGCTCTCCGACTACCGCTTCAACTTCGGGTTCGTCGAGACCACGGGGCACCAGGTCAACATCAGGGTGACCGCGTACGACGGCAGCGGCCAGCTCGGGGGCTCGAAGGACTTCAACGTCCGCGGTTGGTCGCAGCGTCAGGTCGCGTTCAAGGACAGCTTTCCGGGACTCTCGACGGAGAACGTGCGGCTCGAGGTCCAGGTGCTTTCCGGGTCGGGCCGGGTCATCGCCTACGGCGCGGGGATCGGCAACGGCTCGCAGGACCCCACCACCTTCGAGATGCAGTACCAGGATCCGCTGCTCGCGGAGAACGTGGCCTCGCCGGTCACCGGCGTCACCGCCGGGGCGGGGCTGACCGGTGGCGGCACCTCGGGTAACGTCACGCTATCGCTCGCGGACGGCGGCGTGACCACGGCCAAGCTGGCCGACGGCGCCGTCACACTTTCCAAGCTCTCGGGGCTCCAGGGTGGAGGGATCGTCTTCGGCGCCTGGTCCGGGGGGGGCGCAAACCAGGACACGAGTAATCTCTTCTGGAGCCCCAGCCACCGCCTCGGTATCGGCACCACTGTGCCGGAGGAGCAGCTCCAGTTGACCGGGAACCTGCGGCTCCCCCTCACCTCCGCGACAGCCGGCCAGATCAGGCTCGGTCCGTACCTCTTCCTTCACGGCTACGGCAGCGAGAATGCCTTTCTCGGCCGTGGCGCCGGCAACTTCTCCATGACCGGCCAGCAGAACACGGGGATAGGCGCACAGGCGTTGGCCGAGACCACGAGCGGCAGCTACAACGCGGCGTTCGGATACCGGGCCTTGACCAGCGTGACGACGGGCTCGAGCAACTCCTCGTTCGGCGCATACTCGCTCGCGGCCAACACCGGGGGAAACCAGAACACGGCGATCGGCACCGGTGCGATGACCGTGAACACGACCGGGAACGGGAACGTCGCCGTCGGCAGCTCGGCCATGGAGCTCAACACGTCGGGGTCCTACAACGTCGCCGTGGGAGTCGCAGCGATGGACGCGGCGACGAACGCGACCAGCAACGTCGCCATCGGCCAGCACGCCTTGGCAACGATGGCCACCGGCACCTGGAACGTTGCGATCGGCGACAGTGCTCTCGCCGACAGCACCCACTCGGAAACGAACGTGGCGATCGGCTACGGCGCCCTGCGTGCCGACGCGGCGAGCGCGAACGTGGCGGTCGGACATGAGGCGCTCAGCTTGGCCACGGTCGGAACCGAGAACGTCGCGGTGGGCTATCACGCGCTTCCCGACCTGACCACCGGCGGCCAGAACATCGCGATCGGATCGGGCGCCGGGGGTCGCGTCACCGCCGGCATCAACGACATTCACATCGGCACCTTTCCCCCGGCGGACGAGTCGAACACAATCCGCATCGGCGGCGTCCAGACTGCCACCTACATCGCCGGCATCGCGGGACGGACCAGCGCTGCCGGTGTCCCCGTGCTGGTGAGCGCCGATGACAAGCTCGGCACCCAGGTGTCGTCGCGCCGTTACAAGCACTCCATCGCGGACATGGGCGACGAGAGCGACGTGCTCATGCGCTTGCGGCCAGTGAGCTTCTACTACCAGCCCGAGCACGACCCGTCGCAGACGCGGCAGTTCGGCCTGATCGCCGAGGAGGTGGCCGACGCGGCGCCCGACCTCGTGACCTTCTCGGCAGACGGTCAGCCCGAGGCGGTGCGCTATCACTTCGTCGACGCCATGCTGCTCAACGAGGTGCAGAAGCAGCGGCGAGCCCTCGTCGACCAGGCCGAGGCGATCGCGGAGCAGGCCCGGGAGATCGCCGAGCTCAAGCGACTCGTGGAGTCACTCCAAGCCACGACCGGGCGCCAGGAAGTTGGCTCGGTGGCGCCGGAGCGCTGACACGGAGCAAGCGCCGTCGCGATTCCGGGAGCGGCGCCGGGCGCGCTCCCGAGGAACGAAGGAGACTGGAATAACAAGGAAGCCGGTCGCCATGGTCGCTGCAGCAGCCAGGTATTCGGCACCCTTTCGGTGACCAGTGACACCCAGCAGCTCGTGGCGAGCTCGCGTACCTACTCCAAGGGCGCAGGGGCAGGAGAGAACAACAGGGCCCCACGGACCTCACCGTGCGCGAGCCGCAGCGCTGAGATCGGACCGCTGCGGCAGCGGCGCGTGGCTCTGCTGGCCGGGCCGGAATGGCGGCGCCGGCTCGGGCGGTTGTGCTCACGTACGTCGAGAGTCTCAGGATCGGACGGACGTCCGGTCGCTACCGGGTTCCATGACGGCTCGGTGCAGGCGGGATGGGCGGTGTGTCGTGCACCGCCTGCACCCGACTCGGACGTGAGCCGGGGCCCGAGGCGTTGCCGCCCCAAGCGTGTAACGATGCCCCGTGATGAATGGAGGAACACCGTGTACCGCAGCCCGCTGATGATTGCAGCAGCCTTGCTGACCGCCGCCACTGCCTCGGCGCACGCCGCCGATCTGGCCGCCACGCCGACCCCGGCGGCGGCCGCAAAAGAGACCGCGGCACCGAAGCCGGTGCAGTCGATCACCCGCCACACCCTGACGATCGGCGGCGCCGCTATCGACTACACCGCCATCGCCGGGACGTTGATCGTCCGCAACGCCAAGGACGAGCCGTACGCCAGCATCGGCTACGTCTCCTACACCAAGAACGGCGTCACCGACCCGGCGCGGCGGCCACTGACGTTCGCTTACAACGGTGGGCCGGGCTCGTCGTCGGTGTGGCTGCACATGGGGGTGCTGGGGCCGCGCCGGATCGTCACCAGCGACGCCGCCGACACGCCGCCGCCGCCCTACTCTGTGGTCGACAACGGCTACAGCATTCTCGACGTCAGCGACCTGGTGATGATCGACCCCGTGGGTACGGGGATCAGCAAGGCGGTCGGCGACGCCAAGGACAAGGACTTCTGGAGCGTCGACGGCGACATCGAGTCGTTCGCCCGCTTCATCCGCCAGTTCGTCACCGAGAACGGGCGCTGGGGCTCGCCGAAGTACCTGCTCGGCGAGAGCTACGGCACCACCCGCTCGGCCGGGATCGTCGACGTGCTGCAGAGCAGCCATGGGATGGCGTTCAACGGCGTGATCCTGGTCTCGCCGGCGCTCGACCTTGCGGCGATCTTCGACGTGATCCCCGCCAATCAGCAGCCGTACCCGCTGTTCCTGCCAACCTTCGCGGCGGTCGCCTGGTACCACAACGCGCTGCCGAACCGCCCCGCCGAGCTCGCGCCGTTCCTCGCCGAGGTGCGCGAGTTCGCGCTCGGCGAGTACGCCCACGCGCTGCTGCTCGGCGACGCGCTGCCGGCCGCGGAGCGCGCCGCGGTGATCGAGAAGCTGCACGCCTACACCGGGTTGTCGCAGGAGTACATCGACAAGGCGGACCTGCGCGTGCACGAGGGGCAGTTCACCAAGGAGCTGCTGCGCGAGCACCGCGAGACGGTCGGCCGTCTCGACGCGCGCTTCCTCGGTGCCAGCTTCGACCAGCTCGGCGAGGAGGCCGAGACGGACCCGATGTCCACGGCGGTCGGCGGCGCCTTCACCGCCGCATTCCTCGACTACTACCACCGCGAGCTCAAGGTCGCCACCGACCGCACCTACGTGCTCGGTGCGCCGCTGTGGAAGAGCTGGGACTTCTCGCACAAGGTCGGCGGAGCGGACTTCCCGCAGCCGATGGTCAACACCGGCCCCGACCTCGCCCATGCGCTCGGCATCAACCCGAACCTCCGTGTCCTCATCCTGCAGGGCCTCTACGACCTCGCTACGCCGCTGCTCGCCACCGAGTACGCGATCGCGCACCTCGGGCTGCCTCCCGAGGCGCGATCGCGCGTCGAGATGAAGGTGTACGACGCCGGCCACATGATGTACATCCACGAGCCCGCCCTGCGGCAGTTCAAGGCCGACGTGGCGGCGTTCATCGCCGCGACCGACCGGCTGTGAGGGGACACGGTGTCGCGCCGGCGGGTGGAATGGAAATGAGACGGTTTCTCTTGTAGCTGCCAGGTGACAGTGCAGTTCGGTCGACCCATCGGCGTCCACCGGGCCGCCGCGACCTCGGCGACGGGCGGTGCGCGGATCGCTGGGTCGTTTTGCGGGTGCGCGCACGGCGAGACCGCCTGCGAAGAGAGGACCTCGCGATGAAGTCCGGGACACGAATCGGTCCGTACGAGGTGGTTGGCGCGCTGGGGGCGGGCGGGATGGGCGAGGTTTGGCGCGCCACCGACACCCGCCTCGGCCGCCAGGTCGCCCTCAAACTCCTCCCCGAAGACTTCGCCGTCGACCCCGAGCGCCACGCCCGCTTCGAGCGCGAGGCCAAGGTCCTCGCCTCCCTCAACCACCCCCACATCGCCGCCCTCTACGGCCTCGAGCACGTCGGCGAGCGGCACGCCCTGGTGATGGAGCTCGTCGAGGGCGACGACCTCGCCCAGCGCCTCGCCCGCGGCCCCATCCCAGTCGACGAGGCGTTCGCCATCGCCCTCCAGGTCGCCTCAGCCCTCGAGGCCGCCCACGAGAAGGGCATCGTCCACCGCGACCTCAAGCCCGCCAACGTCAAGGTCACCCCCGACGGCACCGTCAAGGTCCTCGACTTCGGTCTCGCCAAGGCGTGGGAGGCGGACGGACCCAACGCCAACCCGTCGCTCTCCCCGACGATCACCGCCCACCACACCCGCGAGGGGGTGATCCTCGGCACCGCCGCCTACATGTCGCCAGAGCAGGCGCGCGGCAAGCCGGTCGACCGCAGAGCCGACATCTGGGCGTTCGGCTGCCTCGTCTACGAGATGCTCACCGGCGCCCAGACGTTCGCCGGCGACACCGTGACCGACGTGATCGCCGCCGTGGTCACCCGCGACCCCGACTGGTCCGCGCTGCCTCCCGGCGTGAAGCTGCGCTCCCGCGAGGTGCTGCGCCGCTGCATGGAGAAGGACCCCAAGCGCCGCTACCGCGATATCGGCGACGTCCGCTTCGAGCTCGAGGAGAGCTTGCACCAGGCGGCCCCGGCGACCGCGACTGCGCCGCTGGCTGCGGCGCCGCTACCGGCCGCTGCCGGGCGCGCCGTGCGCCGCCTCGTGCTGCCGTGGGCGGTGGCCGCCGCCCTCGCGGTCGCGCTCGCCGTGCTCGCGGGCCTGATCGCCTTGCGCGCGCGGCCGCTGCCGGCGCGAGCGGTCCGCTCCCACATCCTGCCGCCCGACAAGACGTCGTTCGCGTTCGACGCGCCGATCGGCGGACCGGCCCTGTCGCCGGACGGGACGCGGCTGGCGTACGTCGCGCGTGACGCCGCGGGCAAGACGTCGCTCTACGTTCGGCCGCTCGACTCGCTCGCCGCGCAGCCGCTCGCCGGCACCGAGGACGTGGCGTTCCCGTTCTGGTCGCCCGACAGCCGCCACCTCGCCTTCTTCGTCGGCGGCAAGCTGAAGAAGATCGACACCGCGGGCGGACCGGCCGAGACGTTGTGCGCCGCTCCCAACGGCCGCGGCGGCTCGTGGAATGCCGACGGCGTGATCGTCTTCGCTCCCGACGTCTACAGCGGCATCGAGCGCGTGTCGGCGGCTGGCGGCGCCAGCACCGCGTTCACGACGCTCGACAAGGCCAGGAAGCAGACCAGCCACCGGTGGCCGGCGTTCCTTCCCGACCGGCGCCACTTCCTGTACTGGGCAGGCACGCCGCTCAACGCCACCGACGTGAAGACCGACGGCATCTACCTTGGCACCATCGACGGCGGGGCCGCGTCTTTCCTCGTTCAGGCCGACAGCAACGCGGTGTACGCCGCGCCCGGGTACGTGCTGTTCCTGCGTGACCAGAGCCTGGTGGCGCAGCCGTTCGACGCCGGCCGCCTCGCGTTGGCGGGCGAGTCGTTCCCGATCGCCGAGCAGATCGCCAACCCCCAGAACTACCGCCACGGCTGCTTCGCGGTCTCCGAGAACGGAACCCTGGTCTACCAGAGCGGCGACGTCGGCCTGGTGCAGACCGTCTGGCTCGACGCCTCCGGCCACACCACCGGCACGGTCGGCGCCCCGATGACGATCGAGGGGATCAGGCTGTCGCCCGACGGCCAGCGCCTCGCCGAGCACGCCTCCGAGGGGGGCTCCAAGAACAGCGACGTGTGGATCGTCGATCTCGCCCGCGGCGTTCGCACCCGCTTCACCTTCGGGCCATCGGCGGACATCGACCCGATCTGGTCGCCGGACGGCGGTCGGGTGATCTTCGCGTCGAACCAGCAGGCCCACATGGACATCTACGTGAAGAACGCCAGCGGCGCGGGCGAAGCCGAGCCTCTGCTGGTCTCCGAGGCAACGAAGTACGCCACGGACTGGTCACCCGACGGCCGCTTCGTCGCCGTGACTGTCCTGGATCCGAGCCGGAGGACGGGCCTCGACCTCTGCATCCTGGCGATGTCCGGGGAACGGGTACTTTCACCGTTCCTCGAGTCGGAGTTCAACGAGGGGAACGCGAGGTTCTCACCCAACGGCCGCTGGCTCGCCTACCAGTCCAACGCCTCCGGCAGAATCGAGGTATATCTCACGCCATTTCCCGGGCCCGGCGGAAAATGGCAGGTGTCGCAGGGTGGCGGCGTCCAGCCGGTTTGGCGGCGGGACGGCGCCGTGCTGTACTTCCACTCGCCGGACGGAAAGCTCATGGAGGCGACGGTCACCGAGCATGGGCAGGCGATGGAGGCCGGTACACCGCGAGTGCTCTTCGAGGCGCAGTTCGGCGGGGTTCCCACCGGCTCCTGGGCCTACGAGGTCGCGCCGAAGGGCGACCGCTTCCTGGCGCTGCTCTCGCAGCGGGACGGGCCGAACCCGCTGACCCTCGTCACCAACTGGACCGCCGGCCTGCAGCGGTAGCCTCGGTCGCAACCACGTTGCTGCATTGCGGCTAACTATCTAGCATGAGACGCGGCGCCGGCGCTGTTCGCCGCCGGGCGCACGGTCCACGGAGGCACGTGATGAGCGGTCGTCTCGAGTACCGCGGCACGACTCAGCAGTACCCCGATGTCTTCACGCCGGCGGCCCTCGCTGCGCTGGAGGCGCTCGCGCCGCTCAACCGGGACCGCCTGCAGGTCATGGCGGCGCGCATCCGCCGGCGCACGGAGCGCATCCGCGAGCGTCGCCGCATCGCCTTCCTGCCCCCCGAGTCGCTCATCCCGCGCACCTCGATCCGCGTCCGGGACGCCCGGGACGGCGCCTTCGACGGCAGCGAGATCCCGCCGGACCTCAGGCGCCAGTGGATCCAGGGGACGGGACCGGCGACCAAGCCGCACGCCTCCGTGCGCAGCGGCCTGCGCAACGTGGCGTACGCCCTGCTCTCCGGCGCCGACGGGTGGATGTTCGACGGCGAGGACGCGCTCGGCCAGGTCGTGACGATGGCGCTCGACAACCAGCGCAACCTCAAGCTCGCGATCGCCAAGGACCCTCTCTTCCTCGAGATCGCCGAGGACGTGGCCGGCGAGATGAACACGTGGGCCCGTGGGTTCTTCGGCCGGGAGATCATCGCCGACTGGCGCTCCCAGCTCGCCTGCACGACCAAGATCTTCCGCTGCCGCGGCCTCCACCTGGACGACCGCCACGTCCGTCAGGCGGGCGGCGGCGGCTTCTCGGCCTCGATCGTCGACCTCGTGCTGTACGTGGTCAACAACCACGAGCGGCTGCGGGCGGCGGGCTCGTCGGTGGTGCTCTACCTGCCGAAGATCCAGACCGCCGAGGAGGCGGCGCTGTGGAACGACA
>Ga0315287_10006648_pt1 | contig 11529 bp, 3 predicted proteins | sample YL17G11_0_MG_FD_205037 | JGI IMG/M metagenome (GOLD analysis project Ga0315287, IMG submission 205037) | Sediment microbial communities from Yellowstone Lake, YNP, Wyoming, USA - YL17G11_0 | ecosystem: Environmental > Aquatic > Freshwater > Lake > Sediment | place: USA: Wyoming | collected...
GGCGAGATCCGCACCATCCTGGAGGTGGATCTGGCCGACCCGGCGCGCGCGCTCGACGCCGCGCGCGGTGCCTTCGCCGGGAGCGGGCGGGAGCGGGAGGAGGCCCTCGCCGACATCCCGCGCCTCGCAGGCAAGGCGAAGCGGCTCGACGTGCTGGCCGAGGTCTGGGAGGCGGCCGCCTCCACGGCGAACGGCGTGGAGTCGAACGAGTTCCTGCGCCTCGCCGCGCGAACCCGCGAGGGGATCGACAGTGGAGCCGGCGCGATCGACGCCTGGCAGCGGCTGCGCAAGGCAGCGCCGGGCGACCCCGAGGCCCTGGAGGCGCTCGACCGGAACCTGTCGCGGGAGCGGCGCATCGAGGAACTGGCCCCGGTGCTGGGCGAGCTCGCCGAGGCGCGTCGTGGCGATCCGCCTCGACGCCAGGAGACCCTGCTCCGGCGCGCCGTCCTGCTCGAAGGAACCGACGACGCGCACGCCGCGGTCGACGCCTTCGCGGCGATCCTGGAGGAGTTCCCGCAGGATGGGGCGGCGCTCTCCGGCCTGGCGCGCGCGCTGTCTCGCCCGGGATCGCGCTCCGCCGCGGCACGCCTGCTCGAGAAGACCCACCGCGCCGCCGGCGACAAGGTGAAGCTCGCCGAGCTGCTCGAGATCCAGATCGAGGACATGGGTCACGACGAGCGGCGCGCCGCGCTGCCGGAGATCGCCGCGCTGCGCGAGGCGAGCGGCCAGACCGCCGAGGCCTTCGACGCCCGGGTGCGCCAGTACGCCGACGAGCGGCGCGACCCGGACGCCGAGCCGGCGCTCCGCGCGGAACTTCTTCGCCTGGCCGCCGCCGCGGGCCGGGAGGACCAGCTCGCCGACATTCTCGAGTCCTCGATCGCCGAGGGGCTGCCCGACGCGGGGGCCGCCGCGGCGCTGGTCTCCCTCGCCGCCCTCCACAGGGCCCGGGAAGAATGGGCGCCGCTGGCCACGGATCTGAGACGCCGCGCCGCCCTCGTCGCCGACCTGCGCCTGCGTCGCGAGCTCTGGCAGGAGGTCGCCGAGATCTTCGCCGACCGGCTGGGCGATCCCGAAGGCGCACGCGCCGCCTGGGCCGAGGCCTCGGACCTGCTCGATCGGGAGGCCGAGGAGGCCACCTCGCGGACGGGCGGGGCCGTCGAGGGGGCCGACCAGCACGTGCGGGCAGCCCGGCTCCGGCGGGAGCGGCTCGGCGACGGAAGGGGAGCGGTCGCCTCGCTCCGCGCGGCGCTGGCGGCGGTTCCCCGCCACACCGGGGCGCTCTCCGCGGTGGACGAGCTGTCCCGCGACCCCGACGTCGTGGCCGCGCACGCGCCCTTCTTCGCCGGCGTCCTGGCCGGCGAGCTGGCCGCCGCCGAGGCGTCCGGAAGCGGCGGCGATTCCGATTCACTTCGAGTGAAGCTGGCCGCGCTGCGCGACGAGCGGCTGCAGGACACGGCGGGCGCGCTGGCGCTGCTCGACGACGTGCTGGCGCGCCATCCCGACCACGCCGAGGCGCTCGCGCAGGTCGAGGCGGCGATGGTCCGCGACCCCGGCGGAGCGACCCCCATCCTGGAGCGGGCCTACGCCTCCACCGGCAGGTACGAGAAGCTTGCGGCGCTGTTTGCCGAGGAGCTTCCGCGCCTCGGCGAGGCCGGCGGCGCGATGGCGATGCGGCTCGGGGCCCTGCACGAGGGGCCGCTCGATCGCACCGCCGACGCTCCCGCGTTCTACGAGCAGGCCCGTCGCCTCGACCCCTCGCTCGCGCCGCGGGCGCTCGCCGCCCTGGAGCGGCTCTACCGCAAGCTCGAGCGATGGTCCGACCTGGCCGCCGTCCTCGACTCGCTGGCCGAGGTCGAGAGCCGGCCCGAGGAGCGGACCGGGCTGCTCTTCGTGCTCGCCCAGCTGTGCGAGGATCGGCTGGCAGCTCCGGGGCGGGCCGCCGACGCCTACGGGCGGGTGATCGACGCCATTCCGGGCCACCCGGCGTCCGTGCGGGCGCTCTTCCGGATCGCCGGGGGGAGCGAGTCCACCGACGCGGATCTTTCGGGTCGGCTGTGGCGCCGCCTCGCCGACGCCGACCCGGGAGACCGCCGGCCGCTCGATGCCCTGCGCCGGATCCAGGGCGCGCAAGGGGACCAGGCCGGACTCGCCGACACGTTGCGGAGGCTCCTGCCCTTCGACCCGGGCTCCGAGCGCGACCTGCGCCTCGCGCTGGCCGAGGCCCTGCTCGCCGCGGGTGACCGGGATGCCGCCGCCGAGGAAGGGCGTCGCGTCTTCGCGAGCGGCGCCGTTTCCGACGCCGAGCTGACGCGCCTGGCCGCGCTTTTCTCGGAGTCGGGCGCCGAGGACGACCGAATCCGGGTGGCCGAGGCGCGGGCCAGGCGTCTCGCCGCCGAAGGCGCGCTCTCCGCTGCGGGCGAGGCCTTCCGGGCGGCGTCGGTCGACTGGGCGGCGCGCGGAAGGACCGCCGAGGCCGCGGCATCCCTCGCCGAGGCCTTCGGCTGCGACCCCGGGAGCCGGTCCACCTTCGACGCGCTGCGAGCGGTCCACGCCGCGGCGGGCGACTGGGCCGCCTGGGCGCGTGTCACCGATCTCTACGTGCCGCGGGTGGAGGACGCAGCCGGTCGTGCAGCGCTCCTCGAGGAACTGGGCGACGCGCTCGAGACCCGCGTCGGCGATCCGGCAGGCGCCTGGATGGCCTGGCGCCGGGCCTTCCGCGAGGCGCCCTCGAGCGAGCGGTCGCTGGCCGCGCTGGAGCGGCTTGCGCCGGACCACGGCGACCCCGCCGAGATGGCCGCGATCCTGGACGAGGCCGCGGATGCGGCGAGCGGCGAGCGGCAGGCCGACCTCCTGCTCCGCGTGGCGGTGTCGCGCGGCGTCCACTCCGGCGACGCGGTGGCCGGGGCGGAGGCGGTGCGCCGGGCCCTGCTGGCGGCGCCTGGATGTCTCGATGCGATCGAGGGCGCGGAGAGCTCGCTCCTGCCGCAGGCGCGTGCCTGCCTGCTGGCCTGGGGCGCCGAGGCCTGGAAGTCCAGGCCGGGCGAGGCCGCCCGCGTATCCGCGTGCCTCGAGGCGGCCCACCGGCTGGCCCCGGCCGATCAGGAGGTGGCTCGCGCGCTCGAGCACGCCCACCGCGAGGCGGGCAACTGGGAGGCGCTCGTCCTCGTGCTGCGGGCCCGGGCCGGGCAGGAACCGGACCGGGCCGAGCGGGCGAGGCTCCTGGTCGAGCTGGGCGAGATCCTGGCCGGAAGACTCGACCGGGCCGCCGACGCCGAGGCCGCCTTCCGCGAGGCCCTGGCTCTGGGGCTCGAGCCGCGCGCCGCCGCCGACCTGCTCCTCCGGGTGGCCCGCATGCGCACGCAGGACGGAGGAGATCAGGCCGAGGCGCGGGCCGACTACGAGCGAATTCTCGAGCTCTCCCCCGGCCACCTCCCGGCCATCCGCGCCCTGCAGGACATCCGCCACGCCGCCGGGGACCGCGCTGGCTACACCGCGCTCCTCCTCGCCGAGGCCCGCCACACCGACGACGCCCCTCGCGCCGCCGACGCGCTCCTCGAGGCCGCCCGGCTGTCGGAGCTCGCCGGGCAGCCCAGGGAGGAAGCCGGCAAGCTCTACGCGGAGGCCCTCCAGCGCGTCCCCGGCCACCTGGCGGCGACGCTGGCCCTCTCCGACGTGCAGGAAGCCCGCGGCGACTTCGCCGGCGTGGCCCGGCTCCTCGACGACGCCACCTCGCGAATGGGTCCGGACGGAGACCCGAGGGAACTCCTGCGCCAGCTCTGCCGCCTCGGGCGAGCGCGGGAGAACCTGGGCGACGTCGAGGGAGCGATCGCCGCCTACCAGCGGGCCCGCGAGATGGACGGGACCTCGCTTCCGGCGCTGAAGGGGCTGGGCGCGCTGCTCGCGCGGCGAGGCGCCTGGGACGAGGCGCTGCCGGTGCTGGAGGCGATCCTCGCCCATCACCGCGACTCGCTCTCGCCGGCCGAGGTGGCGGTGACTTCTGGATGGGTCGGGCAGATCCTGGAGCGGCAGGGCTGGAGCGAGCGGGCCGCGGAGAACTTCGAGAAGGCGCTCGAGGCCGATCCCGAGCACGTCCCGTCCCTGCGAGGCATGGCGCGAACGCTCCAGGCCCGCGGGGACTGGCCGCGCGCCGCCGGCCTGCTGGAGCGGCTGCTTCGCATGCCCGAGGTGCAGGCCGATCGGAGCGGCGCCGCCAAGCTCCATCTCCAGCTCGGCGAGGTGCTCCGGGATCGCGTGGGGGACGAGGAGCTGGCGCTCCACCACTTCGAGCTGGCCCTCGACGCCGACCACCGACTCCTGAAGGCCTTCGCGGCGGTGGAGTCGACGCTGGCCGGGAAGCGCAAGTGGCGCGAGCTGGCCAAGGCGCTCGAGCGGATGATCGAGCGGCTTCCCGAGGGGCCGGACACCGAGAAGGCGCGCCTCGCGCTCTGGAAGGAGCTGGGAGAGCTGCAGAGGAAGGCCCTCGGCGACCTGCCCGCGGCCCGCCGGGCCTACGAGCAGGTGGTGCGCATCGCCCCCGACGACCTGGAGGCCCTGCAGGCCTTCGCCGAGATCGCCGCCGCCGTTCCTGGCCAGGAGGCGGCAGCCGCCCAGGCGTACCAGGCCATCGTCGCGCGCCAGAAGGACCCGTCGGCCGCGGTCTCGCAACTCCTCGCCATCCAGCTCGCTCGAAAGGACCTCGACCGGGCCTACGCCGCGGCCGACGTCCTCGCCCACCTGCTGCGCACCGCCAGCCCCGACGAGCTGGAGACGTTGGACCGGCTGCGGCGCCTCTCGCGCGAGTTCGCGACCCGCTCGCTCGACGACGTGCTCTGGCAGCGGCTCCTCCACGAGCGGCTGCGCGCGGGGCCGGTGACGGCCATCCTGTCCTTGCTGGCCCGGGACGCGGCGGCGCTCTTCACTCAGTCGCCGAAGGACCTGGGACTCAACCCGGCCAGGGACGAGGTGGACCTGGCCACCTCCGGCCTGGTCCTCGCGAACGGCATCAAGTACGCGTCGCGGGCGCTGGGCATCGAGGGGGTTCGGCTCTTCCGCGTGGCCGGCAGTCCCATGCGGCTCGGTTTCGCGAACACCGACCCGCCGGCCCTGGTGGCCGGCGAGGAGACCTACCAGGATCGGCCGCGCAAGGAGCTCTGGTACGTGGCGGCGCGGACGGTCTCCTTCTGCCGCCCGGAATTGCGCCTGGCGCGCCTCATGCCGCACGACCAGCTCGAGGCGGTGTTCCAGGCAGCCTGCAGCGTGGGGCTGCCGGCCTTCGAGGGCACGTCAGATCCGAAAGCGGTCCAGAAGCTGGCGGGGTCCATCGAACGGGTGCTGGGAGAGCGGGGCAAGCTGCCGGTGCTGGCCAGGCTCGCCCAGGAGTACGGCGCCGTGGCGCGGTCCGGCGACGTGCGGGCGCACATGGACGCGGTCGAGCTGACGGCCAACCGCGCCGGGGCGCTGCTCGCCGGCGACCTCCAGGTTGCGCGCCGGCTCGTCCTGGAGGAAAAGGCGCAGGTCTCGAAGTTGCAGGACGATGCCAAGGTGCGAGACTTGGCGCGGTTCTGCCTGTCCGAGGACTGGGCGATTTTGCGCGAGGCGTTGGGGCTCTCGGTGGCGGCGAGGTGAGGGAGGCGGTCATGCGGTTCGCCTGTGACGGATGTGACGCGAAGTACATGATCTCCGACGACAAGGTCGGGCCCGGTGGCGTGAAGGTTCGCTGCAAGAAGTGCGGGCACGTGATCCTGGTTCGCCGGCCGGAGCCGGAGATGGCGTCCGATGCCGGGGCGGGAGGTGGGCTCGCCGTCGACTGGTGGGTGGCAATCGCCGACCAGCCGGTCGGGCCGGTCGCGCTGGAGGTGGTCCAGCACCACTGGGACGCCGGCGAGATCCATCCGGAGAGCCTGGCCTGGAATGCCGGGCTGGCCGAGTGGTCCCCGATCTCCTCGTTGCCCGAGCTGCACGCGTACCTGTCCGGCACCGTTCCGCCCGCCGGGGTCGACGAGCCGGCCGCGTCCGAGCCGGAGGCGGCGCCAGACGAGGAGTGGCGCCCGGGAGCGGCGTCGGTGCTCGCGGCGCTCGAGGACTCGGAACTGCGCCCGGCACCCCGGCCGTTCTCTCCCGAGCCGGCGGCGGAGCCCGGTCCGGCTCCCGCGCATCCGCGCGACGTCGCCGGCGTGGACCCCACGGGCGTCGTCCCGCTTCCCATCCAGGGGCTCGATCGGACCGGGGAGAAGCGCATCGCCCGCACGCCCGGCCCCCACGGTCAGCGCGTGCGCGTGCCCGTCCCCGCTCGCCGGCCCGAGAGCCGTTCGCTCACGGTGGTGCTCGCGATCGCGCTCCTGGTGGTCGCGGCCCTGGCCGCCGGCCTCTGGTGGCTCACGAAGTAATGAACCCCGGCGACCTGGAGGTCCTGCGCCTCATCCTTCGCGGCGACTCGGTCATCGACTGGCGCCGGCTCCATTTCCGGTCTGCCGACGAGGTGGACCGCTTCCTGCGGCTCGAGCTCCTCGACCCCACCGACGCGCGCGACGAGGCCCGGCTCCGGGCCATCCTGGCCCAGGCGATCGAGTACCTGCGCTCCGCCTACGGCTACCGGGTGGCGGCGGCGGTGGCCCAGCCCGCCGATCTGAAGCATCTCTTCCTCCTGGCAAGCGGGGCGGCCGAGCCGTCGCGCTACCGGCGCATCGCCTGCGTGGTGCTGAAGTGCATGCACGTGATCCACCACCTGGAGGCGCGCGAACTGCTCTTCCGGACGCCGCTCCGCGAGTCGGACCTCGCCGACCGGGTGGACCGGCGGGTGATGGCGGTGGCCCGGCAGATGCTCGACGAGGGGCTCCCCGTCGTGGAGTTCCAGGGCAACCGGAAGTCGCGGTCGTCGCTCGTGACGAAGCTGCTCGTGAAGCGGGAGAGCGTGGCCGCCCAGGTATTCGACCGGGTCCGCTACCGGGTGGTGACCCGCGAGCCGGGGGACGTCGCGCCGGTCTTGCGCCACCTCTTCGAGGTGCTCTTCCCGTTCAACTACGTGGTGCCGGGGCAGTCGGAGAACTCGCTCATTCCCTTCCGCGAGCTCGAGGCGGGGAACCCGAAGCGGGCGAACCCGTTCAGCGAGGACTCGTACCGGGCGCTCCACTTCGTGGTCGACCTGCCGGTTCGCATCGACGACCTCCTGCCGCCCGGGCCGCCGGACGAGGGGGAGGACCTGGGAAGGGTGGTCTTCTCGATGATCGAGTTTCAGGTGATGGACTGGGAGACGGCCAAGGCGAACGAGGAGGGGCCGGCGAGCCATCCCCGCTACAAGAAGCGGCAGAACCTGACGGCCTTGCGGCGGTTGTCGCGGGGGCTGGTGGTGCCGAGGAAGAGGAAGACGAAGGGGTGAGCCCGAAGGGGCGTCCTCTGCTAGGTTTCCTCGGTGACTACCGGCTCGACCCGACTCGGCCACCGCGGACTCGTCGTCGTCGCCACGGCCTGCTTCTTCCTCTCCGGCGCGGCCGGCCTGGTCTACGAGGTCGTGTGGACGCGGCTTCTGGGCCTCGTCTTCGGGCACACCGTCTACGCCATCACTACGGTCCTCGCCGCATACATGGGCGGCCTGGCGCTGGGGAGCATGCTCATCGGCCGGCGCGCGGACGCGATGCGCCGCCCGCTGCGGGTCTACGGGTTCCTCGAGGCCGCGGTGGGGGTCTATTGCCTCGCGACCCCGTGGCTCTTCCGCGGGGCCGACGCGGCGTATCTCTGGGTTCACGGGAGGCTCCAGCCCTCGGCCTCCGGCGCCGCGGCGCTGCACCTCGTCTTCTCGGCGGCGCTCCTGCTTCCGCCGACGACGCTCATGGGAGCCACGCTTCCCATCCTGAGCCGGGCGGTCGTTCGCGGGGGGAGCCTGGCCGCCTCGCAGGTGGGCGCCCTCTACGCCGTGAACACCTGGGGCGCCGTTCTGGGTACGGCGCTCGCGGGCTTCGTGCTCATCCCGTCACTCGGCGTGACGGTCACCATCTGGCTCGCCGTGGCCGTGAATCTCGGGGTGGCCGCGCTCGCGCTGGGCGCCGAGCGCCTGGCGAACGCGGCGGTGGTGGTGCCGGAAGCAGATGCAGCGGCCGGGGTGGCATCGGCCGGTGGGAGCGAGCTGCCCCGCGCGGTCGTCCTGGCAGTGCTCGTGGGAATCGGCGTGTCTGGCGCGGCCTCGATGGGGTACGAGATCGCCTGGACCCGCGCGCTGAGCCTCGTGCTGGGAAGCTCCACCTACGCCTTCGCGGCGATGCTCACGACCTTCCTCGTCGGGCTCGCGGCGGGCGCCGCGATCGTCTCGCGCTGGATGCGCCACCGGCACCCCGGGCTCGCGGCCTTCGGGTGGGTGGAGATGGCCATCGCCTTCTCGACGCTCGCCATCCTCCCGCTCCTGGGGCGACTCCCCGACGCGGTGCTGCTCGTGCTCCAGAGGACCGGCATCTCCTTCGGCACGGTTCTGGGAACGCAGGCGGGGCTCAGCTTCGCGGTGATGATCCTCCCGACGCTCCTCATCGGCGCGACCTTCCCGCTGGCGGTGGCGGCGCTTCATCGGGGACTCGGGCGGATCGGCCGGGACGTGGGCGCGATCTACGGCGCCAACACGGTGGGGACCATCGCCGGGTCGATCGTCGCCGGTTTCGTCCTCATCCGCGCCATCGGCATCCAGAACACCGTGATCGCGGCCGCGGCGGCGAACCTGGTGGTCGGGCTCGGGGTCTTGCTCGTCGCGCCGGATGCCGGCCGGCGCGCCAGGTGGGTGGCAGGCGCAGCCGGCATGGCGTTCATCGGGATCGCCTCATTCGTTCCTCACTGGGACCCCGGCGTCATGACGAGCGGCGTGGGCGTGTACGCCGAGATGTTCGTGAAGGGTGGGGGGGAGGGGCTTCGACGCTTCGCTGCCGACCGGGAGTTGCTCTTCTACGACGAGGGGATCAGCACGACGGTGTCGGTCGCTCGCGACCCTGGCGGCACGGTTCTCACCGTGAACGGCAAGGGGGACGCGAGCAACGACGCCGACATGCAGACGCAGGTGCTCTCCGGCCACATCGGGCCGCTGCTCCAGCAGGGGCTCCGCCGCGCACTCGTGATCGGACTGGCGAGCGGCGTGACCGTGGGGGCCGTGACCCAGCATCCCCTGGATGTCATCGACGTCGCCGAGCTGGAGCCGGCCATGGTCGAGGCGTCCGCGTTCTTCGCCGTCGAGAACCGCCGCGCGCTGGCCGACCCGCGCGTGAGGGTCGTCGAGGGGGACGGGCGGTCCATCCTCGCCACCGCGACCCAGCCGTACGACCTCATCATCTCGGAGCCGTCCAACCCCTGGATCGCCGGGGTCGCGAGCCTCTTCACGAAGGACTTCTACGAGGCGGCTCGACGGAGACTCTCGCCGAACGGCGTCTTCGTGCAGTGGCTGCAGAACTACTCGATCTTCTCCCGGGACATGCAGATGGTGGTACGGACCTTCCAGGAGGTCTTCCCCCACGTCTCGATCTGGGCGGCCTCGCCGAACGACTTCCTGCTCGTCGCGACGCCCGGCACGGTCCAGCTCGATCAGCAGCTCGTCGCGCGGCGCCTGGCGGAGTCGCCCGGACTTCGCGAGGACTTCGAGCGCTTCGGGTGGGCCGATGGCGATCTGGCCTTCCGATTCTTCCTGGGCGAGGAGGACGCTCGGCGGTACGCGGCCGGCGCGCCTCTGAACACCGACGACCATCCGATGCTCGAGTTCAGTGCGCCGCTCGCGCTCTATGGTTCCTCGTCGCAGAAGAACGAGGAGCTCCTTCGCTCCTTCCGGACGCGCGAACTGCCGGAACTCGCGGGGGCCGATCCTCGGCAATTCAAGGGACCGACTGCTCACCTGCGCGCCGCCTGGTCGGCCTGGCGCGCCGGCCATTTCGGGGAGGCGCGGTACCAGTTGCAGAAGGTCGGTTTCGAGGAACGGGACGCGCGGCTCGCCCTCGAGCGCGGGAGGGTGCTCTTCCTCCTCGGCGACCTGGGTGAGGCGAGGAAGCAGCTCCATGCGGCCGCGCTCCTCGCCCCGGATGACCCCGAGCTGCGCAGGTACCTCAGGGCCACCGATGCGCTTGCGGCTCTCCGGGCGCGCCCTGCCCTGGCCGAGAAGGTGAACGCCATCGGCTCGCCCGGGGAGACGCGGGGCGTCCTCGCCGAGGTGTTGCTGATCCTCGCCCGGGAGTCGAAGGACCCGGACCTCTACGCGACGGCACTGGAGCTCTTCCAGGCCGACTTGACCCTGAGTCCCGGGTCCTACGTCAAGGCGAATGCCGTGGGCGGCGTGCTTCTCGAGATGGAGCGCCCTGGCGAGGCTGCCCAGGTTCTCCGGCGCGCGGTCGCGCTCAAGCCCACGCTCGCCGCCACCCACTTCAACCTGGGGCTGGCGCTCGAGCGGGAAGGGAAGGGGGCCGAGGCCGAGAAGGCCTACGAGGAGGCGATCCGGCTCGATCCGGCCTGGCCGAAGCCGCGAGAGAAGCTGGCCGCCCTTCGGAGATCGGCTGCCACCGCGAAGTGACCGGCTACTTCTTCCGCCGGGCCTTCTTGCGCGCCTGCCGCTCCCGCTTGCGCTTCTTGTTGCGGGCCTCGCGGTCCGCCGCACTCTCGGTCGAGATGGGCTCGGGCGCGTAGCCCATGAGCCGGGCCCGGGCGAGCGCGCCCGCCGGCAGCCGCGGCTGCATGCCCTTCGGCAGTCCCGCCATCTGCGCGGCCAATGCCGCCGGGTCGGGGGTGCGACCTTCCATGAGGTCCTGGACGGCCGCGGCGTCCTCGCCCAGCACGTCCTCCATCCCCTGGCCCTTCGATTTGCGCAGGCTGGCGAGCTGCTTGATGCCGGGGAGCCGGGAGAGCAGCCCGGGCGCCGAGCCCACCGCGCGCATCACGCCGCGCATGCCGTGGTACTGCTTCAGCAGATCCCGGACGTCCTTCTCCTTGCGGCCGGATCCGCGGGCCACGCGCCGGATGCGCGACTCGTTGAGCGAGTCGGGACGCTGCCGTTCGACCTTGGTCATCGAGTCGACGATGGAGACGATGCGGCCGAGCGCCGCCTCGTCGAACTGGAACCCCGCCGGCATCTCGCCGAAGATGGGGAACTTCTCCATCAGCTCGCCGATGGGCCCCATTTTTCGAATCGTGCGGATCTGCTTCACGAAGTCGTCGAGGGTGAAGTCGCCGGAGAGCAGCTTCTTGGCGTCGGCCTCGGCCTGCTCCTCGTCGACGTGGGCCTCGAAGTCCTTCATGAGGCCGACCACGTCGCCGAACCCCAGGATGCGGCTGGCCAGCCCCTCGGGCCGGAACTCCTCTAGCTTGTCGAGCCCCTCGCCCATGCCCAGGAACTTGATGGGCTTGCCGGTGACCTCCTTGATGGAGAGCGCCGCGCCGCCGCGGGCGTCGCCGTCGAGCTTGGTGAGCACGAAGCCGTCGATGCCGATGCGCCGGTCGAACTCGGACGCGGTGCGCACCGCGTCCTGGCCGATCATGGCGTCGCAGACGAGCAGGATGTTCTCCGGCTTCACCGCCGACTTG
>Ga0315287_10006649_pt1 | contig 11529 bp, 10 predicted proteins | sample YL17G11_0_MG_FD_205037 | JGI IMG/M metagenome (GOLD analysis project Ga0315287, IMG submission 205037) | Sediment microbial communities from Yellowstone Lake, YNP, Wyoming, USA - YL17G11_0 | ecosystem: Environmental > Aquatic > Freshwater > Lake > Sediment | place: USA: Wyoming | collected...
GCGCTCGACGACCACGCGAAGCTGCATCACGAGTACAAGATCACCGACGCGAAGATGACGGCGCACCTCGAGAGCGAGATGGACCTCATCGCCCAGGGGGAGCGCGAGCAGGCGGATGTCGTCCAGGAGAGCCAGGACATGCTCGACGACATCCTCGCGGTCCTCGAGAAGAACAAGAAGGAGATAGGCGAGGACATCAGGCGCGCGCTCAGGAAGCAGCACAACCTGGGGGACTGCCCGAAGTGCGGCACCGGCCAGCTGATGCAGATCAGGCAGAAGACCGGCGGCACGTTCGTCGGCTGCTCGAACTACCCCGAGTGCAGGAACACCTACCCCCTGCCGGTCGGGATGCTCGTCCTGCCGACCGAGGAGAAGTGCTCGGTGTGCGGCGCCCCGAAGATCAAGACGGTCTCGAAGGGGCAGGCGCCCTTGACGGTCTGCCTGGACCCGAAGTGCCCGGGCGCCCAGAAGGAGAGGTATGTCGGCAAGTGCCCGGCCTGCGGGGGGGACATGGTGGCCATCCAGTCCCGGAAGGGGAAGCGGTTCGCCGGCTGCTCCAAGTACCCCGCGTGCAAGACGATGTTCCCGCTCCCGCAGCTCGGGAGGATCATCCCGTCCGAAGTGCCCTGCGACGCCTGCGGCTCACCGGTCATCAAGGTCTTCAACAGGAAGGGCGCGCCACCGTGGGTGCTCTGCATAAACATGGATTGTCCCAAGAGGGCGCAGAAGGCCGAGAAGAAGAAGGACGCGCCCCCGGCGGATGCGCCGGAGAAGGCCTAGCCGCCCGACCGCCCAGGCGGCGGAGGGGGCTCGTCTTCCATCGTCACGGCCGGGCCCATGGCCGCTGGTGTCTCCGAGCGGTCGTCGGGCAGCGGCTCGTCCGCGGCCTTCGCCTTCGGGGGGCCGAGCTTCTTCTCGATGACCCGCAGCCGCGCCATGACATCCGTGAGCGTGTACAGGTCCCCCTTGAAGCTCAGCGCGACTATCAGGGCGGCGTCCACGAACAGCCAGGCCACGAGTATCCAGATGAGTATCTTCAGCAGGTCCCAGGTCCAGTCGAACGACACGTTGAACTGGTCGGACAGATTGATCTGCAGGTCCGTCACGAACCCGTCTGCGTAGATCAGGAGCACGAGGCCGATGAGCGCCAGGAACGCGGCCTTGACCCACCTGCTGGCCATCTGAGGAGTGGTCTTCACAACGACACCGTCAGGGAACATCGGGGTCGAGCGTATTTACAGGTTCTCATGCCCGGCCGGCCTTCTGCTTCGGGAACAGCAGGTTCCTGACCGCGGGGCCGTAGTCGAAGTTCCTCAGCTCGGTGCACCGCTCCAGCGAGAAGAGGTTGAGGTCAGGCTTGTCCCTGAACGCCCTCACCTTATGGTACCATGCCATGACGGGCTCGAGGTTGTCCGAGTAGTCCTGGAACCTGGGCACCATGTAGTTCGTCACCGACTCGGTCGATTTCGTCAGGGAGAAGAACGAGCCCTCGAAGGTCTGACGTGGCTCCGACCTCGTCCTCTTCTCCCAGGACATGTCCATGTTGTAGGAGGCGTGCCCGACGACCATGATCTCGAAGCCCCACTTGTAGAGGTTCGGGATGCAGATGGGCGTGAAGTAGCCGTCGTCGGTCAGCCTGTGCCTGATGCGCGTGACGGCCTGCCTCGAGAGCTTGACGGTGTCCGCGATCTCCCGGTCCGACGCCGCGGGGTGCTCGACCATCGCCAGGAGGGCATGCCGCTCGTGCTCCGTCAGGTCGGGTTCCGCGATCTCGACCCTCTTCAGCGGCCGGACCTTGGGCGCGGGCACGTCCAGCTTGAAGTATCTGTGCACGAGCGAGGCGAAGTTCAGCTCGTAGGTCGCCTTCGACACCGCGAACGGGAAGAATGTGTCACGGAACTTCGCCGCTGACGCCCGCTTGGAGCCGACGAAGAACTTCTCATGGGCCTCGATGATCGTCTCCAGCTCGGTCATGTTCCTGAGAGCCGTGTAGAACATGACGGAGCTGCCGCCGAGCATGGCGAAGAAGGCCTGAGGCATCGTCTCGCAGAACTCCATGTAGTGGGATGTCTTGATGTCGGCCGAGACGCCAGGGTCGGTGGTTCCGACGGAGAATGCGATCATCTCGCAGCCGAGCTTGTGGAATGCCGGCACGTTCCTGTAGGAGATCGCACCAGCGTCTATGAGCCGCCTGCGAATGGAGGCGACCGTGCCCTTGTTGAGGCCGTAGAGTTCGGCGATCTCGGCATCGGTCCTGGCTGCGTCCTCGACGAGGCCGAGTATGACGTGCATCTCGGTTTTAAGAAACCGCCACATGCTCAGGTGATTGGCAAATCTAAATTAAAAAGATTCTAATGATACATTTGCAACGTGTAGCTCCAAAACAGTAGCCTGAATCGAACTCCGCGGGGGCCTTTGGGCAAAAGGGTTATAGCCTCAATGTCCAAATTAGGCTATCGCCATTTTGGCAACACACTCTGTAGGAAGAGGAGAGGTGTAACCAAAGGGTGATGCCCAACTGCGGTGGAGTCCCCTCCACCCACTTTTTTCTTTTGACTAGTGGCGGACGCCATCGGCCCCGCGCTCGACCGTGAGTACGCAAGGCACCGGTGCCCATAGCTGGCGACAGCGACTGGACAAATAGAAAAGATGGACCGGGACGACTAGGCCTTCTTAGCCTCTTTCGCCTTGACCCTGAGGCCCGTGTACCCGCACTTCCTGCAGCGGGTCGCGCGTATCGCGTTCCTCGCGTTGCAGTTCATGCATATCTTCTTGATAAGGTTCCTGGCCTCGGCCTCGGGAAATCTAGCCATGGTCGCTCCTCTTGCGCCACAAACAGACAATCCATATATAACCCTTGCGCAGGGAAGACGCCCGTCACACGGACTTCTTGCCCTCGCCCGCGAAGTGAGCCAGTAGTGCCTCGAGCTGTATCCTGTCGCTCGCCCCCGAGACCATCCTGAACTCGGCCTCGCCCACGCGGTCCATGAGCCTGATCTTCGCATCCTCGCTCACGGGCAGCTCGAACACCGCCCGGTGTATGCCTTGAACGATGTCCTCGCCCGACAGGCCGTGCCTGACGACCAGCTCGTCGAGCTTCGACCGGGCGGCCGTGAAGTTGCCCTTCAGGGCCGTCGTCAGCAGGTCCTGAATCTCCGACGGCCTGATGTTCTCCGTTGATTCGAAGACCGCATCCTCGTCGACCTTCTTCCCGAGGGAGGCAGCGACCTGCATGATGTTGGTGGCCTTCCTGAGGTCCCCAGCCGCCAGTCCCACCACCGCGTTGAGCCCGTCTTCCGTCACCTCGACCTTCTCGGACGCCGCGATGCGCGACAGGTAGGTCTTGACATCCGCCTCCGTGAGAGGCCTGAACCTGAACACGGCGCATCTCGACTGTATCGGCTCGATGATCTTGGACGAGTAGTTGCACGAGAGGATGAACCTGCAGGTCTGGGTGTAGCGCTCCATCGTCCGCCTCAGGGCCGCCTGGGCGTCCGATGTCAGGGAGTCGGCCTCGTCGAGGAAGATGATCTTGAAGTACTCCCTGCCGATGGACGCCGCCCGGGCGAAGTCCTTGATCTTGCCCCGGACTATGTCGATCCCCCTCTCGTCCGAGGCGTTCAGCTCTATGAGGTTGTCCCGCCACTGGTCGCCGTACAGACCCCTGGCGAGCGCGATCGCGGACGTGGTCTTCCCGCAGCCCGCAGGGCCTGCGAAGAGCATGTGGGGCATGCTCCTGGTCTTCGCGTACGCGCTGAGGCGCTCGATGATGCCCTGCTGACCTATGATGTCGGCAAGCTGCTTCGGTCGGTACTTCTCGACCCAGACGTCCTGCATCTGAACCCGGGTCTCTCGAATGCCATATGCTTACTAATAACTATCTAGGCGTGGCCAGTATAATCGATTTTTTCAATCAGGGGGGTATTGAGACTCGGGCCTGTTCTAGACCTCGCGAAGGCATCGGCGATCTCGCGCCCAGCGAGCCTAGGGGTCATGGCCCGGCGGCCGCACGCTCAGGCCTGCCTTGTCTCCATTCTTCTCCATATAAGGATGATGAGCGCAACCAAAGAGGCCCCAAGAAGAAAGATGACCAGCCCCAGAATCTCTTTGCCATCCACAGCTGATCCTGTTCCGAAGATAATCGTAAAGAAGAGTATCATGAATACGAGCACGCCTATGCCGACTGCACCCGTTTGACTGCTCGCGACGAGAACCGCATCTTTAGGCGTGGGGATGAACCGGAACAGGCTCGATCTTCCATCAGGTATGATTGGCACGGTTCTCACTCATGAGCACACTCCGGCACGAGCACATAAATGTCTCTTGGGAAGGCCGTACATTCATCTTTATGAGAAAAGACCATGAGGAATGAAGGGCGGAAAGAGAAGTTGAGACGAGGATGGTGGTCCTCATGAAGGGGTCTAGCAAGTCACTTGGCCGATGCGCCTTCCGCCTGGAAGATTTGACACCGGCGGAGGTCGCCTCCATTGCTGCTGAGGAAGCTAAACCTGATTCAAGGCGCAAGCCTTGAGAGCCGGTGGTGCTCCGCCACCTCGGGAGTCCGAATCTCCCCTCAACGCTTCTGCTTGCGGATTCAGTCGGATCCGGCCGCGACTGCTGGAATCTCCTTCTCCTCGAGCACATACCGCCATATCAACGCCGCGATGATGCCCCCGATGAGTGGAGCGACCCAGAATAGCCAGAGCTGGCCTATGGCGTCTCCTCCGACGAAGAGAGCGGGTCCCAGGCTCCTCGCGGGATTGACCGAAGTCCCCGTTATCGGTATGCCGACAAGATGGATCATCATGAGCGAAAGGCCGATCGATATCCCTGCGAACCCCGCTGGGGCCTTCCTGCTGGTCGATCCAAAGACCACCAGGAGGAACACCATCGTCAGAGTGATCTCCGCCACAAGACAAGCCACGAGTGTGAACCCTCCAGGCGAATGCTCGTCGTAGCCATTCTGTCCGAGGCCGTTCACCGAGATCTCATAGCCGGGCATGCCCGAAGCGATCGCCCATAGAACTGCGGCGGCAATGATCGCCCCGATGCATTGCATCAGGATGTAGATCCCGGTATCCTTCGCTTTCATTTTGCCAGCTATGAGCATCGCGACGCTGATGGCTGGGTTGATGTGACATCCGGAGATGTAACCTATCGCATAGACCATCGCCAAGACAGCTATTCCGAATGCGGCCGCGATCCCCGAGTATCCAATTTGAGTGCCAGCGAGAACTGCGCTCCCGCATCCGATCAAGACAAGCACGAATGTCCCAATCAACTCCGCCAAATACTTCCTGCTATCTCCCATTCCCATCATCCCCGATTCTAGACCCCTAACGGCTAATCCGCATGGGTTGTCGCCGTATTATGTATTTTGGAGACTCAGCGGAGATTTCATCAGCCTGACCTTGACACGTGGCCGTGGGTCTTCTTGCGCAGTCATGTTGAACCCCAGGAGCTGGCCGCCGATTCTCTTCGAAGGACGGTGAGGTCCTAGAAGTGTTCTCGACCCTGCTATGTTTATGCACAAACAGTCCCGGCTGGGCTATCAGCAGTCGCATTCACTATCGCATTGGGGGCGGTGCTAGTTGTCGCTGGGATCTTGAGGGTCAAGAGAGGGGAATGAGAACCGTCTTGAGAAAAGGCCGTAGGGAGGAACAAGAAGCCCTCAAGCCTTGGACGAAGACGCCTAGCGAACGCAGTTGCACATGATTCTGCGATGGTCCATCTTCAGCTCTCTCCAGATCCCCAATGTCTCCTTGCACAGAGCCACTTTGTCATAACGGTAGTTGTCCTTCAGGTCCGTGATGATTGCCGAGTACATCTCTCCCCTCAGGGTGGTCGGTATCTTCTTTCCCCAGTCCGACTTCTCCTCCAGATACTCGGCCCAGCTTCGGTCAACCGCTTTGTTGATGGTGCTCTGTGACCCTCTCAGAGAGCCTAGGGTGATCCTCGATGGGGTCAAGTTCGTGAAGACGTTCTCAAGGAGCTCTGAATAGGACTGTTTCCAATCCTTGAACGGGACCATTGGGTCGATTCTGAGTCGGACCTCGAATCCTGCATCCTGAAGCCTGCTGGCAGCGTCGATCCTTTCTTCGACCGAGGGAGCATTCTCCCACCGTCTGGCAACCGGCTCAGAATTGATGCTGAAACTCACAATCGCTCTATCCCGGCTTCCGCAATCTAGAAGATGGTCTACCTCTGGAGATTTCGTCACAAACAGGATCTTGTGTGTTTTCTGAGATCCGAACAGGTCCATGATGAATCTTGAGAAGGGTTTAGTCTCGCCTTCAGTGATCATAGAATCAGTGAGCTCTCCTGAATTCAGAATCTCAGGACGGATTCCAACCTCATCGAAGAATGATTGAACATGCGCTTCGATCTTTGAGAATAACTGCGGGTGCGGGTCCTTTCCATAGTCCAAGAATCTAAGAGTGCCTTGAAGGTAGCACCATGCGCACGAATACGGACAGCCGGTCGCCCACTTCAGCTCAAGGAAACGGGGGCAGACCACGTCATCCGGCCCCTTTGGAGCAGGCGGTCCATCGGATCTGGCGATGATAGATCCATCCCCAACACGTTCGACGAGGGTCTTCCTACTGCCGCCCAACATGTCATATTTCTTGGTGTGGACTTTCAATTCCAACCCTCAGGTATCATCGAAGAGGGCGAGTCCCGATCGTCTGATGCCAAGGCTCTTGCCCAGTCTGACCATAGTCATCGAAGTATAAAATGAAGTGGCACCCCTTTGTCCTAGCCAGAGGCTGTCCGCAACCGGTCCTTCGCACGGTCCGTCTCAATCTCAGCCAGGTGGGTGGGCGGGCCAGATGATGTTTCCATAAGCAACTCAATGGGTGAGTTGAAAGAGGTTGGTGAGGGGCTACGAAACCCTTCTTTCGGATACCCTTCCTCCGATGCCATAGATTGAGGGTATGTTGTACCTTCAGAAACGGCCCTGTTGCGAAACTCCGGTGATTGAGATCTCTCACTCAGAGCCAGTCGAACAACGTCGGACCATCGGCGCCTGGCCCGTGCACCGGTTTTGCCCTATGCCTCACCGCATCGACCCACACCCTCCTGCCAGGGCGCTGATCTTGCAGGAGAACGTGACTCGCCGATCTCTTGTGGTCATTCGCTCTCTCAGCCGATGCCCTCGGGATGTCCTCGGCACCAGGGGTGCCCTGAGGAGAGCGTGAAAGGGCAGATGTTACATGTAGTGGATGGGAACAAGCACCACGACCGCCTAGGAACATCCGATGCTCGTCAAGGCGGTGTCCTTTCGTCTCGAGGATGAGCTGCCCGTCCGGGCTGGGTGCCACGTCGAACTCAAGCTGGTCCTAAGTAAGTATCACAGGGGCTTCCTGGACGACCTCTCCTATTCCCTCGGCTCCCTGACGCTCTTCCCGGACAGGGTCGTGATCGCCTTCAGGAAGACGGAGCCACGGCCGTATGTCCCGGAATCCGTAATCTCCCTCGACACGAACGAGAGGAGCCTCGATGGGGTGTTCGTCTGTGAAGGGAAAGGTGTTCCCGTGAAAGCCCCCTTCCCACAAGTCGCCGCGATACAACAGAGGCACCATGACCGGCGGAAGCGTCTCCAGAAGAAGAAGTCCCATGACCGCCGGACCTCGAGACGACTGGGCAGGCGAGAGGGAATGAGAGAACATGACCGGGTCGAGTACCGGATGCACCAGGTGGCCAACGCCGTACTCGACTTCGCTGAGGAGAACAAGGCGGCGATAGTGCTCGAGGACCTCAAAGGGGTCTTCAAGCCGAGGGTGGACAAGGCCCTCAACAGACGCCTGAGCATGTGGCCGAGGAGGAAGCTCCACTGCTTCATCGAGTACAAGGCCAGGTGGAGGGGGGTGACGGTCCTGAAGGTGGACCCGAGGAACAGCAGCAGGAAGTGCCCGGCATGTGGGAGGATACAATATTCCCGAAAGGGCACCGAGTTCGCATGCGAGTGCGGCTGGCATCTCGACCGGCACATCAACGCCAGCCTGAACCTGCTGCAGACAGCCGTCTCGAAGGAGATGGCAGGGGGTCTACGGTTCGACCCCGGCGCGCTCCAGCGTGACGTGATGATGATCCTCTACGACCCTGGGAAGGGCGCACGGTCGGAGCCGAATGGAGCGAGTCGCGAGGAGGAGGCGGCCCTTCACGCCGCTGCCTAGTTTCGCAACAGAACCAGAAACAAAGCCAGTCTTTTCAGTGGGCACGAATCCCTCTGCCCCCACTCTAGCCCCTTCTGAACAGACATGGTACTGTCCCCCACAGAAACGCCTGATCGCGAGCATACATCACACGAGAAGGAACCATTCCTTGGGGACGCTCAGTATCCTCTTGTCATCCGAGAGCGAGAGAGGCCGGTCGGACACCACTATGCCGTATTCCGACCCCGTGCGGGACATCGTCTTCTCGACCTGTGAACGCCCCTTGTTCCCGTAGCCGACCTCAAGGACCATCAGGCTCTTGTCGCGACGGCGGATCACAAAGTCGGCCCCGCCCTCCGACGCATCGAAATCGAACGCCAGCAGGCGGCGTTCTCTCTGGAGCCTGTAGAGGTACATCGTGACCGCGTCTTCGAGGAGTTTTCCAGATGTCGCCTCAGGGCTGTCCGACCGCCCGACCTTCCAGAGAAGGGCCGCCCGCATGGACGGAGCCATGAACATGTACTTCGGGGTCTTCGAGATCTTCTTCACGGGTCGGCCGAACGGCCGCACCGCAATCACGAGCTCCGACTTCTCCAGCCCGCGGATCATTCTGCTGAGAGTCGGTTTCGTCAATTCCCCCAACCTGCTGCAGATCGACTCATAGCTGACGCGGTCCGACACGGCGAGAAGCGTGATGAGGTTGGACATCTTCGTCTGCATCTTCTTCGTGAACCTCATCATCATGGTGATGTCCTCGCACACCGTCTTCTCCACGATGTCCGAGAGCTTCTCGTAGACATCCCCCTGGTCCGAGTACGGGATTGTGAAAGGCAGCGTGCCAACCCGGAGATACTGTTCCACGTCGCTTGGTCGGACCCTAGCCAGATACCTTGTGACCGCCCTCTGATCAGCTCTCAACCCGTGATAGGCGTCCTCCGCGCTCGCCGAAGAGAATAGGCGGTCGATGATCGAGCCACGGAGGCGGTCGTCGGGCTTCAAGTCCCGCTTGAGCAGCAGGTACTCCGAAAGGGACAAGGGTGTCAGTCGCTCTGACTCCGACCTCCTGACCGAGTCAGGACTGGTCTGCAGGGAGACTGAGGATGAACCTGTGGAGAAGATGAACACGCGATCGGTCCGGTCGTACAGGCTTTTCAGGGTGACGGCCCAGTCAGGATCGTAGTGGACCTCATCCAAGAACAGGATGACTCTCTCGGATTCTGTCAGCGATTCGAAGTCCTTCCCGAGCTGGCGTTCGTATTCGTCCAAGTACTGCTTGAGAGAGGCACCTGTAAGGCGCGTCAGCTCGTCCAGAGACGCATATGGCATGTGCGCCAGCGGAACTCCCCGCTCGGACAGGCCGGAGAGTAACTGGGCGACCAGTGTGGTCTTGCCGGTACCTCTCAGTCCGGACAAGATGATCCAGCGCTTGCTGGCATCTCCCCGCAAGAAGGCGTCGATGTATCCCTCGAACCTGTCGAAGGCGAACCTCTTGTGGAGTCTGCCCCCTTTCGAGGAGAACACATGACGCCTCAGACGGTCCTGTGACAGCGAGAGACTGCGCCGGACGAAAGCCTGCAGGAGTTCGTCTTCATCGGACATATGTATAAGTAAATCGCATTTTACCTATTTTATGCTTTCTAAGTAAATTGGAGTTTACTTATACAGTGTGAGGCGGAAGCGCAGAGCGCGGCATTCGGGTTACCGCATGAATGGGTTCGGTCCGGGTGAAGAGGCCGGGCAGAACCATGCCCAGAGGAAGGGTGCGAGATCCCTTTGAACCTCACCGACTTCCCCCATACTGGCGCGGCATAAGCACAAATCCCTCTGCCCGCACTCTTTGCCGTGTCCGGTCGATCTGCCCGAGTATGCACCCCCCTCGGCTCCCTAGATGGAAAACCATTAAACCCTGCAGAGAGGTTGGTGTGATGGGTTTGAGGAATGGCAGTCAACATTGGGCTCCCTACTTTGGCCGGTCTTGTCCTTCTGTCGATCGCACTCGGCCTCGCTGTCTATTGGATAATCAAGACTCTTGTCCGGAATAAGAAGGAGTCTTCTGTCCGGAGAAAGGAGGAGTCTCTCGTCCGGGAGAGGAAGGAGACTCTTTTCCGGAAAAGGAAGATGGCTCTTGCCCGGAAGAAGAAAGAGGCACTTATCCGGAAAAAGAAGGAAAAGGTTTAGCTCCTCGGAAAAGACCACATGTAAGGGAGGATGTTCGCTGCCAAGTCACATTCGAGGCGTACGTGGCGGGCATGAGTCATCAGTGAAATCGCCCGCGGGTGGATCATCGCCTTCAGATCTCCGGCGATCAACCGAGCCAAAGAAGGGTTTACCGGAACTTGCAGGGATTCGGCATAATCTTCTCCGGCGGGATTTGTGTGGGGAGAGCGTAGGACGGCATCGTTCCGGTTGCGGCCTGACGGAACAAGCCATTAATACACGGACTGGGAATCCGACCCCGTGAAGGCCTGCGACAAGTGCAAGACGGGCGCCATCGTATTCATCAGATACAGCGGCGCGCACCTCTGCAGGAAGCACTTCTGCGAGTTCGTCGAGAAGCGCGTGAAGCACGAGCTCAGGCGGCAGATCGACCTCAATGGGGGCGAGCGCATCGCCGTCGCGGTCTCCGGCGGCAAGGACAGCACGGTCGCCCTGCACATCATGGCAGAGGTCATCGGGAGGAGGAGGGACCTCGAGATGTGCGCCATCACCGTCGACGAGGGGATCGAAGGGTACCGCGCGTCCAGCATACCTATCGTGAAGGAGGCCTGCGACGCGCTCGATATCGAACACATCGTCGTGTCGTTCCAGGACCTGTACGGCGTGACCATGGACAGGGTCGCGGCCGCGGAGCGGGCGCTGTCGGCGTGCAGCTACTGCGGGGTGCTGCGCAGGGGCGCGATGAACCGTGCGGCCAGGGACTGGAAGGCGACGCACCTGGCCACCGGGTTGAACCTGGACGACACCGCCCAGTCCGTCCTGATGAGCTTCTCCAGAGGGGACGTCGAGAGGCTCGCCAGGCTAGGACCCCACAGAAAGGTGCAGGAAGGGCTCGTCCCGAGGATACAACCCCTCAGAAGCATACCCGAGAGCGAGGCCACGTTGTACGCGCTGGCCAGGGGACTCAAGTTCCACGACCTGGAGTGCCCCTACGCCCCCGAGGCCCTCAGGAACTCGTATCGGGACGTGGTCGCCCAGCTGGAGGACAGGTACCCGGGGACCAGGCATTCGATCGTCAAGAGCTACGATGAGATCCTTCCGGCGATCAAGGGCATCTATCCGCCCGCGAAGTTGAGGACATGCGCTTGCGGAGAACCCACGGTATCATCCAGATGCAAGGCCTGCGAGCTCGTGGGATCGCTCGCGAAGGACGGGC
>Ga0315287_10006651_pt1 | contig 11527 bp, 13 predicted proteins | sample YL17G11_0_MG_FD_205037 | JGI IMG/M metagenome (GOLD analysis project Ga0315287, IMG submission 205037) | Sediment microbial communities from Yellowstone Lake, YNP, Wyoming, USA - YL17G11_0 | ecosystem: Environmental > Aquatic > Freshwater > Lake > Sediment | place: USA: Wyoming | collected...
CCGACTTCCTGGGTGGTGTAACCCATTTTCCCGGCGGTCAGGTCCTTAACCTTTTCCAGAACCACCCGGCGGATAGCCTGTTCGATCTTTTGAGCCGGTTTTTCCAAGCCCAGTTGTTCCAGCATCATCTGGGCCGCACCGATGGCGGCCAGGGGATTGATGACGTTTCGGCCCTTATATTTGGGGGCCGATCCCCCGATGGGTTCGAACATGGAAACCCCCCGGGGATTGATATTCCCGCCCGCGGCGATACCCATCCCCCCTTGGATCATGGCGCCTAAATCGGTGATAATGTCGCCGAACATGTTGTCGGTAACGATCACATCAAACCATTCGGGATTTTTCACCATCCACATGCAGACGGCGTCTACGTGGGCATAATCGGTAGTCACATCGGGATACTCCGTGGCCACTTCCTTGAAAACCCGCTCCCATAAATCAAAGGCATAAGTCAGGACATTGGTCTTGCCGCAGAGGGTCAGCTTCTTTTTCCGGTTTCTTTTCCGGCAGCCTTCAAAGGCATAGCGGACGCATCGCTCCACCCCCATACGGGTATTGACCGATTCCTGCACCGCCACTTCGTCCGGGGTCCCCTTGCGTAAAAAGCCGCCGGTACCGGCGTAAAGCCCTTCCGTATTTTCCCGGATGACCACGAAATCGATATCCTCCGGTCCCTTGTTTTTCAGCGGGGTCTCCACCCCGGGATAAAGGATCACGGGCCGGAGGTTAATGTACTGATCCAGTTCGAAGCGCAATTTGAGCAGCAGTCCCTGTTCCAGAATGCCGGGTTTTACCTCCGGATGGCCGATGGCTCCCAGATAGATGGCATCGGCTTGCCGAAGTTCCCGGAGTACGGAATCCGGCAAGATCTCTCCGGTTTTCAAGTAGCGGTCCCCGCCCAGGTCATAAGGAATAAAATTAAAAGAAAGCTTTTCGGACTCGGCCAGGGCCTGGAGGACCTTGAGACCCTCGGCTACCACCTCCGGTCCTGTGCCGTCGCCGGGCAATACCGCAATCTGATAGGTTCTTGAATTCATGGAAGGCTCTTTTCTGAGTTGTTTATTACCGGGAAATTACTCTTTGCGCCCTGCGCCCCGCGTCTTGCCCCTTTTTGATATGCCGGATCAACCCTCCATCCCGAACCAATTCCTGCATAAAGGGTGGGATGGGTTGGGCTTGAAATTTTTCTCCTGTGGTCCGATCGGCGATCATCCCTGTATCGGTGTTGACCACCAGTGAATCCCCAGGATTTATCGCCTCGGAGGCTTCCGGGCTTTCCAGGATGGGCAGCCCCATGTTGAAGGCGTTGCGATAGAAAATCCGGGCAAAACTTTTCGCAAGGATGCAAGAGATGCCGGCGGCCTTGAGGGCAATGGGGGCGTGCTCCCGGGAAGATCCGCTCCCGAAATTCTTTCCGGCCACGAGGATATCACCCTTTTTTATTTTCCGGACGAATTGGGGATCGGCATCCTCCAGACAATGCTTGCCCAGTTCCTGAGGGTCGGAAGACGTTAAATACCGGGCCGGGATGATCACATCCGTATCCACATGATCCCCGAATTTCCAGGCCTGCCCTTTATAAATCATTGATCACCTTACTTCAATTTGCATTATTTGCATCAATTTAGCTTTTTGAAAGGAACCTATTTTATGAAATCGTATTCACCTCATCGCTACGCGAACGGACAATCCGCCGGAAGCGGCAGGGTCTTTCATAAAATCGGCATCTCCCGATTTTATGAAAAATAAATTCCTCTGTGTCCTCTGCGTCTCAGCGGTGAATACGTTTTTTTTAGAGTTTAAAATGTTATCATTATTTTCTATTGCTCCTGGTCTTATCCAGTTCAAGAGGTCCGCCGATACGGCCCAGAACGGCGGAGGCCGCGGCCACCGCCGGGTTGGACAGATAGACCTCGCTCTTTGGGTGCCCCATCCGGCCCACAAAATTGCGGTTGGTGGTGGCGATGGCTCGCTCCCCCTGGGCCAGAATCCCCATGTGCCCCCCTAAACAGGGACCGCAGGTGGGCGTGCTGACCACCCCGCCGGCCTTGAGAAAAATTTCCACTAAACCTTCTCTGATGGCTTGCCGGTAGATCCAGGGGGTGGCCGGAATGATGATTAAACGTAACCCCTTAGCCGCTTTTTGGTTTTTCAGGACCTGGGCCGCTACGCGCAAGTCCTCCAGTCGCCCGTTGGTGCAGGAGCCGATAACGGCCTGGTCGATCGGAACCCGGCCCACCCGGGACAGGGGCCGGGAATTTTCCGGCAGGTGGGGAAAGGCCACCTGCGGTTCGATATCCCTCAGGTCGTACTCCCGCACCTCGTCGTATTCCGCCCCCGAATCGGACTGGTAAAGGCGCCCTAATTTCTTCGATCGTTCCCGGATGTAGGCCCAGGTGGTTTCATCCGGTTCAAAGATCCCGGATTTGGCCCCGGCTTCAATGGCCATGTTGGCCATGGTAAACCGGTCGGCCATGGAGAGCCGGGTAACGGCCGGCCCACAAAATTCCATGGCCTGATAAAGCGCCCCATCCACCCCGATATCGCCGATGGTATGAAGAATGAGATCTTTCCCGGAGACCCAGGGCCGCGGCCGGCCATGGTAGACGAATTTGCGGGAGGACGGGACCTTGAACCAGGTCTCCCCGGTAATCATGGCCGCCCCCAGGTCCGTGCTGCCCACGCCGGTGGCGAAGGCCCCCAGGGCCCCGTAGGTGCAGGTATGGCTGTCCGCCCCGATGACTAAATCGCCGGGCAGCACCAATCCTTTCTCCGGGAGCAGGACGTGCTCGATACCCATTTCGCCCAGTTCAAAAAAATATTCCAGTTGCTGCTCCCGGGCGAACTCCCTGATCAGGCGGCACTGTTCGGCCGCGGCGATATCCTTGTTGGGGACAAAGTGGTCCGGCACCAGCACGACTTTCCGGCGGTTAAAGACCCTCCGCCCACCGGCTTCCTTAAAAACCTGAATGGCAATCGGGGCGGTGATGTCGTTGGCCAGGGTCAGGTCCACTCTGGCCTGAATCAACTGGCCGGGCACCACGGTTTTCAAACCGGCGTGGGCGGCCAGGATTTTTTCGGTAATGGTCTGGGCTTTTCGAATCATCGCAATTTTTTGATCGGGTTCTTTTTTAAATACTCCAAGCGGTTCAAGGCATTCACATAGGCCTTGGCGCTGGCCGTGATGATATCCGGATCGGCGCCTTTCCCTAAGACGACGATCCCCTGCTCCTCCAGTCGCACGTTGACCTGCCCCTGGGCATCCATGCCCCCGGTGATGGCGTTCACCGAAAAGCTCAAGAGCTTGGAGCGGGTCCGGGTGATCTTGTTGATCGTGTTGAAAGTGGCATCGATGGGACCCACCCCGAATCCGGCCTTTTGGAGGATTTCCCCGTTCCATTCGATCTGGACCGTAGCCGTCGGGACAGCCACGTTGCCACTGATCACGTTCAGATAGACCAGCTTGTAGGTATCAGGGATCATCAGGATTTCATCGGCGATCAGGGCTTCGAGGTCCTCGTTGACTACCTCTTTCTTTTTATCCGCCAGGTCTTTGAAACGATCGAAGACTTTCTGGAAATCCTCCGGGCTGAGCGTATAGCCCATTTCCTTCAGCCGCTCCTGGAAGGCGTGGCGTCCGGAATGCTTCCCCAGGACCAGCAGGTTTTGATCCAGGCCGATGTCCCTGGGGGTCATGATTTCGTAGGTGGCCCGTTTCTTGAGTACCCCGTCCTGATGGATCCCGGATTCATGGGCGAAGGCATTGGCCCCCACAATGGGTTTGTTGGCCGGCACCACCAGACCGGTGATCCGGCTGACCAATCGGCTGGTGGGGAATATTTGTCGCCGATCTATGCGGGTAGCATAGGGCTTAAGGTCCTTCCGGGTATAAAGGGCCATGACCAGTTCCTCCAGGGAGGTATTCCCGGCCCTTTCCCCGATGCCGTTAACCGTCACCTCCACCTGGCGGGCCCCCTGGTCCATGGCCGCCAGGGAATTGGCCACGGCCAAGCCCAGGTCATTATGACAATGCACGCTCCAGACCACCTCCGGCGGGGCTTGGACCTTCTCCCGCAGGAGTCGTATTTTTTCTCCGAATTCCTCCGGCAGGGCATAGCCGACGGTGTCCGGGACATTAAGGGTCGTAGCCCCGGCTTTGACAGCCGTCTGCAGGGCCTGGGACAAAAACCCGATTTTGGAACGGGAGGCGTCCTCGGCTGAGAACTCTATGTTTTGGGTATAGCGGCGGGCGTAACCGATTCCTTCCCGAATCAACTCCAGCACCTCCCGCTCGGTCTTGCGCAACTTGTATTTCAAATGGAGATCCGAAGTGGCGATGAAGATATGCAGTCGGGGGGCGGCCGCGGTCCTGATGGCCTCCCAGGCCCGGTCGATATCTCCTTTTTGGGTGCGGGCCAAGGCCGCTACCGTCAACCCCCGGACCTCCTTGGAGATGAGACTCACGGCCTCAAAGTCCCCCTGCGAGGCCACCGGGAATCCCGCCTCGATCACGTCCACCTTTAGTTTTTCCAACTGGCGGGCCAGCCGGAATTTTTCCGCCTTGTTCATGCTGGCCCCCGGGGATTGCTCGCCGTCCCGAAGGGTGGTGTCAAAAATGATAATACGTTCCGCCATAAAAAAACCGCATTCCTTCCGAGGATTCAGATCGGCTTTTCGGCCGGTTCCGGCGCCGGTTTCTTCTTCCATAAATAAAGACTGACCACCGGACCCGAGAGAACGTACCCGAAGATAAAAACGGTCAGCATAACAAAGGGCTCCATGGCGATCAGGACGAACAGCAGGACCCCGGCGACCAGGACATTGAAGGAACGCCGCTCCGCCAGTTTCAAGCCCTTAAAGCTCGGATAGCTCAGGTTGCTGACCATCAGGAAAGACAAGATATACATCAGGATCAGGATGAGGAGATACCCGGTCGAGCCGGCACCCCCCATCTGATAAACAGAAAGAATGGTGGCGGACACGATGGTGGCCGCCGCCGGGATGGGCAACCCGACGAAGTAATTGGGATCCACCTGCCCCACCTGAACATTGAAGCGGGCCAGGCGCAGGGCCCCGCAAACCACGTAGAGGAAGGCCGCCAGCCAACCGAGGCGGTTGAAGGGCCGCAAAGCCCACAAAAAAACCAGGATGCCCGGGGCCAGGCCGAAGGCAATCAGATCCGACATGGAATCATACTGCACCCCAAAGGCGGTGGTGGTATGGGTCATGCGGGCAATCCGCCCGTCCAGTCCATCCAGCACGGCGGCCACCAGGATGGAAATCGCCCCCTGGTAAAAATTGCCCTGGATCGCGGCGATAACGGCATAAAAACCGCAAAATAAACTGGCCGTGGTCACCAGGTTCGGCAATAAATAGATGCCTCTCCTTCTTTCCCGACGTTTCTTGGATTTGCGCTGGAGGCTCATGACAAATACCCCAACACGGTCAATCCCGCCTTGGTGCGGTCGCCGCGTTTAATGGTGATCCGGGACTCGAGGGGCAGGTAGAGGTCCACCCGGGACCCGAACTGGATCAAACCAAAACGATCGCCGGCGCTGACCCGATCACCGGATCGGACCCAGCAGACGATCCTGCGGGCGATCAACCCGGCGATCTGGACCACCGTGAAGGGATCTCCCTTATCCGTGCTCAAGCGGAGAATATTTTGTTCGTTCTGTCCGGAGGCCCGATCCTGGTGGGCCGCAAAAAATTTCCCCGGCCGGTAGTCTATCTTCTCAATAACCCCTCCCAGTGGAATCCGGTTCACATGGCAGTTAAAGACCGACATGAAGATACTGATCTTCAAGGTTCGTTCCGCCACCCCCGGCCCATTCCCCTGTTCCTCTATCAGAAGCACCCGCCCGTCAGCCGGCGCCAAGATAGCCCCATTTCCGCTCGGGGAAACCCGCTCGGGGTCCCGAAAAAAGGAGATGGCAAAGATAACGAAGAGACCGGCCAAACTCAAGCCTATCCGGCTCTCCAGCCATCCAAAGAGGACCAGCAGTCCCAAACCCAAGGCGATAATGGGAGCCCCTTGGCGGGCGACGGGAATACGCATCTTTTCTTCCTCAGTCTAACATAGATAACGTCGATAGCCCTTCATCCCTTTATTTTTTCACGTTTCAGGGAGCCCTCTTTTTTGCTGCGGGCCAGAGCGATGGCCCCGGTCCGGGCGATTTCTTTAATCCCCAAATGGCCCAGCAGGTCCAGAATGGCCGTGATCTTGCCTTCATTGCCGGTGACCTCGATGGTATACTCCTGGGGGCTCACATCCACCACCTGGCAGCGAAAAATATCCACGATCCGCAGGATTTCCGCCCGGGTGGCGGCTTCGGCCCTGACCTTGACCAGGGCCATTTCCCTTTCCACAAACTCGGTGTGGGTGAAATCAATCACCTTAATCACGTTCACCAGTTTGTTTAACTGTTTGGTGATCTGCTCGACGATCTGCTCATTGCCCTGAGTGACCAGGGTGATCCGGGAAACCTCGGGCTCCATGGTTTGCGCCACACAGAGGCTTTCGATATTGAATCCCCGGCCGCTGAACAACCCGGTCACCCGGGACAACACCCCGGGTTCATTATCCACTAAAACCGAAATGGTATGTTTTTGATTCTGATTATTTTCCATAGCTTTATACCAAGAGCATTTCCGTCATGGCCGCCCCGGCCGGCACCATGGGGGAAACACACTCGTCCTCGCAGACCACGAAATCCATGATCACCGGACGGTTGATCGATAGGGCTTTCTTAATCACCGGGGTTACCTCTTCCGGTTTGGTAGCCCGCAATCCTACGGCCCCATAGGCCTCGGCCAGCTTGACGAAGTCCGGATTGCCCTTCAATAACGTCTGGGCATACCGCTTCTCATAAAACAATTCCTGCCATTGCCGAACCATCCCTAAGCAACCGTTGTTTAATATGGCGATCTTAACCGGAATGTTGTTGGCCACTGCGGTGGCCATCTCCTGGATATTCATCTGGATACTTCCATCCCCGGCAATGTCAAAGACCATCCGGTCCGGGCAGGCGATCTTGGCCCCAATGGCCGCCGGAAAACCATACCCCATCACCCCCAAGCCGCCCGAGGTGATAAAGGAATTCGGCTGATCGAAGTGATAAAACTGGGCCGCCCACATCTGATTTTGTCCCACTTCGGTGGTGATGATGGCCTGACCTCTGGTCACCTCGTAGATCTTCTCGACCACATATTGGGGCTTGATTTTTCCCCCATTAGGCTGGTAGGCCAGCGGATGGCCTTCTTTCCATTCCCGGATCTGTTCCAGCCAGGGATGCCGGACTTTCGACCAATCCTGCTTCGTCCATTTCTGGACCAGGCTGTTCAGTTTGGTCAACGCGTCCCGGCAATCACCCACTATCGGGACCTCTACATTCACATTTTTCCGAATGGAGGTGGGGTCGATATCAATATGGATGATCCGGGCCTCCGGAGCAAACAGATTCACTTTGCCGGTCACTCGGTCATCGAACCGGGCCCCGATGGCGATCAAGACATCCGAATGGGCTACGGCCATGTTGGCCCCGTAGGTGCCGTGCATCCCCAACATCCCCAGCCACAGGGGATGGGTTCCCGGGAAGGCGCCCAAGCCCATCAGGGTGGTGGTCACCGGAATCGAAAGGGCCTCGGCCAGGTTTCTAAGTTCCGCCGACCCCTGGGAGGAAATCACTCCTCCACCGGCGTAAATGACCGGCCTCCTGGCTTTTTGAACCAAGGCGCCGGCTTTTTCAATCTGACCGGAATGGGCCCCATAAGTGGGGCGATAGCTCCGCATTTCCACCTTTTTCGGGTACTTGAATTCGACCTGCTCCTTGAGCACATCCTTGGGCAAATCGACTAAAATAGGGCCTGGCCGGCCGGCCCGGGCCAAATAGAAAGATTCCTTGATAACCCGGGCCAGGTCCTCGGCCCGCTTGACCAAATAATTGTGCTTGGTGCAGGGCCGGGTAATCCCCACAATGTCCACTTCCTGGAAAGCATCGTTTCCGATAAGCGGCGTCGGCACCTGCCCGGTAAAGACCACCACCGGGATGGAATCCATAAAGGCGGAGGCGATTCCGGTAACGGTATTGGTGGCCCCCGGCCCGGAAGTGACCAGACAAACGCCTACCTTGCCTGAGGCCCGGGCATACCCATCGGCCATATGGACCGCCCCCTGTTCGTGCCGCACCAGAATATGCCGGATAGGTCTTTTTTCCAGAACATCGTAGATGTCCGTGGTCGCTCCGCCGGGGTAACCGAAGATGGTGTCCACCCCTTCCTGAAGCAGGCTCTCGATTATGATTTCGGCGCCCGATAATTTCAAATTCCCATCCCCTTTTGGCGATAGTCGGTGAGGATCTGGTCGATACGGTCCCGACCGGCCAGTTTTAACTTCTGCAGGCGTTTTCGCTCCACCTGCTCCTGATCGGAAAGATAACGGCGCTTGCTGAATTCCACCAACTGGGCTTCGAATTCCCGGTGGTCTTTCATGAGTCGACGCAAATCATCATTTCCCGATGCCGCCAGGAGTTGGTCGATCAATTCTTCGTCTCTTTTTTCCATAGGCTGCTCCTGAAATTTTTGATTAATTATCTTAGGTTATCTATGCCTTTTTGTCAAATGGAAAGAAAGGAAGGGGGAAAGCGCCTAATCGGATACGAAATCCTGCCCTACCCGGGTATGTTCTGCTTTTCTCTTGACTTTTACCATATATCTTGGTCTATTTTAATTTAAGTATAAATATTTTCCCTTCCAGATCTTTAGCAACACTAAAACAAAATAAAGCAATTCGACCAAGCGACACCCTCTTTTAAGAATTAGGGGGGGTATGGAAAAAACGGTTAAGGGTCGGGTATTCACAGCGTGATACCCGACCCTTATTTTTTTGGGCCGGCACCGGGGAGGAAACCGCTAAACCTGAATAAAAACTGTCCTATTGGAGGGTTGTCCCGGGCTAAGGTCCTGTCTATTGTCCTGCTTTTTGTGGTGTTGCTCTACCCGAACGGGATGACCGGGAAGGCCCTGATCCAGGAGGGGTCCAACCCCCGGGGGATAGAGACCATAGGGAATGCCTTTCAGACTCCGGGGGTGGAACAAAGCCGGACAACTCCCGAAACCCTCCGGACCGATAGAAATTTTATCAGTCCCCCGGCCTCCGGCGCGGAATATCCGAACCACCGGGCCACTCGGCTGCTGGCCGGCCTGGGAAGGCAGGGGGTCCGGCTAAGGCAGGCGACTGAACCCCTCCATTTGCTCAAAGTGCCGATCAAAGGCGAATGCTTTTCTCAGCTTTAGCGCCTTCATGACGGCAAAGCTGGTGCAGTCGGTGAAGCTGTATCCTTTGTCGGCATACCGTTTGAAAAGGGCAAAGGCCGACTCCTCGAGAGCTGGTGTAACAATAACAATTGTGATATGGCCGGCTTTTTTCAGATTCTCCCAAAAGCGCACGGCTACCGCATGGGAAACCCTGGCCTTCAGATAGTTCATGGTTTCGCAGACAACCAGGTTGGTGGTGAAAAACCGCGCCCCGCTGTCCCTGGAATCCCGATAAAAGGAAACCGCCGCCGAATGATATTCGTCCTCCGGGCTCGTCAGGGCAATAAAGGCCCCGGTATCCACGAAAAGCTTCATCGCTTTTTTCCATAGAGGTACAGGTCATGCTTGGACGACCCGTCCTTGATCCCGGATCGGCCAATCCCGATAATTTCCTCCATGGGGTCTTTTTCGTGACTTTCCGGCCCGGGGCCCGCCATGAGAAATCCCTCGACAGCTTCCCGGACCAGTTGGTTCATGCTCTTCTTTTCTTCGATGGCCCGGTATTTCAATGCTTTCAGCATTTCCTCCGGCAGCCGGATATTGGTGGCGATTGTTTCGGACATGGAAAACCTCCCTTCATCCCACAAAAATATCATAGTATCAATTTATCTTAATGTCAACCAAGAAAGCCCTCCTCAATTTTGATCAAGGTTATCCTTCCCTTTTCGTCAACCGGAGATTCCGGATGCCGATTATCCGACCTGAGCCGAAGAGCAAATATTTCCAGTTTACCTGTCAATCAAAACCAAAAAGGAATATCACTGGGGTTGACCTTCATCACTCCTGCGGAAACCAATACGCGTAAGATCAACGAGTACCTGGCCCGCCTGAAATCCCTCGGATCCCCACTGACTGTTTCCCACCCCTCCTCTCCAGCCGAAAAATCAACCCTTGAACCCACATTTCGATTGACAGATAAAATGTTTATGAATACCCTCCTGGGAAGCTAAACCTTTTTCGACGTCAGGAGTGACCGCATGTCTCAACTGAAACAGATGATCCAGGGCGCAACCGTACACGAAAGAAAAATTGAAATTCGCACTTACCCGGCAGGGCCGCAGCAAATCATTGTCGAAGGCTGGCTTAAAGACGATCGACGGGTCGGCGGTTTTCATTGGGACGGACGGCCCCGACCTCCCGGGGTCGTTCACCGGTTGGGGATCCGATTGTTGGTCGGCGGTTGGCCTCTCACTATCCAGGAGGCGGAAGCGGAGATGGTGGAAATCCCCCACGAACTCTGCCGAACCCTCGAAGAATCTTTAAAAAAGACCATCGGATTGACCATTGCCTCCGGCTTCACCGACCAGGTCAGGCGTCTTCTGGGCGGCCTGGAGGGCTGCTCTCACTTAACCCACCTGCTCCTGGCCATGGCCCCGGCCATCCTTCATGGCTATTGGACGCAGCATTCCAGGAAACCCCGACCGGTGCCCAAGTCGATGGACGAGGTCCAGGGTCTGTCCATCCTGGTCAACAGCTGCCAGCTCTGGAAGGAAAACGGCCCCCTGATTCAACTGGTCCAGGAGACGATTGACCAGTTAAATCAGCAACCGGGATAATTTTCACTATGGAATTGAAACAAACAGAATACGAAGTAAACAATGGCATTCAACTGATCCGGCTGAATCGGCCGGAAAAGTTGAATGCCTTGACCCCGGTCATGCGGGAGGAATTGATCCATTGTTTTCAGGTGGCCGATCAGGATGACGCCGTCCGGGTAGTGGTGGTAACCGGCGCCGGCCGGGCCTTCTGCGCCGGAGCCGACCTGTCGGGAGGCGGTTCCACCTTTGACCGGGCCCAACGGGAAGGCCGAGAGATACGCCTGAGCAGCCACCGCGACGGAGGGGGGCAGGTGGCCCTGGCTGTTTATAACTGCCGCAAACCGGTGATCGCCGCCATCCACGGCCCGGCCGTGGGGATCGGGATCACCATGACCCTGCCCATGGATATCCGGATCGCCGCGGAGGACGCCAAAATCGGGTTCGTCTTCGCCCGCCGGGGAGTGGTGCCGGAGGCCTGCTCTTCCTGGTTCCTCCCCCGGATCGTGGGTATTTCCAAAGCCGCCGAACTCGTGCTCACCGGCCGGATCTTCCGGGCCGCGGAAGAGGCCCACTCCGGGTTATTCAACTACGTGCTGCCCAGGGAAGCGGTTCTCCCCAAAGCCCTGTCCATCGCCCGGGAAATCGCCGACCACACCTCGGCCGTTTCCGTCACT
>Ga0315287_10006653_pt1 | contig 11525 bp, 10 predicted proteins | sample YL17G11_0_MG_FD_205037 | JGI IMG/M metagenome (GOLD analysis project Ga0315287, IMG submission 205037) | Sediment microbial communities from Yellowstone Lake, YNP, Wyoming, USA - YL17G11_0 | ecosystem: Environmental > Aquatic > Freshwater > Lake > Sediment | place: USA: Wyoming | collected...
TCGCGAGCTGGGCAATGCGGTACTGCTGGGGAGCCAGAGTTTCTGGGAAGGCGTGGACGTCGCCGGCGACGCCCTGTCGGTGGTCGTGATCGACAAGTTGCCCTTCGCACCACCGGACGACCCGCTGCTCGCCGCGCGCCTTGAGCGGCTCAAAGCCGAAGGCGGCAACCCGTTCCTCGACTACCAGCTACCGCAAGCGGTGATCAGCCTGAAGCAGGGGGCCGGCCGCCTGATCCGCTCGGAGACCGACCGCGGCGTGCTGATGATCTGCGACCCCCGACTCGTCGAAAAGCCCTACGGCAGGAAGATCTGGCGCAGCCTGCCGCCGATGCGGCGAACCCGCGACCTGGCGGAGGTGGAGGCGTTCTTCGCCGGCTGACCGGGGTGGCGCCGCAATGCCCGGCTTTGCTACCAGAACCGCCACCAGGGCTTCGACGCGGCGTCGGAAAGATCCGACTTGGGGAAGGTCTGCTTCAGGACGCGCGCGGCATCGTCGCTCAACTGGACGAGCCCGAGCCGGTCATAGCTCGCCACCAGGAGCGCCAGCGCATCCTCGTTGGCGGGAGTGCGCGGGAAGTTGGTGATGGCCGCCTGGGCACGATTCACCGCCGCAACGTAGGCGCCGCGATTGTAGTAGTAGCGGCCCACCTTGACCTCGTAGAGCGCCAGCGCATTGGTCAGATACTTCATCCGTTCGACGGCGTCCTGCGCGTAGCGGCTCTCCGGATACTTGGCGACGAGTTCCCGGAAGGCGTCGAACGATTCGCGCATCGCCTTCGGCTCGCGCTCCGAAAGATCGAGCTCGTAAACGTAGCCGAGCAGTCCCTGGTCCTCTCGAAAATGCACCAGGCCCTTCAGGTAATACGCGTAATCGACGTTCGGATGGTTGGGGTACGTGCGAATGAAGCGGTCGCACGAGGCCACCGCGGCGGGCGTCTCTCCCAGGCGGTAGCTGGCGTATGCCGATTCCAGGATCGCCTGCTGCGCGTAACGGCCGTAGGGGAAGCGTGACTCGAGCGTCTCGAACAGCTTGATCGCCCGCGTATAATTTCCCTCCAGCACCGCATCGTGCGCCGTTTGGTACAGCCGATCGGCGGTCCAGGTGGCGGTGTCGTCCTTGGCGTCCGGCAACCACGCACAGCCGCCGAGCGCGAGCGTCAGCGCCAGCAGCCACGGCCCGAGCCAACCGCGCCCTGCCGGGTGACTGCGAGTCCGAACCATCATTTGCAGTGCGAGAGGCATGCGGTTGTCGTCCAGTACGCGATGCGTTCCGTGAATTCCCCGAATTATAGCCGACGACCCCGGTCCAGCTTGCCCGCCCCAGCCGGGCACGCCGATATCGGCGCCGGCAGGACGCACCGCCTGACGCTCACGGCGGCGGCCGCCGGGCTGCGTTTCGATCAGGCGCTGGCGCAGGCGTTGCCCGATTATTCGCGCAGCCGGCTCAAGCACTGGATCGACACGGGGCAAGTGACGCTCGACGGCCGCGCGGCAGATCCGAAGCGGAAGGTATGGGGGGGCGAGGAGGTCGTCGTCGAGGCGACCCCCGATCCGCGCGAGACCGCCTTTTCCGCGGAACCGATGGCGATCGCGATCCGGTACGAGGACGATGCGCTGATCGTGATCGACAAACCAGCGGGGCTCGTGATGCATCCGGGCACCGGCAACTGGCAGGGCACGCTGCTGAACGCGCTCCTGCATCACGCGCCGCAGCTGGCCGGCGTGCCGCGTGCCGGCATCGTGCATCGGCTCGACAAGGACACCAGCGGACTCCTGGTCGTCGCCAAGACGCTGGCGGCACAAACGGATCTGGTTCGGCAGCTGCAGGCTCGAACCGTCAGGCGCGAATATCTCGCGCTCGCCGCGGGCGACATCGCGCGCGGCGGTACCGTCGACGCGCCGATCGGCCGCCATCCGGCGCGGCGGACGACGATGGCGGTGGTCGCCACGGGCAGGCCTGCGCGCACGCATTACGACGTCGTCGAACGCTTCGGCATCGCGACGCTGCTTCGGTGCCGCCTGGAAACGGGCCGCACGCACCAGATCCGCGTGCATCTCGCCTCGCTTGGCCACCCCCTCGTTGGCGATCCGGCGTATGGCAGGAAGGGGCCGCTCGCGTTCGGACGCCAGGCGTTGCACGCGTTCCGGCTGGGACTCGTACATCCCTTGACCCGCACCGAGTGGGCATGGGAAGCGCCGCTGCCACCGGACTTCACGGACCTGCTCGCGATGCTGCGGGCGCGCAGCGGCAAGCGGTGAGCCCGATGGGCACGTCGAACCCCTCGCGCCCCGCCACCGGCGCGCCGGTCGCGGACACGTTGGCGGCCGGACTTGCCGCGGCCGGTCTCGATTGGATCGTTCCCGCGTGGCCCGCGCCGCCGGACGTCGGCGCGTTGGCCACAACCCGGGCGGGCGGCATCGGCGCCGGGCCGGCGGCCACGATGGATCTCGGTGTCGCCGCTCTCGCGACCGGCGGCACGTCCGCCGCCACTGTGCAGAACCGCCGGCGGCTGACCGCCTTCCTGCCGTCGCCGCCGGTGTGGCTCGACCAGGTGCACGGCACGGCCGTCGCCGTACTCGACGCCGCCACGGTCGCCGCGGCACGCGCGGCGCCGCCGGTGGCCGACGCCGCCGTGACCAGCGAGCGCGGGATCGTTTGCGCCGTGCGCACCGCCGATTGCCTGCCGGTGTTGTTCGCCAATCGCCGCGGTGGCGCCGTCGGCGTTGCGCACGGGGGCTGGCGCGGCTTGGCCGGCGGTGTGCTCGAGGCCACGGTTTCCGCGCTCGCTGCGCTGGGCGCGCGGCCCGGCGACCTGGTCGCCTGGTTCGGGCCGGCGATCGGCCCCAACGCATTCGAAGTGGGCTCCGACGTCAGGGACGCATTCTCCGCGCGCGACCCGGGCGCGACGCAGTGCTTCGCGCCGCTGCGTCAAGGCAAATGGCACGCCGATCTCTACCGCCTCGCGCGGCGCCGGCTCGCCGCGGCCGGCGTGCACGACGTGCATGGCGGCGACTTCTGCACGTTCTCCGACGCGACGCGGTTCCATTCGTACCGCCGCGAGCGCGCAGCCGGGCGGATGGCGACGCTCGTGTGGCTCGCGCCGAACGGCGGGGGACGAAAGCTATAATGCGATCCGGTCGCCGCTCCGACCCCCGGCGAGCGTGATCGGCTGTCCGCTTCCGTTTCCCCCCGATCTGCCCTCATCCCCGACGCTCCCGTGCGCACGCTCGCCTATATCGTTGCCGCCAGCCTTGCCGGCGGCGCGCTGTCGATCGTCGCCGCGGCGGGCACGCTCGCACTGCATCCATCGTGGATCTCGAAGCTCGTCAGCTTCGCCGTCGGGGCACTGCTCGGCGCGGTCTTCCTCGAACTCCTGCCGCATGCGCTGGAGACGGGGCCGGCGGAAGCGGTGATGACCACCGTACTCATCGGCTTGCTGCTGTTCTTCCTGCTCGAGAAGCTGGTGCTGTGGCGGCATAGCCACGACCATCACGGCGACGCCGCGGAAGCCCCGCGCGAGCACGATCGCCTGCATGCGCGCGACGCACGCCACGGCGCCGATCAGGGCCGCTCCGGGCTGATGATCCTGGTCGGCAACAGCGTCCACAATCTGTGCGACGGCATCGTGATCGCGGCGGCGTTCCTCGCCGACGCCGCGCTCGGCGTCGCGACCACGCTCGCCATCGTGTCGCACGCGATCCCGCAGCAGGTCGGCGACTTCGCCGTGCTGCTCCACTCCGGCTATGCCCGGCGCCGGGCGTTTGCCTTCAATCTCGCCACGGGCGCCGCGACGCTGGTGGGCGCGCTCGCCGGGTATTTCGCGCTGGCCGACATGCAACAAGTCCTGCCGACGGTGCTGGCGATTGCCGCGGCAAGCCTGCTCTATGTCGCGGTGGCCGACCTCATTCCGAGCCTGCACCGGCGGCCCGAGCCGGTGGAAACGCTGAAGCAGCTCGCGCTGATCGGACTGGGCGTCGCCGTCATCGCGGCCGCCCACCTGTTCCTCAAGCGTTGACGATGGTCCCCGGTTTCGTCGACCGAGAGGCGCTGGCCGCGCTCAACGCCCGATACGAGCCGCGCCTTGCGGCACTGTGGTCGGCGCTGCAGTGCGCAGTCGTGCCGACCGTCATCGAGGCGCCGCCCGGCGACCGCCGCTTCGCCGCGCGCGAGTGGAACGAACTGCCGTACTTCGCGCTGCTCAAGCAGGGCTACCTGCTGGCGAGCGAGTACGCGAAGGATCTCTCGGCGCTCGCCCCGCTGCCGGCACCGGACAAGCGCCGTCACGCGTTGCTGACGCGGCAGGCGATCGATGCGATGGCGCCGACGAATTTCCCGGCAACGAATCCCTCCGTGATCAAGCGCGCGCTCGAGACCGATGGCGCCAGCCTGGCGCAAGGCCTGTCGAACCTTGTCGCCGACATCGGGAAGGGCCGCATCTCGAGGTCCGACGAGCGCGCGTTCGCGGTGGGGAAGAACCTCGCGGTGACCGCGGGCCACGTCGTGTTCCGCAACGACCTCGTCGAGCTGATCCAGTACGCGGCGACGACGGCGAAGGTCCGCCGTCGCCCGCTGGTCATCGTGCCGCCGTGCATCAACAAGTACTACGTCCTCGACCTGCAGCCGGAGAACTCGTTCGTCCGCTGGGCGGTGGCGCAGGGCCACACGGTGTTCATGATCTCGTGGCGCAACATCGGGTCCGGGCAGGGTCACCTCGGATGGGACGACTACATCACGGACGGCACCCTCGCCGCGATTCGAATTGCCAAAGAGATCACGCGGAGTGCCGGCGTCAACGCGCTCGGCTTCTGCGTCGGCGGCACGCTGCTCGCATCGACGCTCGCCGTGCTCGCTGCGCGCGGCGACCGCAGCGTGTACTGCGCGACGCTACTGGCGACATTGCTCGATTTCGCCGACCCCGGTGACATCGGCGCCTACATTTCGCGCGAGATGCTGGCGGCGCGGGAACCCGCGCTGGCGGCCGGCCAGCGCATCCGCGGCAGCGAAGTCGCGGGCGCATTCGCGAGCCTCCGCGCGAACGACCTCGTCTGGAACTACGTCGTCGGCAATTACCTGAAGGGCGAGACGCCGCCGCCGTTCGACCTCCTGTACTGGAACGGCGATTCGTCGAATCTGGCGGGGCCGATGTGCGTCTACTACCTGCGGAACCTCTATCTCGACAACCGGCTGCGGGAGCACGGTGCGCTGACGATGGCCGGCGAACGGGTCGACCTGTCGCGGGTCGATGTGCCGTCGTATGTGTTCGCGACGCGCGAGGACCACATCGTGCCGTGGAAGAGCGCCTACCGGACGACCGGTCTTCTCGGCCGCCGCCCGGCGTTCGTCCTCGGTGCAGCGGGCCACATCGCCGGGGTGATCAACCCGCCCCAGAAGAACTGCCGCAATTTCTGGGTGAACGCCGAGACCCCCGCCCATCCCGATGCCTGGTTCGCCCGGGCGGAAAGCCGTCCGGGCAGCTGGTGGCCGCACTGGGGAGCCTGGGTCGCTCCGCACGGCGGCACCCTCAAGGCGGCGCCGCGGCATGCCGGCAGCGCCGCCTATCCGCCGCTCGAGCCCGCCCCGGGTCGTTACGTGCGGGAGGCGGCGGACTGACCCGAACACAACGCGGACGTCAGCCGCCGGAGCGGCGCGTGGCCATCGACCGACGGCGCGCTGGCTGGGGTCGACGCGGGATGGCACCGAAGTCGACGCGCGCTACCGCGCGGACTGCGCTAAGATTCAGCCGGCACAGGGATAGGCGCTGCGGTCACCAAGAGGAAGATCGCGAGCTTCAACGCGTGGCGGACGGAGTGGCCCCCGGGGCTGCAACGCCCGCTGCGAACCATCGACGCAAGGAGGAGATCCATCATGGCAGGAGACACACATCGGGTCGCGCTGGTGACGGGCGGCATGGGCGGCCTTGGCGAGGCGATCTGCGTCAAGCTTGCGGCCTTGGGCTACACCGTCGTGACGACGCACTCGCCCGGCAACGCCAAGGCCGCGGAATGGCTCGAAACGATGAAGAAGCAGGGCTACACGTTCCACGCCTACCCCTGTGACGTCGCGGACTTCGATTCCTGCGCCGCCTGCGTGGCGAAAGTCGTCAAGGACGTCGGGCCGGTCGAAGTGCTGGTCAACAATGCCGGCATCACGCGCGACATGACCTTCAGGAAAATGGACAAGGCGAACTGGGACGCCGTGATGAAGACCAACCTCGACAGCTGCTTCAACATGACGAAGCAGGTCTGCGACGCCATGACCGACCGCGGCTGGGGCCGGGTGATCAACATCTCGTCGGTCAACGGCCAGAAAGGCGCGTTCGGGCAGACCAACTACTCGGCGGCGAAGGCGGGGATGCACGGCTTCACCAAGGCGCTGGCGCTGGAAGTCGCGCGCAAGGGCGTCACGATCAACACCATTTCGCCGGGGTACATCGGCACCAAGATGGTGATGGCGATTCCGCAGGAAGTGCTGGACAGCAAGATCATCCCGCAGATTCCGATGGGGCGTCTGGGCAAGCCGGACGAAGTCGCCGGCCTCGTCGCCTATCTCGCCAGCGAGGAAGCGGCGTTCCTCACCGGCGCCAACATCGCGATCAACGGCGGCCAGCACATGTTCTGACCGCGCGCGCCGCGCGCCGCGGCATGGGCCGCGCGCGCGGCCGCTGTGGATCGATGGAAGCAGACAGCCTGACCGTATCGACGGACAAGCTCCGGCCCGGAATGTTCGTGGCCGAGCTCGATCGACCCTGGCGCGAGACGCCGTTCCCCATTCAAGGGTTTCTGATCGAGGACAGCCGCCAGATCGACCAATTGCGAGCCCTATGCAAAGAGGTCGTCGTCGACCGACGGCGCTCGGCCTGGTACTCGATTCAGCATCTGTGGAAACTGGCGCTCGAGAGTCCCGGTGCCTTGGCGAAACCGGACAGCGCGCGCTTTGATGGCCTGGTTGCGACGATCGATCCCGGATGGGTCGGCGAACGCGGCGCGGACAGTGCCGTGGCGATTGGCTGGCGAAGCGTGCGGCACTGGTGGGAACAGCACATTGCCCCGTTGTTCAGGCGCCGCGTCGTTGTGCGCCCGGCCCGTGAGCGCCTGGCCGGCATACCGGACGACGTCGAGCTGGTCATCTATCGCGACACCAAGTCCCTCGGCGAGGCGATCGGTCCCGCGCGCAAGGTCTATCACCAGATCGAAGCGACGATGGAAACGGTGATGAGCGACCTCGCCGAGAAGCGCGAGATTTCTGCCGAGGCCATCAGCGTCGCGGCAACCGAACTGGTCGAAAGCGTTGCCGTCAATTCCGAAGCCATGATGTGGCTGACGCGGATGCACGCGCAGAATGTACGCACCTATACGCACGGCGTGGAAGTTGCGATTTACATGGTCACGCTCGGGCGCCACCTGGGATTTCCGCGCGAACATCTCAAGAATCTTTGCATGACCGGCTTGCTGCTCGACGTGGGCTTGATGCGGGTCGACAATGCCCTGCTCGAGAAGGTGGGTCCGTTGACCGAGAGCGAGTTGGCGGAAATCCGGCGGCATGTCGACTACAGTCTTGATACGCTGGCCAATTCGCCGAATATCGACCCGAGCGTGCGCGAGGGCATCGCCCAGCATCATGAACGCATCGATGGCAGCGGCTACCCGCTCGGTCTCAAGGGCGAGCAGACGAGCATCGCCGGCCGCATGGCGGCCATCGCCGACACGTTTGCCGCGCTCACCACGCAGCGACCGTATGCCGAGCCCGAGTCGGTATTCAATGCAATGAAAATACTGTTCAGCGGCGCAGGCGAGAAATTCCATGAGCCGCTGGTCGAACAGTTTGTCCAGGCGATCGGCCTGTTTCCCGTCGGATCGCTGGTCGAACTCTCGACGGGTGAAGTGGCCGCGGTGGTCAGTCACAACAAGGTGCGCCGGCTGCAGCCGCGCGTTCTGGTCCTGACCGATGCCGACAAGCAGACCCAGGCCGCGCCGTTCGAGCTCAATCTGCTGTACGACCCGAAGGACGCCAACGAGCGCCCGGTGCGGATCTTGCGTGGCCTGCCCGCGCATGCGTACGGAATCGATCCGCGCGACTTCTTTCTGACGTAGTTTCAGCGCAAAGCTTCCATGCGGCTCCTGAGACCATCACCTGCGAAACACCCCGGCGACATCGGCCATGAACGGATGTCCACGCCGGGCGAGGTGCATGAAATGAGTCGCGAGGACCTGATGCGGTGGCTCGAGAGCCCGAACCGCGACGAAACGGGTTCGGCGGCCGCTTTTGCGCTGCTGGTGATCAACCTGCGTCGTTCCGATCGCGCCGCGGCGTTGATGGATCGCCCCTCGGCGCAGGCCAGTTATGCCGCCGCCGCACGCCGATTGACGGAGGCGTTGCGCCCGCAAGACCGCTTCGCGCGTCTCGGCACCGAAGACGTGGTGCTGGTGCTGCCGCAGATCACCGAAGTGGCGGTGGTCATGCTGGCGGTGAACCGGCTCTTCCGCAGTTTCGAGGTGCCGATCGACAGCGGCAACGAGACCGTTCGCATGCGACCGTGCGTGGGTTGTGCGTTGTATTTCCCGCACGAGGCCGTCGATATCGAAGCGCTCCTGAGCGCCGCCGACACTGCCTGCGTGCTGGCGCGATCGACCGAGAGCGGTTTCACGATGGCGGCGAGTCGCGGCAAGGAGGATGCCGAGGGCATGCTGGCCGATTTGCAGGATGCACTCCAGGCCAATGAGCTCGAAGTCTGGTTTCAGCCGCAGCTTGATGTTGCTTCAGGCGCATGCCGTGCCGCGGAAGCCCTGATGCGCTGGCACAACACGCGTCTCGACCGCATGATCGCGCCGATGCTGGTGGTCGAGATGGCCGAGAACAACGGCATGATGACCGCGCTGACCACGTTCGTCCTCAATGCGACCTTGCGCCAGCTGGGTGAATTGCGCCGCGCGGGCATCGATGTGCGCATCGCCGTCAATATTTCCGCGTCGCTGTTGCGCGATGCCGACTTGCCCGAACTGGTGGCACGCGCACTTGCCATCTGGAGCATACCGGCCGACCGGCTGACGATCGAGGTCACCGAGAGCGCCATCATGCTCGATGTCGAGCGTTCATTGCAGGTCATGCATGAACTCAAACGGCTGGGCGTCCGCCTTTCGATCGATGACTTCGGGACCGGCTACTCATCGCTCGCCTATTTGCGCCGCATGCCTCTCGACGAATTGAAAATCGACGCAGTCTTCGTGCAGCACATGCTCGGCAACAAGGGCGACGCGCAGATCGTGCGCTCGGTCATCGATCTGGCTCATAACTTCGACCTCAAGGCGGTTGCCGAAGGCGCGGAGGATCCCGCGACGTTCGAGATGCTGGCCAGCCTCGGCTGCGACGTCATTCAGGGCTACCACTTCGCCCGCCCGATGCCATCGGTGCAGGTTCCGGCCTGGTGGGCGACGCTCGTTCCCTGAGCTCTCGCCTATTGGGCGGGTCGTTCTCGGCGCCGGATTGCGGGGACCGAAAAAAGGCCCCGCAGGTTGCCCTGCGGGGCCGAGGCTGTATCTTTTAGGAGGAGGAAAAAGATACAGTATTACTGTAGTCCATATGAGGGACGGCTAGGTCGCTTTCAAGCTCCCCAACTTTCCGACGCTGCGGCCAGCGACCGCAGTCAACGAGTGCTTCCGCCGGTCGCCGCCGGTGACCCGACGGCGACGCGCGGGTTTCTGTTCCGATCCTTACGCAGCCTTGCGGCCCTTCGGCGCGGCAGCCTTGCTCGCGTTGGCGGCGGCAGCGCGGACGCTGGCGTCGGCCAGGCTCACGACCTGCTTCGAGGCCTTCTGGAACTGGTCGAACGCGGCGGTCGTCGCGGCAACGGTCGACTTCATTGCATTGATGGCCGCGTCCGAGCCGGCCGGGGCCGACAGGCTGGCCTTCTCGACCCACGAGGCGAGGCCCTTCGTGTAGCCGGCCATCGCTTCTTCGGCGAGCGCCGAGTATTGCGATTGCGCTTCCGACGCCATTTCGTACAGGCTGCGCGAATAACCGACGACGTTCTGGACGCCCGATTCAGCGTACTTGGTGGGCAGGGCAAACAGTTCCTGCACGTCCTTCACCGCGGCGACCGCCGTGGCGCCTTCGACGCCCTGCGCGAACGCGATCTTGGCGACGTTCAGGTTGAGCTTCATCAGCTTCTCGGCGTTCTCGATCGCGATCGCGGCGAGTTTGGTCGCCTGCGCGACGTTGGCCTTGTTCAGTTCGGCGAATTGGGTAGGGTTGTACATGGTGTTCATGGCGTTCCTTTTCATCTGGAGTTGAGGTGGTCGACGTATGTCCGTATGTCGCAAAGCCCTTTATCCCACTCCCGCCGGCGTTTCCGATCCGACGGGCCGGGAGGCCCTGGGAACCCTCCCGATGGCGGAAAATGTTGCACCGCACAAAACCAATTGTAGGGGCGGCTCCGGGTCATGTCAAGATCTTTTTGCTGCATTGCACCAATATTCGGTCAACCATCGGGTTCCGAATTCCAAACACCCAATAAATCAGCGGTTTATAATGCCTCCATTCCATTGATCGATTTCACCATGAGCGATACGCCACGCATCATCAAGAAGTATCCGAACCGCCGGCTTTACGATACGGCCAACAGCGGCTACATCACGCTGTCCGACGTGAAGCACATGGTGCTCGAAAACATCGACTTCAAGGTCGTCGACGCCAAGACCGGGGGCGACCTGACGCGTGCCATCCTGCTGCAGATCATCCTCGAGGAGGAATCGGCCGGCCTGCCGATGTTTTCGTCCGAGATGCTGGCCCAGATGATCCGTTTCTACGGCAGCGCGCAGCAGACGATCATGGGCAACTACATGGAGCAGAACGTGAAGGCGTTCCTCGGAATCCAGAAGAAGCTGCAGGATCAGGCGAAGCAGATCTACGGCGACAAGATGCTGATCACGCCCGACCTCTGGAAGCAGTTCATGCAGATGCAGGCTCCAGCCATGCAGGGAATGCTCGGGAATTACCTTGAGCAGAGCGCCAAACTGTTCATGGACATGCAGCAGCGGATGCAGGACCAGACGCGCGGACTGTTCTCGGCGTTTCCATTTCCCAATTTCGGTGCTCCGCAGCAATCCGGGCCCGACGACGAGAAAGCGCACTGAACCGCCGAAGCACTGCAACAAGCGGCCGGCGCGGCCATGGTTATTGCGCCGCGGCAACGGCCCCGAATTTCTCCCGAGGCAGCGCATGGGCGCCGCCTTCACTGCATCGCAGCGAGCGCCCGCCAGGCCAAGCCGCCCACTGCATTGAACTGCATGGCCCCGCCCGGTCGGCAGGCGCTCGCCGTTCCTGAAGCGGTGACGCTGCAGCGCTTACGATGACCTCTGTTCGCTCCAAGACCGCGACGACCCCCCGCCCGCTGCGGCGCGTCTCGCCTCACTCGCCACGCGTAGGTTTCGTGTCACTCGGCTGCCCGAAGGCGCTCGTCGATTCCGAGCAGATCCTCACCCAGTTGCGGGCCGAGGGCTATGCGATCTCGCCCACGTACGACGGCGCC
>Ga0315287_10006656_pt1 | contig 11522 bp, 19 predicted proteins | sample YL17G11_0_MG_FD_205037 | JGI IMG/M metagenome (GOLD analysis project Ga0315287, IMG submission 205037) | Sediment microbial communities from Yellowstone Lake, YNP, Wyoming, USA - YL17G11_0 | ecosystem: Environmental > Aquatic > Freshwater > Lake > Sediment | place: USA: Wyoming | collected...
ATGTCCTGAACCTCGTCCAGAATGAGCGCAAACTTGAGCTTCGGGTCTCCGCCCTCGTCAACCTCGGGATTCGTCTGGAGCAGATAGGTGTACACCTGATTGGCCAAAACCGCAGATACGCCTTGCTTTTGTTCCTTCGTCGTAAGTTTTCCCATGTGAATTATGGATATTGCGGTCTTGTTCGGGTCGACCGATGTGAGCAGAAGCTGAATGCTCAGCGGCACGCCCGCCGTGAACAGCAGGCCCTCGAAGCCCGTCATGGTGGCGATGATGTTCTCGATAAGCTTCGGCTTCCGGGTCTTGCCGACATCCTGCATATCCTTCGGACCCACATAGGCTTCTATCAAGTCCCTGAGTTCGGGGAGCGTGGAGGGATATCGGTCGTTATTTCTCGCAGCTTCCAGCACATGATACAGATACGATTTCGTGACCTGATACTCGGCATTGTCGTCGCTGTACTTGTAGTGCATGGCGGCCAGTGTGGCCTCGACGGTCATATCTAGCAGGGCGCGGACATCCTCGTCCTTGAGCTTCGCAGGAATGGGGCGGAGCGGGGAGCAGTTCATTTGGATTCCAGACACCGAGCCGGGCGTGAACACGCGAACCTCGACCTTATCCCTCCAATCCTCGCCCATTGCAGGGCCGTGCTTTTTGGATATCAGGTCTTTCTCGCTCGACAGGAGCGCAAGACTCGACATATCGCCCTGCATATCCAGAATGATTACCGGGATGCCGCTGAGCGCAAGCTCCTCGATGATGCGCTTGAGCGCCACGGTCTTGCCGGACCCGCTGGCCCCCAGTATCGCCACATGCTTCACGAGCGTCTTGCGCGGGAATGTAAAGGGCCGCCTCATTATGTTGCCGTCCTTCGTGACGGTCCAGCCCAGCGTCAGGTTTGCAGACATCTGTTCATTCCTCTTTCATATCATTGCGTTTTATTTCCCGATTGGTTGCCGTTACGACCTTGAGCTTCACTACATGGATGCCTTTCTGGGCGGCAACCTCATACACAGCGCCGTCCCACAGCCCTGTCTGCTTTTTGCAGTTCGGGAAACCGTTTGGTAGCACGACCCGCTTGCTGTTTCGCAACGGGGCTCTGGGAATTTCAAGCGTGATTTTGCCCCTCGCCGGGCTTTTGAATGTAGCGTGTCCATCGGTGTCCGTGAAGTACCCGCGTACTCCGGCGTTGGGTCCGAACATCTCGGCATAACAGAGATACACCGGGCCGTTGTAGGTCTTTAATGACGGAATGACCTCAACCCCGGCTACGGGCAAGCCCCGCTGGTCTCGAACCTCGACCACCATGAAGTTCTTTGCCTGCTTGAAAATTGTCTCGCGACGCTGCAATACCCGACGAGTTACGGTGTTGATACGCTTGCATTCTGCTATGGCCGTTCGATACCGGGTCGCCCTGAGTTTATTTCCGTTCATTTTTCCTTCCCCCTCTTTTTCTCGGCCTCGGCTTCCGCCCAGACCCTGTTGCGTTCGTCAAGAATGCGCTTGATTTCCTTCTCGGCATCCGTTTTCTTCCGCAACGTGCTCGCCCCCGATTCGGGACCGATATGGATGTATTTAAGGCTTATGCTCAACATCATGCCCACGAGAATCCCGAGCCCCAAGAGCAGGCCGGGCACCAGCGGGTTGAACCCGCCGACGATAGCCACGAGTGCAATCATGAGCGCCGTGCAGACCCACAGGCTCGCCGTCCAGAGCCACGCCAAGAGCTTTTTGTTACCGCCCATGTTTCTCCGCCTCCATTGCTGCTAGTAGCTTGATTGTCTCCACTGGGGAAATTTTGAACAGAAGTATCAGCGCCACGGCGAACCGCATCCGGTCGTTATCGCTTATGTCCAGCGTCACCAACCGACCTCCTTGCTCCACTCCCGATGGTCGTGCTCGACGAACCAGTCCAAGTCGAGGAACACTGGGATATCCTTCTTGGCACAATCTAGGAAGAACCAAGTGTCCGGGTGTTGCTTTACCCACGGCTTGTACCGGAAGTGAATGCGCCGGAACAGATAGGCCGGGATAAGCGTGAACCCCAGATGACCCCCGTGCGCCCGGAACAGCCCGTCCGGGGCCTTGGGCAATGTCAGCAGGTCTTTCACGGGCTTGCTCCCCAACTGCGTCATGATGTAGTCGTCGGAACCCGTGCCGTCCTTACCGGGCTTGAGCTTCGGGTCGGCTATCGCCCACGCGGCTTCCTGATAGACCTCGACTCCCTCCGGGGGCGCATAGCCCGGACATTGATGGTTCGAGCCCTGACAGCCTTTGTCAGCGTTCTCCTTCGTAGTATTCAGCCACGTGATGCACTGCTTGCGCTGCTCGCAGAGCACGAGGTCGTCGTTATCGTTCTTCTTGGAGAACTTGAACCTCCGGCTGCTCGACCGCACGCCGTGCTTCGAGGGCCGGAGCTTCGTGACGAAGCTCGCTATCTGGACAGGTTCGTCCACGCGCAATTGTGCGGGTATGAAGTTGTACGCCAGATATTTCTTCTTGTCCGGCGCGTCAACATCGTTGTACGGCATCATGGCGCACATGACCTGCCCCTTGGCCGAGTGCTCCAGCCATAGCTCGATGCGCTTCTTGAACAGGTCGCCGGTCGTGGCGACATCCGCCTCCCAGCTTAGAAAATCCGTATATCGGCGAAGCGCAAGGTCGGCCAGATAATTCTCCTTGTACCAGATGATGCGCCGACTGTTCCACTGCCAGTGGTTCTCCGTGTCGGGCATGTCGTCCATGTCCAGCACGGTGACCGGCGTGCCAGCGGCGTGAAACGCATTATTTATCGCTGTCAAGTCCTCAGCCTTCTTGTCAGGACGGTCGCCGACCAAGAGCACAAAATCGAGCGCGACATTGTCGGGCAGGACCGAGCGCGCCTCGGCGACGGACTTGGCGAGCTTCTCGTAGGCATACGCCTTCTCGTGGAAGGTTCCGGAGCCCGCCAGTATCTTGCGCCGCTCGGCCATTTTGCTCACGCTTTCTCTTTGAGCCTATACTCGATTGACCTCACCACTCGCTCGTGCATCAGGCGCAGGCCGGGTTCGATGTCTGATTTCTTGAGTTCCCTCTCGCACCGTTTCTGTATCCTCAACAAAGTCGCCTTATTGGGCCGGAGTGTGTTGCCGTTGTCGCAACGCATGCGCCGCCCGGCCGGTCCGACCACATAAACCGGTATTCGGATTAGATGTATCTTGGATGCAGATGCAGCGATGTCCACCATTCCGCCACCCGATTCTGAATCGTCCACGTCGGATGGTTCTATGGGGCATAACTCGGTTCGAGAATTTCCGAGTGCTACCTGCCTTGGAATTTCGATGGAGAGCGGTCGCTTGGTTTTGGGAACCTCGAAATATACTCTACCATCTTCGTCGGTTACCGGCCCCCTCAATATAAATGGCGTGGTATATTGGTTATAGATATGGTTGGGGGCGAGCATCGTTTTACCATTTGTTGTGCGTGCGTATAATTGCACTTCAACGCCTTCCAGCGGGCGTAGCTTCTTGTCCGTGACTTCAATCACGACAACGCCCTTCTGCCGCGACTCGATGTGTTTGATTGCCGAGATGCCGCGTCGAATGACCTCGGACTTGTCCGTGCGTTTGCTGAACCACTTGATAAGTCCTGCATCTATTTTCTTCGATAGCTTCGCCGTCACCCTATAGGTTCCGTTCTTTGTTGCCATATCTATTCCTCCTCATATCCGTCTTCGGGCCCGTACCCCATGACACGACAGAACTCGCAGTGTGCATCGTGTTCTTCGAGCGTTTCCGTTTGCTTCTTCACCGCCGCTATTTCCTGCTTGTTCTGTTCGTAAACGCCATAGCTAGCGTAGCCGAACATCAGGGATGCCGTGATGGCTATCGGGATTGCCGATGCGTCCATACCGATGAACCCCTTCTGTATCGCCACAAACAGCAGTAGAATCGATATAATCAGGCCGCCCAAGAGCGCTTCGTCAAGTTCCTTTCGGCGCACGCCCGCCCCTAGCAGGCCCGCCGTGACACAGATTGCGACCCAGTACATGAGTTCCATGTCCATCCCTCAGCATATCGTCTTGATAGTGTGCAGCACCATGGTGCGCACGGCTTCTGCGCCCTCGGGCAGTCGCGCCTCGAAGTTCTGCGCATCGACTATCATGTCTGCAATGCCCTTGTTCGTCTTTTCCCGAATCCATTGGTCTACCCGCGCTTTCGTCTCGGGGTCGAGCGCGTTGAGAATCCCGAGCAGTTCCGGGAGCGTGAGCGTCCCCTGCTGGACTTTCGCCCTGACCGATGGGTTCCAGCGCAAGTAGTTCGACAGCATGGATTGTATGGCGGGTTCGCTCAGCGTGCTCAGCGTCGAGTTCACGATGCGCTCGTACACGTAGTTCTTACTGACTATGGCTGCGGCTTGGGCGTATTCCATGCGGAGCACCAGCTATCCGAGCATATCGAGCGTCTGCGGGCCGGTCGGTTGCGCTTCCTGCCTCAGAGTCGGCGGAATACCCGGTGACGGCGGCCCCTGCGGGGACTGTTGCGTCGCCTTTATATGCGCCTGTAATTCATAGAAGCGCGTCAGAAGCGGGCGGTTCCGCTCTGCCACCATGGGGTCTTCGACGATACGCCGGACCTGCTCTCGGGGTATGGACACGACACACTCCGGCATTCCATCGTTCCGAATCATAATGAGCTTCACCCAATGCTGGCCATACATGCAGATATGCCCTTGTAGCGCCCCGTCATCGGCCGTGTACACCGTTGTGTGATATGGGAATGGGCGAACCTCGGGGTTCGGTGTCATCATGCGTTCCCCCCGGAAGGCTTGACGCGATGCTCTTTAGCATGGGGGGCGCAGTACTTATGCCCGTCCACCTCGACCTGCCAGCCATGGCCGCACCGCTTGCCCGCAGCGTTCACATGCTCGCACGGCGGCTTCTTGACCTTTCGCCCGTCCCCTATGGTTATTCGGGCTGGACGGGCCTCGGGCTCGGATGGTGCCGGAGCCACGGGTTCCACGATGCTGATGGCTTCTGGGGCAGGTTCCGGGGCCTTGGGAGCGATTGTGGGGGCTGGGGCGGGTTCCGGAGCCTTGGGCGGAACCTCGGGGGTCATGGAGATGCTCACCATACTGTGCTCGGCCTCCCGCTTGGCCTTGAGCGCCGCTATCTCGCTCCGCGTCGAGTTCAGGCCGAACTGCGCGAACTGGAGCGCAGCCTCTAGGCTTTCGCCGTCCCGATACATCTTGCTGATTTCCTCGCCCTCGACCTTGATTATGGTTCCCGCATAGGTCGCTAACTCATCGGGCGTCAGCCAATGGGCGTTGTCCGCCAAGAGATTCTTGAGTTCATCAAAGCTCGCCTTGAGCGCCGAGCGATACACAGCCTCGGGAAGCGTCGGACCCTTGGGCGTCACGGGCTGCGGCGTTGGCGACGGTGGAGGTAGATACTGCACTGGCACTGGCGGAGGCGGGAGCGGGGCCTGCGGAGCCGCCATCTGCGCTTCCTGCATGTCCTGCATGGCGTCCTGCTCGAAGCCCGGCGGCACGCGCCGAGCATCCATTGTCGGGGCCGTGTTATGGACCGTAGGCACCCTTGCCCCTGCGGCCCTCGGGTTGGTTCGCTCCATGGCGATGAGTTCATCGGCCGTGGGCGGGTTCGGAGCGCCCCGGAAGTTCTCGGGCGACGGCGGGGCAACGGACGCAGGCGGGAGCGGGAGCGCCGCCATTGGCGCAACCGGGATGTTCGCTCCGCCAAGCCTGTACGCTTCCTCGACCGCTCGCTCTATCCACTGCACTGCATGCGGCGTGGTCAGCACCTTCAGCTTCGCCGCAAGCTCGCTCACGAGCGGCAGAGCTATCGTGGTCTGCTGATTGCGAATCATGACCGCCAAACTATTCGGGTCGTAGCCGGGGTTCGACTGCGTGAGCGCCTGCTTGATGCGCACGATTTCGTCGAACCGCTTCGGGCGATACGCCCTCAGCGCCTTCATGACATTGACCTGCTGGTCGGTCGGGATGTTCGGGAACGCCGCTAGCTGAGAGATGTACGATGAGTACTCGCTCACAAGGTTCCTGACCCCGCGCTGGCGCAACTGCATGAGCTTGCCGAGCCGCTCCTGATTGAGCGCCCCCAACTGGTTCAGCGTGCGTATCGTATCTTCTGGCACGCTCTTGCTCGGATTCGTGTTGTTCTCGACGATTGCGTTCACGACCTCGTCGAGCATCCCGAGCACTTCCGTTGCGCCTTCCTCGACCTGAACCGGCGACACGCCGGTCTGCACCGGCACGCGGGGCATGACGGGTGACGGGCGTGGCATCGCCGCCTGCGGGGCGACGGGCGTTACCGCCGCTGCTCCGGGCCCGACATAGACCGCATCGCCCTGCTGGACGACCGCCCGCTGGGGCGCACCCGGCAGAACCGGGGACGGGTACGGCATCGCCTGCGGCTGGCCCATGGGCGGAGCCGTCTGGCCCTGCTGCTGGAGATAAGAGTTGATGTCGCCAAACCCGGCCTGCTTCGGCACGAGGCGCTCGATGATGGGCCCGACCTGTCCGGCGAGCTTCTCCCCGACACCCATAATCTTGTCGTAGAACGCCTGCTGGCGAGATTCCCGGCGCGCTTCCTTCATATCCTCCAACTGCCACTTGGCAATATCGGGATTCTGATGCAGTCCCATGCCCATCGGGAGCGTCTCGGGGTCGATGCCCTTCATGCGAAGCCATCGCTTCGCCATTGAGTCGTAAGCTGCGCCCGCATCGAGCATCGGGTCGCCCGTAGTGGCCATGCCGGGCGGCATTCCGGGCATACCGGGCATCTGCTGATTGGGCGCTCCGCCGCCGCCCTTCCACTTGCCCGCTTCAAGGAGGGCTTCATCGAGCTTGTTCTCTTGGATGAGCGACAAAAACTTGCGCTTCTGCACGCTCTGGATAAGCTCATCGACATTCATGTCATCGACCGACTTCGACTTCGGGCCAGAGCCCCTGCCCTCATCGCTCGTGCCCATGAGCGCGGCGCGCTCGCGAGCCCGAGAATCCTCTTTCATCCTCATCGCAATAAGTATGTTCTGCGCCTTCTCCATATCTCCGGCCTGTATGAGCCGCGAGTATGTTTCTTCGAGCGTTTCCTTCACCGGGGTCGCTTGCGGGGGCGGAGGCAAATATGCAACGCCGCCCGGTACTGCCATAGACGACGGCGTGTTTGCGTTATTTATCGCATCGGGCAACACATCGTATTCCGCTTCGACTTTTTCCTTGCCCACAGGGTCGACATTGATGATGGTGTACACGCCCTCGCCCTTTTCGGCCCCGCGCTGTCGAGCGATGCGCAGTACATATTCCTTCGAGGGCTTGAACCTACAGCCCTCCTGAATCGTTTCGTTCTTGCTTCCGCCGGGCGTTATAAGTTCGATGCGCCAAGTCTCTGGTCGGTCTGCCATGTGCGTCCCCCGCTGTTTCTGGACGCAATCAGCGCGGTTCAACTATATAAGTATCGCTGTGGGTACTCGGGGCCCCGGAGGGGGTGCGTGTACCTCGCCCCCCCTCTATCTGCGCTGGAGGTTGCGCATTATCGCTCTCGCCGCGTTATGGACCGCGGGGAGCGCGGGGCTTTGCGTGGGAACTATGCCGCTGCCAGCGGGCCCGTTTCGAGCGGCGTGATGCCCAGTATGCCGTCCGTGCCGAGTGCCGCGATTATGTCTGACGGAAGCAATGCGGTGTTCAAGATGAGCACTACATTGTACTGCCCATCGGCCATGCGAGAGAACTCGCTGGGCTGCTTGCTGAGCCACTTGGAGACACGCTTGGTCGCCGCCATGCTTGCACACTGGATTTCGAGCCATTTGGGCATAGTACCCGTATCAGCGTACGGCCTTATATAGCTTTCGCACGGGGCAATCGTAAAGATGCATCCCGTAAGTCCAGAGCCTCTGTCCACAGCCGGGACATCGATATAGGAACAGCCCGTATTTCCGTTCCAGCGCCGTCGTGTCGCCTCGTAGCATCGAGATTTGCCATTCTCGCTCGGTGACGCTCATCCCGCGCCGCTTGTGCTTCAGGAGCCATCTCATGCGGGAGCTATCCGTCGTGTCCCAATGCTCGTCCGGCATGGGGCGAAGCCATTCGGCTCGAATGTCATAGTCGCCCTGCGAGAACTTCGCCCTTATGTCGGCCCTTATCTTACCCCAACTTCGTCTCTTGATGAAACGGTTTGTTCTTCTCTGTCCATACACTGACATCACCAGTCAGGGACATGCCGCCATTGCCCGTCGACCGCCGACGGTTCATGACGGCTTTACCCTGTACTGGGGTGCAGCCATTTGTGCTCGAACATATCTATCAAAGCTTTGAGAGTGCAACCTCGATGTCCCGGTTCTGTTCTACGAGCTTCCGAACGCCCTCGACGAACTCAGCCTCTTCTTCGTCGGTCATGTGAACTCGTAGTACGGATACTCCATGTCTCCATCCTCGTCGTAGCTTTCCGGCGTGGGTATATCGACCATGGCGTCACCGGCAGGGACTATATCATTACAAGTATATATAAATTATGGGGCGACCGGAGGCAAGGATAGGGGCCACCCCGTCAGCATCAACCATCGAGCATTGGCCCGAAGAACTTGAGCATTGCTCTTGTCTTTAGGCTCGCTGGAATAACCTCGGCTTCGCCCCGGCAGACCACATCGAGAGCGTCCGGGTCTATGGGCTTCACGCCCTTGAGCGGCTTGAGCCGCTCGTCCAAGAGCATGGAGTGCTCCGTGGTGCAAGTGGACAAACGCCAGAACCGGAACTTGCGCAAGAAGTACCCGCCGGAGATTGCCGCTCCGCAGACGACGCACTCGTGCATTATATTACCTCGTCGTACGCGCACGAACTGCACATCCAGCGATGGAGCAGGCCCGGCTCGGAGTTCCGGTGCATCACGCCCGAGCATATCGGGCATGTCTTGTGGTCGCTGTCCGGCGTGCGACCGCACTTACGTAGCTTGTTGCGCTTGACCATCTGCGTCGTCCCGCACAGCCCGCAGGTCGCCTTGGGCCAGAACGCCTCGTCCTCGCCGGGCGATATGCGGTGGGTCTGGACCTCGTCGCAGGTCGGGCAGAACAGCACGACCTGAGCCATCATGCTACCCCCTTGTGCCGGAATCGCTCTCCGGGGGCCGTCTTGAGTTGCTCGGTCTCGTAGCTGGTGTCGTAGTAGTCCTCGACATCGGGCCGGTAGCTGAGCCTCGTGTGGGCGATGTACGCCGCCCTACGGTACACGCCGTCCACGAGCACGGTGTAGAGCTTGGCGATGTCCGGCAGCAACTTCCCGGTCAGGGTCGATGTGCACTTCTCTATGCACCGCTCGGGCATGGACATGTACAGGTGTATCATCTCATGGATGACCGCATTGAACATCTCCTCGTGCTCGAACCGTGCCAGAACCTTGATGAGCCGCTGGCTCCGGGTCGCCTGCCCCCCGATGGGCTGACCCCCCACCCGGCAAGTGCCCGGAATCTTAGATACTATACGGATTGTAATGTCCGACGCACCCGTTGCGATTTTGAGATTGTGGTATTCCAAGACCGCCGCTGTCGCCTGCGCCATGGCCCGCACTTCCTCCTTGCTGACAATGTCGGGCTTGCCGATGACCGTGATGTAGGACATTCAGAACACCGTGCCAGCCGGATAGACCTTGAGGCGGCATTGAAGGTCTTGCCCGTCGGTCGCAACCACGAGCCCCTCGACTCTGAGCGCCTTTGCGATTATGTCCCGCCACGCCAGTCGCTCGGCGGGCACTTGCTCGCCGGGCAGGTAGGTGCTCCGGAGCAGCACGATGCGCACCGACACATACTGTGGCTCGGAGAAAAATTCGCTCTCGGTCTCCCAGCCCGCCGTGCAGTGCGAGAGCCCGCTGATGCGCCCGCTCATGTAGTGGTGCGAGTGCGGGATGCCCGTCGCCTTCAATATCCTGTTGACCTTGTTCCTGAGCGGCCTGAGCTTCTGCCGGAGCATTGATTCCTCTCGGGCCCACTCCCTCCGTTTTTCGTAGTCTACCATCGTCTTGCCTCCATACCTGTATCGCATTGTGGGTATATAAGGCTTGCTATGGGGCTTCCAAGGCGTGCTGGCAGGCGATTCTGAGCGGGCATGTGTCGCAGGACGCTCCCGGCGGGTACTCCGGGTTCTGCTTGCCGTAGCAGACGAGTACGCCCCCGAGCTTCACGACCTCAGCGACCGTTGGGCGCGCCGCTTGTCCGTCGTCGAACGACTTCCATATCATCATGCTGCCCCATGCCTTGTGGCGAGCGCCGCGCCAATGATGGAGCGTCGGCCAGTGCTCCGGATACTTAGCCTCGATGACCTTGAACGCCTCGGCGACCGTCTTGACCCCGAACTCGTCTGCGTCCGACCCCCGGAACCGCACAAGGAACTTCGGCTTCGCCTTCATATTTTCGTGACCCCCCGCTTCTTGTCGGCGTGGTAGCTTGACACTTCCCACACCCACTGCTTTCCGTCGTATCTCACAGACGACCGCCAGCCGCACTCGCCATGGATGCAGTGGTTCTCCGTGCTGTCGCCCTTGCTCGGATGGTCCTTCGGCGACCCCGCTTTCTTCGCTATGATTTTCACGGAGTTCCTGCCGCAGCGCGGGCACTGGTCCATGCCTTCGTCGGGCATCTACTTCGCCTCCATAGCGTCGCAGGCGAATATCAGACCGCTGAGGTGCTTCTTCGCCTCGCCCTGTATCCCGGCGGGCATGGCGGTCATGAAATCCGCCAAGATGGGACAGAAGTTGCTGCGCCCGATTAACTTCTTGCACTTCCAGCACGGTAACTCGCCGGTCATTGCGTTCTTGAACATCTACTTCTTCCCCCCTGCCTTCTTCTCCTGCTCGCGCATCCACGGTGCCAGTTCCGCGTCCGTGACTGGCTGGAGCTTGACCACCGTCCGATAGAACGGGGTCTCCGTGGTCCGTTGCTCCTTCGGAAGCCAGCGAAGCTCGGTCGCTGAGACCACGCCGTCCTTGTCGATTGTCATCTGGCTGTCGTAGTCCCGATACGCACTGCCCCACGAGAAGTACAGACCAGCCTTCGATTCATACGGGTCGGACATCCCTGCAACCCGCATGGAGAGCCCGCCTTCGCTGAGGCTCGACTTGCCATAGTACATCGCATAGGTCGGAACCTCGGATTGGAGCATGATGAATAGCTGGCTCTTCTGAGGCCGGTACTTCTTCGGCATCCCCGGCTTGCCCGCTTCGGTCAACTCGTCGGGCTTGTTGCACTCGCAGGCTTCAGCCTCTGGCTCGCTGTCGTAGACCTCATGGCAGTTCTCGCACTGCCAGCCGTCCTTCGCCTCGTCGATGCCCGCCGTGCAGCCCTCGTGCGTCTCGCCCTCGCGGGCGGCGAACTTCCCGCAGCCCGGACAGCGGTTCCCGTTGCCTTCGCCCATCGACGCCCCGAAGACTTCCCCGCAATCCCCGCACTCGTACCGGGGCTCGACCTCGGATTCCTCGTCGAATGGCTCGTCACAGTCCGCACAGACCTTGACCTGCTCGACCATCTA
>Ga0315287_10006658_pt1 | contig 11522 bp, 6 predicted proteins | sample YL17G11_0_MG_FD_205037 | JGI IMG/M metagenome (GOLD analysis project Ga0315287, IMG submission 205037) | Sediment microbial communities from Yellowstone Lake, YNP, Wyoming, USA - YL17G11_0 | ecosystem: Environmental > Aquatic > Freshwater > Lake > Sediment | place: USA: Wyoming | collected...
GCCGCTGTGGGCGCGGTTTTACGACCTTGAAACCAACTGTCCGTTTTTCTGCGGGCGCGACGGGGTGAAGAAATGGGACATCGCGGAAATCGAGGCCGAACGGCGCAACGGTTACGGGTGGTACGGCACGTCGGGATCGGATGTGCTGGCCGAATACGCCAAGTGGAAGACAAAGATGGCGGAGGGAAAATGACAATGGGTGACAGGGTCGGACCTTAATGGGTGACAGGGTCGGACCTTGACTTAAGCTTTAAGGCGGGACTAAGACTGTCCCAAACCCCTCCGGAGACCCGTTGCCCATATACTAGGGCCCCGTATAACGTTGAGGAGTGTGGCTTGCAGGGCCAACGTGTTCAACTCTTGATAACTGACGCGCCTGGCCGGAACGCCTGCATAGGGCGTGCGCCCCCGCACGACCATTGGGGGCTAGCGAGGATGCTCGCCCTACCTGACCGCACAGCCTTGCCGTCATATTCCGACCGCATTCGTCATCATCATTTCCAGGTGGCCTTCTCCTCGACCGGGTGGACATCATTGGCGTGCCACTCGTAGGCGCCGATGTCGATGGCTTTGCCTTGTGGGCGGGGGATGCGGTCGCGGTCGAGCTTGGGGGCGATCGTGCCGCTGCCGGCGTCGATGGCGGGTGCGTCGGGCAGCAGGTGCACATCCAGGTGGTTCGCATCGACGAAGAGAGCGGCCAGGTTTGTGATTTTCAGGTTGCTTTCTTCCAGCACGCCGGTGGCATCGTTGAAGGCGGTGGCCAGGTTGTTGTGCACGATGCAGTTGACGGGAGCCGTGCCGTTCTTGTGCTTGCCGATGCAAATCCAGGGCGGCCCGGGCGTGGTGGTGTTGAGGTCCAGCACCGTGTTGTTGATCACCAGGCAGTTGCGCGCCCCGAGCAGCGTAATGCCGTGCCAGTGATCGGTGATGATGACATTGTTCTCGATGACCCAGTCCACAAACGTGCCGTCGAAACAGCCGATGCCCTGCAGGGTCCCACGATAGGGCTGATTCAGATCGACATAATTGATGATCGTGTTGCCCCGCAGCACGACGCCCACGACCTCGCCGGTGCCGACGCCGCCAGGACCGGTGGACCAGGATTGAAAGCCGTCGTCGTGATTGGCGTTTACCTTGTAGCAATTCTTCACGGTGTTGTACTCGAACGTGCAGTGATTGCCCAGTCCGCGCAATCCATCGCCCGCGAAGTTCTCCACGAGATTGCCGGTGATGAGGGAGTCGGTAGCCCCCACGGAAATCCCGAAGTTGACATTGAGCAGGCGATTGTCGCGAATCGTCATCCGTGAGCCATCCACCTGGAATCCGTTGCACGACAATCGATCCCAGTCATCGGCGGTCCAGACGGAGGCGTCCGCCACCGAGCAGAGCGAACACCGCTCCACCGCAATGTCATGGACCGGGCCGCCCCAATTGTGGCTTTCGAGGTGGATCAGGGTGTGCCGCTGATAGGTCTTGCTGAACTCGGCACTGACGGTCAGCCCGCGGATCGCCCAGTGACAGCCGGACCGGACGTGTACGGACGATAGCTGCGGCGTATGACCTTCGTCCGCCGCCAGAGTGATCGTGCCGGAGTTGTAGTACTTGTCGATCAACAGGTCGCCATGATATCCCGACCGCAAACGAATCGTGTCCCCCGCTCGCACGGGGGCGCCGGCGTTCCGGGCCACGAGCTTGCTTTGCACCGTGTACGGCAGCTTGTCCCACTGCTGGGATTCCACCAGTCCGGCGTCAAAGACCTCCTGGATCGTCCGCCAGGGCCGGCTCGTACTGCCGTCGCCCGTGGGACTGCCGTTGGCCGGGTCCACGTAGAACTCAGCCGCTTCCGCACACAGGGGGACGAGGCACAGTCCTACGCACAGCAACAGCATTCGTGTCATGATTACTCCTCTACAATACGTTACATCCTGAGCATACCATCATCGTAGCCCCCGCGAGCCGCGGCGTCCAGATGGAAATGAATGTATTAGGGGGTCAGTATTAGGGGGTCAGAGCTCTATTAGTGATTAGGGCGGCTGCATCCCGTTCGTGTTGTTGGCTATCAGCCGTCAGCCAATCCACTATCCGCCGGAATCGACGGTTTGAGCCTATGCATACACCCGGCTGACAGCCGAAAGCGGAGAGCTGAAAGCTATTGCCTTTCTTACCACCGTCTTACCGTCCAACTGTTCTACACTATGCGATACTCGATCACTATCTGGATCGCTGCTGTTTCACTGACGGCTGGCGCGTATGCCGCCGAGATGGACCATCCCCTCAACCTGGCTGCGCAGAAGGGACTGCCTGTCGGAAAGGGCCTTGCCACGGCGTTCACAGCAGATATGGGCGTGCGAACCCACCCGGACGTGATCTTTGCCGACGATTTTGAGTCTGGGCCAATTGGCGAAGGATGGGACGAGTCCCGCAACGAGAACGGCAGGGTCCTCAGCCTGGTCGAACCCAATGCAACGGGACTGGGCCGCCGTTGCCTCAGGGTGGAGGCCCACCTGGGCCAGGACACAGGTGGCGGGCTCACCCGGTGGTTCGAACCCGCGGGCCGCGTGTTCATCCGGTTCTACACGAGGTTCGACGGGACGTGCGACTACGTGCATCACTTCGTTACGCTGCGGGCCAACCGGGGACTGCGAGGCGGCGAGCGGTGGAGCGGATTCGGAGGGGCCGGCCTGAAGCCCGAGGGCGACGAGCGGTTTTCCACGGCCATTGAGCCGTGGGGCGATTGGGGCCGCAATCCGCCGCCTGGCCGCTGGAACTTCTACAGCTACTGGCACGAGATGAGGCCTTCGCCCGACGGCAAGTATTGGGGCAACTCGTTCGCCGTGCCTGACGCCCCGGTCATCCAGCGAGGCCGCTGGATCTGCGTAGAGTTCATGCTCCAGCACAACACCCCGGGCCGGCCTGATGGTGAACAGGCCTTTTGGATCGATGGAGCTTTGCTGGGACACTGGAAGGGCATCAACTGGCGCAAGACCGCCGGGCTCCGGGCCAATGCACTCACACTCGAGAGCTACATCACGGATCGCTGGACGAAAAATCCGGTGAATGTGGTCTTCTTTGACAACGTCGTGATCGCGCGGAGCTACATCGGCCCTGCAGGCTAGGACCGTGAGACCGTCAAACCGTAGGACTGTGAGACCATAGCGGCTTAGCTGCTATTACCTTGTTGGCTATCAGCCGTCAGCAATCAGCTATCCGCCAAAAGCGGCAGTTCTAACCCAAGTGGACACCCGGCTGACAGCCGAAAGCGGAGAGCTGAAAGCAATTGTCTTCTTTCCTTCCTTCTTCACTTTCCACCGACCGGGCGGAGACTCTACACTTGAATGATGTATCGGCCCAGACCATAATTATATAAGTTCAGAGTTTCTAGTTCTGAGTTCAGGGTTGTTGGAGTATCTTGTTAAAAAACTGCCAACTGTGAACATTGAACTGTGAACTGTGTTGAATAATGATCGACAACCGAGTCTTACCATGCAGAACGTATCTCGCAGGCAGTTCCTGAAAACCACCACAGTCGCAGGTGCAGCCGTGGCCTTTACCCAGCTCAGGTCAGACCACCTCTGGGCCGGAGAAGCGGCCGCGGCGTTGCATGCCCCGGCTCCATCTTGGGTGGACAAGCCGATGCGCTGGGCCCAGCTCACGCTCGTAGAGGATGACCCCGGCAAGTTCGACCTGGCCTTCTGGCTGGACTATTTCAAGCGGACCCGCTCGGACGCCGTGTGTCTGAGCGGCGGCGGGTGCGTGGCGTATTACCCAACGCAGGTTCCGTTTCATCATCGTAGTGCATGGCTGGGCGACCGCGATGTGCTGGGTGAACTCATCTCCGGCTGCCGCAAGCTCGGCATGGTCGTTATCGTGCGGACCGATCCGCACGCTACGTACGATGACGTGGCAGAGGCCCACCCGGACTGGATCGCAGTGGACGCAGGCGGAGCAAAGCGCCGTCACTGGGCCTCGCCTGAGATGTGGGTGACCTGCGGCCTGGGTCCCTACAACTTCGAGTTCATGACCGAGGTGAAGAAGGAGATCATGTCGCGCTATCGCGTGGACGGCATCTTCATCAATCGCTGGGACGGCTCTGGGATGTGTTTTTGCGAGCATTGTCGCAGGAACTTTCGGGAGGCCTCAGGGCACGAGCTACCCCACACCGGCAATCCGCAGGACCCTGCGCGGCGCGCCTACATTCTGTGGCATCAAGAAAGGCTCTTTGACCTGTGGCGCATCTGGGACACCGAGGTCCGCAAGATCAATCCCGATTCGTGCGTCATCCCGAACACCGGCGGTGGAGCGACCAGCTCGCTCGACATGCGGCGGATCGGCGAACTGGCGCCCACGCTCATCGCCGACCGGCAGGCCCGCCGCGGACTCGCGGTACCGTGGGCCAACGGAAAGAACGGGAAGGAATTCCGCGCCACTATGGGCAGCAAGCCCATAGTCGGCATCTTCAGCGTCGGGGCCGAAGAACCATATCGGTGGAAGGACAGCGTTCAGAGCGCGGCCGAGATTCGTCTTTGGGTCGCAGACGGCGTGGCCAACGGCCTGCGTCCGTGGTTCACCAAGTTTTCCGGCGTTCTGCACGACCAGCGGTGGCTCAAACCGGTGGAAGACCTCTATCGCCGTTACGCCCGCTGGGAGACGTATCTGCGGAACGAACGCCCGCTTGCCCACGTTGGGCTGGTCTACTCCCAGCAAACCGCTTGGTTCCACGGCGAGAGGTCCGAAGACCACACGCTCGGCTGGTATCAGGCGCTCGTAGAGGCGAGAATTCCGTTCGAGATGGTGCACGATCGTCTGCTCGATGCAGCACACCTAGATCCGTTCAAGGCGCTGATCCTGCCGAACATTGCCGCCCTTTCGGACGAGCAATGCCAGCAGCTTCGAGAGTTCGTGGCGGGCGGCGGCAGTCTGATCGCCACGCACGAGACCAGTCTGTACGATGAATGGGGCGTGAAGCGAAATAACTTTGGTTTGGCCGGGCTGTTTGGCGTCAATTACGGCGGCAAGATCGAGGCCAGGATGCAAAACGCCTATCTCCGTCTCGAACACGAAGCCACGCATCGCCATCCGCTGCTGAAGGGACTCGAAGACGCCCCGCGGATCATCCACGGCGTCTCTCGCGTCGAAGTCGAGCCTCGCGAACAATTTCCGACCTCGCCGCTGACATTGATCCCCAGCTATCCTGATCTGCCGATGGAAAAGGTTTATCCTCGCGTGGCCAAGACCGACATTGCCCAGGTCTTCCTGCGAGAGGAAGGCAAGGGTCGTGTCGCGTATTTCCCTTGGGACATCGACCGCACCTTCTGGGAAGTCCTGTGCGTGGACCACCTCAAGCTCCTGCGCAACGCCGTGGAATGGGCCACGAACGAAGAGCCGCCCGTCACCGTGACCGGTCCCGGCGTCCTGGATGTGACTGTGTGGCGCCAAAAGGCGTCCATGACCGTACACCTCGTCAATCTTACCAATCCCATGATGATGAAGGGCCCGGTACGCGAGCTGATCCCGGTCGGAGAACAAAAGGTCCGCATCCGATTGCCAAATGGAGTGCGTGCGACTAATGTGCAACTACTCGCAACAGGCAAAAAACCGCGATTCGAGCGTATTCGGCAGGAGCTTTATGTCACAGTCCCAGCAGTCCTCGACCACGAGATCGTCGCCATCGATCTGGTGTAATGACTCGCGAGGAAGTAAGTGATGCATCGGCCAAAGACGCTGCTATGAGACAATTTTTGTGGACTGATTTGGAAGGAGCCGAGTATGCCATTGATCCAACTGGACACGTCGTGCACCCTGTCCGATTCGGACAAGAGACAATCCCTTGCCAAGACACTGTCTCGCCTGGCCGCAGAGGGGATCGGCAAACCCGATCAGTATGTCATGGCCTGCGTCCATGACAACGTGGCCATGACCATGAGCGGCACCACCGGTCCTTGCGCCCTGGTGACGGTCAAGTCGATCGGAGGCATGAGCAAGGCGGTCAATCAGACACTAGCTACTCAAGTCTGCCAGATGCTTCAAAGGGAGTTGGCCATACCCCAGAACCGTATCTACCTGACCTTTGAAGATATAGCCCCCACGCACTGGGCATGGAACGGCAGGACCTTCGGATAGGCGCAGTCACCGCTCCGCCAGGACGATTGCAGGGCCGGGGCGCACAAGCCTGGGCACCCCGCATGAATTCTGGTGGACCGGCGTGCAGGCCTGAGTCATAATTGCACCAGTTTGTAATCGTATGAAAAATCGCGTCTTATTCTGGTCGCTTACGTCGGCGATGTCCGGATTTCTCTTTGGTTTTGACGCCGTCGTCATCTCCGGTGCCGAACAAACCATTCAGTCGCTCTGGGGTTTGAGTCCCGGGATTCACGGCATCGCCATGGCTTCGGCCCTTTACGGCACCGTCCTGGGTTCATTGTTCGGCGGTTGGCCCACTGACCGGTTAGGACGTCGGGCCACGCTGCTTTGGATTGGTATTCTTTACTTCGTTTCGGCCGTTTGGTCCGGCCTTGCGACGGACGTTAATTCATTTATCATCGCGCGATTCATCGGTGGTCTGGGAATCGGCATCTCCACGGTGGTCTCGCCTCTTTATATCGCCGAGATCGCCCCGGCGGAGCGAAGGGGCCGTCTGGCCGGCATGTTTCAGTTAAACATTGTCTTAGGTATCCTCGTTGCTTTCCTCTCCAACGCGATGCTCGCCGGGATCGGCAAACACGCCTGGCGATGGATGCTCGGTGTGGAAGCCTTCCCGGCGATGCTCTACACAGTTCTCTGCTTCGGCATTCCGGAAAGCCCGCGATAGTTGATCGGGCGCAAGGGCGACCGCACAGCGGGCCTCAAAATTTTACAGCTCATCTGGGCCGAGTCGTCCTAGGCGGAACTGGAATGGTACGAACGTAAGAACCTACGAACGTAGTGGCTTCGCCGCCCTTACCTTCCTACGTTCTGATCTTCTTCCAGCCCCACCGTCCCCCAGATCCCTATTTGCCCACTGTCCCAGCGGATGCCCTGATCATGGTTTTTTTCTCCCTGGGCCGGGATGATCGACAGCTCCGCCACGCTGGCATAGGCCTGGCCGCTCACCTCGCTTAGGGCCACGAACCTCATGAACCGTGCCGTGACCGGCGAAGGAAGCCGGACGGTGTGCTCGAGAGAACGGCCTCTGAACTGCCCCTTGGCCGCGGGCTCGCCCCAGGTCTTGCCGTCTTCGCTGAGAAAGATCTCGTAGTCCCTGACCCGGCCGTTGGTCATGTTGGCCCGGTCCGTATACACCACTGCCGCGATCCGCATCGGCGAGCCGAAGTCTATGACCAGCTCGTGCGGGTGCTTCGGCACATCGGGATTCCAGCGGGTGTGCCAGTAGGTGTCCGTATTGCCGTCTATGGCATTGGCCGGCTCGCCCTCGTTCGGCTGAAAGCTGCTGGCTGAGACGATCCGCCACTTGAGGCGATCCGCCGGCTGCTCGACGGCGATCATCCCCTGGTACGGCAATGCCCCATCAGCCGTAGCCCGAATGGACACGGTCCCCGCCTGCTTCATCTCAAACGGTCCTACGTATGCCTGCCATGCGGAGCCGTCGAGTGCGTACTCGATCTTTGCATCGGCTGTGTCACAGGTCAGCGCAACCAGGCCCTCGCGGCCTCTTACACCCAGAACCGGCATGACACGCTTCTGGGGCGTGCCCATGCGTCCGATCGCGGGCAGATCCTTTTGTCCGGCCGGCATCAGGCGGAGGACGTAGGAGAACGTGGTCGGATCGGACCAGACTATGTACTGGTCCAGAGGACGCGGCCCGCAGCCGTTGGAACCGACCCCAAGTGTGCGGGCGGCCAGGCACAGCACGGTGCTGGTGCTGGCTGGCAGGTCCACGGAGTACTCGATCGGAGTCATTACTTCGTCGGTGTACGGCAGTGCAGAGACCTGCAGCAGGCCGCCATCTGCCTGGGCCAGCAGGCCCGGCAGTCCTTTGCCCGTCAGTGCTGCCCAGCGGATGTCCTCGTGGTTGCCGCATTCCATGGGCTTGGCATATGGAGTCATCTGTTCGCGCACGGTGCTCGAGTACAGACCCACGTCGAAGCCCCGCTTGCGGTCCGCGTAGTTCTCCATGGGTCCGCGCCCGAGGTAGGTGAACCGGTCCAGACGCTGGTCCAGCAGCATCCGCACACCGATCCGCGCAAGCGGGATGCGGCGGCCCTGGGGCACAACGGCGTTGTCCACGGCGATTGAGCCGTCGCCGTAGACAGTGTATAGGGCCGAGTGGGTGACGCTGAATCCGGCCTTGCCCTCCGCCTTGACCGCTACCTCTACGCGCACGGCAGAAGGTCCGGCCTGTTCAGCGACCAGACGGACCGTAGTACGCTGCAGGTCGGTCAGACCCATTGAGGTCCAGCTTGCATACGCCCAATTGTCGTCGGTCCGGTGCGGGGCCCGCCACAGGTGGAGCTTGGGTCCTCCGCCCGGGATCAGCAGATTGACGCCGTTGCGCACGAGCCTGGAGATCGAGCCGTCGGCCTTGTCGAAGGTGACGGAGAATCCCTCGCCGCTGACCGTGACCTGAGTATCCGTCTGTTCCAGCTTGACCGGCTTCATCTTCGCCGTATCAGCGGCTGTAGCAGGGGCCTCCTTCGGGAGCCTGAACTGGGCTGCAGCGACCTCATAATCCGCCTTGGCCCACAGTTCGTCCTTGGCCAGGACAAAGCAGACCCGCAGGAAGCACTCGGCCCCAGGCTTCGGCGAGGTCTTCTTGAGCGGGATCGTGACCGTCTTCTCAGCCCCTGGCGCAAGGTCGAGTGTCTCGATCTTGCCTTGATCGATTGCCCGGCCATCCTCCGTAACGGTCCACGAGCCGCGGAATCCGCCAAGATCGATGAAGGCGTACTTGTTGCGGATCTTGACCTGCCCTGCGGCCAGGTCACCTGCCTCAATGCCGATCCACTGGTAGGCCCGCTTGGCCTCTGGATAGTGCGGCTTGGGCGAGCGATCGGAGAAGACCACGCCCTTGTGGATGAAGTAGTGGTCGTTCGGCACCTCGCCGAATCCTCCGCCGTAGGCCAGAAATGGCCGTTTCGGGTCGCGACGATTCCATATGCCCTGGTCCTCCCACTCCCAGATCGCCCCACCCATCAGGCCAGGATACTTGTCGAAGGCATCGTTGTACTCGCCAATGGAGCCCATGGAGTTGTTCATGGCATGGGCGTATTCGCACAGGTAGAACGGCTTTGTCCGCCCTGAGTCCTCGCCGATCCGAACCACCTCGTTGGGATGCGTGTACATCTGGCTGTCCACATCCGCAGGGTTGTTGGGGCCTGTGCCAAATCGCTCATAATGCGTGGGGCGCGAGGTGTCAAGGGCCTTGATAGCGAGGAGAGCGGCGTGGAAATTAGGCCCAGCCCCTGCCTCGTTGCCCAGGGACCACATGACCACGGACGGGTGATTCTTGAAGTTCTCCACATTGGCGACGTTACGGTCCACGTGGACCGCCTCCCACGACTTCGGATTCGAGAGAGACTCGCGACCATACCCATAGCCGTGCGATTCGACGTTCGCCTCGGCGTTCAGGTAGATGCCGTACTCGTCGCACAGCTCGTACCACCGTGGGTCGTCGGAGTAGTGGCAGGTACGAACGTGGTTGCAGTTGCACTGCTTGAGCACCTCCAGATCGCGGATCATCCGCTCTTCGCTGACGTAGTGGCCTGTGTCGGGCCAGTTCTCGTGGCGGTTTGCGCCCTTGAGCTTGACCGGAACGCCGTTGATCGTGAACAGGGGACCCTTGATCTCGACCTTCCGGAATCCTGTGCGGCTCGACAGGATTTCCGAGGTTTGTGCACCGGTCTTGAGCGTCAGCACGGTCGTGTATAGGTTCGGCGTCTCAGCGGTCCACTTGGCGGGATTGGCCACCTTTGCGGTCAGGGTGACTGCCTGCTCTTGGCCCGCGGACAGGGCCGGGACCTCGGCCTCCGCCTTGACGCCAGGCACGGATCTGCCCTGGCGGTCGAACAACTCGACCGCGGCCTTGGCAGCGGGTGCAGGCTCATCGCCATAGTTCTTGACCTTCATGACCACCTCCAGGGTGGCGTCGCTATACTGCGGATCGAGGTCGGTCTTGACAAAGAAGTCGCGGATGTGCACCTGTGGCGATGTCCAGAGCGTGACGTTGCGGAAGATGCCGCTCAGACGCCACATGTCCTGGTCCTCGAGATAGCTGCCCACGCTATACCGATAGACCTCCACGGCCACGAGGTTCCGGCCTGGCTTGACGTATTGGGTCACGTCGAACTCCGCGGCATTGCGGCTATTTACGCTGTACCCGACCTTCTGGCCGTTGACCCACAGGAAGAACGCCGAGTCCACGCCGTCAAAGGTCATAAAGATCCGCCGACCCTTCCATGCAGCGGGGACCTCAAAGTCGCGGCGGTAGCTGCCTACCGGATTTCGCTCGTTGTACGCGGTCCAGTCCTGGGGCGGGTCGCTCATCACGCGGGGCCAGTCCCGCTTGAAGGTGTAGCCGGCGTTGCGGTAGTACGGGGTGCCGTACCCGAGGACCTGCCAGTTGGAGGGCACGGGGATCTCCTTCCAGGCGGAGACGTCGTACTCGGGCCTGTAGAAATCCACGGGCCGCTCCTCCGGCCTTGGGACCCAGTTGAATCTCCAGGCCCCATTGAGGCTCCGGCAGAACGAAGAGGCGTGCCGCCTCGCTGCCAGGGCCTCCTGCATAGACGCATACGGCATCAGGGTGGCATGGGCCGGCTCCTTGTTAATGCCCACTACCTGCTCGTTCTCGATCTCCGGCGGAATGGCCGCTGCCTTCACGACGACGCCTCCACAGACCAGAGTCAAACCCAACCCCAATACCACCCCGATAGCTGACAGCTTGTTCACAGGTCATCTCCTTATCAAAGAACAGGTTAAGTCTAGTCACACCCCCCTCGTGGCCCCCTATTCTAACAGGTCCTTTCCGTCTGCCAAGGGGGAATCCACCTCATCGAGCATGACGGCGGCGTCAGCCCTCCCCAAAACGGGTAATGGCTCTTTTCTTAACCTTATTATGTCACCTTGACATAGGGCCGGGCAACATGTTATAAAAGGTGTAATTAGGGTATACTCTGTGCCATTCGGCTCAAAGGCCGATCCGTTTGGCGAAAAAGGTGGGGGCGTGTTCGTAATTGGAGGATAAGTAGGTGTCTCGGAGTCAATCATCGGCGTCTCAAAGACTAACAGTAGGCAGGTAAGCAGGTACGGAGGACAATTATTATGTATAAAAGATTAATGTATGTGGTTTGTGCGAGTATGGTTTTGACCTTGGCATCAACCAGCCATGCCGTGGTCATAGGCAACTGGGAACAGAATCTGGACGGCTGGACCGTGGGTGACGCCTATAAAAACGCGGTTCGGTTCGATGACGTCAACGGCGTGACCCTGGGCAAAGGCAGCCTGGGCATCCACCTTGCAAAGGGCGATTGGAATCAGGGCATTATCATTCTGAACGTCCCGGGCCAAGGGCTCCTGGATGCCTTCAA
>Ga0315287_10006663_pt1 | contig 11519 bp, 13 predicted proteins | sample YL17G11_0_MG_FD_205037 | JGI IMG/M metagenome (GOLD analysis project Ga0315287, IMG submission 205037) | Sediment microbial communities from Yellowstone Lake, YNP, Wyoming, USA - YL17G11_0 | ecosystem: Environmental > Aquatic > Freshwater > Lake > Sediment | place: USA: Wyoming | collected...
CCCTGAAACCCGGGATGTAGGTCTGTATCTTCTTCAGTATGCCTCTGTCCTCTTCGACTCTGTCTCTGATATCGGCCATCGTGACGGCCCTCCCTAACTTGGTCTGCAATATCGCCCCGCTATCTTAATAAACATGTCGTCGGAGAGCCAGCCAGGATTCCCTTTATGAGGGTCAAGTGCAATCAGGTTTACAGATGGCGTTCAAGATCATAGGAGTGGTGGGTTCGAGCAGGTCGGACGCGAGCACGAACATGCTCGCCGAGGAGGTCGGGAAGGAGATAGCCAGGGCCGGGGCGGCGCTGGTCTGCGGTGGGCTCGGAGGGGTCATGGAGGCCGTGTGCAAGGGTGCGCGCAGCCAGGGGGGATTGACCATCGGGATAATCCCATCCGACAGGAAGGAGGACGCCAACCAGTACGTTCAGATGCCGATCGTCACAGGCATGGGTGTCGGAAGGAACGTCATGCTGGTCAAGACCGCGGATGTCATCATCGCCGTCGCCGGGGAGTTCGGCACGCTCTCGGAGATCGCCCACGCGCTCAACCTCGGCAAAACCGTCATCGGGCTGAACACATGGAGGCTGGACAAGGCGAGGGACAAGCCGGTCCCGGGCCTGATCGAGGCGTCCAGCCCCAAGGACGCGGTCAGGCTGGCGATGGATGCGATTTCTGCGACAAAGTGACCTTCGCTTCGACGGACAGGGTCGCCCTGGACGCAGTCGGAGTGGCTGCGCTCAAGGTGCACGGGACGACGAGGAAGATCAAGGGCAGGAAGGTCTTCGAGCAGGACCAGATAAGACGGGCGGCCGAGCTTGGCCTGGGCGCATCGTCGCCCGACGACATCGAGATTGTCCCTGTCGACGAGGGTACGAGGGGCGTCGCTGAGAAGATCGGCCACCACCTGACCGAATAGCACGACAGAACGACCCACCCCGTGCGTTTCCATTGACTTTTCAGTCAACGCCAGAAGGGCATTGATATACCACGGCGGCCAAGACTACACCGCGATGAATATGATGAGCCTCACTTCAGTCAAGGCCGTGTTCTGGGCGATTGTGGTCATAGCTTCCGCGTTCAGCGCATACATGATAGCCGCCAACTCCATCGGACCGTGTGATGGTCCGGACGCGTCACTGCTGCCGGCGTTCACCTCCGAGGAGCAGCTCGAGGAATTCCTTGTGGACATGGATTCCGCAGCCGACCGGTCCGGCGCGCCGAGCATGATCGGACTACAGGAACTCGGCACCGATGCCAGCTACGGAGGTTCTGGAGAGTATTTCACGACCACCAACATCCAGGTCGCGGGGGTCGATGAGGAAGACCTGGTCAAGACCGACGGAGAGTACCTGTACCTGTGCGCAAGCCAGAACGTCACCGTGGTCGCGGCCTATCCGCCGGACCAGATGACCGTAATATCGAGGATACTCCTCTCGGATCTGACGACCGGCGCCGACGCCAATCAGACCGGCTGGATCAGAGGCCTCTACCTGCTCGGTGACCGGCTGATGATCATCGCCGATGTCTACCCTGCATGGCGCTACTATGACGCGATCGCGGATGAGGTCTCCACAGACCCTGAGTCGACCCTGCCGAGGACCGTCGTTGCCGTCCTAGATGTCTCCGACCCGACGCAGCCCAAGCTCCTCTCGACTTTCTCTGTGAGCGGATACGCGCTCACCTCCAGGATGGTGGGCACGACAATCTACCTCGTGACACAGCACTATGTCTGGACATACGATGAGGGATACGTCCTACCCACCACCTGGGTCGACGATGAGAAGGCGGAGCTGGGAGTCAGCGACGTCCACTACGATCCCGAATCGAGCGATGTCAACTCCTACATCAACATCCTCGCGGTGGATTCGGATTCGCTCGAGAGCAGCTGCGTGTCCATCATCGCCGGGTACGCCTCGGTCATCTACATGTCGACAGACCACCTCTACCTCACGTTCCAGAAGTGGGACGGGGGCGTGGTGGTCCTCGATGACACTGTCGCCCCGGAATCCGAGGAGACCTCCTCGACCACCATCTACAAGATACGGACGGATGGCTTGGACATGGAGACCGTGGCCAAGGGCAGCGTACCCGGATGGCTGCTGAATCAGTTCTCGATGGACGAGCGCGAGACCCGCCTAAGAGTCGCGACGACGACCGCCTGGACGGAACCCGAGAACGCGGTGTACGTGCTCGGCGAGGACTTGGACCCGATCAGCTCGCTCGAAGGCATCGCGCCTGCCGAGAGGATATTCTCGGCGCGATTCATCGGTGACACGCTGTATCTGGTGACGTTCCTCCAGATCGACCCCTTGTTCGTGATAGACCTGAGCACCCCATCCGAGCCGAGGATACTGGGCGAACTGGAGGTCCCCGGGTTCTCGTCCTACCTCCACCCGATAGGCGATGGATACCTCATCGGCATAGGCCAGGAGAACAGCACTCTGAAGATCTCACTGTTCGATGTCTCGGACGGAGGGGACCCGAAGGAGATCGGGAAGTACATCGTCGAAGGGTCCTACGCTTGGTCCGAGGCGATCTGGGACCACAAGGCGGTCACCTACGATGCCTTGCACGGACTGCTCGTGATCCCTCTGGAAGTCTACTACTACGATGAATGGTCGTACAACTACTCGTCCGGGTTCGCCGTGTTCGATGTCTCTCCCGTATCAGGGATCGCCCTCGAAGGGATGGTGCCCCAGGTCGGTTACTGCCAGAGGTCGGTCGTCATCGGGGAGTACCTGTACACCGTCTCCAGCGCCAGTGTGAAGGCGTCCGAGCTCGCCACCCTGTCTGAGGTCGGAGAACTTGTGTTCGGGTACTCCTACGACTGGAGCTGGGTGGAGGATGGAACCGCCGTCGATTCCGTCGACGGTGCGGCGGGATGAGCTCCGAAACAGGGAAGCGAGATTAATGTTCAGGGAAACACTTACGTCGTTCGGAGAAGGCAAGATGCGTGTAGAGCTGGACAAGAGAGCCCTTTTCGCACTCGCGTCCGACACAAGGTTGGACATACTCAGGGCGCTCCAGCCGATGAGACGGACTGTCACCCAGCTCGCCGAGTCGCTCAGCATAGACAAAGCCGCAATCCACAGGCACCTCAAGATGCTGGAGGAGGGAGGGTTCGTGAAGAGGTACGAAGACCACGGGTTCGTTTACTACGGGCTCTCGTGGAAGGCACGCGACCTGATATCCCCGAATGAGAACACCAGGGTGGTCATACTGCTCTCGTCCAGTCTCGTCGCTTTCGGAGTCGCCTTGATGCTCATAGTGGCCGCGCTCTCCGTGACTGGCTTCGGGGGAAGCACGAGAATCGAGCCCACGGATGGATCTCAGGGCGGCGAGGACTTCGCCACAGAGTCGATCACGAGCCCGATGCTACTGTTCTTCATCGCCTCAGGCTTCGCGGTCTTGCTCGGGGTCGCGATGGTGGTTATCGCCACCAGGAAGGCACGTGTGCCGAAGCAGAGGCAGGCATTTCCAGCCGAACGACCATCCCTTGCCAGGGACGAGGGGCACGGGGAGTAGGAGTCTCTGGCTGACTCCTCGGACAGGTTCATCACGAATCCGAACGGGTTGGAGACCGACCGTCCCATCATAACCCATCGACCGACGAAAAGCCTCAGAGTGCACGCAAGTCTAGATCGGCGTCGTCGGCACGACTAGCCTAAGAAAGGTTTTCAACCCGCAATCACCTTTCCATGCAGGGAGGACATGATTTCGTCAGCAGCGGACACTCCATCGGTGCCTCCGAGGGCCCGACGGGACGAGGGGGGATGTGATTGGTGAGTGAGGTCTCGCTCAGCGGCCTCCAGAAGCTCGTGTCCGAGAAGAGGAAGACCGCGTTCGTGCTGTTCCGGGGGGCTTGGTGCCCCGACTGCACCGCCTTCAGGCCGATATGGTCGGCGTGGTCCAAGGACAGGAAGGGCCCCATCTACGAGGTCGAGGTCGAGAGGGGAGGCAACGAATGGACCAAGTGGGGTTTGGATGAGATCCCCACCGTCGCGCTCTTCGTCGAAGGTTCGGAGAATGAGAGGGCGGACGGTGCCATTACCAGCCTTGACCTCGACGAGCTATGGGCTCTGGCGGAGAGGAAGGTGCTGAGACCCTCGAGGAGGGGTAGCGCTCGGGGACAGCGGTAGTCAACGCTCCTCGCGACTGCGATCGGGCTGGCGCAGATTGTATCACACCATGGAATCAAGGGAGACAGCTTCATAATCCAGCCGTGCCGATACCCGCCCGACGGGGGAGAGCGGGGATGACGCGCAGAAGGCCCTTCGGAATCACGCTGCTGGCGATCGTTCAGATCATCTCGGGTCTGCAGTCGCTCCTAGGGATGGTCTGGCTGTTCGCGGTTTCCGCCAACGCAGACACGGCGGGGGTCCAGGACGCTCTCATCGCAAATCCCTGGGTCGCGGAGAACGCCGAGGCGATCTTCTTCGGGCTCAGCATCGTGTATATGGTTCTCGGACTGGCCGCCCTTGCCCTTGCGTACGGATACCTCAAGGGGAGGGAATGGGCCCGCAGGAGGGGCAGGAACATCGCGGTCTTCGCCATCGTGCTCGCCTTCCTGACCATGCTTCTGGCAGCGAATCCCGCGCCCGTGGGTACGATGATATTCAACCTGGTGATCTTCGTCTATCTCGGACGGCCGAATATCAAAGCGTTCTTCAGGAGCGGGGACTGAGCTCGCCACTCCGATGGAAATTGCCTAATCGCAGAAAGAATCATGTATTGGGTAGCTTTTGTCCGAGGTTGATGTGGGAGAGATTGAGACTCACTTCTAGGTTCGAACTGTGGATACTCTCCTGGGGCAGGCTCAGGGAAGCCTGAGCACATTCATTCTCTACGGACAGTTCGACACACGACCTGGAACCTCTTCCGATCGTGGCGTCCAATCACATTTCCACGGGCTCGGCCTGTGGCAAGTCGCAATTTCAGAAGCTGGGATTCAACGGAGGAAAGTCAATGGCCGAAGACAAGCAGGCGATACTGAGTGAGCTTGAGAACAGCGTAAAGACCCTGCGGCAGGAGGATGCGGAGAACGCCACGAGGAGGGCGCTCGCCGCGGGAGTCAGCCCTGTCGAGGCGATCGAGAAGGGCCTTGCCAGAGGGATACGCGAGGTGGGGGAGAAGTTCTCCAGAAAGGAGATGTTCGTGGTCGAGCTGATCTATGCCGCGGAGATAATGTCCTCCGCGATCAAGATCCTCGAGCCCGAGCTGAAGAAGAGAGCGGAGAAGAGGCATGTGCTCGCGCATGTCGTGCTCGGCACGGTCGCGGGGGACATACACGACATCGGGAAGAACCTCGTGAGGATCATGCTCGAGGCGAACGGGTTCGAGGTGCACGATATAGGGAAGGACGCACCGACGGACAAGTTCGTGAGCACCGCCAAGGAGGTGGAGGCGACCATCGTCGGCGCGTCGTCGCTCATGACCACCACCGTGATGGGGCAGAAGCAGGTCGGGGACGCGCTCAGGGCGGCCTCGATCAACGCGAGCTACATGATAGGCGGGGCCGCCGCCACCGAGGCTTGGGCCAAGGAGATCGGCGCGGTGTACTCCGGGGATGCCGGGAGCGCGGTCGACGCGGCGAAACTCCTGATCGGCAAGGAGGTTTGAACCCATGGCGAAGCAGATGGGGTTCGGGACATACGGCATCAAGCACCTGGAGGTCATGGGAGCGCACGACGCGGACACGATACACACGAACTCGCTGTACCTCCTGGAGCACATGGGTATCAAGGTCGTGAGCGACGAAGGCCTCGCGCTGCTCAAGGAGGCAGGAGCGGAGGTGGACGAGGCCACAAGGGTCGCAAGGATACCCTCTTACCTCGTCACGGAGGCGCTGAAGAGGTGCAAGCGTCCGGTGAAGCTGTGCGCGAGAAACCCGAAGAACGACTTCGTGCTCGACGGCAAGCACAGCTACCTGTGCACGGACGGCACGGGCCTGGCGACGATAGACCTTCACTCAGGTGAGAGAAGGCCTTCGACGAAGCAGGACGTGGCCGACTCCGCGAGGATCGTGGACTACCTGGAGAAGGTCAACAGTTACAACCCCCTCGTGACGCCCCTAGAGGTGCCAAACCATGCGCACGCGCTGCACGAGTTCGAGGCGATATTCAACAACTGCGAGAAGCACGTGACGACCGGCTCCACTTACCAGAAGGAGGAGGCGCAGTACGAGCTGAAGATGGCCGCCACGGTCGTCGGAGGGTACAAGGAGCTCAAGAGGAGGCCAATCATATCGTGTCTCACATGCACGTCGTCGCCGATGGTGCTGGGAAAGACCACGGACGCGGCGATAGAGTACGTCAGGGCCGGCTGCCCTCCGATGATGATGTGCATGCCACTGATAGGTGCGACCTCCCCGATGACGGTCGCAGGTGCGGTGCTCGTCGGGAACGCCCAGGTGCTGGCCCTCATGACCGTGTGCCAGCTCGCCGCCCCCGGGGCGCCCGTGTGCTACAGCACGGAGCCGATGGCGATGGACGTCCAGACGGGGATCTTCGAGGGGTTGTACCCTGCGGCGAACCTGGTCAGGGCGGCCCATGTGCAGATGGCCAGACACTACAAGGTCCCCATCTTCGTAGGAGGCTGGGGTTCGTGCTCCAAGCTCCCCGACGTGCAGGCCGGGTACGAGAAGACCCTGTCCGCGATGACATACTACCTATCGGGCGCGGACATCACGTCCGGGATAGGATTGCTCGAGAACTGGACAGTGCTATCATACGAGCAGCTGCTGATCGACTACGAGATATACACCATGATAGCGGACATGGTCAAAGGGTTCCCTGTGACGGACGACTCCATGGCGCTGGACCTGATCATGAAGGTGGGCCACGAGGGGCACTATCTTGGCCAGAAGCACACGCTCGATCACTTCAGGGAGATGTGGCAGCCGATGGTCACGGACGGGAGCGTGTACCAGACCTGGAAAGCCGGAGGGGCGAAGTCAGCTGTGGACCACGCCCGGGAAAAGGCGAAGGAGATCCTCAGGACGCATGAGGTCCCGCCGCTGCTGGACGACATCAAGAAGGAGCTGGCGGCGATCGTCAAGGACGGGGAGAAGAACCTCCCGCACTGACAAGGCACCTGGACGGAACCGCTAGCCTCTCCTCGCCAACCAGATGATTGCTGCGATTGCGACCAGAGACAGCGCGCACACGACGGCGCCGAACAATCGGGACTCGGGAAGCATCAATGCCGCGATCCCGATTAGCATGAGCAGAACCGCCCCGATTAGGGGCGCTCCTGCGGACCAATTGAGCGGACCGGACAGGTTCGAAGCTATGACCTGGTCTGGATGCCTAAGGGCCGTCAGAGGGATGCGTGGAGGGGGTGGGATCCGGATGCTCGGCATGTACCAACCTGGTCGAAAATGCCCGAGAATCTATATGACCCTAGTGCACGGAACTCCGTGAACCGTGAGTGGACTAGAACCGAACCGTCTCATCGGATGGCCCGGGAATCGTCCGAGCTGTCCGCACCCGCGAACGAGTATCCGCACGGCTGGTGTATCTGCTCGCTCTTCGTCCTGGGGTATTTCCTGCACTGAACAGGCCGGATGATGTATGCCCCGCATTTGGGCGAGTTAGGGTCGCCATTCTCGTACTTCAGGAAGGGGCACTTGACGAGGAACTTGCAGCAGGCGCCGCACCGTGAGCACTCGCCGGTCCTGCTGGCGCCCACCGGGAGGACGAGGCTGGTGAAGAACCTCTTGACCTTGCCGTCGAACGGTCCGCTCTTTGTCGGTCGCGTCTCCATCTGAACCGAATCGGGCATTCACATCTATATCCATATCCTTTGCCCATGAACGGCGAGATGGACACGGTCTGGCCACCGACATGTCTTTAGGCATTACGGACCATCGGCGCCCGCGGCCATGGATGACGATATGCCAGTGACGAGGAAGACTCAGGACCTCGAGGCGATAAGAGCACTCTGCGTGGAAGCAGGGCTGGATATGCAGGAAGGCCCGCTCGCGGGTGTCGTCGTCGCCTACGGATGTTACATGGATGACATACTCGTCGGCTGCGCCACTCTTAAATTTGAGGACGGCAGCCACTTCCTGGAGTACGTGGCGGTCGATGCCGACGCGAGGAACAGAGGCATAGGGGCGATGCTCGTCGCGAAGATAGAGGAGGAGGCGAGGTCCAGAGGGATGAGCGAGCTCTGGGCGAAAGCGAGGTCTCCCGGGTTCTACGAGAGGATCGGGTTCAGGGTGCTGGGCGAGGGAGAACGCGGCCCGAAATCGCTCGAGAGCTGTAGAGAGTGCCCCCAGTTCCGCAAGAGCTGCTTCCCCGCGGTCGTAGTCAAGCAACTATGAGCAGTGCGCAGACCTTCACCCACCCCAGATAGTGGTGACGGACCAAGGTGGAATCGAACCTCCAAGGGTTTTCGGGTCGTGAACAAAACTGAGCATTTGGACGTACTGACCCTCCAACAGGATTAACTACCTCCCCGCCGTTTCAGCCCTTGCGCGAAGCAGCATCTGCTGGCGCGGCGGGGGGAACGTCTTTGAGGCATGAGGGGATAAAGAGAGTTCTGTTCTGTGTCCTTGTGACGGTAGCGATGACTGCAATCACGGCGAGCTCGGCATTGGCTCTTGATGGTACGCCGGCCTCGGAAGATGCTCCGCATGAGTGGACCATCGCGATGTACTGGGCGAGCGACAACAGCCTCGACGAGTACACGGACTACTTCGTCAACCTCTGGAGTGAGTCCTTGACGAACATGGACGACATCGCCCTGTGCGTGTTCCTCGACAGGGCGGAGCTGCCGACCAACATAAGCACTCTCACGGAGAACGGATGGGTGGAGGAAAAGAGCTTCATCAATGAGGTCAACTCATCCTCCCCCGATACGCTGGCCTCGTTCATCACCTACGCGCTGACTGATCCCAAGCTGGAATCCGAGAACTTCATGCTCATGATCCAGGACCACGGGAACGGATACCTGGGCCTTTGCTCTGACGAAGGGCTGCCGGACTCGGACCTTGCCGGGGCATGGATGTCCATAGACGACCTGGGCAAGGGCGTCAGAGCTGCTCTGGCCGCGGCCGGGAAGCCGATAGACATCATAGCTCTCGATGCCTGCACGCTGGCCACGGTCGAGATCGCGTACGAGCTCAATGGAACTGCATCCTACCTGGTCGCGTCGCAGCTCGGCGTCCCATTCGACGGCATGAACTACGACGCCCTACTCTCGGACCTCTCAGATGAACCAACCATCGAGCCCGTCGACCTCGCCTGCAAGCTCGTGGACGACTACGCGAAATGGTACTCGGCCCCTCTGGGCACGTATCCCGCCCTCTATCCGTACATGCAGGACTATGCGTCGCTGTCCGTAATCGATCTCAACGCCCTTGACGAACTGGTTGGGGCGTTCGCATCATTCACCGACGCCGTCACGCCCAAGATCACCTCGTTGGGGAAGTACCTGAGGACCGCCGCCGTGCAGGCGGATGTGTCCCTGTGGATGAACAACATGGGGACCTGGTTCTACCCGGACATCCGCGTGATGTTCACGGACCTGGCCGCGAGCACGGAGAGCGCCTATCCTGATGTCCATTACGCGTGCGACGCGATCGTGCAGGCTGCCGACGCGGCCATCGTGCACGATTGGGCGAGCTGGAGGATGAGAGGGCTGGTGACGGGCCTGTCCGTGTTCGGACCCCCATCCATAGGCATATTCGAGCAGTACTGGGACTCGTTCGCGAGAGCGTATGACAGTGTCGGGCTCGACTTCGTCGATGACTCAGGGTGGGACACCGTCCTGCTGGAGTACTTCTACACGGTGAAGCAGTACAAGAGCACTCCTGCTGCATGAGTACACCAGGGACTGGAAAACGCAGGGCCCGACAACTCATCCTCGGAAGGCTGCGAGGGGAGCTTCCGCCTTCATGACCGTCACTCATGCGTGAGAGCGATGAGAGCCTCCATCCGACCATCTAGCCGTTCGGGGCTGCAAATCGGGGCCCCAGGCAGAAGCCTATGTTGTCGTCACGTCCGGATATGTCCGATGGGGAGTATCTTCGGATCCTTCCATTCCTCACGGAGGATGCTGTACATCGCAGTGTCCCTGTAGACACCCCGGCTGAAGAACGACTTGCGGATGCGCCCCTCCAGCTTGAACCCGGCCTTCTCCAGGACTCTCTCGGATGCCTTATTGTCCGGGTGCGTCTCAGCCTGGACGCGCACGATGTTCTTGTGGAGGAACAGGTAGTCCACCATCATCTGCACCGCCTCGCTACCGTATCCCTTCCCACGCTCTTCCTTGACCAGCATGTAGCCTATTCCGACGCAGTCCTTTGATCTGAAGTGGCCGATGTACCCAACCTTGGCGCCGTCCTTCTTCTCGACGAAGTACCACTGCCCCTCACCCCTACCATCGTGCTGCTTCTCGAGGTCATCCAGTGATGCCTGATCGAACGGTTCGAACTCGCCAACGAATTCCACATCGTTCGCCCACTGCTTGATTATGGGAAGATCGTTCTTCTCGGCGAGTTCTAGGTTGACCTTGTGACCTTTCAGCGTCTTCAACACCGGGGCTCAGAAGCGGGGGACAACTTATCAACTTTACCTTTCCGAAGAAGCCAACAGACGTGAGGGAGGTTGCAGGAAGCACACGAGGGACGCGGCGACGCGCTTGCATCCAAGCTTGTTTGAGTGGACCGAGGGGGATTTGAACCCGCATTTTCGACCGGCTCAGCTGAAAGAGGCACATAGTCCGTCCAGAAAGGCATCTCGGGGAGGGTAACGAAAAGGAGGGGATGTTAGCCCCTCGTCAAACCCCTTTCTCAGTTCACTCTGAGACTACTGGCTTCAGTCATCGTGATGTTCCACCGTGATGGTTACGTTTGGTTTGATGCCGGCTAGTGCGGGTAGCACGTGATTGAGAACTTGCTCTGCGGTCGCCCGGAGCCTTCGGCCACGTGCGCTCACCTTTACCCAGCTGGTTCCATCGCGGTAATAGCGCTCAGTCGAGTTCTTGGTGACAATCAATATGACATAACTCTCATTGGTCAGGTTCATCAATCATTCTCCCATCCCATCATCGCAATCCCTCCCCTATGGCCTTTTCTCAATGCCTGAGATTTCGAATACGAAGAATATGAGCATTTATATTAAATTGCGAGAATGGACCGAAGGGGATTTGAACCCCTGACCTCCTGCTTGCAAAGCAGGCGATCATCCGCTGATCTATCGGCCCGTGGTCGTGCCCGCCAATCGGGGCCTTCTGATAAATAGGTTTGCCGCGAGGTGCCTCGAACATGGCTTCCGGCCCCTGCACGAGATATGCCCGAAACGGACAAATCCCCTGACGGCGCGTCTGCTGAGTGCACAAATAATGTTCAAGAAGAGTCTCCGCCTCATGACCTGAGTACTATCTCGATGTTCACGCCATCAGGCACCTGTATCCTCATGAGCTGCCTGAGGGCTCGCTCGTCCGCGTCGAGGTCTATGAGCCTCTTGTGCACGCGCATCTCCCACCGGTCCCATGTCTCCGAGCCCTCGCCGTCCGGG
>Ga0315287_10006664_pt1 | contig 11518 bp, 31 predicted proteins | sample YL17G11_0_MG_FD_205037 | JGI IMG/M metagenome (GOLD analysis project Ga0315287, IMG submission 205037) | Sediment microbial communities from Yellowstone Lake, YNP, Wyoming, USA - YL17G11_0 | ecosystem: Environmental > Aquatic > Freshwater > Lake > Sediment | place: USA: Wyoming | collected...
TCCGTCGCGGTCGTGGCCGCCACGGCTCCGTCCAAACTGTTCGCGGCAGGCGCGGAGAAATTTCATCTCTGGAAGAAGACCCTCTACTTCACCATCCCCAAGGGAACGAAAAAGGTCACCGTCATGCTCGGCGGGGGTGGCGGGGGCGGCGGAAGTGGCAGGATCGCGTCCGGGGGCTGCGGCGGCCCGGACGGCGTGGTCGAAGTCCGGTGCGACCTCAAAGACGGATCAACGGTAACGAGGACGTTCACGGCCGAGACGAAAGCGTGATGGCCGACAGGCGGCGGCGAGGGACTCGGGTAGGGGTCTACGCTCAACGAGCGCCCCCGGAACGCGGTACACGGCACCCTTGGGGGCCTCGCCGCCGCTTGACGGTCATTTGAGAGGAACACCATGATCCGCCGCGACCTGCTGAAGGGGTTCCTGACTGGCATGGCCGCCGCCGTGATGGGGCGGTCCGCGAAATCGGACATCGCCCCCCACTCCCTGCCCAGAACCGAGCCCGTCAAGGTTCTGGACCCGGGGATCGAGGTGAAGCCATGCCGGGTGATGCGGAAGATTCGGGTGACGAACTACGCCTCGGGACAGCCCGGAGTGGGGATCGTCGCGATCAAGCCAAAGGACGGGGAAGAGTGTGTGATCACCTCCTTCGCCCTGTACGGACCGTGGGCGGGAATTGCCTTCGACGAAGACGTCGTAATGGCTCCGGACGATACGATCTTGGTCTACGCACGCTACGACGACAAGCGGGTCAAACTTCCGTACGACGTAATCTGGGACGAATGCAACGAGCCGGGGAAGGTCACGCGCTCGTGGCAGAGCGTGAGGGTGTAGGGATGAGCACTAAGGCCCGGAGACGCTGGTGCCGGATCAAGGACAGCAAGCGGACCTGCCAGTTTTTCGACATTGCCAATAACGGGACGAAGACGAAACCCGTCCTCGTCCCCGTCCACTGCGACAAGAAGGCCGACTGGATTTGCCGGAGTCGGTGCGGGTGCGGGGCGTGCGACATGACCACCGTCTTCTGCGACGAGCATAAGGTCTGGAGCGCCCAACGCGACGCCGAAGTCCTTGCGGCAGCCCCACGGAAAGCCTAATTTGCCCTCGAAACCCCACCCCCGGAGGGGTAAAAGGACCTGAAATGACCCCCAAGAAACTGAGAGCCCTTGGCGTTTCAGCCGCGAGGCTCCACAAGCAGTACCTCAAAAAGGCCGATCAATTTGCCGAGGCCCTTCGCCTGCTCGCCGAAAAGGAACTCCCCGCGCCGTGGAAGTGGAGAACACGGGTCGGATGGTTCGGCCGCGAGAACCCGACGATCCAAATAGAGCCCACGGACGTAATGACCTCGTCCAGAGACGAGACGGAGAAGTGGTTTGTCCGTCTTCGCACCTTCCTTCAGAAGTACGAGATTCCCGGCCTTCACCTTCACGGGTCATTTAATGTTGGCGGTATTGAGCAAATCGTTGGACCGATCTTCAACGCGCTTCCCGTGACAACCGAGAAGACCGTTGGTCTTGGTCTTGAACACCTCGCCTGACCCTTGGGAGGTTTGATGTCCGATCACCGACCGTGTCCGAACTGCGGGAACAGCATGCTCCGCGTCGCCGCCCAGCACCACCACGCCGGGGCCGACGTCGGCTACGTCTGCTCCTGCGGGTACCACGAGATCGAGTTCAAGCGGCACGGACAGGAGACCCACACCGTCGGCCACCCCGCCCTCACCCTCGACAGCGGCCACTTCGTCCACAGGCAGATTTTTAAGAGACTGAACAGGGGGAGGCAGGGGCACGCGTAGTGTTTGCTGACCCTGTCTCGAAGTCAAAAAGAAGAAAGGGGCACCGGGTGGCAACGAAGAGGGGTAAGGCCAAGGTCCAGTATGCGGTTCAGGACTGGCCGGGAGTCAAGAAGGTGATCGCCCTGCGGGTGCTGTCCAATGGTCCCATGGACGTGTCCGAGTTCGGAGAGGCTCTCGTGGCCCTGAAGTTCAAGATCAAGGGCCCCCGGAAGCCCTACAACATCCTGTCGAGGCTTCTGGCTCAGGGGCTCGTCCGAAGGGAAGTAACGCAGGAAGAGGTCACCTACGACATGAAAGTGAGGGGCTCCAATCCCCCAGCCAAAAGGCCGGTTTCGAGGGGTTGTACGAGGGTCCGGTGGTCGCTGACCGGGAAAGGACAAGATCGCCTAAAATACCTTGACGAGAGGGGTGGGGGCAGGATATAATTCACCCACTAGGCGGTGAAACAACTTTACAATCCGGTAGATTGTCAAGTCTGGGTTCTCAAGGGGGAGCCCGGATCGCGGAATGCCCGGAAGGCCGTCAGGAACTGGGTTCCAAGGGGAAATAGATGGCTCTGGAAGGCAAATACAGGCCACCGGATCGCTCGAAGTACCTGCTCGCCGACGAGATCGAGCGGCTCCTGAAGGCCGCAGCGACGACGGGGGAGTTCGAGCGCCTGTTCCTGACCTTCATGGCCAACACCGGAGTGCGGCCGTCGGAGTCCAACATCGTGAAGGCGTCCGACGTTCACGCAAGCGAGTCCAGAGTCCGAATCAAGACGCTGAAGCAGAAGGAGCGCAAGGGCTCGTCCAAGGAGATATTTCGGGACGTCGATCTGGCCCCGGACTACGCCAAGGAACTCGGAACGCTGGCGAGGTCAAAGGGGCCGGGCGCGATCCTCTTCCCGCGCAGTCGGCAGGCCCTATGGGGTATCTTCAAGCGGACGGCGGTGAAGGCGGGGCTCCCGGACACCTACACCCTATACTCCCTTCGGCACAGCCGCTGCATTTACCTTCTAGAGTGGACTAAAGACCTCCTCTACACGTCCCGCCAGATGGGGCATTCCTCGGTGGACGTGACGAGCGTTTACTGGCACTGCACTCCGTCGAAAAGGAACGACTACGTGAACTCCAAGTTTGCGTCCTTTGGCGTGAAGAAGAGCCCTACGGGGAAGCCCGGAAAGCCCCCTGCAAACCCGGAGGCCGAATGAGCCAAGGTGAGGACTTCGTCGAAGTCCTGTCCCGCATCTACGCCTCAGCGACAAAGACCCTCATGCGACTGGAGCGCAAGCCCGTCACGGACAGTGCGCTCCAAGAAAAGAGGGAAAGCGTAGACAATTAAGGACCACCCCATGACCAAAGCCGACCTCGAAGTCCTTCTTCAGGAAGTGCAGGACGCCGTCGAGCGATTCGAGAGCAACCCTCACAACGATATGGTGTGCCGTGGATGCGGGGAGAGGAAGCCGTACAAGGTTTCGACGCTCTCAAGGGAGCACTCTGGGCCGGACCACGGGAAACTCTGCGTAAACGGGTGGGGTGGGCCGACGCCGGGGTGGGTCAGCATCTCGTCGAACGGAGAGCAGCCCTCCTATGCTTTCTGCCCGCCGTGTGCGATGAGGAAGGGTCTCACATAATAGCACCGCCATGACCGTCCAAGTGATCTACGAAGGCCGCTTCGGGAACAACCTCTTGCAGTACGTCTGCGGACGGCTGTTCGCGGAGCGCATCGGGGTCAGGCTGGAAGCACAACTGCCCCCGAACGGGATCGTGACCGCCGCGCCGAACGCGGACGGCAGGTCCTTCAGCGGCTCCCCCCGGGTTCTTCGGGACAGCGAGATGGTGCTCGACAGGGAGTGGGCACCCGGTCCGTACGTGCTCTGGGGCTACTGGTGTCACAGCCGGTGGTACGAGGCGGAACGGAGGAAGATCGAGAACTTCATCCGGATTCCAGCCGTCGAGGCCGCGAACGAGCGGGGCCTCGTGAGCGACCGGGACCTCGTCATGCACGTGCGCCTCGGGGACTACGTGCCCGCTCGCGCCATGATCCAGCCGGAATGGTACGACGCGATCCTCGACACGGAGAAGCACGAGCGCCTTTACATCGTGACCGACACTCCGGGCCACCCGTACCTCGATCACTGGAAAGCGCGGAAGCCGGTCATCGTATCCCGGAGTCCGGAGAGCGACTTCCACTTCATCCGGCAGTTCAAGAGGATCATCTGCGGCAACAGCACGTTCAGTTGGTGGGCGTGCTTCTTCAGCCATGCGTACCGGATTCACACGTACCGGGGAACGGACATGATGCAGTTCAGCATGTCCGAGGGGCCCCGGAACGTCATCCACGACGGGAAACTGATCCGCGAGGTCGATCCGAGGCCGTAAAAGCCTCTCAAACCCCGGGGGAAACATGGAAACACGGGCATCCGTGACCGCAATTGAGGTGACCGTGGAGTATCAGGGCCTCCCGGTCTTGGACTTCGACAAGGCCCTCATCCGGAGAGCGAAGAGGCTGGGTGGAAGGTCGTGGGAGAGCGGGTTCAGCATTGCGAGAGCGTGGCGTGGCATTTACTTCTCGTTCAAGCGGATGGACAGTGCGAAGGAGTTCGTTCGCGAGGTCCAGCGGCTGGCGAAGGAATCTCCGGGAAGCAAGTGCGGCCTGTGCGGAGGTCACGCTCGCAGGAAGAAGGGACAGTAGCATGTCCTTCAAGCCCGTGAACGCAGTCGTGATCGCAAGGAACTTTCAGTACGCCGGAACCGTCGGCTCCGCGACCGCGTGGATCAGCGAGCAGACGGGCGACCTCGTGAGCATGGACCTCAGACAGGTCACGCAGCCGCACAACATGCCCGTGCGGCTCACCCGGGAAGAGGCGATTGCTCTGGCCGAATTCATTTTGAGGAACGTGAAACCGTAGGGGGAGCCATGCCACACCCGATGCTCGCCGAGGGGAAGCACGACCTGACCGCCTTCGAGCGGACGGCATGGGGAATCTGTCCCGTTTGCGGAGCAGGGCACGGTGAGGGCTGTAGGTACGCAGGGGATAAAACCCCCGTGGTGTCCGAAGAGGGCTTCCCGGTTCACGTGGAAAGACTGAGCAAGACCCCAAAGGCAATCATCGTCCAGTACATTCGGTGAGGGGGACGCCATGGACTGCGCCTGCAACTGCCACACGAAAACGACGAACGGGAACCCGACCGGCTGCGAGTACTGCAAGGAGAACCACGTGGTCTCGGTGTCCGACGTGCCCGTGTCCTCGCCGCCGACTCCCGATCAGTTGAAGGAGTTGGCCCAGAGGCTCGTGCAGGAGGCGAGGGTGGCGATGGGCCCGATGGGCGTGGTCATCATCATGGTGGGGAACGTCTACGGGAACGCCCACGTGGCGTGGGGGAACGCGAACATGCTCGTCCTCGGCCTGAAGGAAGTGTGCGTGAGGATCATGGACAACGAGATGAAGGGCCCGGGAAAGGTGTAGCGATGCAAATCTGTGAGCCCTGCTGTCTGAAGCGGTACGTCGTTCCGGAGTACATCCTCGTCGCGGCGTCGCGGTTCACGGCGAAGTGCGTGGGGTGCGGGAAAACGGAAGTCTGCCTTGACCTGAATGCGGGGTACCTGAGACCGAAGCCGTTCGAGCCGAAGCCTGAGAAGCCTGCGAAGTCAGCGGGCAAAAGAAAGGCGTAAGGCGTGAGCAAGCACGAAGAAGCAGCCCGTGAAATCAAGGCGATGATTCTCGCGGACCTACGAGATCGCCCGTGGGAGCACACGTGGGACGTCGCCGACATCGTCGAAATCCTCCGGAAGCACTTCCCTGAGCCCAGTCCCCATACCAGAGGAGGCTCTCCATGCTGAAGACAGTGCGGATCGCGGCGAAGGGCGAGGAAGTGGGCATCGTCGCCAATGTGGAGTTCAGCATCGACACGAGCCCTGTCACCGGCTACGGCAAGGAAAAGGCCGCGAGCATGGTGGACGAGCGCGTGGACAACCTCGTCCGTGAGATCGCCGACATGACCGGGACACCCGTCTTCAAGGTGAAGGTGAGGGGATAAGCGCGAGGCCGCGTATTCCTCAGTGAAGGAGACCGCCATGTTCGGATGGTTCAAGCGAAAGCCGAAACCCGAGCCGAGGGCCCTCGTGATCGGCGGGGAACCCGCTCGAATAGCGTGCTCCCTCATCGACAAGGTCACGAGAGACAAGGAGTGCGACGCTCTCGCCAGATACGATCTCTGGACGTTCATTCACAGGCTCTACCCGGAGACTGAAGTGGGGACGTGGAGGGTGGACACTAAGGCGTGCACTATCATCATCATCCGCGAAGTACTCTAGGAGGAGACGCCATGGACATCAAAGACCCGGCTCACGTGGAGCCCGCCCGCGAGAACAACCCGGACCACGAGAACCTCCGCGAGGCGACGGCCGCGTGGATCAAGGAGAACCCGTGGGTCTTCGATCTCTTCCTGAAGTTCGCCCGGGAGATGGCTCGGGAGGGGCAGCCCTTCGGGGCCAAACTGCTGGCCGAGCGCGTTCGGTGGGAGTGCCTCATCCAGAAGCGTGGGGAGTACAAACTGAACAACAACTACGTCGCGTACATCGCCCGGAGGCTGATCTCGGCCGACCAGACTCTCGTGCGGCTCATCCGCTTCCGGAAGACCCAGTGGTGAGGTAGCCCGTGGCCGTCAAGCATTGTGGGCTGGTTTGCTCCTACTGCGGGAAGCCCCTGCACGGCGCGATCCTGTCGCCTGTCTGCGACAAGTGCAAGCAGAAGCACACGACGTGCAGCGGCTGCAAGAAGGCTCCGTTTGCGGTGCGCGGGATGCTTCCGAACGTGACGCTGCATGTGAAGACGTGTCCGCCGCCGATCATTCCGGTCACCCGGAAGATCGAGAACAAGTCCGGAGGGAGGGGCGAAAGATGACACCCGTAGCCGCCGTCAGGAGGGACACCGTGGACCCGGAGCCGCAGGAGGAAGTCTATCGTGGGCACTTCGAGGAATGCCTCCAGCACCTTGCCAGCCGCTTGGAGGAAATCGCCCCGAGCGGGTCGAGGGGGGTCCAGTCCTTCCGGAAGCCGATCATCGACTTCTGCGGCATGTCCAACAGGGGGGTCCAGAGGTGGCTCATGGGCCAGAGGAAGCCGCTGGGCGCTGCGCGGATCAAACTGGAGTGCTATCTCGACTCCATCGGGTACAAGATCATCGAACTCGAACGGATGGAGAAGTCCCGCCGATTTATCCACGCCCTGATCGGCTATGGGATTGTCGCCGCCGAGAAGATTCAGGAACTGCTGGGGTATGCGGCCCTTGACACCGTCTTCAAGGCCATCGACGGCCGTATCGGGTACACCACGGACAAGAAGGAAAAGTTCTGGGCCCTCTACATGAGCAACAGGGAGGCACTGGAAGCGAAACAGTTGGAGGTTCAGAAGAGCCGGATTCCGTTCCCGAAGCCCGTTCCCCGGATTGAGTTGATCCAGAAGAGAGTCGGTTCCAAGGAGGGCTCCGACTCGACGAAGAAACTCGTGGACGATCTTGTTGGCTCTTTTAGGGCTCTATTGGAACACCTACTAGCAGGAAAGGACTTGTAGCATGTCGAAGAAGATCAGGACGGTCAAGATCGAGGACATCAAGCAGGAAGTGTTCGTCCGCAAGGAACTCAGCGAAGACCGCTGGCTCCAGTTTGCCATGTGGATCGACGAGGGGGTCGATGTCGGCCGCCCCACCCTCACGGAGAAGTACGTCGTCATCGACGGTCGCCATCGGATCAGGGCCTTCCAGTACCTCGGGAAGAAGGAAATCGAGTGCGAGATCGTGGACCTCAAGGACGAGGTTGACATGATCTCCGAGGCGTGGAAGGCCAATCAAGGGGGCGCTCTCCCGCCCACGCAGGAGGACACGGAGTTGACGGTCCACGAGTTAGACAAACGCGGAGTGAAGGTGCAGGAGATCGCCAAACTGTTGGGGCTGCCCCCCGGCATCACCCGGACCTACATCAAGAACATCCGGTCGAAGAACAAGCGCATCACGATCAAGCGGGCGGCAGATGCCGTAGCCGTCGGAGGGCTCAGGGCGACAGAGTCCGCCGAGAAGCACAAGGTCCCCCTGCGCGACCTTCAGCAGTACCTCAAGAAGGCCCCGCCGGACCCCAAGGGCATTCCCCAGATCAAGCGTCGCCTCTCGCACCAGTACAAGTCCCTCGCACAGAAGAACGGGGCCCTGCTGGGGGACCTCATGAAGAAACTGGAGGACGGGGACGCATCGGAGGTGCAGGTGTTCGGCCTCCTGACCCACATTGAGCGCCTCCAGTTACAGGGCCACAACACGATCTCCAACTGGCGGCAGCGGTTCGAGGCGAAGGCGAAGGAGGCAAAATAGCCATGAGAGGCCGCCCCGAGATCGTCTGCCTTTGCGGCAGCACGCGGTTCATGGAAGCCTTCCACGAGGAGGGCTGGCGGCTGACGCTGAAGGGGAAGATCGTGCTATCCGTCGGCGTCTGCAAGCACGCCCCGGATCACGGTGCGGAGGCGCTGGGCCCGGACGTTGTCAAGGCGCTGGACGAACTTCACCTGCGGAAGATCAACCTCGCCGACAGCGTCCGGGTCCTGAACGTCGGGGGCTACATTGGACACTCGACCTCGCGGGAGATCGAGTACGCCGCCCGACACCACAAGCCGATCACGTTCCTGTGCGCCGTCTGCGACAAGATCAGGTGGAAGATCAGGGAGTGGGACGAGGCGGGGATTCCGATGGAGATGGGCGACAAGTCGTTCACGGCGTAGCAGGAAAAGCCCCATGGCCTTCAAAAATGCCCTGTGCCTCGCGATGATTCCGGAGGCCAGCAATCCGTTCAACGACGGGCTACATTGGGTGCCTGTGCGTGATAAGTTTTGCCAGCGCAAGCGCGGCCACAAAGGTCCGCATCGGTCGTGGTCTCGCGAGTGGAACGAGGGCGAGAAGGAATCCCGTCTACGAGGAACCGAGGAGAAGAGACCATGAAGCGGATTCCCAAGCAACCGAAGGCGATCACCAAGACGCACAAGGACATCAAGGACCTCGGGATGTACATGCGCTACCTCGGCTGCCTTCAACTTCTCGCGGACTGCGCCGTTCATCTCGACGAGGAGGACTTTCGGGAGCGGATCGGCATGGCACTCGACGACGCCCATCGGAAGCATCCGTGGCTGAAGTGGCGACGGATTTTCAATCGCTTCGTGATTGAGATGAAGGACGAGGGGGAATGATGTCCGAGTACCCCCAAGAAGCCCGGTACCTGACCGACGACCGCGACCTGAAGGAGCGCAACGAACTCGTGATCCTTCCGGGCGGGAACGGCGACTGGTACGTCGGCGTCGTGCCCGAGGGAGAGGCGGGCATCGGGCGGATGGTTCGCCTCTGCACGTCGGGCGGCGCGTCCTTTGCGGCTCCGGGGCTGACGGTGGCCATCGCCGATGCGTACCGCGCCATCCTGAAAATACGTTGTCCTGCGTGCGGGGAACCGGACGACGGACACTGCCGCTGCACGTCGGCGTAGTCCACAAGGAGAAGCCATGAAGCCCCTCAATTTCGTGCTCTTGGCGGGCCTTTTGGGGATCGTTCTCGTGCATCTTTGCGGTTGCACCGAAGAGGACAACCAACGCGCCGAGATCATGCGCCTCCGGAGCGCCATCAAGGTGATGTCCGACGAGGCGACGCGAGTGAGCAAGACGCTCCCCTCGGAGCAGCCCGCTCTCATCGCGGAACTCGATGCGGCCAAGAAGCAGTTGGCTGAGATGCGAGGCGAGGTGGAGTCCAGCAAGCGGGCTCTCTCTGCGGCGAAGGAGGCGACCAAGGGCGAGGTGCTTCCGCTCAGTGCGTGGATGAAGGTGATTGACGCCCAACTGGCCGACCACAACGCCCGCATTAACGCCTGTTCGCGCAAGGGGCATACTCACAAATACCACAAAGGCGACACCTTCTTTCATTCGGATACCGACCCGGATTAGTAGGAGAGAAAGCCATGAGTGAGACCCACTTCTACGACGTCGCCGACATGTCCACGACCGCCTTCGTTTGCTTCACCGTGGGCATCTTCGTGGGTTTCCTGCTTGGCAGATGGTGCGGAGAGAGCGAAACCAGCAAAGACGCCGTCAAGGCCGGTGTCGCCCGGTACGTGGCCGCCGAGGACGGCTCGTCCAAGTTCGAGTGGATCGTTCCTTCGGAGAAGAAGCCGTGACGGAAGAACACAAGGCGTTCACCACTGGAGTTGTCGTCGGCATCGTGCTCACGGCCTTGATCATCTGGTTACCGCTCTCCTTTGTTCTGTACATGGAGGTGCAGGGCCTCCGCGAGGCCGCCATTAAGGCGGGCTTCGCCCGATGGGAGGTCGTTAATCTCAGCACGGGGTTCACGGAGTTCAAGTGGATCGTTCCAGCGGAGAAGAAATAAGATGTACGACAAGTTTTCTCGCGGGCTCCCGGTTCCGTACGTGTGCCGGGATTGCGGGGCGAAACAGCGAGTCCATCCGCGAGAGGCCGAACGGGCTGGCCGCCTGAGATGCGCCTCTTGTGGCTCTCTCGCGATGAAGCGGGAGAAGGGGAAGAAGCCGTAATGAAAACCGACACCGTCGTCCTGAGCGCGAAGTACCCCTGCTACTCGATCCCGGTGCCGCCCGGAAAGTACAAGGGTTTTTTCCGGTTTGCTCAGGGTCACTTCACGTTCGAGCAGTCGAGGTATATCAACTTGTGCGGCGGATTCTTGCTCAAAGACAGAGGAATGGTCGTGATTGGTCTCCCCATGCGATTTATTCCGACAAACAATAGGTGGACTTTTTCCTCCACTTCCTCCACGTTTCTTAGCCTCTGCCCCGGACTTCTTGGAGAGGGCTGGAAGATTGAACTTGAGTTCTTCGACGAAGTTCCCAGAGAAGGGAGCAAGGAGCCGCCTCTCAAGTGGTCCGACTTCCCGGGCGAGGTGGAGATCGGGTTCTCTTTCGTGGAGGAGTAGGTATGGACCGCAAGGATAGGCGAATCAGCCAACTGAACCGGGAGAGCGGGGAGTTGTGCATGCACCTGACGCAAGCCCGGAATCTGGCCGTCAACGGCCTCGAATCGAAGGGGCTTGCAGCCAAGAACAAAGCCCTATATAAGATCGTAATCGAACTCGGGTACGCGGGCATCGAGAAGGACCTCAAGTCCTGCGGGATCAAGAAGCCGTGATGACGCCGGACGAGGCGCTGGCCATGATGGGCGTGTTCGCGGGGCTCCTCGGGCTCTGTCTCTTCCTTGCGTGGCGTCTGTCCTGTGGCGAGAGGAAAGGTCGATGTCCCAAATCCTGACGATGATTGAAGACATCGAGCGGGCGGTCCTCGACGAGGACTTTAACCTCACCGAGTGGGAGGAGGGGTTCATTGAGTCCATCAAGAGACAGGTCGCCTTCAATCGGCCTCTGAGCGATAAACAGGAAATTGCCCTAACTCAAATATGGAACCGCTCGAAAGGAAACTGACATGCCCGCACAGATGCCCGCACATGCACCGAAGTACCCCATCGCGATCCCTCTGAGCGTGGACGTGACCGCGTACGTCGGCTATGCCGACGACCGCGTCCGGATCGAGGTGGACACGGGCATCCCGATTGTGCGGAAGGTCAACCTCTGGATGGTGCCCACCGACATTGTCCACGTCGAGAAGGTCGTCGCCTTCCACAAGGCGTGGATGAACCTCCCGAAACCCGTCCGTTTCCTTCAGGGGGCGAAGGTAAAGTAAACCACATTAGGAG
>Ga0315287_10006666_pt1 | contig 11512 bp, 12 predicted proteins | sample YL17G11_0_MG_FD_205037 | JGI IMG/M metagenome (GOLD analysis project Ga0315287, IMG submission 205037) | Sediment microbial communities from Yellowstone Lake, YNP, Wyoming, USA - YL17G11_0 | ecosystem: Environmental > Aquatic > Freshwater > Lake > Sediment | place: USA: Wyoming | collected...
CCTCGGTCCCCCACACCTTCATGATCTTTCGCCGCTCGATCGACTTGGTCTCGGGCATGAAGATCCGCGAGCGGTAGCCCTTGAGCGAGGCGACCATCCCGAGGGCGATGCCGGTGTTGCCGGAGGAGGCATCGATGATGATGTGATGCGGCCTGAGGGTGCCCGCCGCCTCGCCCTCCTCGATGATGTACTTGACGATGCGGTCCTTGAGGGAGCCGGACGGGTTCCAGGCCTCCATCTTCATCAGGATCCGCGCCATCCCCGGCTCGACCATGCGGCGTAACGGGATGAGGGGTGTGTTGCCGATGAGCTGGAGGACGTCGGTCGTGCTCACACAGTACTCCCCGGGCGGGCGCAGGCGCCTGACCGCGGCGGTCAGGATACACCAGCAACACCGATACGGCGGGCGGATTACCGCGCTGCTAGAGTGCCGCGGCAGGGGGCGGAAACCATGAGCGATAGCGGTGTGAGCGGCTCACGGGACATGTCGGGTCAGGAGTTCGAGCGCGCCCTCGCGCTCTTCTCGCGCTGGGTCGTCGACCTCCGGGGCAGGGTGGGGGAGCTGCCCGTGCTCGCACAGGTGAAGCCGGGCGACGTGGCCGGCGCGCTGCCCCCGGCGGCCCCCGCGACCGGGGACGGGCCGGAGCAGTGGCTCGCCGATCTCGATCGCCTCGTGCTGCCCGGTGTGACCCATTGGAATCACCCCGGGTTCCTCGCCTACTTCGGGATCACCGGCTCGGCCCCCGGTATCCTCGGTGAGCTCGCCGCCGCAGCGTTGAACGTCAACGGCATGCTGTGGAAAACCTGCCCGGCCCTGACCGAGCTCGAGCAGGTCGTGCTGCGCTGGCTGGCGACGGCGATGGGGCTGCCGGCGGGCTGGTTCGGCATGCTCACCGACACCGCCTCGACCTCGACCCTGGTCGCCCTGGCGGCGGCGCGCGAGGCCGCGGGGCTCGACATCCGCGAGGACGGCCTCGCCGGCAGGCCGCCTCTGGTCCTCTACTGCTCGGAGGAGGCGCACTCCTCGGTGGACAAGGCCGCCATCGTGCTCGGGATCGGACGTCGCGGGGTCCGACGGGTCGCCACCGACGACGCCTTCCGCCTCCGCCCCGACGCGCTCGACGAGGCGATCGCCGGGGACCGCGCCGCGGGGCGGGTGCCGTTCGCGGTCGTCGCCACCGTCGGAACGACCTCGGCGACCGCCGTCGACCCTGTGGCCGAGATCGCGGCGTTATGCCGGCGGCATGGGTTGTGGCTGCACGTCGACGCGGCGTACGCGGGGAGCGCAGCGGTGGCCGAGGAGTTTCGCTGGGCCGTGGCAGGGTGCGAGCAGGCCGAGTCCCTCGTCGTCAACCCCCACAAGTGGCTGTTCACGCCGATCGACTGCTCGGCGCTGTACACCTCACGGCCGGAGGTCCTGCGGCGCGCCCTCTCGCTCGTACCCGAGTACCTGCGCACCGATGCCAGCGGCGTGATCGACCTCATGGACTATTCGTTCCAGCTCGGCCGGCGCTTCCGCGCTCTCAAGCTGTGGCTGGTCTTCCGCCACTTCGGGACGCAGGGCCTGGCCGACGCCATCCGCGCTCACGTCGCGCTCGCGCGGCGATTCGCGTCGTGGGTGGACGCACATCCCGCCCTCGAGCGCCTCGCCCCCGCGCCGTTCTCGGTGGTCTGCTTCCGCGTTCACCCCGCCCAGATCGGCGACGAGACAGAGCTCGAGCGCCTCAACGCCGCCGTGCTCGAGCGGGTCAACGCGTCGGGTGAGGTGTTCCTGTCGCACACCAAGCTGAAGGGGAAGTACTCCCTGCGCATCGCGATTGGCAACCTGGCCACCGGCGAGCGCCATGTCCGCCGGGCGTACGAGCTGGTCTGCGCGGCGGCCGGGCTTCCGGTGGCGACCTCGTGAGTGGGAGTACAATGCCTTCCGCCCGCCGGGACTGGGGAGGTGCCACCGTGAGCGACCGCCAAGCTGCACCGCAAGAAGAAGCTCTCGATCCTTCACTCGCTGACCTCTTCCAGCCCTCTCATGTCATTGCGGAGCTGAAGGCGAAAACGCGCGACGGTGTGATCAGCGAGATCGTCGTCCAGGTGGCCGCGCAGGGCCTGGTCTCTGACGCCAAGTGGCTCGATGCGGCCCTGACCGAGCGGGAGCGCATGGTGCCGACGGCGATGCCCAACGGCGTTGCGTTCCTTCACGCGCGCCACCGCGCGGCCGAGAAGTTTCCGCACCAGTTCCTCTTCCTCGCCCGCTCCACCAAGGGCGTCGCGTTCGGCTCCCCCGACGAGCGCCCCACCCACCTTTTCTTCCTTCTCGCGCTGCGCAAGGACATGGCGCATCTGCGCTGGCTCGCCCGCCTCTCGTGGATCTGCCGCAACCGCACCACGGTCGCCAACCTGCTCCGTGCGCCCGGGGGCGACGACCTTGCCCGCATGATGCGCTACGCCGTCGAGGAACTGCCCGGGAATCTGCGCCAGCGGTAGGTCGCGCCAGCGCGGCCCCAGAACACCGCGTGATATATTGAAGTGGCTCTCATGCCGAGCATTTTCTCCCGTTCGCTGCTCTATCCTCTGGCCGCCGCATGTGGCGCACTCGCGGTGCTGCCCGTCGCCCTGCTCGGGTGGGGATTCGTCAAATCGAACCAGGAACAGGTGGCGACGCTCGAGAAGCAGTACCTGACCCGACAGGCCGTCGGCCTGGCACGTGAGATCGAGCTGTTCTTCGTCGACTCGCTCGGTCGCATCGACACGACGGCGCGGGTTTTGCGACCCGAGCTCCACGGGGGGACGCCCCGCTCCGATGTCCCGGGCGTGCTGAGCGACGTCGTCCGCTCCAACCGGCACCTGCTGCTCCTGCGCCTGCTCGACGATCAAGGTGAAGGCCCGTATGTGCAGAGTCGGGCTCTCGACCCCGCGGTCGACGAGGCGGTCGCCGTCGTGCTCCGGGACGCCTTCGCCGCGAACCTGCGCCAGCGCGAGGTGCGGCAGGACCTCGTCCCGATCGCCGGGCACGAGCCGGTGGCGATCGCTTCGTTGCCGCTGGTCTCCTCTGACGGGAGAGTCGCCGGCGCGTTGCAGGGGGTGGTGTCGCTGGCTTGGGTCAGCGCACTCCTCGCCGAGGAGGCCAGCCGCGGTGTCACGGTGGATATCGTGGCCGCGGACGGGAGGATCCTCTTCTCCAGTGACCGCGGCCGCGTCGGCACCGACGCCGCCAAGAATCCGCTGGTGGAGCAGTTCCTCCAGGCCCCGGTGCGCCTCACCAAGACGTACCGCGATCCCCTGCGCGAAGGCGACGCGGAGGTGCTGGGCTCGTTGTGCCCCGTCGCCGGAGTGACCTGGGCGGTGGTCACGGCGCGTGACGCCGCCGTCGCCTTCGCCGCGGTGCATGCGATGGCGCGGCGCACCGCCCTGCTGGCCGTGGGAACAGGCCTGGTCGCCATCCTCGCCGGGGTCCTGCTCGCGCGCCGGATCACGCTGCCGGTGCGTCACCTTGCCGACGTATCGAGCGCCATGGCCGAAGGCGACTACGCGCGCCGGGTCCCGATCCACTCCCGCAACGAGCTCGGGCAGCTGGCGGCGAACTTCAACCGCATGGGCGGGGAGGTCGAGCGCACCGTGAGCTCACTCCGTCGCGCCCTGCACGAGAATCAGGAGCTCTTCGTCGACGCCATCCGTGCCCTCACGGCGGCAATCGACGCCAAGAGCCGCTACACCCACGGCCACTCGGAGCGGGTCAGTCTCTACGCGGTCGCGATTGCCCGCCATCTCGGCCTCTCCGAGCGCGAGATCAAGACTATGGAGATCTCCGCGCTGCTCCACGACATCGGCAAGATCGGGATCGAGGACGCCATCCTGCAGAAGCCCGAGGCGCTGACCGAGGGCGAGTTCAACCAGATGCGCGGGCACGCGATGAAGGGAGCAGCGATCGTCGGCTCGATCAAGAAGCTGCGCGAGATGCTCCCGGGTGTCCGTTCCCATCACGAGAACTGGGGCGGCGGCGGCTACCCGGACGGCCTGTCCGGCGAGGGAATCCCGCTCATCGCCCGGATCCTCGCGGCGGCGGATGTCTTCGACGCCATGACGACGAGCCGCCCGTACCAGGGCGCGGTCAGCCAGGAGCGGGCGCTCGGCAAGCTGCGCGAGCTGGCGGGCAACCGCCTCGACCCCAGGATCGTCGAGGCGCTCCTCGCTGCGGTGAGGGCGGGCGACCTTGTTGCCGTCGGGGAGGAGGTCGCGTGAGGCTCGAGCGCTGGGGTGTCATTGCCTTGCTGGCCGTGCTGTCTGGCTGCGCGAGCGCGCGCTCGACACAGCCGTCGCTCGGCGACTTTGATCCCAAGGACCCTCTGGCACCGACACTGCTCATGCAGCGGGGCCAGGCCATGATGGCCGAGGGTCGCCTCGACGCGGCGACGGAGAGCTACAAGGCGGCGTTGAAGCTGCAGCCGACCAACCCGGTGATCCACAACCTGCTGGGCGTGGCGCGCCTGCAGGGCGGCGACGCAGCCGGCGCGATCGAAGCTTTCAACCGGGCCCTCGGTTTGGCGAACAGCTACTCCGACGCGAGGAACAACCGCGGAGCCGCCTACCTTCGCCTCGGACAGTACGCACTGGCCGAGGCGGACTTCCTCTCGGTGCTCGCCGATCGGAGCTACGCCAACCGCGCGGGCGTGCACTTCAACCTCGGAGCGCTCTACGTGTCGCGGGGCAACTTCGCTGCGGCAGAGGGCAACCTGCGCAAGGGAGCGGTTCCCTCCGGCCCTCTCGCGGCGTACGTGATGCTCGGCCAGGTCGAGGAGAAGCTCGGCAAGCCTGTTCTCGCCGAGATCGCCTACCGCGAGGCCATGGCCCGGGCGCCGGAACGCGCCGACCTGCCTCTCACGCTCGGCCTCTTTCTCGACCGACAGGGGCGACGCGAGGAGGCGGTCGAGCTCTTCCGCCGGGTGTTGTCACTTGCACCCGACTCCCCAGAGGCGCAGCAGGCGAAGGAGCGATTGGGGGGCTGACGTGCCTTTCCAGTACCTGCTCACCAACCTCCTCGTCGACGTGCCGGGGGCCGAGGGCGCAATCTTCCTCGACCCCGAGGGCGAGTCGGTGGAGTTCGTCACCCGCAAGGCCACGCCGTACGAGCTCAAGCTCGAAGGCGCCTACCATGGCCTTTTCCTGCGCCGTGCGCGAGCCCTGGCCAAACTCGCAGGTTCCGGCGAGCTCGAAGGCTTCACCATCGCCGGTCGGCAGCTCAAGGTGGTGAGCCGTCCGCTGCGGGCAGGGTACTTCCTCGTCGTGGTCATGGAGCCCAGGGCGCCGATGGCTGTTGCCGCGACCGCCATGCAGCGCGTCGCCGAGCTGCTCAACCGCGAGATTCCCTGATCGCCGTGGCTCTCAGTGCACTCCAGCGCCTGCTCGGCGGACTTGGCGCCACGCGCGCCCGTCTCGGCGCATCGCTCTCCGCGGAGCAGGGACGCCTCTCCCCCGAGGCGCTCGAGGAGGCGCTCCTCTCCGCCGACGCCGGCGCCGACGTGGCGGCGGAACTGGCCGCAGGCTTGTCACGCGCCGTGCGCAAGGGCGAGGTGGGTGTCGGCGGGGAGCTCGGCTGGGTCAAGACGCGAGTCGCGGAGATGCTCAACAGCACCACCGCGGCCGCACCCGAAGCGACTCCCCACGTCGTTCTCGTGGTGGGTGTCAATGGGACCGGCAAGACCACCACAGCGGCCAAGCTGGGCCACCGGTGGGCGAGGGAGGGTCGCCGGACCCTGCTCGTCGCGGCCGACACCTTCCGGGCCGCCGCCGTCGAGCAGCTCGTCGCCTGGGGCGAGCGAGCCGGCGTCGAGGTCGTGTCCCGCCCGCCCGGGTCCGACCCCGCTGCGGTGGTCTTCGATGCGCTGCAGGCGGCGGTTCGGCGCTCGATCGAGCGCGTCGTGGTCGACACCGCAGGCCGCCTGCACACGCGCCACAACCTCATGGCCGAGCTGGAGAAGGTGCGCCGCGTCTGCGGTCGGGCGGCTCCCGGAGCGCCCCACGAGGTGCTGCTGGTGCTCGACGCCACGACCGGCACCAACGGTCTGGTGCAGGTGCGCAACTTCCAGCGCTCGGCCGGTGTCACCGGTGTGGTGCTGACGAAGCTCGACGGCACCGCGAAGGGCGGCGTGGTGCTGGCGATCGCGCGCGACCTTGGCGTGCCGGTGCGATGGGTCGGCCTCGGAGAGGGGCTCGACGACCTGCTGCCGTTCGATTCCGAGGCTTTTGCCGAGGCGCTGTTCGCGGGGCTCCCGTGAGCGAGGCAGGGTGGGCCGAGTTGATGCGGCGCGCGCTCGAGCTGGCCGAGCACGGGCGGTGGGGCGTCAGCCCCAACCCCATGGTCGGGGCGGTCGTACTCGACCGTGCCGGCACGGTCGTGGGCGAGGCCTGGCACGAGCGGGTTGGAGGGCCGCACGCCGAGGTCGTTGCATTGGCGAATGCCGGCACCAATGCCCAGGGCGGGTCGCTGTGCGTTACGCTCGAGCCGTGCGCCCATCACGGGCGGACACCGCCCTGCGTCGACGCCATCATTGCTGCCGGCATCTCGCGCGTCGTGTTCGGTCCCCGTGACCCCAACCCCGCCGTGAACGGAAAGGGCGTTGCGGCCTTGCGCGCGCGGGGGATCGAGGTCGTCGAGGGAATCGCCGAGGCCGAGTGCCGCGCCCTCAACCGGGTCTTTCACCACTGGATGGAGACGGGGACTCCGCTCGTCACGTTGAAGATGGCCATGACGCTCGACGGCAAGCTCGCCGCCCGGGGCGGGCGCTCGCGCTGGATCACGGGCGAGGAGGCACGGCGCGAGGGTTACGCGCTCCGCGAGGGCAACGACGCCATCCTGGTCGGCGTCGAGACCGTGCTCGCCGACGACCCGCGCCTGGTTCGCCGCCTCGGCCTCAACCCGAACCCGCGCTTCCTGCGCGTCGTGCTCGACAGCCATCTGCGCACGCCCGCCGGTTCGATGCTCCTCGAGTACCGGCCCGAGGACGTCGTGGTGTTCACGCTGGAGGGCGCCGGGGAGGAGCGGTCGCGAGAGCTCGCGGGACGCGGGGCCCGCGTCGTCGCGGTCGGCGACGACGGCCACGGGCGCTGCGACCTGCGCCAGGTGCTGCGCTGGCTCGGCGCCAACGAGGTAAGCTCTCTGCTGGTCGAAGGCGGCGGCGAGGTGCACTGGTCGTTCTTGCGGGAAGGGCTTGCACACCGGGTGGTGACGTTCGTGGCGCCGTTGGTCCTCGGTGGGCGTGGCGCGACCCCTGCCGTCGGTGGCGTCGGTTTCGCCTCGCCCCAGGAGGGCGTGCGGCTCACCTTCGTCGAGAGTCGGCGGATCGGGGATGACCTGCTCGTGATCAGCGAGGTGTGCATTGTTTAGTGGCCTGGTGCAGGCGATCGGCACGGTGCGCTCGATCCGGCGCGATGGCGTCGGCGGTCGGCTCGAGATCGCGTGCGCGTTGCCCGGCGAGCCGCTCGTGGCCGGGGAGAGCGTCGCCGTCGACGGGGTGTGCCTGACCGTCCAGCCGAACGCGAACGGGTTCGCGGCCGACGTGTCGCCCGAGACATTGCGACGCACCACGCTCGCGCACCACGCCACCGGGCGTCGTGTCAACCTCGAGAGATCCTTGCGCCTGTGCGACCGTCTCGGCGGCCACCTCGTCCTCGGGCACGTCGACGCGGCGGTCGCGATCGTCGCCGTGCGACCTGCCGCGGCCTTCCTCACGCTGCGCATGGCTCTCCCAGCGGCGCTGGCGCCGGAGGTCGCGGAGAAGGGCTCGGTCGCGCTCGACGGGGTGTCGCTGACGGTCTCGTCCGCGAGCGGCGGATGGTTCGAGGCCGTGCTCGTCCCGGCGACGCTCGCCACGACGACGCTGGGCGAGCGGCATCGCGGCGACCTCCTCAACCTCGAGACGGACGTGCTCGCCAAGTACGCGCGGCGCGGGAGGGGCGGCGAAGGCTCGCGGCTCGCCGAGTTGCTCGGCGGTGGCGATGCATCGGATTGAGCCCGTCCTCCCCGACCTCCTCCCGGTGACACACCGTCTCGGCCCGTTGCCGGAGCCCCGGGGCGGGGTCAGGCTCGACCCGGTGGAGATGCGCCTCCACTGGGAGACCACTCGACCGGCCTCCCGGGCCGGCGACCGGCGGGCGCCCCGGCGCCCGCTCCAGATCCTCGTCCACGCCGCTGCGGCCTGTGCGGAAGCGCCGTTCGTCGCCGCCCTGCTCGACGCCGGGTGCGGGCTGCTCGTGGTCATGGACGACCCCCTCGACCAGCTGCCCGAGAGCCGCTTCCCGGGGCAGGTCGTCGTCCTCGTTCCCGTGCTGCCGCACCTGTGGGGGGGCGGCGAGATGGCCGACCTCGAGCGCTGGCGAGCTCCGTCCCGGAGCGTCGGCGCCCTGCTGGCACTGGCGCCTGAGCTGGGCGCCGAGCGCTCGCTGCCGGCGAGCGTCGAGCAGGCCCACGCGCGGGGCGCGGAGTTCGTCGTGGCGATGCCGCTGGCGCTGCCACCGGCGGACCGGCATCGGGTCTACGACCGTGCCGCGGGCGACGTGGGGGATGCGGCCCTCGAGGACCTCCTCTTCCACAGCGATCTCGCCGGCATTGGGTTGGCGCTCGAGCGCTCGGCCGCAGGGACCTGCCGCCGCCTGGGCGTCCCCGACGTCCTCCCGGGGCCGAGCACGAGCGCGATCCCGGCGTCCACCGCCCGCGGGATCGGGATCATGCGCCAGTGGGCGAGGAGACTCGATCTGATGGACGGCGTCTCCTCCTCCGGGTGGCAGCTCCGTCGGGCAGCCCGGGCCCTAGCCGCCTCGGGTCGCGACCTCGACGAGCTCCTGGGCGACGACAACCTCCGCATCGTCCCGGGGTTCACCCCCTGGGTGGAGGTGTTCGTGCGCTCGGCCTGGCTCGGCGGTGGCGCGCCGTACTTGGAGGTGGTGGAGCGCTGGGTGGCGGCGTGACGGCGCGTCGGGCGGGCGTTTACGTCCACCTGCCGTTCTGCGTCAGTCGGTGCGCCTACTGCACGTTCGTGACCTCGACTCGGCGGGAGCTGCTCGGACGGGTGCTCGCCGCGACGTGCGCCGAGATCGCCGCGGGAACGAGGGGCGATCCCGTGCCGGCCGCCACCCTCTATCTCGGAGGTGGGACCCCGTCGCTCGTGCCGGAGGGCGAGCTCGAGGAGCTCTTCGGGGTCTTGCGCCACCGCTTCGCCTTCGCCGATGGCGCCGAGATCACCCTCGAGGCGAACCCCGACGACGTCAGCGAGGCTCTTCTCTCCGCCTGGCGTCGCCTCGGCGTGACCCGCGTCTCGCTCGGCGTCCAGTCGTTCCGCGACGAGGTGCTCGCCGCGCTCGACCGGCGCCACACCGCGGACCAGGCGCGCGCGGCGGCCGGCGCGGTCCTCGCGGCCGGGTTCCACCTCTCCGTCGACCTCATTCTCGCCCTGCCGGGCGTCGACGCGCCGTCCCTGCGCGAGACCCTGGCGATGACCGTGGCGCTGCGGCCACACCACGTGTCCGTGTACCTGCTCGAGACCGACAAGCCGTGCCCCCTGCTGGCGCGGCAGGCGGCCGAGCTTCCCGATGCCGACCGCGCCGCCGACGAGTACCTCGAGGCGGGGCGGAGCCTGGTCGCGGCAGGGTTTCGGCACTATGAGATCTCGAACTTCGCCCGCTCCGGCTTCGTCGCGCGGCACAACGTCCGTTACTGGACTGGGCGGCCCGTGCTCGCCTTCGGAGTCGCGGCTCACTCCCAGGCCGGACGGCGTCGTTGGGCCAACGTGGACGACATCGAGGAGTACTGCCGCCGCATCGAGAGAGGGGAGGCACCCCGGGCGTGGAGCCGCAGCCTCGCCGACGACGAGCTCGAGAAGGAGTCGCTCATGCTGGCGTTGCGCCTCGACCGCGGCGCAGACGCCGATGCCGTGGAACGCCGTCGCCACGCCTCGCCCGACTTCTCGCGGCGCCTCGATGACTTCATCACCCTCGGCCTCGCCCGCGTGGTTCGGGGCAGAGTGCGCCTGTCGCCCCGCGGCTGGCTCGTGTCCAGCGAACTCCTCGCCGCACTGTGGTAGCTTGTGAAGTAGGCTGGCTTCCGGGAGGCTCCCATGCGTGCTCGTCTGGTCCTGGTGCTGCTGATGCTCGTCGCCATCGTGCCGTGTGGTGTGGCGGGCGAGCTGTCCTTCGACGCTGCCTTCACCCCCGAGGACTTCGCCGACCTGACCGAGGTGCTCGCCGACACCGTCGCGTTTCCCAACCTCGGGCCCGCCGAGCCTGGCGGGCTCATGGGCTTCGAAGTGCTGGCGGCGGCCGGTGGGGCGCGGGCGGACGAGGGCGACAGGTACTGGGAGCACGGCATCGATGGCGACACCGTGCTCGGCACGCTGAGCGGCAGTCGGGCCATCGCCCGCAAGGGTCTGCCGGGACATCTCGACCTCGGTGCCCAGCTCGGCAAGGTGCTCGGCGAGCGCTTCTGGGGTGGCGAGCTGCGCTGGGCGTTGCTCGAGGGTGGCAACGTCAGTCCGGCCCTCGCCCTGCGGGCGACCTACTCTCGCCTCGACAACGCGCCGATCGACCTCGAGGTCGCCGAGGCCCAAGTGGTGCTCTCCAAGGGGTTCCTGATCCTCACCCCGTACGGAGCCCTCGGTTACCGCAAGGCCTCAGCGAGCGCCTTCTTCGGCGACCCCGCGCCGCGCACCCATGAGGTCGATCGTGACGGTGTTACCGCCACGGTGGGACTGCGCATCTCGCCGTTGCCGTTCATTCGGGTGGTCGCCGAGGTTCGCCAGGGTTTCGGCACGTCGTACTTCGTCGGTTTCGGGGTCGGTCTGTGACCTCGCGCCGCCCCGGGCCCGGTCGACTCAGTTGACGCCGACCAGCGAGACGATGCCGAACCGGTCCATGACGATGCGCTCGAGGCGGGGTCGGATGACGATCTCGAAGGTGTCCTGCTTGTCGGGAAAGAGACGGAGCGCCGTCTGGCGCGCCGCATCGACCAGGCGCAGAGCTTCGCAGAGCTGGAGCGTGTCGTCCTCCGCGAGAATCTGCGCCGTGACGTCCACCAGCAGGCGCAGCCTACGGATGCGATGCTGTTCCTCTCGCAGTGCGTCCTCGCGATCCATCTCGCCTCGCACAACCCTCGCTCAGGCGCGGGCATTTCCCACCAGCCCGCGCCCCTCGGTGGTGCGGTGACGAGCGTGAACCCTCCCTGCCTCGCCTACGCGATCTCGGCCGCCCGTCTGGCGGGCGAGGTCCTGCTCCGCCATTTCCGCAAGCTCACGCCCGGGCAGGTCGCGGAGAAGGAGGTCAACGACTGGGTCACGGCGGCCGACCGGGAGGCGGAAGCGGCGATCACCTCGTACCTCGCCCGGGTCACACCCGACATCGGCGTCCTCGCCGAAGAGGGGGGCGCCTCCGGCAGCCGTGCATCCCGTTGGGTGATCGACCCCCTCGACGGGACCACCAACTTCCTCCGCGGGTTTCCGCACTTCGCGGTGTCGATTGCCCTGCTGAATGA
>Ga0315287_10006667_pt1 | contig 11512 bp, 7 predicted proteins | sample YL17G11_0_MG_FD_205037 | JGI IMG/M metagenome (GOLD analysis project Ga0315287, IMG submission 205037) | Sediment microbial communities from Yellowstone Lake, YNP, Wyoming, USA - YL17G11_0 | ecosystem: Environmental > Aquatic > Freshwater > Lake > Sediment | place: USA: Wyoming | collected...
CAGCGCAAGCGCGACTGCGCCGATGCACAGGGCAAGGCCGAGGAACCGGAAGAGCGCGAACGAGATCGCCAGAGCGAGGACCGCGGCAATGCCGGCGTGGTGAGCGCGAGTCTGCTCCGCGAATGCATGCCCTGTGCCCTTCGCGCGCGCATAGGGGAAAAACGCAACGCCGGCTACCATGCAGAGCCGCCCCAGGACAGGGGCGAGAGCAATGATGCGCCAGTGATGCGCGCCGGTGAGGTGACCGTAGGCGGCGAAGCGCAGCAATAGCGCAGTTATTCCCGCCGCGACGCCCAACGCGCCGGAACGACTGTCCTTCATCACCGCGAGAGTACCTTCACGGTCGCGCCGGCTGAAGAACCCGTCAGCCGTGTCCATCAGGCCGTCGATGTGCAGGCCGCCGGTCAGCAGCAGATTCGATGCAATGACCAGGCCGCCGGCAACGTATGGATCCCAGAGGGCGCGGCCGCACCAGTCCACGCCTGCGAAGATGAGCCCGACCGCGACTCCGATGACCGGAAACCACGCCGTGCAGCGGCCCAGTTCGCCAGGCTCGAGGTCCGCACGAGTGGGCACCGGGATGGTGGTCAGGAAGCCGAACGCGGTCAGGAGGGCTCGCACTACTCCTCCAGTGCCTCTGAAACGCCCGCATCGGTGAACGTCGCCATTCCGTTCAGCGTCTTGGCGGCCGCGTCGACGACATTCATGGCGAGAGCGCCGCCGGTGCCTTCGCCGAGCCGCATGCCGAGGTCGAGGACGGGCTCAAGCTTCATGTGACCGAGCGCGGCACGATGCCCGGGCTCGACGGAAAGGTGCCCGGCGATGAGGTAGTCACGGGATTGGGGCGCGAGGCCGGTGGCGATCAGGGCGGCGGCGCTCGATATGACGCCGTCGATGACTACTGGGACGTGATGCGCCGCGGCGGCGATGATCACGCCTGCGAGACCACCGATCTCAAAGCCACCAACCTTCGCCAGGACATCGAGCGCGTCGGTGGGATCCGGCTTGTTGGCGGCGAGAGCGCGCTCGATCACGCCCACCTTGATCGCCAGCCGCGCGTCATCGATGCCGGTTCCACGACCGGTCACCGCGGCAGGCGATTGCCCGGTGAACGCGGCAATGATGGCGGCCGATGGGGTGGTGTTGCCGATGCCCATGTCGCCCGTGCCGGCAAGGTCGAGGCCGCGGGCGAGTTCGCCTTCGAGTATCTCGATGCCGGCTTCGATGCAACGGCGCGCTTCGTCAGCGGACATCGCCGGGCCGACTGCCATGTTCTGCGTGCCGCGAGCGATCTTTCGGGTGATCACGCTCTCGGCGGCGCAATCGCCAGCGACGCCCATGTCAACGACAATGACGCGAGCGCCGACGTGGCAGGCGAGGACGTTGATCGCGGCGCCGCCGCGGGCGAAGTTGAACACCATTTGAGGCGTGACTTCCTGCGGATAGGCGCTTACGCCTTCGGCGACGCAGCCATGGTCACCGGCCATGACGAAGATGGCTTTGGACGAGACGTCCGGGCGCGCTCGACGCTGGATGCCGGCGAGCTGCACGGACAGGTCCTCGAGACGGCCGAGGCTCCCCAACGGCTTGGTGAGGGTGTTCTGGCGCTCGCGCGCGGCCTGCATTGCCGCGGCGTCGAGGGGCGCGATATGCTGAATCGTGCTGCAGATCAGGGACAACGCGGTTCTCCCTATGATGGGGCGGAAGGCAACTCTCCTGCCAACCCATGAGTGTTTTGAGCTATTCCGGAGGCCTTCACCTCGATCGGCAGGCCCGACAGCATCCAGTAGACTCGGTCGGCGGCGCGGGCTACGCGCTGATTCGCCTGACCAAGCAGATCGCGGTAGACGCGGCCCAACTGATAGGGCGGCACGACACCCATGCCGACTTCATTCGACACGAGGATGAACGTCGCGGCGCCATCCTCGTACGCTCGCAGCAGTGCCGCGATCTCGGTGTCAACAGCCTGTTCGGCGTCGGCCGGCGACTCCTCGTTCGCGAGGAGCAGGTTGGATACCAGGAGCGTCAGGCAATCGAGAAGGACGATCTCGGCCTTCGGAGCACTGACGAGCTCGCTCGCGGGATGGAGCGGTTCCTCGATGGTGCGCCAGGACTGGGGGCGAGAGCGGCGGTGCTCCTCGATGCGCCGGTGCATCTCCTCGTCGCCGGCCTCCGCGGGCGCGATGTAGGTGACGCTGTCGCTCATGCTACGGGCGAGCGACTGGGCGAAGGAGCTCTTGCCGCCGCGGACGCCGCCGAGAATCAGAACAAGCTCTTTTGGGCGCATGGACCGGCTACTGTCTGTCATAGAGTGAATTATCCTGGCCGAGGAATCCGAGTTTGGCATTGCGGTAATCATCCTCGGTGAACGGGGTCATGCCCCACGGGCACCAGCCATTGCTCTGAGTGGTGACCATCGGCATGGCACGGGTGTGGCCGTCGCAGAAGGCGACGTTGGCCATGCCGTTGTGGCGGAAGTGCGTGGAGGGGTTGGCCGGCGTGCCCCATACTGCGTAGTAGGGCGCTTCGCAGTACGAATACTCGGTGAGCCGTCCTTCGCAGTCGAGGAAGGCGGCGTCGGTAAGCAGTACCGTCTCGGCCGGGTTGCCAATCATGGATTCGCGAGCGGGGATGCACATCTGCGGCCACGGGGCCGGTGATCCGCCGATGTAGTACCCATTGTAGCCGTAGCCGCCGGTGCCCTGCTCGAACTGGCCGGGGCTGTCGGAGTCGGGGTCGAAGCTCGGGCACTTCTTCAGCCCCTCGCTGCCGTAGTAGCTCCAGAGCGGGCCGCGCTTGGGATCGAAAGGCTGATCGACGCTATCGCGCGCCCCGTGCCAGCGCATCAGATTGTCGGGGCTCTGTGCGGGAACGTAGCTGCCGTCATTGTCCTGGCAGTACATGCTGATGGCCATGGCGAGTTGGCGGAGGTTGTTGAGGCACATGGCCTGGCGGCCCTTTTCTCGCGCCTGGGCGAAGACGGGGAACAGCAGACTCGCCAGGATGGCGATGATGGCGATGACGACTAACAACTCGATCAACGTGAAACCATGCGCAGGCGGAATGCCCGCGCCACCGGAACTGCGCCTACGACCCATTAGTCCCTCCCACGAGGACGTGATATCGCGAGAAGGTGCCGGGCGGAGCCAGCAAAAAACCCCGGCCGTCGAAAGGGTGGCCGAGGCAGCGTGCAGGGCAGACGCGCCGCGCCACTTCCCGCGAAGTGGTGTACAGCACGCCATGCAGATCGGTCTCCTGACTTCCGCGTCGCTCTACTTCCCGCTCCTTCCCATCCCGAAGGACAGTGGATGCGACGGGGATCTGGGCGATCCCCCGCGGGGTTCGTCTGCGGTACACAGTTGCGGGGCAGTGGCGGATTTACACCGCCTTCCCAACTACTTATCTGCGTGACGCATGGTATGAAGTTGTCAGCGAAGCAGGAGTACTGTAGCGAATGGACGCTGCCGTGTCAACAGGGAAACGGAGATCACTTCGAGGTGCAGCCGAGGTTCGTGAGGAGGGTGGCGAGGTAGCGGCGAGCCCTGTTCTCATGGAGGCCGGGATTGTCCCAGTTGACCTGGTCGAGGATCCAGAGGCCGCGGCCGAGGCGGGACGAGATGAGGACACCGGGAACGGCGTGATAGGTCGGGCACTCCGAAACAGACTGGAGGGGAGTGGTAATGTCGGTGGTCAGCCGGAGGGCAAAGCGGGCGATGTCCGTCGTCAGCGCGGGCGTGGCGCTGCCCGAAGGCGATGCGGGGCTGTACCACGCGAAATCCTCGTTGTTCAGCGCGGCTGCCGGTCCAGCGGGATCATCGAGCGTGACACGGCCATCTTCCAACGGCACGGCGAGGAGCGGCTGATCGGTGAGGCGCCGGGCGAGATCGACGGTATTCGGCGTCACGTCGTGCAGCAGTACGCGGCCACCCTCTTGAACGAACTGCCGGAGGCGGGCCGGTTCACTGATCCCGGCTTCGAGATCACAGATGAGCAGCGTATCGTATTTCCGAAGCGCGCCTTTCGGCACAGGCCACGTGAGCCGGTCGTACTGCAGATCAACACCATCGAGGATGTCGGCCTGCGCGTCGGTTGCGAAAACGCCGGTTCGGGCTGCACGAGGGGGGCGTGTATTGGCATAGGCGAGCAGGTTACGGAAGAGGCGGGTGGCGGTGGGATCGACGCCGATCTTCGCTGTCAGATCGAGCTGGCAAACCACCGCCCGGCCGTCACCTTCGCGCCATTCGACGAGGCCTGCGGTGGCGAGACCAGTTTCGCTGCCGCTGTCTATGATAGGCAGCCACCCGACCAGGGACTCCTTCGCCAGTTCTTTATTGCCAACGAGCCCGTCTGGAAGCCAGTGCGCGAGGTCGGACGATTGGACACCGCTCAGGACCGGGTGCTGCTGCGATCGCGGGAAGGCGATCGTCGAGCTGTGACTAGATACCCACGAAGGGATCCCTTGCTCGAACATGATTATCGTGCCGCCAGCGCGGAGAAAGGACTGCATCGGGTCCTGGAGGCCGCTTTCCGAGGGGTCCGCAAGCGCGCCTTTCCCAACAATGGCCACCGATACGAAGTGCAGCACGCGAGTGGCGTTCTTCTCGTCCAGCGGAAGGCACTTGACCCCGAGCTCCGTGAGCCGCTGGGTGGTTTCGCCCTCGGGATCGAAGACGGCGACCTGCGAGGGCGCGCCGGGCACCGGGCCGGAGAGCGCGGCGCGGCCGTAGAGCTTCCATCCCTGAGACGATGCGAAGACCCGCTGGCCGCCGTCCCATAGCTCAATGACGAGGGTGGCCGGTGTGATGTCGGCGGTCAACGCGGGGACTGCGATCCGGGCCTGGAAGCGGCGGCGGCCCGCGGGCGGGACGGAAATCCTGACACCGTCCGCCAGATCCCACTTACGGTCAGCCGGGATGAGACGCCAACGCAGGTCGAGATTGCGCAGTGTGGTCGTATCGTTGAAGACCGAAATGGTGCGCTCAACAACGGCGCCCGCAAAGGCATCCGTGCCGGCCTCACGGAGATACGCGCCGATGGGGTGATACGCCCTCGTCTGCGCTTCCGTCAGCTGGCTCGGGAATGCGGCCGACTCCCACATGCTCCAGGGGGCAATGCCGCTCACGCCCGCGTCTCTGGCGGCGATGATCTGCGGTTCCCATGTCAGGGCATCGGCCTGCATTGCCGCAGAGACGGCGTCGGGATAGGCCGCGTCGCCAAGCAGGATGCTTGCAGCGTTCACGTCGCCGGCGGGAATGCGGCCGAACGCGCCGAGATAGAGCGGCTTTTTCCGATCCCACTGCCAAATGGCGGCAGGGTAGTTGTCAAGCATGGCCGGGGCGTCGAACCAGTACGCGGTCTCCGGCCAGAGGTTCCAGCGAGACAACTCGTGGGGGTAGTGGAGATTGACGATATCAGCCTTGCCGGCCGGGTCGGCGTCGCCCTCGAACATCACGGGGCGCGTGGGGTCAACACTGCGGGCGGTATCGGCGAGAGCGCCGACCTTCTGCTCGACGCCCTTTATGGCCGAGGCACCGGAATACAGCAGTTCGTTGTCCGCGGCCCAGATGACGACGGAGGGATGATTTCGCTGCGCCTTGATGAAGGCTGTGAGGTGATCGCTCGCGTTCTTCCAGAACTCGTCTCGCGAGAGCGCGTAGCTTGGGGCGAGACGCCACAGAGCCGACTCGGAGACGAGGAGCATGCCGGACTTGTCAGCGGCCGTATACCATTGGTCGGGCCAGGGCTGCCCGGTGAGCGCCATCGCGACCGCGCCGGTGGCCTTCGCGGCATCATACGCGACCGCAGGATCGGAATCGTACTCGGGCAGCGGCAAAGAGGCGGTGGCGAGCAGGTTGATCGCCGTGCCGTTGAGATAGAAGCGATCACCCTCGGCCCAGAACTCGCGGAAACCGAACGTGGCGTCGAGAGAATCACCTATGTTCTCGGTGCGCGCGCCGGCGACGATCGAGTAGAGGTGGGGATTGTGAGGTGACCAGAGGCGAGCATCCGGCCACGGCGCATCCATGCTCACGGTCTTCAGCTCCCCGGGAGCGGTGGTCACGATTTGGGGAGCGAAATGCGGCCCGCCGCCGCCCTGAGAGATGCGAACAGTGACAGTCGTGCGCTCCTGGCTGAGGCTGGCGTTCTTGAGCGTGACGTGAACTCGCAGCGACTGCTGGCGGAACGAGGGGGCGACGAAAATGCTGTCGATCCACACCCGCGGCCGCGCGTCCACGACGACGTCGCCCCAGATGCCGGTCTCCCAGCCACGCGCGCCCAACGGCGCAATTAGGCCATCCTTGACCCAGGAGCCGAATTCGCGGTCCGGGTCGACAGGGCCGGATTTCGTGCCGGAGGCGATCAGCGACGTCCAGTCCTGAACCGCCACGAGTATCTCATTTGCACTGCCGAGCATTGCCTGTTTGGTGAGATCGTACTCGGCCGACTCGAAGCCGCCGAGGTGCTGGCCGACTTCGGCGCCATTGACCAGGACGCGCTGGCTGTATTTGGCCCCTTTGATGGTGAGGATGATGCGTTGGCCCGCCCAGGCCGGCGGCAGGTACAAGTCCCGGCGGTACCAGAGGGTGTGCGGTCCGAGTGGACGCCATTGGAAGGCGGCGGGAACGGTGACGAGTGACCATGCGGCGTTTTCGGCCGGTGGTGATCCCACGTCGCCATAGGTGCACTCCCATTCGCCGTTGAGGCCGATCGACTGGCGGGCGAGCGCCGGGATACCGAAAAGGAGCACTGCGGCCAGCGACAGCGTCACCACCCATCTCTTGCTCATATCTGCGCGCCGCTCCTCATCAATGCTTCGTAGATCTGTGCCGCCTGCTCGACCTGGTTGAGATCAAGCTCTTCGGTCGCCGTGTGCGCCTGGCCCATTCTGCCCGGGCCGAGCACGAGCGCGGGGATATCGCGCTCGACGAGCTGCCCAGCGTGTGTAGTGCCGCTCATCCCCTCGATCGGGGCCTTGCCTGTCACTTCCCGCACCTTCACGCTCACCGCCTGCACGAGCGGGCTCTGAGTCGAGAGGTTGAGCGCGGGCACGAGAATGTCTGGCGCGGTCACGTCCATGCCGATGTCTTCGGGGATGGCGTCCACGAGGTAGTTGCGCACATCGGCAATCGCCTTGCGCCCCTCCTCGCCTGGGAGCAGACGGCGGTCTACCTGGATCTCGCAGTGATCGGGCACAATGTTGGCGTATTCGCCACCGCGGATGACGCCGACGCTGAGGGTGGCCTTGCCAAGCGTGGGATGGGTTTCTCTGCCCACGCCGCGTTTGGCATACGCTTCCAGCGCCTGGATCACTTTGCCCATCCGGTAGATCGCATTCACACCCATGTCAGGGCGCGAGCTGTGTGCCGCCTTGCCCGTGGTGATGATCTTGAATCTGGCGACTCCCTTATGAGCGACGATGACTTGCAGATCCGTCGGCTCGCCGACGATGGCGGCCTTCGCAGTGATGCCTGCCTTCAGCAAACTGAGCAGGCCTCGCATACGGAATTCTTCATCGGCGGTGCCGGAGAAGATCACCGTCAGCGGCGGCTTCACGCCGGATTTGGCAATTCCCACCAGCGCGGCCATCATCGCCGCGACGCTGCCCTTATTGTCGGCCGAACCACGGCCGTAGAGGGTGTCGCCCTCAGTGCGCGGCGAGAAGGGATCGAACTGCATGCCCTCGCCGGAAACCGTGTCTATGTGCGCGTCGAACCAGATCGCGTCATCGCTCTCGCCTGGAACACGAGCAACGATGCTTGATCGGCCGGGCGCCGCCTCGCGCAATTCGCAGGCGATGCCCGCGCCACGCAGAGTTGCCTCGATAAACGCAGCCAAGCGGCTTTCGCCTCTGATGCCGTCCGGCGGATCGTCAAGCGAGTTCACGCTTGGGATCGCGACCATGTCTGCGACCAGTTTCCTGATCTGCTCTCGTTCCATTAGGCACCTCTGGCCGGTGAAGTTCCGTGTGGCAGCGGGGGCAGGAGACACCCGCCTGCCCTGCGAGATCTCCGGCACCGACAACGCGTTCGCCGAATGCACTCCCCATCCTGCCCTCGGCGGCCCGAGGGAGGCGGAAGGTGGAGCGCACGACAGATGCAGGCAATCTGCAGAACGAGGGAAGGGCGGCTGCGACAAGCGGAGAAACATGATGGCCACCCCTTGCGGGTGTGGTATACTGAATCGACCGGTAGCATGGGCGGCTACACGGTGGATGGTTACCTCTCCGGCCACTGTCTGCTCCTAGGCCAAGCTGTGGGTTGGTTTCAGTCGCATGAGGGGACATCATTGTCGAATGGGAGACACGGTATGATGACGTCTATGCGTCGCGGGCTGCCGGCATTGCTGGGGCTGGCTCTGTTGCTTCTGGTTACGGTCGCGGCCTGCGCGGGGACACAATGGCCGAGCGCGTTCACTTACAGCGTCGGCGTTTCGAGCGACGAGACCTCCCGCATCCAGACGAATGCTGCTTTCTCTGGGCCGCTGGACGAGAACTTCGGCGCCAAGATCGGCGGATGGTGGATCATCGGGGGCGAGCACAACCGCGCGTTTCTCGGTGACGCGTACATCGATTACCGCAAACACGAGGTCTACTTGGCGGGCGGCCGGAAGTTCGTTCCATTCGGCCCCGCGGGCGTTCTCGTCTCTCCTGGTATCGCGGGCGGGGAAGCGCAGTTCAATTCCGATCGCGTCAGCGTTCAGGCCATCACGGGTGATCTGGCATTCACGCCGGTAACCGGCGGCACCCGATTCACCTTCGCCGGGAATCGCAGCCCGGCCGACGATCACGTTACGGCGGGCCGCGTCGCTTTCAAGCTGACGGAGCCGGGCGCTGAGAGACCGGTCGTGCTCGGCGTCAATGCACTCCGACTGCTGGACCAGACCGGCTGGAGCGGCGACCTCTCGGCCGACCTCAGCAAGGAATGGACGGTGTACGGCGAGGGAGCGCGGTTCGAGGATGTGAGCGCACACGCCTACGGCGTTCGCTGGAGCGATCAGAAGCTCCAGAAGGACCCGAGCAAGTACACCATGGTCGTCCTCTACCATCGCGACGTGCCGATCGGGTTTATCCCGGCAACGGTGGGGGCGAGCCAGTATTTCGAGAATCAACAAGGCTGGGCTGGCGGGATATACCACCAGTTTAACGCGCGTTACGGTCTCGGGCTGTATGCCGACGAGAAGAACGCGATACTGACGCTGTTCGGGAATGTGCCCCTGAGATAACCTCTTGTCTATCACGTACACGTGCGATAGGGCAGGAGACGTACTCCTGCCCTATCTTTTTGGCCGGCGCTCAGCGCCGTCTCTGTAGCTCCTGAATCCGTTTGTTGGATTCCGCGGCGATTGTGGAACAAACAGGTCGAATGAGACCTACAGGGACGGTCAGTTCATGTCAGTATCTTCACGCATTGACGCGCCGGCGGGTGTGGCTCGCCAGGACCCCGAATCTGCTGAAGCTCAGAAGTTGCGTTGTCTCTGCGGCAAGTGGTGGTCGTATCGGAGCGAAGACAAGGTGATCCTGCGCTGTAAGCTGTGCAGACGCGAGATCATCATCGGCGGCGAGAACATCACAATCACATACCGTTGAACCCGCGTCTGAGCGCAATCTAGAGCCGAAGCGCCAAAGATTCAGTCAGAGCCAAGGGCCGAAAGACCCTTGGCTTTCGCTTGGCCTGTCCCTGGAGGAACTCGTTCGCAAGCTTCACTCCCAGCCGGTGGGGAGTCCCGAGGGCGAACGGGGATGAAACGAAGAGGCGGCCGAATAATCAGGAAGTTGCTGCTGCCGGTTGCGGTGGCAGCGTTGCTGGCCGGGATCATGGGCGCGTCCGCCCAGCGGTCCTGGCGAGCGGACCCTGCTGTGTCCGAGAGCAGCAGGGGTGTTGAAGACAGTACCGTCAGCGTTCCGACCATCACGCGACCGACACTGTCGCACGCTGCGCCGACCGCGCCTCGCGAAGCGAGGCCAGCGATGGCGAGCACAGCACTTGTTGCCGAGCGGGCAATCCCTCATCAGCCCACCGCTCGCGCGATCGATAGGGAATTCCATGGGCAGCTGCTGAGTCGTGCCTTCCCTCAGACATTCGGGCCGGCGCCGGAACCGGTCGCCCCTTCATCCGAGGCTGCGCCACACGCCAGCGAACCGCCGCCTGCTGTCGTGAGCGCGCCGAGGCTAGCGCCGGCCCCCAGCATTTATCTCGCCCTTGCCCCGGAACCCCAGGCGGCTACGGACGCAGCGCCGCTCCAGTTCGCAGCGCCCGCGCCGCGCGCTGCTGCGCGGTCAGACTCCGGGGCGCGGCGCGCCGCCACGACGGCGAGCGCAGCGATCTCTGAAGCCTGGGCGCAGGGAAGCGTGCGTTCCGTGCGGTTCGACGCCGGGTACTACTACGGGTCAGGGAAGAGCGTCCAGCAGCTCGCGAATGACCTGACGGCATCGTGGGCCCAGAGGGGCGTCAACCTCGTCTACTATTACGCGTACAACCGGGTCTATGGGGCGCGGTACCGGACGAATTATCCCGGCAACATTATGGAGGACTACGGGCGGCAGGATCTGCTTCGCTACGTGCTCGACGCGGCGCACGGCCGCGGGATCAAGGTCGTTGCCTGGTTCTACGGGCCCCAACATAAGCAGATGTGGGAGACGCACTCGGCCTGGCGTGAGAAAACGGCGAGCGGTCGTGATTACCGCTCGACGAGCGACAGCTACTACCTTTGCGTCCGGAATCCGGAAGTTCAGAACTGGTGGCTGGGGTTCATAGAGGATGTCCTCATTGGCTACCCGGACTTGGATGGCGTCGATATTTCCGAGGCGCAGGTCGACTCGTGGGGCGATGATGCCTGCTTCTGCAAGGCTTGCAGAGCGCAATACAGCCAGGAGTACCCCCGCCGGCGCATGAGTATCGACACCTGGCGCCAGTTCCGCGCTAACGGTCTGACGCGGCTACTGACTGGGACCAACCATCTGGTCAAGAGCCACGGCAAGCAGGCGCACATCACGACAGTTTTCACCGCCCGTGCTGACGGAGCGCTCATGCCGGCCAGCGTCGTTCGAGACGCAACCGGGTTCGATCTCGATGCCATTCTCTCGAGCGCCGATCGGCCGGACGTGATCCAGGCCGAGGTGATCTGGCAGCAGTGGGCGGCGACATACAGCGATCACGTGACATTCACCCCTGACTGGACCCACCAGGCGGTACTCCAGGCGAAGAATATGGTGGCGGGGCGCTCGGCCCTCACCGCGCACCTGGAGGTCACCGACTTCGGCGCTGGTGGGTTGAGCGGCCCGCAGATCGGCACAACAGTTGCAGCAGCGGTCGCGGGAGACCCGTACGGAGTCGATATCTACGATGCATTCATGATAGACCAAACGGAGGGCGCCACCAGCTACCTGCAGACCGCGTGGCTGAACTTCTAGCTGAGCTGGAAACGATAATCCCAATCGATGGTGGCGACGGTCTGTATCTGACCGTCCCAGAGTCCCGCCAGGTTTCTAGAGGCGGACAGGGGGCTCCCAACC